>Ga0187882_1001054_pt1 | contig 28895 bp, 27 predicted proteins | sample June2016WEW_19_1_3_FD_132991 | JGI IMG/M metagenome (GOLD analysis project Ga0187882, IMG submission 132991) | Peatland microbial communities from SPRUCE experiment site at the Marcell Experimental Forest, Minnesota, USA - June2016WEW_19_150 | ecosystem: Environmental > Terrestrial > Soil >... | reverse complement strand
GGCGGCGGCGGAGGCGGCGGCACGAACAGTTGTGTTGCTGGGCCAGGCTGTCCTGCTTGGCCGGGCTGGCTCTCTTGCGGGGGTTGACCGGCCCGGCCAGGCACGGCCTGATCAGGACGCGCTTGACCTCGTTGAAACACCGGCAGGACAAACAGCCAGCGATCGGCAAGCTGGTCGTAGCGAACCACCGCGTCACCGCTGAGCCGGTTCTCGCACGCTCCACCAAAGCCCTTGAAAATCGTGTTAGTCGGAACGGGACCGTAGAGCACCTTGCCGGTCGAGTCGAAGGCCTTGCCCTTCTTCGTGTAGATCGCCATCCGCGAGTTCACGATCTGCGCGATGTGGTTGGGTCCGACGGCGAGGCTGTTGTCAGAGGGATTGCGCACGGTCGCCGTGCCTTGCGGGCCGCTGAATCCCACGCCGAGGCCGTCGAAGCTTTCGACGAGTTGCGGGCCCGGCTTCGTGCCGTTGGATGTCTGTTCGATTGCGGCCGAACCCACCGGTGTCGTCATCACCGGTGGCGTAACGGGCATACCGCCGCCCTGGAGTTCCTCATCCGGATTGCCATCATCAGGATCCGCGGCAAGGACGCCTGACGGGACATTGGATTGCGAACCATGGACTTCGAACGACTCTGAGTGGTTTCCCCCACCATTCGGATCTCTGGGCGTCAGCGACGCGAGCGGCCCTGACATGTCATGGGCGACGGCTCGCTGAACCGTGACAGGGTCTGTCATAAGCCGCGCCTGATCCCGATTGGGGAGCCGATGCATGTTGAAATCAATGACCGCAGCCGCCAAGGCAATCGCGATCGCCATCATTCCTGCAACGCGCGCAGAACGGTTCATAGGGCTTGCCTCTCTCGTGCATTCAAACTACCTACAATTCCCGACAAGATCATCACGGATCAGCTGGGGCCACCGCCTTCCCGATGTATGTCTTTTGTTAACATTTCTCTCTGCCCGCCCAGAGATCCCGTGACAGCCACCGCCGTCGATCCTAACCCAAAAGAGAGCTTGCAGATAAGCTCTATTTTGCGGACAAGTTGCCGCTCATTCTATATTCCAGTCAGCACTCATGCCCTTTGCGGAATGGGGTTCGACCACGCAAAGTTATATGGGCTCTCCTCTATATTGGTAATGGTTTTTGTTGACATGCACATGCATGTACACTAGAGTACATTTTATGCGTACCACAATCGAATTGACAGACGAGCAACGGGCTGAGCTTCTAAGGCTCGCAGCCAAGAGGAGACTCAAAGGGTTTTCCGAAATAGTCCAGGAAGCCCTGGATGAGTATCTGCAACGCCAAGGGGGCAGAGATGAGGCGATCGCCACCGCCCTGACGCTCAAGGGTTGCCTGAAAAGGAAGGAGGCTGATGAGTTTGAGAAACGCGTCAAGCTGCTGCGGGAGACCTGGCGATGTTCATAGCGGATACGGATGTCTTGATTGATTATTTGCGCGGGGCGGGCGAAGCTGAACGCATCGTGATCGAGCTTGGCACTGGCAGGCTTTGCACAACGGCGATCACTGCTTTCGAGTTGTGGGCAGGCTCGAAGAGTCCTCAACAGATTGCTGCCGTGGAGTCTCTTCTAGCCGCTGTCACAGTCCTGCCGCTCGATGTGTCTTCCACGCGCCGAGCCGGTGAGGTGCGCAGGGATCTGGAGCGTGGTGGCCGGACAATCGGGATGGCAGATTCCCTCATTGCGGGGATCGCTCTCAGCCACGAAGCCATCCTCATCACCAGAAACCGAGAGCACTATGAACGTGTGCCAGGCCTCAAGCTTACCCACCAATTCAGGTAGGGTTTTGGGGACAGGCTACTCAACCTCGAAACCGTTCCGTGGCTGCCGGAGAGGGATCTGCGGCTGTTGTCATGCCAAGCGCGCTGCAGCACGCTTGATCCGGGAGCCTAGAAAGCCGCATCTTAATAACATGATAACTACCATTGACAAGGCAGGAAGAGTGGTAATTCCTGCGGCAATCCGGGAGAAGGTCGGCCTGCGCGCGGGCGCCGAGATCGAAGTGATCGCAGACGACTTTTCAGTCCGTCTTGTGCCGACCGGCCGCGCGCCGAGGCTCGTCCGCAAAGGCAAACGGTTGATCGCGCGGCCTACCGCGCCGGTGAAAGATCGTCCCGCGGTGGACGTGGGAGCGCTGATCGAAGGGGAGCGAAATCGATGGCCCTGGTAGGACCGGTGTTCTTCGATACCAGCATTCTTCTTGCCGGACTTATCGAATTGGGTCCCGGGTCGGAACCCGCCCAGGCGGTCTTGGATGCCGTGGCCGAACGCCAGTTGGGACGCGTTCACACGGCCTGGCATTGCTGCCTGGAATTCTATGCTGTTTCCACCCGGCTGGCTGTGGAGTTCCGACTCACTCCCGACGACGCACTGCGGCTCCTGGAAGAGGAAGTCATTTCCCGGCTTGAAATCTATCAGCTCCCGGAAGATGACCGGGCACATTTTTTGCGCGCGGCGTGCCAAGAGCGCATAGCTGGGGGCCGCATCTACGACGCGCAGATCGCGGAAATCGCTCGCTTGTCGGGAGCCAGGATTGTGGTCTCCGATAACCGGCGCCATTTCAGTTCCCTCTTCCGGCACATGATCCAAGTCCTGAGCGCCCTGGAGTTTGCCAAAGGACACCGCCTTTTATGAGTCAAAGTCTGGCATGCCTGGCCATGGCGACTTTGCTTCAGGCGTTACAGCACAGAGGCGCGCGCCAATGCTCTGCATTGCCGGCCTCCGCAAGGGACATTCTAAGCGATGACCGGAAGGAGCGCCCCAGAACGGCGAAGTCGCTCGTTGATTCGAAATTACTTTGACCCTGAGGCCACCAAGGGATGCGAGGCCGCCGGATCCGGCATGAGTATGATGTAATCGTAGGCGAAGATCATGCGCTCGAGCCCCGGATCGACGCCGGAGTAGCTGTTGAACTTATCGCGCAGGCTGCGCGTGTTGAAGAGCGTCCAGGTTTTGTCGAGCATGTTTTCGTAAAGCGGCTTGGCGTACCGCAATGGCGAATGCAGATCGCCAGCCAGATCCAGGGGCACTTGGGCATAGGGCTTGCCAATTCCCGCGAACGCCGATTGCGTTCCTTTCACTCCGAAAATCATGATGTGCACGGACTTTTGTCCGCGGCCCTCCGCCAATTCCGAAACGTAATCGCCGACCTCGCTCGAATGCAGGTCATTCAGGCCGCGGCCCATGTGATACGCGCCAAACTTGAACAGCACCTTGGCGGGCGCAGCGTCGCGCAGCTGCGAATCGATGTAGTCGGCTCGGAAGAGTTTCTTCATCAGCATGGCGCGCTCGCGATTTGACTCATAGCCCGCGCCGCTCATGAATTTCCCGTAGATATCGCGGCTGGCGAGCAGCGATTCAAAGAGCGATTGTGCTTCGGCAGGGCCATCGCGTCGCAGCAAGTCTCTCACTCGATCGAGCTCTTCTTGCTTCGCCGCCATGAGAAACATATCGCCGGAATTGCCTGATTTCTCCGCCGCCTCGCGCGCCGCTTTGTCTTCCTCGAGAAGTTGCTGGATCGCCCTGTGCGTTTCCTGGCTGAGCTTTAGCTCGAAGATTCTCGCAAGGATGTAAGTCGAGCCGCCCATGAAGTCCTGGTCGAGCCCACGGATTTCGTAGCCTTGCGGCGAAGCCTTCTCGCAGCGCTGGAGGAATTCGAATTCCTCGCGCCAGGTGTAGAAGGCAATGGAATCGGGATAGCGCTTGTCGAAGGCGGCCAACTGGGCGGCGCCGTCCTGCGCGCGGGCAAAGCGCTCGAGCGTCGGCGCGACGCTCGGGCTGATTTCGACTTCGATGCGGTGGAATCCATGCGGCGCAAGTTCCGTACAAAGCGCCGCGCCAAACTGCGGAATTTGCGAAATTCCATGATCCTCGCCCAGCAGCACAAACTGCGCGTCAGCCGTGGCCGCGCGAATCGCGTCTCCGCCCGGCCCCGCCAACTGCCCGCCTTCCACCGAAATTGCCAAGCGACTGGCGCGCAGCGAATCCGTGAACGAAGGCTCCTTCTGCACGTGCGCTAGCCCAGCCAGCGACACCGCCGCCAACACTAAAGCAAGCTTCTGCGAATGCCCCGAAGCCATGAATCACCTCCCGCATCGATAGCGTGGAATCCAAACAAGTCCGCAATACGCAGCATACTACTCCGCGTCAATCTACACGTAAAGCGGCGCATCGATAGTCGCGCCGCTGATTCCATATTTGCGGAACCTGTCCTTCAACACCTAGAAGTCGTTCCGGGAATCAGGACTTGCTCCTGGCTTTTGAGCGGACGAGCGGTAGGAGTTCCCCGACCAGATAGAGAGAGCCAGTCGCCACAACCAGACCTCTGGGAGGACACGCCTTCCATGCCGCGCGCAGCGCGGTCCCGGCATCGGGGTGCAGTTGAAGCCTTCCTCGAAAGCGCGGATGTCTCGCGGCGATCATTGCCGGGTCGGCTGTGCGTGAATTGGCGACCGGCGTCAGGTGGATGCTTTGCGCCAGCGGGAAGAGCAGCCTGCCAATTTCACCGATGTCTTTGTCCTGCAGCGCTCCGAGAACCAGGTGGATTTCGCCCTTTTCGTATTTCAAGAGGTAATCGCGCAGGGCCTGCACTCCCTCGGGATTGTGCGCGCCTTCAAGGAGCGTGCGACGCTTTGCCCGATATTCGTCCAGCCTCCCCCGCCAGCGGGTGCGCGCAAGCCCGCGGCGGATGTGAGCGTCGGTCACCGCAAGGCTCTCGAGCGCTTCGACGCCGGCCACCGCCATTGCAGCGTTGCGCACTTGATGCAACCCTGCGAGCGAGAGAGTCAAACGACGAACCACGTGCTTGAGAGTCTGCAGGTCGATCGTGAAGAACGGACCTCGCTCGGCGGTCACCTGAATGAGGAAGTCGCGATCGATCTCTGTGAGCGGCGCACCGAGGCGCCGCGCCCGCGTTCGAATCACGCGTTGCGCCGCCGGAGCGCGGCACCCGGAAATGACTGGCGTGCGTGCTTTGATGATGCCGGCCTTTTCCCTTGCGATCTTCTCCAGAGTGCGGCCGAGCAGATCCTGGTGGTCGAATGAGATACCGGTGATGATGCAGGCTTGCGGGTGGACAATGTTGGTTGCGTCCAGCCGCCCTCCGAGCCCGACCTCGATGACGGCCACATCAACTTTTTCTTCGGCAAAGTGAAGAAAAGCGCACGCCGTGAGGAATTCGAAGAAGGTCAGACGAATGTCGAGCGCATGATGCGCAATCATCTCCTCTTCCTTGCCAAGAATCCGCCCGGCTATGGCGGCAAACTTCCGGACTGGGATGTCCCGGCCGCGAACACGAATGCGCTCCTGCAGCCTTTCGAGATGGGGAGAGGTATACAAACCTGTCTTCCAGCCGGCGGCGCGGAGAATCGACTCGGACATGGCGGCGACACTCCCCTTTCCATTCGTGCCTGCTATGTGGAGCACCGGGTATCTTTCGTGGGGATTGTCCAGAGCCTCCATCATGGCCGCAATGCGGTGCAACCCGAGATGCATGCCGTGCACTTCGTTGCCGCGTTCCGCCAGGAGGGAGAGAAGCCGAAAGTTGTTCAAGGCCTAAGAGAGGAAGAAATTCAGGGCATTAATGATGTATTCCCGCAAATCGCGGCGATCCACGATGGCATCGATCATGCCGTGTTCCATCAGAAACTCCGAGCGCTGAAATCCCTTGGGCAGTTTTTGACGAATGGTCTGTTCGATCACACGCGGCCCGGCGAACCCGATCAACGCGCGCGGTTCCGCGATGATCAAGTCGCCCAACATGGCGAAGCTTGCCGTCACACCGCCGGTTGTTGGATCGGTGAGCAGCGAAATGAAGGGCATGCGGACATCATCCAGGCGGGCCAGGGCGGCGCTGATCTTGGCCATCTGCATCAGGGAGAACACCCCTTCCTGCATGCGCGCTCCTCCCGATGCCGACACGATGATCAGGGGCAGCCGCTCGCGCGCAGCCCTCTCCACCGCAAGCGTAAGCATCTCGCCGACAACCGAGCCCATGGAGCCGCCGATGAATTCGATCTCCATGGCGGAGATCAGCGTGGGGCGGCCGCCGAGCTTGCCGCTCGCGTTGATTGCGGCGTCGTTGATTTTTGTAGCCTCCCGCGCGGCCACGAGCTTTTGCGCGTAGGGCTGGCGATCCACGAATCCCAGCGGGTCGGTGGAGACGAGGTTCCCATCCTGAATCTCGTATACGCCTTCATCAAACAGCATCCTGAGCCGGCTGCGCGCATCAATCCTGGCATGGTGATTGCACTTTGGGCAGACCCTCTCATTCGCCTCCAGATCCTTTTTCCAAATGATGGTGCGGCAGCCTTCGCACTTGATGAAGAGACCTTCGGTGTGAACCGTCTTATCCTCTTCTTTGGAAGCGGGAAGCGCGGATTTCTCCTTATTGAACCAAGTCATAACCCTGCATCCTATCACTCGTCCTATCCGGGAGTCCAGAGGGCTTAGAGTTGCGCGGCCAATTCGGACGCCACGGTGACAGGAGCGAGGCAGACATGGTTGCGGCAAACATACGCGGTCGGGCGGTCGGCGATCTGCTTCCGATCCTTGAGCAGAACCGGATCCTCATCCAAACCGCAGGCGACTACCTTGTTCGGCAGGTAGCGCTGGAATACCTCGCGCAGGAGAGGCCCGGACGATGGATCCAGAGGATTGCCGGCAATTGCGATCTCGATCCCGCCGGATAGAGCAAAATCGAGAGCGCACAGCAGGTTTGAAAATGCAGCGGGATTTTGAGCCATAGGCCGGGACAGAGACTGCAGCAGCGGCATCACCGGCCGGGTCCATGCGTCGTCGCCTGTGAACCTCGCCAGTCGCAGCAGCGCATGGGCTGCCGCCGAATTGCCCGAAGGCGTGGCGTTGTCGAACCAATCCTTGGGTCTAAAGACGAGGGATTCCTGCTCTTGCGAAGTCATGAAAAACCCGGGTTTCCCCGTGTCCTTGAACTGATCGACAAGCACGGCCGCCAGCTCCGTCGCTTCTCGAATCCAGCGCGGGTCGAAGGTTGCCTCATAGAGGGACAAAAAGCCGTCCGCGACGCAGGCATAGTCGTCCAAAAAAGCGCCAATCCTGGCTTGGCCGTCCTTGTAACTATGCCGCAGCCGGCCGTCCTGCTTGAGCCGGGAGAGGAGGAACTCAGCGCACCGAACGGCGGCGGTGCGATATTGCGCGCAATCGAGCGCCTGGGCTGCCTCGGCGAAGCTCTTGAGCATGAGTCCGTTCCAAAACGCCAGGATCTTCTCGTCACGAAACGGCCGGGCCCGTTTTTCGCGCGCCGCCAGGAGCGTTTTCTTTCCCCGTTCGATCGATTGATGGAGTTTCTCCTCGCCAACGTTGTTCAAACGAGCCACCAGACTGGCGGAACGCGGGATATGGAGGGTGTTTTTCCCGTCCGATCCGCCCTCGTCCGTGATGCCGAAGTAGCGGCAAAACAGCTCGGCACCCTCGCCTCCGAGCAGGTCCTGCACCTCACGCCGCTCCCAGGTGTAGAACTTGCCCTCCTCGCCCTCGCTGTCGGCATCCTGGCTGGCATAGAAGCCACCCTCCGGGGACGTCATCTCGCGCATCACATATGCAAGTGTTTCCTCTACGATCCGGCGATACAGCGGCTCTCCGGTCAGGAGATAACCATGCAGGTAGATCCGGCTCAGCAAGGCGTTGTCATAAAGCATCTTTTCGAAGTGCGGCACCTGCCAACGGGCATCCACGGAATAGCGGTGAAAGCCGCCTCCGAGCTGATCGTAAATCCCGCCGCAGGCCATGCTCCCAAGTGTTTGGCGCGTGACATCGAGAAACCGCCGGGTTCCCGTGCGCAGGTAGGAACGCATCAGTAAATCCAGCGTCATCGCCGGCGGAAACTTGGGAGCCGTGCCGAAACCGCCGTTCTGTTCGTCGAAGTTCAAGAGCAGTTGTGACACCGCCTCATCGAGGGTATTTGTAGTCAATTCGTCCTGGCCATGGAGAACCAGGCTGTCTTTCTGCATCTCCGCGGCTACCAAAGCGGCGTCTCGACGGATGTCCGTCCTCCGCTCGCGATAGGCCTGGGCGATGCCTTGGAGCACTCGTGGGAACCCGGGCATCCCGTGGCGGTCTTCCGGAGGGAAATAGGTGCCACCGTAGAACGGCTCCAGATCAGGGGTCAGAAACGCCGTCATGGGCCAGCCGCCATTGCCCGCGATCATCATGACCGCCTGCATATAGACGGCATCAAGATCAGGGCGCTCCTCGCGATCGACCTTGATGTTGATGAAGAACTCGTTCATCAGCGCGGCGGTCTTTTCATTTTCGAAGGACTCCCGCTCCATGACATGGCACCAATGACAGGCGGAGTAGCCAATGCTCAGCAAAATCGGCTTGTCTTCCTGCCTGGCTTTTTGCAAAGCCTTTTCCGACCACGGGTGCCAATCGACAAGGTTGTGGGCATGCTGGAGCAGATAGGGGCTGGTTTCATGGATCAACGCATTCGTATGTTGCGGTTCCGACATCTAGTCAGAGTAGGCCCCGCTCGAACCTTGCGCAAGAATCCATTGTGGTGGTAACTGTTTTGTCCCTCGGTCATGCGATCCGGTTTTTAAAAAAGGCTAAATAGTAACGTTTCTTGTATTCATCGCTTTTTCCTGGAGGGGCGCTGATAGTGTGCCTCGACACTACTCCGCAGGCCGCCGCGTGGTGTGAATTCTCCTCGCACAGTCATTCGGACAGGCCGGCATGACGCGACTAGATCGCGGAGAATGCGGTTGACCGCATTCTCATAAAAAATTCCCACGTTCCGGTAAGCGTTTACGTATTCCTTGAGAGATTTCAGTTCGAGGCACCAGCGATCGGGAATGTAATCGATCTCGATCGTGCCGAAGTCGGGCAGGCCGGTCTTGGGGCAAATGGCTGTGTATTCGGGAATGCTGATTCGGATGGCATATCCCGGATACTGGTTTTCCCAGCACTCGATTGGAGGAAGAGGTGTTTCGATTCCCGATCTGGCGTGCTTTTCCGTGTAGCGTCTCATGGCGCCCTCAGCATACAGCAATTTTGGATTTTGGGCTGAGGATTCTGGACTACTGAGGTTGCCGCATTCCGGAGATGTTCCCCGGACAGACCAGGTGTCGACAAGTCCAGAATCCTCAGCCCAAAATCCAAAATGAATATGTAATCCGAAGCGGTTCGTGATAAAGATGAAGCGTGCATCCAACAGGCGAGCGAAAGATCTATTCGGTCTACGAGATCACCTCGGAGATCAAACAGGCGCTGGAGAAATATGGTGTCGTGTGGATCCAGGGCGAGATCTCGAATTTCAAGCACCACAGCTCCGGCCACATGTACTTCAGCCTCAAGGATGACCGTGCCCAAATCAAGGCGGCATGTTTCCGGAACAACAACATGTACCTGAAGTTTCGTCCCGAGGACGGGCTCGAGGTGCTTGTCCGCGGCCGCCTCAGCGTGTATGAACCGCGGGGCGACTACCAGATGATCGTCGAATTCATGGAGCCCGTGGGCGTAGGCTCGCTCCAGCTCGCTTTCGAACAGCTCAAGCAGAGACTGCGCGCGGAGGGCTTGTTTGATGACGCTCACAAGGTGCGCCTGCCGCTGCTGCCGAGGAAGATCGGCGCCGTCACCTCTCCTACCGGCGCCGCGATCCAGGACATGCTGCGCATTCTCAATCGACGCAACGCCTCGCTGCACGTACTGATCTATCCTGCCCGGGTTCAAGGCACAGGTGCGGCGGAGGAGATTGCCGCGGGCGTGAAATACTTTAATACTCGCGACGACATCGACGTGGTCATCGTTGCGCGGGGCGGCGGATCGATGGAGGATCTTTGGGCGTTCAATGAAGAGATCGTCGCCCGCGCCATTTACGACTCCCGGATCCCGGTCATCTCCGCCGTCGGGCACGAGGTCGATTTCACGATCGCGGATTTTGTGGCCGATCTGCGGGCACCGACCCCTTCGGCGGCGGCGGAAATGGTATCCGGAGCGCGCGAAGATCTCCAGGTTACGGTGCAGTCGTTCAGCCAGCGCGCGCTCCAGGCGGTCCGCCTGCTGATCGAGAAGCGCCGCTCGGGGCTCGAACGTCTGGCGCGCAATCGAGCGTTCAATGTCACGCCCAACAAGGTGCGAGAGCTCCAACAAAGGTTCGACGAATCGACTCTGAAAATGAACCAGAACTTGCTGCGGCGCCTTGTGGAGGCGCGTCATCGAGAGCGCGTGATGCAGATGCGGCTTGTGAAGGTGGATCTCCGCCAGGCACTGGCGCGGAACCGGGAAGTTCTGTCCGGAAAACGGAACCGGCTCGTGGCAGCCGCCAGGGCTTGGGTGCTGAGCCGAAGATCCCGCCTTGAATTGGAAGTGGGGCGGATCAACGCTCTGAGTCCACTGGCAATTCTCGGGCGGGGATACGCGATCTGTCGCAATCAACAGGGAATCATCTTGCGAGAGGCGGCCCGAGTCGCGGCCGGGGAGCGGGTCGAAGTCACGCTGGCGCTCGGCGGACTCGATTGCCGGGTCGAGCAGGTAAAATCCTGAGAGATAGGACCAATGCTGTTAACTTAAGCACAATTTGAAAAACTTGCCACAGATTACACGGATTTCACTGAATGTTCTTTCCCACCACCCGGGCTTTTTCTCTTTTGAATCTGTGTAATCTGTGAAATCTGTGGCAAGCTTTTTCGCCCATGTGCACGACCTAGGCCTTAAGTAAATGGTACTGGTGATCGGGCCAGGATAATGGGGATAGAGCATGGAAATGAAAATGAAGGATTTTGAAAGCAACCTGAAGCAGCTCGAAGAAATCGTCGGGAAACTGGAAGGAGGGGACCTCACTCTCGATCAGTCCCTGGAACTCTTCGAGGAAGGTGTGAAGATCAGCCGATTTTGCAACGCGAAGCTGGAGGAAGCAGAGCGCAAAGTGGAAACCCTGATCAAAGGTGCAGACGGCGCACTTGTGGAAGTTCCTTTCACCGAGGGAGACGACGCGAAAAAGTAAATTTTGACTGTGGAATTGGTATCTGTCGAGGCCACGTAAATGTTTAGCGGCATGCCATCGACGCGCCCTCCACAAGTAAAAGCCTCCACGAATTTCACGGATTCCACAAGAGACTGTCATGAATATTGACCACTACCTTTCGGAGCTCAAATCTAACGTTGACGAGTACCTGGGCCGGCTTCTGCCGCCTGCAGACGATAATCCAGGCACGATTCACCAGGCAATGCGCTATTCCGTGTTTGCCGGCGGCAAGCGCGTGCGCCCCATCCTGGTGGTGGCATCCGGCGAGAGTGTCGGCGGAGCACGCGACACCCTCCTTCATCTGGGCGCCGCCATAGAGATGATGCACACCTACTCGCTGATTCACGATGATCTTCCCGCCCTGGACAACGATGATCTCAGGCGCGGCCGTCCGACTTGTCATAAGGTGTTCGGGGACGCCATCGCGATTCTGGCTGGAGACGCGCTCATGACGCGCTGCTATCAGGTACTTGCGGAGTTGCCGGGCATTCCGGATTCGGCGCGCATCGCCGTGGTGCGGGAAGTGTCGTATGCAACCGGAACAGTCGAGGCCATGATCGGCGGCCAGGTGGTGGATCTCGAGTCCGAGGGGAAACCCATCGATGCCCCAGTTTTGGAATACATTCATCGTTCGAAGACCGGAGCCTTGTTGACCGCATGCACGAGATGCGGCGCGCTTGCCGCCGGCGCGCAGGAAGCGCAGTTGCAGGCACTGACCGAATATGGACGCAAGATCGGCCTGGCCTTCCAGATCGTCGACGACATCCTGGATCTGACGGCCAGTAGCGAGAAACTGGGCAAAACGGCCGGCAAGGATCAGAAGGTCAAGAAGGCGACGTATCCGGCGCTCTATGGAATTGAAGCATCACGGCGGATGGCGCAGGAGCTGATTTCGGCCGCCGTACGGGCGATCGAGGATCTTGGCGACGCGGCCGAACCGTTGCGGGCAATCGCGCAGTTTGTTTACAGCAGGACTGCCTGAATCCATGGCATCTACCAGGCGACGCATCGACCAGCTGCTGGTCGACCGGGGGCTTGCCGAAAGCCGCCACAAGGCACAGGCCCTGCTCCTGGCGGGCCAGGTGCTGGTGAACGAGCAGAGAGTCGAGAAGTCAGGACGATTAGTGGATCCTGACGCGGGCATCCGTATCCTCAGCGAGATGCCTTTCGTGAGCAGGGCAGGCGCAAAACTCCAAGCCGCGCTGGACTTTTTCGGAGTCGCCGTAGCCGGCCGTGTCTGCGCCGATCTGGGCGCCTCGACCGGCGGCTTCACGGACTGCCTTCTGCAAAACGGAGCCGCCGACGTGCATGCCTACGACGTCGGCACAACGCAGCTTGTCTGGAAACTCAGATCCGACCCGCGAGTCGTCATTCACGAGCGCTGCAATGTCCGTTATCTCGAGGCGCAGGATTTGCCGGATCAACTCTCGCTTCTGACCATCGACCTCTCTTTTATTTCACTCACGAAAGTCCTGCTCCCGCTGAAGGACGCACTTCAGTCGAAAATGGCGGAGCGGAATAGGGGTTCCGAGGGTGCTTGCGTGGATTTGATAGTGCTGGTCAAGCCCCAATTCGAGGTAGGCAAAGGAGAGGTAGGCAAGGGAGGGATTGTGCGCGACGCCACCAAGCAGCGCGGCGCGGTCATTGGAATCCGTAAGTTTGCCGCCGACGCGGGGTTTGACGTGCGCGGGGATTTTCCATGTCCCGTGCCGGGAGCCAAGGGCAATCGAGAATTCTTGCTGCACCTGCGATTTGTTCCTGTATGATCAAGAGCCATGAATGTCCCGATACACAGGATTGGCCTGGTTTTAAAGCGCCACGACCCGCACGTACGGGACGTAGTCACGGAACTCATTCCCTGGCTGCAAACGCGCGGCGTCGAGGTGTTTCTCGACCAGGAGACGGCATCTCAGTTCCCGCTTTCCAACAGCGTGACGGCATCGGAGGAACTGGCCACATCCGTTGACGTGGTCGCCGTTTTCGGCGGCGATGGGACGTTCTTGCGTGCATCGCGCTTGGTCGGAGGCCGAGGCGTCCCGCTCCTGGGAATCAATCTGGGTTCGCTCGGTTTTCTCACCGAGGTAAAGCTCGAAGAGATCCACGCGGCGTTCGAGCGCCTGCTCACGGGGCGATATCGGGTCGAAGAAAGGGTTCACAGCAATGTGACAGTGCTGCGGCAGAAGAATCAGCTGGCGCACTATCTGGCTCTGAACGACGCAGTCATCAACAAAGGCGCCCTGGCCCGCATCATCGAGTTGGAAGTGTGGGTGAATTCCGAGTTGGTCACGATCACTCGTGCCGACGGTCTCATCATTTCGACTCCGACGGGTTCGACGGCGTATGCGATGTCCGCCGGCGGACCGATCGTCTACCCTACGCTCGGCGCCTTTATCATCACTCCGATCTGTCCACACACGCTTTCCAACCGGCCGCTTGTCGTGCCTGACGGGACGGGGGTCGGGGTCTGCCTGCGGCACGGCGAGGATGTGATGCTGACCGTGGATGGACAGGTTGGCATGCCATTGACTCAAGGGGATTACATTAAGTTCGAGAAGGCCGAAACGCCGCTGCGCATGATTCAGGCTACCGACACCACCTTTTTCCGGCTGTTGCGGGAGAAGCTCAAGTGGACTTAGGAGCCCGTCTGAGAATTAGGAGGGGTCGCGCGCATGGGGCTTGCGGGGCGAGCTCAAGGCGCGAGGAGGAGGCGATGTCGGTGCACATCGTTGACGACGAGCAACGCAGAGATCGCCCGCAACCCCCATGCGCCCTTCGGGTTCCGGCGGCGCGGGGGCATCTGCAGCGTTGGCGCTCCTCGACGATGTACACTGACATCGCCTGCGTCGCGCCGCCTTGCATCTGCCCCCGCGGCGCTCGGAACGCGGCCCCTCCTAATTCTCGGACGGGCTCCCAGGCAGGAGCGGAACGCCCAGACGCCGTGCGAGCGTGGCGAAAGTATAAACGGGAAAGCCCACGATATTGAAATAGCATCCCTCGATGCGGTCGATGAAAATCGAGGCGAAGCCCTGGATGGCATAGGCACCGGCCTTGTCGTGGAACTCACCGGTGGACAAGTACCAATCAATCTCAGAGCGCATCAGCCGGCGCATGTGAACGCGCGACCGGCTGCAGGCTGAGACCGATCGCGCGCGCGCGACGTCGATCAGGCATAATCCGGTGAACACTTCGTGCCAGCGCCCGCTCAGATGCCCAAGCATGCTTCTCGCTTCTTCTCTGGAGGACGGCTTGCCGAGGATGGCGCCGCGGGCCACGACGATCGTATCTGCCCCGACGATCAGACCGCTGGCATGCCGTTTGGCAACTTCGCGCGCCTTGGCCCGCGCGACCCGCACGGCATAAGGCGAAGGGCGCTCTCCGGGCTTTAGCTCTGGCTCAAGCATGCGGCTCGGTTCGATCTCGAATTTCAATCCAAGCATTTCGAGAAGCTCGCGCCTGCGAGGCGAGGCGGAAGCGAGCACGAGAGTTCCAGCAAATCTCCTAAGTGTTGTCATCGATCGAGCTCTCTGGTACTTTAGACTCGTTTGCATCCAATATGGAACCACTTTCGAAAATCCTTTTTTCCCTATACCAAGGGACGCCGTTTAACGATGAGTGGATAGTCGGGTGCCTCCAGGGTGCCTGGGCCGGACTGCTTGGCGACCGTATCGACAAGGTATGCCGGCCCGCAGCCGTGCACGGCAGGGAGCTGGTCGTGGAAGTGTTCAATGCCGATTGGTTGCCGATATTGTCGGGCATGAAGCTGAAGTTGCTGGAGCGGATTCACTCTGTAACGGGGGACGGTGTGCTGCAGATTTCCTTCAAGTTGCGGAACGACGCGTGACCCCGTCGGCATGACAAGGTTTATAATTAGAGCGCAGGCGAGCAATAGCCGTGGGATCAGAAGCGTGCGCATCCCGGTGTTTGTCCCGCACTGCCGCAAGGCCCATGTATGTACGAGCAATTCTACGGATTAAGGGAAAAACCATTCAGCCTCACTCCCGACCCTGAATTCCTGTTCGTCAACAGGCACTTTCGGGGCGCGTTGGAAAAGGTCCTGTATGGCATCAAGCGGCACGAGGGTTTTACGGCGATTGTCGGCGATGTCGGTACGGGGAAAACGACGCTTTGCTGGGCTTTGCTGGGGAGGCTGGAAAAGAGAATTCGCACCGCGCTGATCCTGAACCCGATGATGACCGAGGAGGACATGCTGAGAGCTATCCTCCAGGATTTCGGGATCAGACCGAAGCGCCTGGCTTCAGCGGCCGGAGCGGCGGACGCCGAACAACCCTACGATCCGAGCTGGATGCAGGGAATGACGCGAAAAGAGCTCATTGATGAGCTGAACGTCTTCCTCCTCGAAAGCGTTGAAGAGGATCTCTTCAACATTCTCATCATCGACGAAGCGCAGAATCTGTCCCTGGGCGTGCTGGAGCAACTTCGGCTTCTGTCGAACCTCGAGACCGCCAAGAAAAAACTGCTTCAGATCATATTTGTCGGACAGTTGGAATTCGAAGAGAAGCTCCAACAACCAAACCTGCGCCAATTGGCCCAGCGAATCACCATTCGTTACGCGCTGAAGCCGCTTTCGCAGGTAGAGACCATTCAGTACATCGAGCACCGGCTTTCCATCGCCGGCTCGAAACGGTCCGTGGCATTCACCAAGGGTTCACTGAAAAACATCTTCTCTTATTCTCACGGCTACCCGCGACTGATCAACATCATCTGCGATCGGGCGCTACTGGCCGGGTACAGTGAGCGGTCGCACGTGATCAACTCGCGCATGGTGCGCAAGGCGGCCCGAGGGATCGAAGGCGCGGGCCGAACCGCCAGAACGCTGCGCCTGGTGACCAGAAAGGCGGCGATTCCCGCGGCTGCTCTGCTGCTCCTGGCACTGCTCGCCGCGCTGTACTTCTGGGGCATACGCGGCAGATCCTGGTTTTCGGGAATAAGACAGCAGACCGAGACCATGCCCGCTAACCCGGTTCCCGTTGAGACAACGGTCCCGGAACCGCCGCGGGCGGTTGCCCCGGCGCCTGAGCATGCCGTAGAGCGGCATGATGCCGCCCGGTCAGAAAATGCGCCCGTCGCGGCAACAAAGCAGAACAGCTCGCATGCCGTCCCGGCCGCCTCCCCATCCGATCCTGTGGTTGCGGAGGCTGCGCCATCGGGCACCTACCGGCTGCAGGTGCACTCTCTGGCGACCAAAGGCCAAGCCGATGCCGCAATCGCAGATTTGAAACACAAGGGTTATGCCGCTTTTTCCCGCCTTGCCGAGAATGCGGACGGCAGCCAATGGTTTGTGGTCTACACGGGGCCCTACGACAGCCTGGACAGTGCACATAAAGATGCCGAGCAACTCTCACGAGAGGAAAAGCTTAAACCCATCGTGCGGCGCTGACCGGCCTGGCTGCGCTTTGTTTTCGTTTGCACGCTCTTGGTGCGTGTGTTAACATCACCGCTTGTGTTTTAAGCATTTTAGGAGGATGCCTTGTCGCTGACCCGGGAAACAAAGACTCTGATCGTTGACGCCTATCGCACACACAATACCGATACCGGGTCTCCGGAAGTTCAAGTAGCCATTTTGAGCGAAAGGATCAACTATCTAACCGAGCATTTCAAGGTCCACGCCAAGGATCATCATTCCCGCAGAGGGTTGTTGAAGATGGTCGGCAAAAGGCGCCGGCTCCTTGATTATCTTAAGTCTAAGGATATCAATCGTTACCGAACCGTGATCGAACGGCTCGGAATGCGCAAATAACAACGCAGAATTGCTGTGCCGGTCACGCTTGGAAGCGGCTGGAACCGATTCCGGACTGGCTCTCTCCCATCTCGCACAGCCTCACGAATCGTCACGGACAAGGACTTGAGGCACCGCCGCGAACCCACCGAAGTCTCCTGTTTGTCAGCCGGCAGTGGTGTAGCTCAAGGTGCCGGTTTCCCTTGGCCCGTAGGGTCCGCGAGCATGGGGAGTATTGGTCCCGAGTGTTTCCGGATACTGTGGTGAATTAAGCTTTGGCGGAAAAAGGGTTATGAGTTATGAGTCAGCGACTATCTGCATCCCGCGATAATCCCTGACCCGTGACTCATAATCATAATTCCGCGATCTCAAAGCCCACCGGACCGAAAGCGCAGCAAATTTCAACAATTAGGAGAGAAAACATGAAGCATCGAGTTGCCACCGAGATCGGTGGGCTGGAGTTCAGCATAGAAATGGGCAAGGTCGCCACCCAGGCGGATGGCGCTGCCTACGTCAGTTATGGCGACACCGTCGCACTTGCCACGGCATGTGCCGGAAAGGAACCGAGGGAAGGGGCAGATTTCTTCCCCATGACCGTCGATTACCGCGAAAACACGTACGCTGCGGGGAAAATCCCAGGTGGGTTTTTCAAGCGCGAAGGCAGGCCAAGTGAGAAGGAAATCCTTACGTCGCGTCTGATCGACCGCCCTCTGCGGCCGCTTTTTCCAGAAGGATACACCCACGAGGTGCAGGTCATTGCCCTTGTGCTGTCAGCCGACAAAGAGAACGATCCGGACGTGATGAGCATCACGGGTGCCTCTGCGGCGCTTTACTGCTCGAGCATCCCGTTTAACAATCCGATCGCCGGAGTGCGTGTCGGCTTGATGGACGGGCAGTTTGTAGCCAATCCGCCCTTCACCAAGCTGAAGGACAGCAGCTTGAATCTGATTATTGCCGGCACGGAAGAAGCCATCGTGATGGTGGAGGCGGGCGCCAACCAGATTTCTGAAGAAAGCATGATCGAGGCGCTCGATTTCGGGCATGCCCAGATCCGCAAGTTGATAGCCATCCAGAAGGAACTGTTCGAGAAGATTCAGCCGGTCAAACGCACATTCACAAAAGCGGCCCTCGATCCCAACGAGTACGAACGCATCGAGCGCGCCTATTCCCAACAGATTTCGGATGCTCTGCACATCAAGGGCAAGCTCAATAGCTACGGCCGCCTGGATGAGATCCTCAAGGAAATTGTCTCCAGCGTGCCTTTCGAAGAAGAGGAGCGGCGCTCTCAGGCCGGCTCCATTTTCCAGCACATCATGGAGAAAACTTTCCGGAAGGAGATCCTGGACGAACGGGTTCGACCTGACGGCCGCCGCTTTGACGAGATTCGCCCGATCAGCGCGGAAGTTTCTCTGCTGCCCCGGACTCATGGGTCCGCCCTCTTCACAAGAGGCGAGACCCAGGCTCTCGTGACTGCGACTCTCGGGACGGCAGATGATGAGCAGCGCATGGACAGGCTGGAAGGGGAATCCTTCAAGCGCTTCATGCTGCACTACAACTTCCCGCCCTTCAGTGTCGGCGAAGTGAAGCCCCTGCGCGGCCCGGGCAGGAGGGAAATCGGACACGGCGCGCTGGCAGAGAGAAGCATTGCGCCGGTCATGCCGGACGGAGATGGCTTCCCATATACGGTCCGAGTGGTTTCGGACATTCTGGAGAGCAACGGCTCCTCCTCGATGGCCACGGTTTGCGGCGGCATACTGGCGCTCATGGATGCCGGCGTGCCGATCAGCTCACCGGTGGCGGGCGTCGCCATGGGACTTGTTAAAGAAGGCGAGAAATACGCTATCCTCACCGACATCGCCGGGGCCGAGGACCATCATGGAGACATGGACTTCAAGGTTGCCGGGACCGCAAAGGGAATCACCGGCCTGCAAATGGATATCAAGGTCGGGGGCATAACCCATCAGATCATGGCCGAAGCACTGGCTCAGGCCAAGCAGGGACGGCTCTTCATCCTGGATCGCATGGTGGAAGCTCTCGGCGCGCCGCGCTCCGAGATTTCCACTTACGCTCCGCGCATCATTGTGATCCAGATCCCCAAGGACAAAATCGGCGGCGTGATCGGCCCCGGCGGCAAGGTCATCCGCGGCATCATCGAGCAAACGGGGGTGAAGATCGACATCGATGACGACGGCAAAGTCAACATTGCCTCGACCGACTCGGAAGCGGCGCAGAAGGCTATCCGGATTATCGAGGACCTGGTGATGGAAGCTGAGGTGGGCAAGACCTACCTGGGCACCGTGACGCGACTGGTCGATTTCGGCGCCTTTGTCGAGATTTTCCCTGGTACCGAAGGACTCCTGCACATTTCCGAGGTCGCCGACTACCGTGTGGAGGACATCAACAACGAACTCAAGCTCGGAGAGCAGATTCTGGTGAAAGTTCTCAGCATCGAGCCTCCAAACAAAATCCGTCTAAGCCGCAAGGCGGTTCTTCGTGAGGCGGCCGGTCTTCCACCCGCCGAATCGAGCCCGAGGCCTCCGCGACGCCCGGACAGGCCGCATGGCGGCGGCCACGACCGCGGCGGTCGGGATCGTGAGCGGCGGCCGCCCAGCGGCGGCGGGGGCCGGCGTTTCAATCACTAAGGACTTGTGCGGTGCAGCGAAAAGCGATCCTCAAACTGCTTGAAGAGGTGCAAAAGGGCGTTGTGTCGCCGGAAGCGGGGCTCAAACGCTTGGACAAGCTCCCCTATGAAGACCTGGGCTTCGCCCGGGTCGATCATCACCGCACGCTGCGGCAGGGGTTTCCTGAAGTCATTTTCGGACTGAAAAAGAAACCCCTGCATGTTGCGGCCATTGTGCGCAGCCTCCTGTCACAACGAAGCAACATTCTTGTTACTCGCTGTTCGCGCAGTGTTTATGCCGCAATTCGGGGCGTGACCCGGAAGGCGAAATACCATGACGCCGCCCAGGCCGTCAGCGTCACACAGGACACCGCTATGTACGGTGACGGAGTGATTCATGTCGTATGCGCCGGCACATCGGATATCCCAATCGCGGAAGAAGCGGCAGTGACGGCACGGGTGATGGGTAATGAAGTCGAGACCACATTTGACGCAGGGGTGGCTGGCATCCACCGCCTCTTGAGTGCCCGTGATGCGTTGACGCGCGCCCGAGTCATCATTGTCGTCGCCGGCATGGAAGGAGCGCTGCCGAGTGTCGTGGGCGGCATGGTGAGCGTTCCGGTGATCGCGGTTCCGACCAGCGTAGGTTACGGCAGTTCATTTGGCGGACTGACGGCATTGCTCGCGATGTTGAACAGCTGTGCGTCGAACGTGACGGTAGTAAACATCGACAACGGCTTCGGCGCGGGTTTTGTCGCCAGCCTGATCAATCGCAAACGTTAGCTCTCACAGAAGTCTCTTTTCGCACTCGCCTTATTACCACCTTACCTTTCTGAAATTCGGATTGCATGATCCGAAAGCACTTGTTCCTTGTTGCGGCTAAACAGTTCTGAGTCCTGTGGGGTGGCTGCGCACAGACTCCTGGGACTGGCATTTCCGACGCACTCTGTTATCATTTCATGACCATAAACCTCAAGCGGTGTTGGTATGCCTCTGTACTCCGACGGCGTGCTTGACGAGGTGCGCAACTCCGTCAGCATAGTGTCGTTGATTTCCGAATATGTAGCGTTGAAAAAGCGCGGGCGCAACCACGTGGCGCGCTGTCCGTTTCACACCGAAAAGACACCGTCATTCACCGTCAGCGAGGAAAAGCAGGTATTCCACTGCTACGGCTGCGGCGCCGGCGGGGATGTCTTCAAATTTGTGATGCAACTCGAACAGATCCCGTTTCCCGAGGCTGTGCGTTTTATCGCCGAGCGATACGGCATCGCCTTGCCCAAGCCGGAGGTGCGAGAACAGCAGGATCCAGGGACGGATAGCGAGACGCTGCGCAAGGCCATGGAAGAAGCCGCCTTTTTCTTTCACACAGCTCTTCTCGATCCTTCGGAAGGGCAGGCGCCGCTTGAGTATTTGCGTGGCCGAGGTGTGAGCCGGGAAACGATGGACCGCTTCAGACTTGGCTACTCGCCCGCCGGCGGCCGGGTTTTGCTGGCGCATCTGCAGAAGAAGGGGTTTTCGGTGCCCGCTCTGGAAGGATGCGGCCTGATCAAACGATCCGAGGACGGCAGCCATCACTACGATGCTTTCCGGGGCCGGATCATGTTCCCGATCACCGACGCCCGGGGCCGGGTCGTCGCCTTTGGCGGCCGGGCCATGGGAGATCAGCAGCCGAAGTATTTGAATTCCCCAGAGACGAGGCTCTATAATAAAAGCCGGAATCTCTTCGGGCTAAGCTACGCGCGGGGTGGAATCCAAAAACTCGATTATGCCATCCTGGTCGAAGGGTACATGGATTTCATGATCCCTTTTCAGCATGGTATAGAGAATATTGTAGCTTCGCTGGGTACCAGCCTGACTCCTGACCAGGTAAAACTGCTGGGGAGATACACGCGTGAAGTGATAGTAAGTTACGACCCTGACTCCGCAGGGCTCGCGGCCACACAGAGATCCCTTGACCTGTTCCTCGAGGAGGATTTTCGGGTTCGGGTATTCCGGCTGCCGGAGGGGCAGGATCCGGATGCTTTCGTAAGAAACTCGGGTGCAGAGGAGTATCTAAACCGGTTGCGACAGTCCGCTCCGTATCTAGACTTTGTTCTGGACACTGCGTTGAAAAGTCAGTCGCATCCCGGCGATCCCAAGAGTAAAATCCAGGTCCTGAACGCGGTTCTGCCCTACTTGGCCAAGGTCCCCAATGCCGTTGAGCGCTCGGAATATGTATTCCGCTTCGCGCGCAAGCTGCAAATCGAGGATCAACAGCTACTTGCGGAGGTAAAGAGGGCGGCTCAGCAGAAGAAAACGCGGCTTCGGGATGGGCCATTGGCGTCTGTGGAGATGATGAAGTTCGCGGAAAAGCGGCTCCTTCAGTTGTTGCTCAACCACTCAGCGCTCCAGCAGCAGTTTTTACCGCTGTGCTCGGCCGCGGATTTCTCCGGCCTGGTCACGGAGAAGATCTTTGTTGCGCTCCTGGATGAGACGAAACGAGGTTCCATCGCCACGTTTGGCAGCCTGAACCATAGATTTGCCGGCGAAACGGAACAGATGTTGCTTGCCCAGTTGCAGATGGAGGAGATGCCTGAGAATCTTTCCCGCGAGACAGCTGAAAGTTTTCTCAGTGCGCTGCGTACTATTAGATTGGCGTCGAAAAAGCACGAGATTCTCTCGAAAATTGCCGATGCGGCCGACCGCAAAGATAATGAGATGCTGAACCGGCTGATTGAGGAGCGGGTTCAAATCGATCGAGAACTGGTCACCCTGTCCATGAAATAGCCGAAAGGAGACAGCAGGCTTGTCTATTGAAGAAAAATACGATGAGGTAAAAGAGCTGATTCTGATGGGCAAGGAACGCGGCTACCTGCTCTATGACGAGGTTAACGACCTGCTGCCGGAAGGGATCTGCTCCTCAGATGAGCTTGACAGCATTTTCTCTCTCTTTGGTTCTGCCGGAATCGAGGTAATCGATTCCGAACAGAAACTTCAAGACGGGGGGAAGAAGGACGACAAGCAGGAGGAGGACGCAGGGGAGGACAGCGAGTTTGATTTCGGCGCGATCACGTTGGACAAGACCAACGATCCCGTGCGCATGTATCTTCGCGAGATGGGGACGGTCCCACTCTTGAGCCGGGAAGGCGAAGTCGAGATTGCCAAGCGCATCGAACACGGGCAGAAAGTTGTGGTGAAGGCTCTGTCTCGTTCGCGGCTGATTGTTCGCGAAATCCTCAATATCGGCGATCAGCTCAAGAAAGACCAGATCTCGATTCGCGAGGTGGTTTTGTTCGCGGAGGACGAACTTACAGAGGATCGGCTGGACGAAAAGATGCAGTCCGTGCTGGGTGTTATCGAAGAGATCCGAAAGCATGAACGGGCCGCCAACAAGTTTCGCGTCAAGTTGGCCGGGTGCCGCAAAGGATCCAAGATCTATAAGAGGCACCTGTCGATGATGGCCAGGCACCGCATCGACGTCGCCCGAAAGGTGGGAACGCTCGAGCTTAGTCCCAGCCAGCATGATCGGCTTGTTGCAGTGATCAAGGCCACCGTCGACGAAATCGTCGCTCTGGAGCAGGAGATTCAAAAGTACCAGCGCAGCTTGGAAGCGCCGCGCCGTGTGGAAGAATCCAGGGCGATCAAGAAGCTGATCAAGCAGCATGAGGCGAAGGTCCAGGCGATTGAAGAGGAGGCCTTTGCCACGATCCCCGAGCTGAAGCGCTCGCTGGCTACCATCAAGTCGGGCGAACTCGAGGCCGACATCGCCAAGAAGGAGTTGGTGGAGGCGAACCTCAGATTGGTTGTCTCGATTGCCAAGAAGTACACAAACCGCGGCCTGCAGTTCCTGGACCTGATTCAGGAAGGCAACATCGGACTGATGAAAGCGGTGGACAAATTCGAATATCGCCGCGGCTATAAATTCTCGACCTACGCGACGTGGTGGATCCGCCAGGCGATCACGCGCGCCATCGCGGATCAGGCGCGCACCATCCGCATCCCCGTGCACATGATCGAGACGATTAACAAGCTGATCCGGACCTCCCGCAGCCTGGTGCAGGAATACGGGCGGGAACCAACCAGCGAGGAAATCGCCAAGAAAATGGACTTCCCGGTGAGCAAAGTGCGAAAGATCCTCAAGATTGCGCAGGAGCCGATCAGCCTCGAAACGCCAATCGGGGAAGAAGAGGACAGCCACCTGGGTGATTTCATCGAAGATCGAGGTGTGGTTTCGCCGGCGGAGGCGGTGATCAACATCAATCTCAAGGAGCAGACCGAATCGGTCTTGAAGACGCTGACGCCCCGCGAGGAGCAGGTGATCAAGATGCGATTCGGATTGGGCGACGGCAGCGAGCACACGCTCGAGGAGGTCGGGCAGCGTTTTTCAGTCACGCGCGAACGTATCCGCCAGATCGAGGCAAAGGCGCTGCGCAAGCTCCGGCACCCGTCCCGCAGCCGCATGCTGAAGGCGTTTCTCGAAGGGACTGCGATGAGTGATTGACCCCGCCTGGCCGCGCAATCTTGAATGAGATGGAGACCCGCCGCTAAGGCGGGTCTTGCCATTTTACGATTCGAGATTCGAAATTCGAAATTGTCAATCTCGAATTTCGAATCTCGAATCCGACTCAGGTTTGAATAAATGGCTGCCACGGTTGTACAAGGAGGTGACAGGGAGCGGACAGACTTGGACGATGCGCAGCTGATGGTTTCGGTTCAACAGGGAGACCCGATCGCCCTGCGGCAGCTGGTGGAGCGCTATAAGCGAAAGGCCTACTATACCGCGCTCAAGCTGGTAGGGGACAGTGATGAGGCGTATGACCTTTCTCAGGAGGCCTTCATTCGCGTCTACAACGCCCGGCGACGCTATGACGGCAACCGGCCGTTCTATTCATGGTTTTATGCAATTCTGAGCAACCTCGCCAAAAACCATCTCAAGAAAAGATCGGTCCGCGCGAACTATGCCGCTTCCGTGAGGAGTGCGCAGGATGCGGAACTCGACACACACGACTCGCCGGAAGTTCTCGTCGAGGCAGACGAGACCAGGAAGGCGGTCTGGAGTGCGATCGAAAAGCTGTCGTATGAGCATCGGGAAATCATTACGCTGCGGCATTTCGAGGATATGTCTTATGAAGAGATTGCCGGGCTTCTCGGCATCCCGGTCGGGAGCGTGATGTCGCGCCTGTACTATGCCAGGAAGCGCCTCCGGGACTTGTTGGGAGAAGCGAATGAAAGATGAAGAAATCCGGACTCTGATGATGAGGGTGGTCGATGGCCTCGCATCGTCCGAGGAGCAGGAGGCATTGGCCGATGCGACTCGGGGGCATGAGGAATGGGAGACGGAACTCAGGGCGTTTATGAAAATCAAGGAAGTGACGGACGGCATGCGCTTTAAAGATCTTCCGGACAGTTACTGGCCCGGCTACTGGGAAAGCGTATATCGCCGCCTGGAGCGCGGTCTCGGCTGGATTCTGACGTCCGTGGGAGCGATGATTCTGCTGAGCTTCGGAGCGTACATGGGATTGTCGGGTTTGTACTCCGATCCGAATGTCAGCCTCATCGTTAAGATCGGGGTTACCGCCGCGGGGCTGGGAGGGATTATCATGCTCGTCTCCTTTCTGCGCGAACGGCTTTTTGCTCGCAAGCACGAACGATATGAGAAAGAGGTCCAGCGATGATCATGACGACCACGGAGGAAATCAGCGGCAAGCGCATCATCAAGACCCTCGGACTGGTCTGTGGAAACACGATCCGGGCGCGGCATTTCGGGCGCGCCTTCATGGCCAGACTCCGCGGCATGGTCGGTGGAGAGATACCGGAGTATACAAAGGTCATCGCCGAAGCGCGCGAGCAGTCGCTGGACCGCATGGTTGCGGAGGCGGAAAAACTGGGCGCCAACGCGATCGTGGCCGTCCGCTTCGGCACAACGGAAGTCATGGCCGCCGCCGCGGAAATCCTCGCTTACGGCACTGCGGTAATTATCGAATAGCCTGTTCTGAATCACGATAACTGTTTAGCTGCGGCGACAAGGATTTGTCGTCCTCGTAATAATGACGAAATCCCAACCTCTTACGAACCGCGAAATATGTAAAATTGCTTTCGTGCGTTTTGTGTGTCCCGTGGTACTTGCTGTGAATAGATCCCGCCGGCAGTTGTAATAGACGGTAACGCACGCGATTTTACGAGGGTTGTTCGGTAGAGCGACTCCGGCGTGGGTGGGGAGGCGATGCCATGGTGTCCTGTGCAGGAAATGACGCAGACAGTTGTAAAGTGCCGGATTCTGGAAGCCGCGCTGCGCTTTCGGACGAGCGGCTGGTCGAGTGGAGCATGAAGGGAGACGAAGAAGCCTTCCGCATGTTGTATGAGCGCTATCGCCGGCGCGTGTTCGCCACGGTGCGCCGGATCGTTCGGAATCGCGAGGAAGCGCAGGACGTGACACAGGAAGTGTTTGCAAAGTTGTATCGTTCGCTTTCACGATGGGATTCAGGCCGTGCCAAGTTCTCCACCTGGCTCTTCCGATTGGCCACCAATCATGCCATCGACACTTGGCGCAGCAGCCGGCACCGCGTCGAGCTCTCTCTGGAGGGCGAGGGAACGTATGGTGGACCGGGGCGGCCCTTTCAATATCACAACAAGATGATCTTTCACGCCGAGCGCGCCCTCGAGCGGAAGGAGCGGATTGCGGAGATACGGCGCTTCGTCAACGGACTGCCGCCGCTGCAGCGGAGGGTTTTCTTGCTGCGGCATTTTCAGGGATTCAAGCTGAATGAGATTGCCCAGTCGGAAGGGCACAAGCTGGCGACGGTCAAGACCTCCCTGTACCGCGCGACACAACATCTGAGGCGCAGGCTGCATGCCATGAACGGCTTCAGCGAGACCGATCTGATGCCGGCGACCTGAGAGCACGTCACGGTTCTTGGACGGACTTCCATCTCCTTTGCTCCGGTATGAATCGCGGCAAAGTCTCGAAACTGTCTTTACCGGGATCGGGCGCGCATGATAACCTGTCGGACGGTTGCCGCTTTCCGGAGAGCGCGCGATAAGTCCCTGGGGTATCCGCGAGGCAGTGTCCGTATAGCGCGCCGACCTCTCGAAGAGGCAAGCTGTATCCAGCCGCATCAGGGCCCATAGCTCAGTTGGTCAGAGCAGCTGACTCATAATCAGCGGGTCGCAGGTTCAAGTCCTGCTGGGCCCACCACTCAAATCAATAGGTTACAGCCATCCAAGATTATTCATAAATATCATAATTCCATTTTGGATCCAAAATGGATCCAACTATGGGAATTTGGCAGAAGAGATAAAACACTTGTTGGTAGGTAGGCAAAGCGCGAGTCATGCCCCGTCTTGGTGGGGGGCCCCGCCGGGATCCGCAATTCTGGCGACTTCGCGAAAACTAACGCGGAAGCATGGCGATCAGGTGGCTGGCCTGCCCGCGGGAGATCTGCGGCGGAATGTGAAGGCGCGCACGACTCAGCCTTTCGAGCTGCTTTTCTGTTGCCGGGAGCCTGCGCCAGGCCGCGCTGAGGTCCACAAGCGGCAGCGCATCCGGACGCAAAAGGCTGACCGCGTTCTCGGATTTGATGATTGCTTCTTCGAGTTGAGGTTCCGAAGCGACGATGCTGTCCTTCCCGCGCGCATTTCGTGAGCTGAGGGTGACTTCCCATCGCTCCAGCAACGTCCGGACGCAGGTCAGAAACTCTCCGTTCCCAAGGCCTAGACGATAGCAGTTCCTCCCGGCTGCAGCCCATGCGAAATCTGCAATTTCCTCCAATTCGTCAGGGATGCCCAGATCGAAGAGATTAATCCTCTTGCACCGAAGGCGGAGATCATCCAGATCTGTTGCCATTTCCGTCTGGACCCACGGGCGTTGAGTTTCGACCCAGCGGATCGCGCGCTGTACTTCAGTCGTCGTCTTGCCTTTCAGATTGAAATTCTGAGCCAGGCCGAAGAGGGACGGCAGCGTCACGAGGCTGTGTTCGCTCGAATTATCGACAACATCCACCACTGTCACATCCGCCTTGCCGGGGTGGGGTCTGGTGCCACGACCGATCATCTGAGCATAGAGCAACGCTGATTTCGTGGGCCGCGCAAGTATGATCCCGTCTACAGCGGGTTCATCGTACCCTTCTGTGAGAACCATGCAGTTGGTCAGCACCTGAATCTCGCCCGTGGAAAACGCAGCGAGCGTCTTGCTGCGGACTGCGCGCGGCATCTCACCGGTGACCGATGCCGCCGAGATCCCATAAAACTGAAATGCGGCCGCGAGGTCGTGAGCGTGGGCAACATCTACGCCGAAAACCAGAGTGCGCCGTGTGGGTACCAGCTCGCGAAAGGCTTTCACGACCAGCGCATTCCGGCTCTCGATATTGACCGCATCGGACAATTGCGATACCACGAAATCGCCCATCCTGGTTTTGACGCGAGAGAGATCGATGTCCGTTTCGACGCGGTAGCCGGCCACAGGGGCAAGATAACCGTCATTCATCATCTCGGGAACCGTGCGCGAAAATGAGATTTCATCGAAAACGGCGTCAAGCCCGATTCCGTCACTCCGCTTAGGAGTTGCGGTAAAGCCGACCAGGAGCTTTTTCGTATCGGGCTGCTTCAGCCCGAAATACTCGACGACACGGCGGTAGGTCTCGGCAATCGCATGGTGGGCTTCGTCAATGACGATAATTGAGAACTCATCCGGATCCAGCCCCGACAGGCGCTGCGATGCCTGCCGGCCTAAGGTTGGAACCGAGGCTACGACAACATCGGTTGTATCTGCCGCACGTCGCCCGGCCTGTTCGATGTCCACGTTCAATCCCGGATTGATCGCAAGTAGCTTATCGCGGGCCTGGATAAGCAATTCCTCGCGATGGGCAAGAACAAGCATGCGCCGTTTCATGCGGAAAAACGCCGGGAACTGGGCGAAGATGACGGTTTTGCCCGTTCCGGTCGGAAGACACACAAGCTGCCGTCTCACCCCGGCCTTGTAGCGACCAAGGATTGCGGCCAGGCACTCCCGCTGGTAATCGCGCAGCTTCATTTGCGTCGGCATGGGTTACTTTAACATGCCAACATTGTCCAGAAGGAGTCAGAACACAGGAGTCTGTGGGGACTTTCGTCAATGTACGATAAATCCGTTTGAACTAAGCCGCAGGCGCCGGTATCGACGTTTGCTGCGGTAATCCCGCTATTTTGCTAGCCTCGGGGTCGTAGAAAGGAGGTCTCTATGACCCCATTACGTCAGAGAATGCTGGAGGAGTTACTGCCCGTCGGCTACTTTCATATTGTTTTCAGCATCCCGCACCGCCTGGTCCCGTTGATCTGGCAAAACAAGAAACTTCTGCTCTCTCTTTTCTTCCAGGCGACCGCGGCTACTCTCATGGAAGTGGCCTCCCACCATAAGCGTCAAGGTATGGAGATCGGCTTTCTTTGCATTTTGCACACCTGGGGACAGACTCTACAGAGACATCCGCATATTCATTGCGTGGTGCCCGGTGGTGGCCTGTCCCCGGATCACACCCGCTGGATCTCGTCGCATCCCCGTTATTT
>Ga0187882_1001047_pt1 | contig 28991 bp, 23 predicted proteins | sample June2016WEW_19_1_3_FD_132991 | JGI IMG/M metagenome (GOLD analysis project Ga0187882, IMG submission 132991) | Peatland microbial communities from SPRUCE experiment site at the Marcell Experimental Forest, Minnesota, USA - June2016WEW_19_150 | ecosystem: Environmental > Terrestrial > Soil >... | reverse complement strand
TCATGGCCCAGCGCGTGCAGCGCCGCGCGGACCGTGTTCACCTGGACCAGGACGTCCGCTTCATCTGCCGGGGCCGAAGGGTCCACGCGGCCGTAGACAATCGCAATCTTCCGATGATTCATGGGGAGGCGTCGGTGTGCGGGAGAGACAAGTGCGCCGCGGTACGGGGTATTCCCCGAACGGGTACTCCCGTACTCCGCGGATTTGGCGCCGCGTCCGGCTCGGGCGCGGCGCATCGAGTGATCATTGTGCGTGTTGTCCTGCGGGATCCGGATACCGGAAAAGCAAACCCTGGTAGTTCTTCAGCACGAGGTCATCCCCGTCCCTCCCGACGACGTACTCCGGCAGAAGCGGTATCTTTCCGCCACCGGCGGGGGCGTCGATGACATACGTCGGCACCGCGTAGCCCGACGTGTGTCCGCGCAGGCCCTGGATGATTTCCAGTCCTCTCTGCACCGGGGTTCGGAAATGGGACGAGCCGATGATCGGGTCGCACTGGTACAGGTAATAGGGTTTCACCCGTGCCTTGAGGAGCGCGTGCATGAGCCGTGTCATGGTCTCCACGGTGTCATTGATGCCCGCCAGGAGCACCGTCTGGCTTCCCAGGGGTATTCCCGCATCCGCAAGCCGTGCGCATGCCTCCCGGGTCTCCGGGGTGAGCTCATCCGGATGAGTGAAGTGAATGCTTATCCAGAGGGGATGGTAGCGCTTCAGCACGCGGGTGAGCGACGTGGTGATCCGCTGCGGCATCACGACCGGCACCTTGGTGCCGATCCGCAGGAACTCGACGTGCGGGATCCTCCGCAGCCGGGAAAGCAGCCAGTCCAGCTTCTCATCCGAAAGGGTCAGCGGGTCCCCTCCCGAGAGGAGAACGTCCCTGATCTCGGTGTGGGCTTCGATATAGGAGATTGCCTGCTCCCACTGGGCCTGGAAAAAGATGCTGTTGCTGTCCGGGTTTTCCACCATGCGCGAGCGCGTGCAGTAACGGCAGTTGGACGCGCAGGAGTTGGCCACGAGGAACAGGACCCTGTCCGGGTAACGGTGCACGATGCAGGGCACCGGGCTGTCCTTGTCCTCGGCCAGCGGGTCCTCAGATTCTCCCGGTGTGCGCAGGTACTCGTCCGTGGCGGGTATCATGGTGCGCCGAAGAGGCTGCTCCGAGTCTTCCGGGTCGATCAGGCTCAGGTAATAAGGCGTGATGGCGAAGGGCAGCGAGCCCGAGTGCCGGGCAATCGCCGTCCGCTCATCCTCGGTGAGCCGCACGATCTTTTCCAGATCGTCCAGGGACCGCACGCGATTGCGCAACTGCCAGCGCCAGTCGCACCATTCGGCCGGCGTGGAAAGCGGGAAGAAGCGCGTCCGGAAGGCCTCCGCCCCGGGGGAGACGATGAACTTGGGGGTGAGGGGAGCTGCTCTCTTGATGGAGCGGGAATAGGACGTGAACGGCGGGATCGTAGTCCGGATGCCGGCAAATTCGGCAAAGTCCTGAACTACGGGCATTGTACCTGGAGGTTCTGCCTCCTCAGTGCTGAGCGCTTTGGTTTCCATTCTGTCGAAACTCCTTCATACTATCGAATGTCCGAAAGGAAGCTGTGCTTCTTTCGTCGGGGTTGTCGCGTCATGCTTTGCATGGTGTGCGAACGGCGGGTCCCCTCCCTTTCGAGCCTACAATGCAATGCATACTACAACGAAAAAACAAATGCAAGGGTTTTTTGGAAGTATCTTTGATCTACGATGGAAAAGGAACTTTTTACGGGGGCCATCGCAGGGCCGGGAGTCAATGGCCGCGCCGTGCTCGTCGGAGTGGAGCTCAAGGGCGCGGTCTCGGCGTGGACGATCCAGGACTCCCTGGCCGAGCTTGGGCGTCTGGCCGTGACCGCGGGGCTGGAGGTAGCGGGCACCACCTGGCAGAAGCTGGCCCGCCCCAATCCGGGCACATGGATCGGCTCCGGGAAGGTGCAGGAGCTCAAAGAATTACTCGCCGCCAGTGACGCTCATTTCGTGCTTTTCGACGACGAGCTCTCCCCCGGGCAGCAGAAGAAGCTTGAAATGGCCCTGGGTGACGGAATCAGGATAATCGACCGGACAAGGCTCATTCTGGACATATTCAGCCAGCACGCGCACAGCCGGGAAGGCAAGCTCCAGGTCGAGCTTGCCCAGTATCAGTACCTGCTCCCTCGTCTGGCCGGCTTGAGGGCCGGGCTTTCGCAGCAGACAGGAGGCGCGGGGGCGGGGCTCGTAGGCCTGAGGGGACCCGGTGAAACGCAGCTCGAGCTCGATCGCAGGCAGGCCCGGCGGAGGATCGCCACCCTGCGTCGCGGCCTGGAGGAGATGAGGAGACAGAGGCTTCGGCATCGGATGCGCAGGGAAAGCTCCGGGCTGCCCGTGGCGGCCCTCGTCGGGTACACCAATGCGGGCAAGAGCTCCCTGCTCAACGCGCTCACCGGCGCCGGGGTGCTCGTCCAGGACAAACTTTTCGCCACCCTGGACCCCACCACCCGCCGGCTCAGGCTCCCCGGCGGAAGGGAAGCCCTGCTCACGGACACTGTCGGCTTCATCAGGAAGCTGCCTCATGCGCTCGTGGCGGCCTTCCGCGCAACGCTGGAGGGCATCGAGGAGGCGTCCCTGATCCTGCACGTCGTGGACAGCACGCACCCGCACGCTTCCGAGCAGATCGCCGCGGTACAGGCCGTTCTGGCCGGCCTGAAGGTGGCCCAGACGCCCCTTCTTCTCGTATGGAACAAGATCGACCTGCTTCCCGCGGACGCTCCGACCCCGGTCCTCGGGTCCTCCCACGCGCATGCATTGGCAATCAGCGCGAAAACCGGGACCGGCCTCGACGCCATGCTTGCGCGGACGGAGGCGATTCTCGGAGAAAGCCTGGTTGCCATTGTGGTAGTGATCCCTTACGGCCGATACGAGCTTGTGCGGCTCGTGTATGAACAGGGGACCGTCGAATCCCGGAAAGACCTGCCCGAGGGCATCCGGCTGTGCGCCTCGGTCCCCCTTGCCCTGTCCGATCGCCTCAGGGAGTTCGCGGGCTGAGGACTCGCGCACGGAGACGCGCCGGCTCAGGCTTTTTGCTCGTTTGTCCTTCGGCGATACTCGGAGTAAGTGGAGTACGGTTCCCCGCCGAGGTTTTCCTTGCCGGGATCCACGAACACCACTGCGTTTCTCGTGCGCTTGGCCGCGTAGAGCGCCTTGTCGGCCCGCTCCACGGCTTTCGCCAGGTCGAGGATGCCCGTGACGTCCGCCACACCAATCGACAGGGTACCGCACGGCTGGGCCCGGCTGTCCCCGATGCTTCTCACGTCCTCCATCGCCTTGCGGTTGCGGATGTTGCTTTCCTGGGCATGGCGCAGCCGCTCCGCGAGGATGATGCCCGTGTGCAGGTTGGAGGGCACCACCACGAGGATCTCCTCCCCGCCGTAGCGGATCGGAAGGTCGCCTTCCCTGACGCCGTCCAGGACCATGTCCGCGCTGGCCTTCAGCACCTCGTCGCCGCGGGGATGGCCCAGCTCGTCGTTCACCCACTTGAAATGGTCGATGTCGATCAGGAGCAGGGTCAGGCTCTTGCGATTGGCGCGGAGCTTTTCCAGCCTCCGGGGAAGGTCGATCAGGAAATAGTCCTTGTTTTTCAAACCCGTGAGCGCGTCGACGAACTGCCCCGGGAACTCTTCGCGCAGGGTTTCCTGGAGCAATTGGTATGAATCCCGTCCACGGGCGTCCCGCTCCCGGGTCCATACGTCGCGGTCTTCCGCCGAGGCGATGGTCACGCCGTGGCCCGCCTGGGCCACAAAGCTTCTCGGATCGTTCAAGAGGTACTCGTAGATCTCCGAAACGCCTCGGAAGACGTCCATGAAAGCCACCGGGGCCTTGTGGGGGATGTCGCTCACGGACTCCCGAAACCGCGCCTCGATCCAGCGCTTGATCTGCCGGGCGATGGGGCGATACTCGGTGGATCCGGTCTGCGACTTCAGGGCGAAATCCACGATCGGGTATGCCGCAAGATCCTCCACTGTTCTCCGCCGTACCGGGTCCTCCGCGGAGAGAGTGGCCTGGTTGATTATCGAGCCGGCCTCGAAGAGGAGCAGGCTGAGCTGGGCGGCAAGCTCGAACGGCTTTGGCCCGTCAAAGTGCTCCCGCTCGGTGATGACGTGCCCGAAGTTCCGGACGGCCCGATTGCGCAGCTGGTTTATTCTTTCCTCGATGCTGCGGGCTCTCTGGCTTTCCCGGAAGAGCTTTGCGAAACGCGGGTCTCCTTCGGTTTCCCGAGCGTACTCGCGGATCTCCTCCAGGTACGGCTCGAAGAATCTCAGGTACGCCTCCTGCCAGGAGTCGCGCAGAGCGATGAACCTGGCGGCAACACCCTCCTTTCCGACGATCTTTTCCAGCGCATACGGCTCCAGCGATCCAAGAAGGTCGTCGAGGATGGTGTGCAGAACCATGAGAAGAGCCACCGCGTCCGTGGAGGACAGCTTTTCCAGGTCCGCGAGACGGGATTGAAAGACGGCCGAACGGGTGAATACCCTGTTGGCGAAATACGGCAGGATGAACGCGCCCTGCTCCATGCGCTCGATGCCGGATTCGGGGAACAGGGACTCCAGAGTGGCGAGAGTCCCCTCGAACCGGACGCCGAACTGCTCTGCCTTCTCCTGCTCCAGGCGCGCCAGCTCCTTCTCCTGGCGCTCTTTCAGCGCCTTCTCCCGCGCCTCGTGCATCCTCTTCTGCCAGCCCTCCCAGGTGAGGATTTCCTCCTCCTTGAGCCCGAGGAACTGCAGGACGGCCAGGCGTTTCGCCGGGCTCGTGTCCTCCTCCGGGTAGAAAGCAGCGATCATCTTGAGCAGGGCCGGGTACAGCTCGTGGCCGAACCGGTGGAGGTTCTGGAATGCGGCCCTGAAAAGGCTCTCCGCCTCTGCGAGCTCCGACCTGGCGCGGGCGCCCTGGGCGAAGGAAATATTGACGTCCCGCACGATCTCGAACAGCATCTCCAGCTTGTCGCGTTCGAGGGCCTCCGTGACTGCAATGAGCCGGCACCCGTCCTTTACCACGCGCGCCAGCTCGGCAATGTGCACGCGCAGCCCGGCCCGCAGGTTGGAGCCGAGGAATTCGAGACTCTTGCGCAGCATATCGCGGCGCTCCGTGAACACGGCGAAGAATACGACGATGAATGGCTCGCGCGCGCGCAGCGATTTCAGCGTCTCTTCCGCGCGCTCCGCCGCTTTCTCCTTTTCCAGGGCCTTGACGCCCGAAGGCCCGCTGCCAAGGAGGATCCTCGCGCTGTCCCGCAGCGCATTCAATGTGTCGATGAATGAAAGCTGGAAAGGATTCTGGTCGTGATAACCCTTTTCCGCAGCGATGAGGCGCAGCAGCGCCCTGCTTGCATAGTCGCCCCGGGTGGCATCGAAAAGGCTCATGAAGTCATCGAAGCGCTCGGAAAGACGGGTGATGAGAAACCCCCGGCTGTACGCGTAGCGATTGATCCGCCTTCGCAGCCAGGGGGGCACAACGGGCAGCCAGTCCACTGCCCGCCTGTTCAGATCGTCGAGGGCGGCGGCTTGCGCCGCCTGTTGGGCGTCCGCGCGGCCGTTGGCAGCCGCCGTGCGCGCACTCTCGGGCTGGAGCGGAGGCGGGGCGCCCTGGCGTCTTTCTTCGAGCTCTTTCTGCGTTTTCAGCTTCTGATAGGCCGCACGGGATCGGCGTCGAGCCTCTTCCTCGCCGTAACCCTTGCCGCGGAGGGTCTTATAGACCTTCTTTATCTCTTCCTGGGGCACGCCCCGGCGAAGGAGATCGTCCTTGAAATCCGCGTCTTCTTTACCCGAGGCCGCCATACGCCGCTCTTTCTCCTTGTGTCAGCAGAGTCTCACTCTCAATGTACCATCACGGAGGCCGATAGGCTCGCCGCCTCTCTCTGGCGGATAATAGGATGTTCCACGACCCGTGTCTCGCTTTTTGCACGCGGGTGCATCCCCCCCTTGCACGGTACTCCGTGCAGTTCGCGCTTCAACCGTATTGCAGTCTCCAGAGCAAAGGCTTCGCATTTTTCTGCTCTATGCATACCGCACCCGCATACCCGGGGGCCGGAAGCAGGTCACGCATCCACCAGTCCCGCGCCGGGCCGGCAGGCGTGTCCAGATCCGGCAGCGCGACTCTGAATCCCGATCGGGCACGGGCGGACAAGGGAAGCACGAAACGCGCGAAGCAATCGAAAAGACCGATCCCCAGCGCTTTCGCGGCCGCCTCCCGACGCGTCCAGAGAAGAAAAAACGCCCGGGTCCGTTCCTCCCCCTCGCGTGATCGAAGCCAGGCTGTCTCCTGCTCGCTGAAGAAACCGTACAGGATCGCCTCCATATCCGGCACTTCCCTCACTCGTTCGACGTCGATGCCGACCCGGAGGCCCCGGGTGACGGCGATCAGTGCCAGATCTCCCGCGTGGGAAATGTTGAATTGAATGGAAGGGTCCGCACGATCAAGGGAGGGCTTCCCGGATGGCCCTGCCGAGAAGGAGAGCATGCGCGGGTCTTTGAGAAGGTACTTTGCCAGCACGACGCGGAGCGAGGCGCGGGAGGCGGTACACCGTGCGCGGTCCGCGGGACGCACGAATCGGCCGCACTGATCCCTTTCCTCCGCCGAGAGCACGCCCTCCAGGCGCTCGCGCTCCTCTGCGGACAGGGCGAGGGAGGCACGCCAGATGTGCAGGCTCCCCTGTTCCAGGAGAAGCTGCCGGGGAGGGAGAACCCACATGGGGAAGAATGATACGGGTCCCTGCGCGCCTTGACAACAGCAATGCCAGGTTTGAATCGGGTGAAGCGCTGCTCGTTTTGCCCGATTGAAAAATGGGCCGATTTTGGCCTGAAAACAGCGCGTGGCAGACGCTCATCGTGCAAAACGAGCATCGCTGGCTTGACAACAACCCCCTGTTTCGGTTTATAGATGCATGCAAATCATGAAAAACCCCGCTGATGTCAGAGTCGTCATTACCGGTATGGGCACGATCAACCCGATCGGGAGCAGCGTGGCCGAGTTCTGGGAAAACCTCATAAAGGGCAAATCGGGCGTACGGCGCATCTCGAGCTTCCCGATCAACAACTTTTCAGTACAGATTGCCGGTGAAGTCGACCTGCCGGACCTTGCGCCCTATTTCAAGAATCGAAAAATGGCGCGGAGGCTGGACCGGTTCGTCGTGCTGGCGCAGATCGCGGGAGCCCAGGCCATACGGGATTCAGGTCTGGACATAGAGAAGGCTCCGCACCGCTATGGGGTCATCATCGGCACCGGTGAAGGCGGCGCGGCGACGCGCTATTTCAACACGAAGAAAATCGTCGAGGATGGGATGCAGGCTGCATCCCCGTTCTTTGTCATGTGCATTCCCAGCACTGCGTCGGGATTTGTCGCCATGGAGTGGAACCTCCAGGGGCCGTGCTTCTCTGTGAACTCGGCGTGTGCCACCGGAAATCATGCCTTCGGGGTGTCGGCCTCGCTCATCAGGATGGGAATGGCGGATGCGATCTTTACCGGGGGTGCAGAGGCAGTGATCAATCCCACCGGGCTTGCCGCTTTCGGCAATATCATGGCCCTTTCGGAGCGCAACGATTCTCCGGAAACCGCCTCACGGCCTTTTGACAAGGACAGGGACGGGTTCGTATTGAGCGAGGGAGCAGGGGTTCTCTGTCTGGAAGAACTGGAGCACGCGAAACACAGAGGGGCCACGATCTACGCGGAGCTCACCGGGTACGGATTCACAAGCGATGCCTATGATCTCGTGGCGCCGCACCCCGATTCCCGCGGCTCTGCGCGGGCTATGCAGGACGCAATGGACAGCGCACACCTGAACACGGACCAGATCGATCTGATCAATTGTCACGCTGCCTCCACTTCGCTGGGAGACCTGGCGGAGAGCAAAGCAATCAGCGCGGTATTCAAGGAGCTCGCTTCGAAAGTTCCGTCCCACAGCACGAAGTCGATGACGGGCCACCCCCTTGGCGCGGCAAGCGCCATGGAAGCCATCGCCGTTATTCTGGCCATACAGAAGGGCGTGATACATCCGACCATCAATCAGTTCGAGCAGGACCCGCGGATCGCGCTCAACGTCGTGAAAGAAGCCCGGGAGGCCAGGGTCAATCACGTGGTTTCCAACGGTTTCGGGTTCGGCGGTCAGAACGCGGCTGTGACCCTCTCACGCTTCACGGGCTGATCGACTAGAGGAAGAAGACTTCTCCGATAGCGGTGCAGGCAATTTTGCCATCCGCAATGACCTGTCCGATCATCGTGGCAAAGTATTCGTCGAACTCCAGCTTCTTCGCCAGCAGAATGACCTCACGGCCGGGCAGGACCGGCGCCAGGTAGTACGCGCCCACGATCCGGGTGGCCCTCACCCGCATTGGCTGGTCCTCTGGGGGAACTGACGTGCTTCGGCTCCCCAGGAAATAATGCAGGCAGAGGCCAAGCTGGCCGATCATCTCCACTTCCAGGCAGCCCGGATACACGGGGTAGTCGGGGAAATGTCCGGCAAATATCGGATCGTCGGAAGCGATGAAGCGCGACCCTGCGATGGCCTCTTCATCGAAGCCGACCCCCGTCAGACGGTCCACGAGGAGGAAAGGCTCCCGGTGCGGAAGGATGCGCTTGATGTCGTCTCTTCCCCACGCGAGAGGCGTGAGACGGTCGACGGCGATAAGCGGTTTTTTGCGATTCTCCCGGAGAAGAGCGTCGTGGTCCACTCTATGCGCGCAGGCCTTTGGCGATCACGTCCTCGATGATATTCAGGGCCGTGTCCATCTGCTCCTTGGTGAACTGCGTGGACACTGAGATGCGGAACCTTCGGGAATCCGCGGGCACCGCGGGAAAGTCCACGGGCTGAAGGAAGAGCCCGCGCCGCTGTATCTCGTAGGCGAACTGGATGAGCTTTTCACCCGAGGAACCAATGATGATCGGTATCACCTGGGATTCGCTCTTGCCGAGATCCAGCTTCAAGTCCTGGAGCCCTTTTTTCAGATACGCGACGTTCTTCCAGAGCAGGTCACGGAGGCTCGAATCGCGCGTGGCCACCTCCAGCGCTTTCATCAGCCCCCCCACCACCGGTGGCGAGGGCGCGCAGGAAAAGTTCCAGGGAGAAGAATACCCCTTCAGGTACGCGATGATACGGGCATTGGAACAGACGAACCCGCCCACCCCGCCGAATGACTTGCTGAAAGTCCCGAAGCTCACCCCGATGTCATGCTCGAGACCGAAATGCTCGCCGACGCCGCGGCCGTTGGCGCCGAACATGAGGGTGGAATGCGCTTCGTCTATGTACGTGGCCGCCTTGTAGTGGGCGCACACCTTCAATATTTCAGGCAGCCTGACCAGGTCTCCATCCATGGAATAGACACCCTCGAAGGCCACCAGCACGCGCTTGCCCTTGCACTTCTCCAGCATCGCCTCCAGGGAGACCGGGTCGTTGTGGGAGAAGAACAGCATCTTTGCCCCGGAGAGGGTGCCGCCGTCGATCAGGCTCTTGTGGCACTTCTCGTCCAGGACGAACATGTCCCCCTTGCGCAGAAGACCCTGGATGGCGCCGACATTCCCCCCCAGCCCGCTGGAAAACAGCAGGCAGTCTTCCTTCTGCTTGAACTCCGCCAACTGACGCGCAAACTTCACATGCAGGTCGAATGTCCCCGACAGAAGCGGGGCGCCGGATGCGCCCAGCCCGTAGATATCAAGGGCTTCCTTTGCCGCCTGGATAACCTCGGGATGCGTGGAGAGGCCGAGGTAGTTGTAGGAGGTCATATTGATGACCTTGCGGCGCTTGCCGTCGAAGCTGCTCAGGACCTCCGTGTCCGCGCGAGGGGCGGCAAGGAGCTGCTGCCCGAAGAGGCCCATTGCGGACTGGATCTTCGGGTGCTCGATCCACGACTGGAAATCGCTCGGAGGGGTCAGAACGTCCGGGCTGTCGTTGAAGAAGAAGTCCGCCAGGCTGAAACTGAGGGCCTTGTCAGCCATTGCCTTTGTTCACGTATTCGAGGAATTTCACTGCCAGCTCGTCGATGTTGTTGATGTCCGTCAGCTCTGAGCGGGGAACCTTGATTTTCAGCTCCCGCATGGACGTGGAGACCACTTCGATCATGTCCAGGCTGTTTGCGCCATAATCTTTCATGGATTTCTGCGGGTCGATGCTGGCGGCGTCGATATCGTCGCTGTTGGCGGCGATGTTCTTCTTGATCACCTCGATCACCGCTTCTTTTGTCATTTCGCACTCCTTATCTTGTTCAAGTCTCTTTATCGGGGGGCCGCTCCGCAAGGTACCGGCCCATCGCATTATCCCGAAAGGGGAGGCCGTAGTCAACGCTGATTATCTGGCCGTTCACCGCGTCCAGGAGGCCGCTGCAGAGTGCCAGAACGGCCTTCCCGCACTCTTCAGGGGTGAGAATCATGCTGGAGGGAATACCTTGCGTGGCTATGTACTTGAAGAAATCCTCCCCGAATATCGCCTTGAAGGAATCCGTGTTCACGGTGCCGAACCGCAGCACATTGACACGGGATCCCTCGGCCAGAAGGGGCACGGAGAGGTAGCGGGAGAAGAACTCGAGAAGGGCTTTTGAAGCCGCCACGAAGTCGTAACCGGGGTAGAAATGGTCGGGGCCGTCGCTGGAGATGGCAAGGACGTACTTCGGGTAGCTTCCGAACCGCTCTTTGATTCTTCGGGTATAGTCGATGAGCGGCCATGTGCTGTACTCGAGGGTCTTGAAAAGCGACCTCTTCTTGTAGTCCGCCAGCGTGAGGGTGCGCAGCGCAAAGCTCACGTTGCTGATGAAGATATCGATCTTCCCCGCGACCGCTCCGAGCTCCTGCATCAGCCGGGCGGTGTCCTCTTCTTCAGCCGCATCTGCTTCATAGAACACCGGGCGGGCGGCGCCGCGCGCCTCGAACCCTGCCGCCACCTTTTCCTGATCCGCGCTCCCCCACTTGTAGGTCAGGTATACCTGTGCCCCTGCCTCGGCGAGCGCGAGCGCCGATGCCAGTCCGATCCCTTTCGTTCCTCCGGTGATGAGGGCTGTTTTACCCCCCAGATCCACGCCGACCATGATTGTCGCCCTCTTTCCCTACTCGGGGTAGAGCTCGTTGATCGTCCGGCGGGTTTCCGGAAAAGAAAAGCTGATGCGGTGCATCAGGTCTTCCTGGAGCCGGGCGTCGACCAGGAGCTTCGTTTTTTTCACGCTCAGGGCGTGCTTCAAGAGCGAAAGGGACCGCGCATCTTTCTCCGCGATCTGCTCCGCGATGTCCCGGGCCCTTGCCAGGACCTCGGCGCGAGGCAGGATATAGTTGATGTGGGTTCCCCTGCCCTCGAGCTCGCTGCCCCTGAAGCGTTTGCCGGTGAACATCATCTCGTTGGCCAGGAAAGGGCCGACGAGCTCCGCCAGCAGCGTGGTGGTGCCCATGCCGGGCGTAAAGCCGAGGCTCATGAAGACCGCCCCATACCGGCTTTCCCGGGCGGCAATCACGATGTCGCAGCAGAAGGCCACGGCCAGGCCCCCCCCTATGGCGTGCCCTTCCATTGCGGCGATCACGGGAAAGGGCGCTTCGAGGAGCCGTTCGCAGATCACGAGGTCCCTGACCGCCGCCTTGCCGTCGCAAAGATCGAGAAGCGCCTTTTTCTCCGCTCCACCGCAGAACACGTCCTGCAGCCCGCAGAGAACAAGGGCTTTGGGCCGGTGGTCCCGCTCCAGCTCTTCCAGGGCATCCAGGAACTCCGTGATGAACTCGGCGGAGAATATATTGCGGCCCTTTGTGTCGTTCATCTTCAACCAGGACACCCCGGAGGGCTCCGAGGTCAGCTTCATCCGCTCGCTCATCGCGCTCCCTCCTTCCCCTCCCGCGCGCTTGAAAGGGCAAGAGGTCGCGACGGACGGAACCTGGAGAACCAGGCGGGCACGTGTCCTTCCTGGAATGCCTTCACTCCTTCCAGGGTGGGCGGATCGTGCATCATCTCCAAAAGTCTGCGGCGCGCGAGCACGCTGCCCTCCTCCGGCGTCTTGCCGATCAGCTCCGCGGTAAACTCCTTGACGGCGGCAAGCGCCCGGGGTGAAGAGCACAGGAGGCGTTTGAAAATCTCGCGGACCCGGCGCTCGACATCCCCGCCCGCCACCAGCTCGTCCACGAGATTCAGGCGCAGCGCCTCGGAGGCGGAAATCCGGTGCGAGCTCATCACGAGGTAGCGGGCCTTCTGCGCCGTCACGCGCAACGCGAGCATGTAGGGCAGCACGTTTGCGGGGATCAGCCCGAAAATCACTTCCCCGAGCTCGAAGGTGGCCCGCTCCCCGGCCACCACGATGTCGCAGGCGCACACGAGCCCGACTCCGCCGGCTTTCACCTCACCCTCTACGAGGCAGACAACCGGCAGGGCTGCGGAAAATATCTTCTCCAGAACGCCGGCATAGCAGTCGACCGCCTTCTCTGCGTCCGCCCGGGCATGGGGCTCATGCGCAGCCAGCAGCCCCAGGTCCATGCCAAAGCAGAAGGCAGGCCCGTTGGAGCGCAGGAGAATGGCGCGCACGCGCGGGTCCTTCAGTGAACGATCCATCGCCGCTCCCAGCCCTTCGAGGCCCTCAGGGCTCAGGAGGTTTCCATGCTCTCCGTCGTTCAGCGTGATCACCGAGACGTGCGAGTCCTCGTACTGCTCGATCATCGCCACCGGCTAGCTCCACTCGTAGGAGCGGTAGAAGTCCTTGACCTGCCGGAGCACGAGACGCTTCTTGCCCTGGTAGTACTGGTCATACCAGCCTTCAGGAAGAGAGAAGTCAGGATTGAAGCAGGGCTGCTCAATGGCCTGTTCCCGCATCTTCTCGATGGTCTCGTATTCCGCCACGCTCACCTCACGGCGCGCATCCAGCTTTGCATCGATGCCCATGCCGGCAACGACTTCCCTGGCCTCGGGGCAGAGAAATCCGCTGTAGAACTCTCCGATTGCCCCGGATCCGTAGGAGAAAAAGCTGATGCGGTCCCCGGCCTTCACGCCCTGCGCGCTCATCGCGACTCCGCAGATGCCCAGGAAGTTGCTTGCCCCGTAGGTGGAGCCGACCCGGCGTGCATACAGCAGCGAGGGCTGCACCTTCCGGGTGAAACTTTCCCGAATCTCGAGCTTCGTGCGCGCCCGGGCCAGGTTGCAGAGAGTCCGGTGCGCCTGGAACGCCATGCCGGGGAAGGGAGTATGGTAGCAGTTCTGGGCGAAGTAGCCGTCGAAATCCACCGCCTCACCGGTCGCTTCCACATAATCCCGGTAGGACCCTTCCAGGGCATCGAGATACGTGTACAGGCTCACTTCGTTGTTGCCCATCTCGTGTCGTGCGGTGGGCCGGAAGGTATCGTATGCATCCGAGGTCCACGTGCCCTTCTTGGACAGCTCGTACTCCACCACCCGGGGTGAGTCGCTCACGAGAGCGGCCGCGGCAACGCCGCCGAGGACGAACTCTTCCTTCGCGTTCAGGTGCATGCGGGAGAAATCGGTTGAGATGACCAGCGCTTTCCGCCCCCGATTCAGCCCGGAGGCGATCCAGTTGAGGGCCGTGTCCAGGGCTGCCACGCCGCTGTAGCAGGCGTGCTTCGTCTCGAAGTTCCGCACGTTGGCGGGCAGTCCCAGGGCGCCATGGATGTTGGTGCTGATGGGTTTGCCGAAGTCCACCGAGCTCTCGGTTCCGACCACGAGCATGCCGATGGCCTTCGTGTCCTCTCCCTCCAGCATCGGGGCGGCCGCATTGACTCCCATTGTCACCGTGTCCTCGTAGAGGGGATTCAGGGAACGCGTATCGATCAGGAAATCCGCGACCACCTTCTGCGGGTCCATGCCCCTGGCCTCCGCCAGCTTCTTCTGGTCCAGGATGAGGGAGCTGCCGTAGATGTCTAGCTTTTCGATGCCGATGCGGCGCATATTACTCCTTATGGCGCGTAGCTCAGCCCGCCGGCCACCCGGATCACCTCCCCGTTGATGAATCCTGCTTCCGCGCCCGCGAGGTAGTGCACGAGGCTGGCGATCTCCTCCGCGGTGCCGATGCGCTTGATCGGGCAGTATTCCAGCCAGATCTCGTGCAGCTTTGTGGCCATGTGCTGGTCCGTCATGTCCGTTTCCACGTAGCCCACGGTCACGATATTCGACGTGATGCCCCGCGAGCCGTATTCCCGCGCGAGGGTCTTGGTGAGCCCGATGAGCCCGGCCTTAGCAGCGGCATAGTTGACCTGGCCGCTGGAGCCCTCCTGCGCGAGAGAGGAGATATTGATGATCCGGCCCCAGCGCTTTGCCATGAGGTGCGCAAGGAAGCTGCGGATCACGAAAAATGGACCCGAGAGGTCGGCGGCAATCACCTCCTGCCACTGCTCGTCGCTCATCATCGCGGCAGTGTTGTTTCTGACGATGCCGGCGTTGTTCACCACGATGCCCAGGTTCGGAAAGTCCTCCATCACCTGGTCCGCCACGCGCTCCACCTCAGCGCTGTCCGTGACGTTCATCCGATAGGCTTTCAGGCCGGCCGCGCTCTTGAGACCGGCCGCCAGGGCCTGGGTCTCGCGCATGGCCGCCTCGTTGCCGACATAAGTGAATGCGGTCGGGATGCCTTCCTTGACAAGGCGCAGGACGATGGACCGGCCTATGCCGCGGGAACCGCCCGTCACGAACGCTGCCGGTGATCCTGGTTCCATTCCCTACCCCTCATAGCGCCTGATCAGGCTGCAGGCGTTGATGCCGCCGAACCCGAACGAATTTTTCAGCATGTAGCGGATCCTGTGCTCCACGGGGCCCTTTGCGCAGACATCGAGGTCCACTTCCGGGTCCAGGCGGTCGATGTTGATCGTGGGATGGAGGCGGCCGTGCTTCATCTGAAGGAGCCCGGCAATTGTCTCCACGATGGGGGAAGCCCAGCAGGTGTGCCCCAGCATCGACTTGGCGGCATTGAGCTTCATCCGGTACGCGTGCGCGCCGAAGGCTTCCTTGATGGCCCTGATCTCTTCCAGGTCCCCGCCCGGGGTGCCCGTAGCGTGACAGCTTGCGAAGTCGACCTCCGAGGGGTCCGTTCCTGTGGACGCGAGCAGCTCGCGTATCAGGCGTGCCTGGACCCCGGCGGCGGGCGCGGGAAGATGACAGGCGTTGGCGTTGGCCCTCACGCCCAGCACTTCGCCGTGGATCCGGGCGCCGCGGCTCAACGCGTGCCCCAGCTCTTCCAGCATCAGCGTGCCGGCGCCGTGCGAATAGACGAACCCGGCCCGGTCGGCATCGAAGGGTCGTGAAGCCTTTTCCGGGTGATCCTGGTATTCCGGTTTCACGACGACGGCGTTGATGATCACCGAGGCCTGGATGTCACCGGGGGACATGTCGAAGAGACCGCCGGCGATCACCGCCATGTCGCACTCCCCGCTCATGATGTCGCGAAAGCCTTCCCGAAGGGCGAGGTTGCCGCTCGCGCAGGCCCCGCCGATCGTGAAGGTGGGGCCATGAAGCCCCAGGAGCTCGGTGATGACGGCCGGCACGTTCGGATCGATGCCCTCGACCCCGCTGAGGGGATCCAGATACTCCACATCTTGTAGAAAGCGCTTGGAGTTCTCGTGGATATAGTTCGAGTTCAGGTTGTGTCCGCCCACGATGACGCTGGTGCGGAACGGATCGACTGCCGAGGATTCGGCGGAGACGAAAAGCCCGGCGTCCTGCCAGGCAGCCAGGGTGCAGAGAATGGCCATTTTTGCTGAAAAGGTCGTGGAGCGGAACATTTTCTTTGCCTTCTTGAAGGTGTCCGGGCCCAAAACGTCCTTGAAGCGTTCCAGGGCTCCCAGGCAGTCGTAATCCCCCAGGTCACCCCCGATTTTGCACTCGATATTGCTCATATCGAGGGTCTTCCAGCGGCGGATCCCCGATTTCCCGCTTATCAGGTTCTGATAATAGCCCTCGAGCGTATCACCGAGCGGGTTTATGGTCCCCATGCCGGTGATAACGGCGCGGCGTTTCATCTCGAGCGCCCTTGCGCGGTACTCCGCGCAGTTGTCGGTCTTTCCAGAGCCTGATGCCATCCCATGATGGGTGAGTGTAATATTTCAGCACCACTCGATTCAATAGCTACCTCGGGAGCCGATGCGCGCTGCAAATGCCTGGATTTCGTCACTTCTGCCTGAAAAAGCGCAAAGAGAGGTCTTCCAGAGAATGCGTCTTTTGCCGGTCGGGCCGACTGCCGGCGACGAGCAGGAGAATTCGATGGTGTCAGCCATGCCGCCGAAACGGCAATCCACCCGGGCATCCTCCCTGCCCTCCTCCCGGCTGAAATCCTTGACCAGGAGCTGCGCACGCCCGGATTCGCGTTCCTCCAGGCAGAGGATCCGGTTCCCCGCATCCGCGCCGGGGATCTCGACCTTTGAGGATTGGGGGCCCCGCAATCGTATCACGGCGCAGTTTTCCGCAAACTCGACGCTGCGGGTGGGCAGGGTCACGAGGCTCGTCTCCGTCCAGCGTTTGCGGAGAGGCACGCGAACCTCCGCACCCATGCGCGCCTGGGTGATGTTCCACAGCGAAACCGGCGCGCGACAATCGCCCGAGATTTCCAGGGTCGTCTCCTCCTCATACCCGGCCTGGCGCAGCCAGGTTGTGCCCCAGAGGTCCGCCAGCCGCGCTTCGTTCATCGGCCGCACCCGGCGGGTGAGCCTGAAACGGATTCGGGACCCCGTCTTCCACGCCAGCGCCTCGCCCTTGTTTTCCATGCTGTAACCGGATTTCTCCGAAGAACGGGCAAACTGGCCCGGGTCGATTGCAGGGGGAACTTCGGGGCCTCCGCCGAAGAACTCCTCCTCGGGAGCCAGCCACATCCTGTCTCCCCCCGGGTTGATCCAGCCGTCGTCCTTGGCGCCTATGTGCAGAAGCCGCAGAAACCCCGGGTTCACCCAGAGCGCATTGTCACCCCTCCAATGAGGCCACACCCCGAGCACGCGCCCATACTCGGGCAGCACGAGCACGACGCCGTCCGCGCCGGACTCGAGGACCGCGTACTCGACGCCGAGCGTTTTCAGGCTGACAACGGTCTCTTCGAGCCCCATTCAGTTTGCCGGCGCGCGCCGCGCAATCACGTCCTGGGACATGACGAGCAGGGTCGTGCGCTCCTGCCAGCCGATTCTTCTCCAGAATCGCCGACCGGCCCGGTTTTTTGCCAGGACAAAGATGTGGCACTTGCGCATGCCCAGATCGGCCAGAGCGGCAAGGCTTCGCTCAACCAGGGCGCGGCCGATGCCCGCGCGCCGGTGGCTGTGCGCCACGGCGAGATGGTGGAGAAATCCCCGGCGGCCGTCGCTTCCGCCCAACACCGCGCCGACGAGCATGCCGTCCTCCTCCGCGACAAAGCTCAATCCGGGGTTGCGCGCCAGGAACTGGATGATGTTCCGCTTTTCGTCCGCTTCGCTCAGCCCGATTCCCTCCATGCTCTGCCAGAGGGAATACGCCGCCTCGTAGTCGGCGATTGTGAACTCACGCAGCGTCACGCTCATGCCGTCGGTGTATCCGGCAGCTCCGGCCTCGTCAAGTACGGATTTGCGCGGTAGAAGAATGCGGCCGACCTCCTTATAGTTCATTCGCATGGGAATCCTGGACTTGCGAAAGCTCCCGAAAGTGGAGCTGCACAGGCACCTGGACGGCAGTGTGCGCGCAGGCACCATCTGGGAGATCGCGCAGGAGAACGGGCTTGAAACGGGGTTCGACTCGAAGGAAGAGCTGGAGCGCAACGCTGTCATCAGCGCGCCCATGAAGGACCTGGGCAGCGTCCTTGCCCGGTTCGCCACCCAGCAGGCCGTGCTGTGCTCCTTCGGTGCCGTCAGCCGGGTCACGTTCGAGAACGTGGAGGACGCCTGGCGGGACGGGGTGACCCTTGTCGAGCTGCGTTTCGCGCCTTCCTACATCGCAGACGGCAAAAATCTCTCCAACGACGAAATCATTGCCGGGGTTCTGGACGGGATGCGGCGCGCAATGGCGGCCTGGCCCATCGAGGTCGGCCTGATCGGCATCCTCCCGCGCCGCTTTCCGCTGGAGAAAAACAAGCAGGCCACCCGGGACCTGATCCGCTGGAGGATGAGCGGGGAGCCCGGCGCCGAGCGCATCTGCGGCTTCGACCTCGCGGACGGCGAGGCGGACTGCGACCCTGAAGGATTCGTGCCGCTGGTGGAGGAGGCGCGCAATGCGGGAATGGGCATCACCATCCACAGCGGGGAGAACACTGATGCGGCGCACGTGGCCCGTACCCTCGCGCTGTACCGTCCTTCGCGCATCGGTCACGGGATCCGAAGCTGGGGGGATGCAGAGGTCATGCGCCGCTTGATCGACGAGGATGTATTGCTCGAGGTGAGCCCCACTTCGAACTGGATCACCAGCGCTGTGGCGTCCCTTTCCGTTCATCCCCTGCCGGGGCTTCTCCGCGCGGGGGTGCCTGTCTGCGTCAACTCGGACGATCCGAATCTCTTCGGCATCGACCTTGTTCACGAATACGAGGTGTGCGCGCGGGAGTTCGGCTTCCGGGAAGATGAGTTCAGGGCCATGAACAGGGCCGCGGCGCGGCACTCTTTCCTGCCGGAGGAAACAAAAAGGCGCATAGCCGAGGGGCTTTAGCGGCTGTGCGGAGCGGCCCGCTGCTCTAATCCTCTCATTGGTCGACCTCCACGGAGGTGTATTTCCGCGCGTACTCTTGCCGTGGCAGTAGCCGAAACGGTTTCCCTGATGCCATGGATTCGACGCGCGATATCAGCTAATATTGCGGTGCCGTGAAAAAGAAAAAAGCCGTTGTCACCACCCTTCGCCAGGCCCTGTCCTACGAACCGGTGGAGCTCGCCTTTGGAACCAGCGGATTGCGCGGGCGTGTGAGAGACATCACCAGCCTTGAAGCATACGTGAACACAAAGGGGTTTCTTTTCCGGCTTCTGGAAACCGGCGAAATCGCCCGGGGAAACACGGTGTTCGTCTCCGGCGATCTGCGGCCGAGCACCGGCACGCTCGTGGCGGAAGAGGGTTCGCGCGGCGAAATTCTTCAGGCAGTGTGCCGGGCCATCACGGATTCGGATCTCGCGGCAGGGTATGCGGGCAGGGTTCCCACGCCCGCTCTCGCGCTCTACGCGATGAAGCGCGGGGCGGCATGCATCATGGTGACGGGAAGCCACATCCCTTTCGACAGGAACGGGATCAAGCTCAACAAGCCTTCGGGAGAGCTGCTGAAGGATGACGAAGCCGGCATCCTCGCGGCGGTGAGAAAGATACGCGACGAAGAATACGCCCGGCCGCTGGACGGCAGCATCTTCGATGAGCAGGGCATGCTGCGCGGGCAGAGCCCGCTTCCCGAAGAGATCGTCGAGCCGGGGCAGGAGTACGCAGAGCGTTATGCCGCCGCCTTCCCGCGCGGCGCCCTGACGGGCAGGAAAATCCTCGTGTGGCAGCACTCCGCCGTCGGTCGGGACCTCGTCCTGAAGATACTGGGGGATCTGGGCGCCGATGCGGTTCCCGCGGGAAGGAGCGACTCGTTCGTGGCCGTGGACACCGAAGCGGTGAACGACCAGATGGTGCGTGACATCCAGGCGCTCGTGGACGCCCACGGCGGAGCCTCGATCGCCGCGGTCGTATCAACAGACGGGGACAGTGACCGGCCGCTCCTCCTGGCGGTAGACAACGGCAAGGTGCGTTTCTTTCCCGGTGACCTGCTCGGCCTCGTTGCCGCTGACTACCTTGGCGCCGGCCATGTCGCGGTTCCCATCAGCGCGAGCGACGCCATCGAGCTGCATTTCGGTCCGCGGCACGTTGTGGTGGCAAGGACAAAGATCGGTTCACCCCACGTGATCGCCGCAATGAAAGAAGTGGGCTGGGAGGGAAACGGCGGATTTCTCACGGCGGCTCCCGTGCGCATTCCGGAGGGGGGCGTGCTTGAGCCGCTTCCCACCCGGGACGCGATGCTTCCCATGCTTGCGGCCCTGTGCGCGTCCCTCGGCCGCGGAAAGAGCCTGGGCGCGCTCCTCGACTCGCTTCCGCGACGGTTCGGAAAGACCGCGCTCGTCCGCGACTTCTCCATAGGGGCGGGAAAGGAAATCGTGAGGTGGCTTTCTCCCAAGGATCCTTCGATCCTCGAAGCTCGGTTTGCTTCCGCGGGAATCAGCGTGAGGACGCAGGAAGGCGGGGAGCGCGGACTCGCTGCGGGAGATCCACTGGCGGAAGAGCTCGCCGGAGTACGCAGCCGCCTGCATCGATACTTCACATCCGCGGACGGATTTGCCGAGGTCTCCTGGATCAACTGGCGGGACGGTGTGCGGGTCGGGTTCGGCAACAATGAGGTGGCGCATGTACGGCCGTCGGGCAATGCGCCTGAAATGCGCTTCTACTCCACCGCGGACACCATGGACCGGGCGGAATTCATGTCAACGCATGCGGTGGAAGCGGACGGCCTCCTAGATCGCATGAGGCGGGACTCCGATGAGCGCATCGCCATCGCCGGCTTCCGCGCGTCGCCACGGCCGCTCACCCTCCGCCCCGCTCTCCAGAACTATGAGTGGGGGGGATACGAGTTCATTCCCGGCCTCCTGGGCGTGCAGAATGTCGAGCGCCGCCCATTCGCGGAGCTGTGGATGGGGACCCACCCGCGCGGGCCCGCGCAAGCGGAGATCGACGGAACTTTCCTCGCGCTGGACCGGCTGATCGCCGCCGAGCCATGGCAGACGCTCGGCACCGATGTGGCGCTTCGTTTCGCCGGCCGGTTGCCCTACCTTTTCAAGGTGCTCGATGTGCGGATCATGGCCTCTCTCCAGGCGCATCCATCGAAGGGCCAGGCGGCGGAGGGCTTTGCACGGGAGAACGCGGCCGGCATACCTCTTGACGCCCCCGTGCGCAACTACCGGGACGAAAATCACAAGCCCGAGGTTCACGTGGTTCTCACGAATTTCTGGATGCTGCACGGATTCCGGCCCCTGGAAGAAATCTCCGAGGCGCTCGCCGCCGAATCCGAGCTCCGCGGCATCATGCCGGGCTTCGACGAGAAGCTGGCTGCGTCGCGCGGGGATCCCGCAGCCAGATCGGCGCTCCTGCGCGAGCTCTACGCGCGGGTGATGTCCATGGACCAGGGCGAGATTGATGGAATCCTGACGCCGCTCGTTGCCCGGCTGGAGGCGGCGGAGACCCAGGGGGCCCTGCGCAAGGACAGCCACGGGTTCTGGGCGCTTCGGGCGGCGCGGACATTTCCGCTGCCCGGCGGCCACGGGGACAAGGGAATCATTTCGATGTACCTGCTCAATCTGCTGGAGCTGAAGCCGGGGCAGGGCACCTACCAGCCCGCCGGCACGCTCCACGCCTACCTGGAGGGCGCGGACGTGGAGCTCATGGCCAGCTCCGACAATGTGCTTCGAGGCGGTCTGACGCCCAAACACGTGGATGTTCCCGAGCTCCTGGCAACTCTCTCATTCAATGACGGCCGGCCGCCGATCCTCGAGGGACGCGCCGCATCCGAGACGGGACGCGAATACGAGACCCCGGCGGAGGAGTTCGCGCTGGAGAGGATCGAGATCGCACCGGGGACGCCCTATTCGGGCGGAAGAGATCACAGCGCCGATTGTCTCATCGTGATAGAGGGCGCGGCGGCGGTGATCGCGGGCGGGCGCACGGTCATGCTGCCCCGTGGCGGGGCCGCGCTGGTGCCTGCCGTTCTTCCCTATTCGATCGCGGCCCGTGCCCCGCGGGCCGTCCTCTTCAAGGCGGGGGTGCCGCTCCGCGAGGACGCGTGAGAGGCGCGCGCGCCGGAGCCCGTCACACGTAATCCGGGCCGAATCGTTCTGCGGCAAGCGCGTGCAGTTTTTTCAGGTCCTCCGCCCTGTCCTTCCTGCAGACGAGGGTCGCCATCGGGGTATGCACGATCACGAGGTCCTCGCATCCAAGGGCGGCGATGAGATGAGCGGGGTCGTTTGACGCGACGAGAGTTCCGGTGGTGTCCATGAGAAGGGATCTCTCCGCGCCCAGCGCATTGCCGCGCTCATCTTTGCGGCACGTCTCCGCGAACCCGGGCCACGAGCCGATGTCCGTCCACGAAACCGCCATGGGAACGGCCGCGACCTTGAGCACGGGGTCGTGGGATGCCTTCTCCATGACGGCAAAATCAACGCTGCTTTTTTTCAGCGTCGGGTAGACGGCGGCGATTATCGCCGGGAACCGCGCCGTGCCCCAGGCGTCCGCGATGCGGGAAACGCTTTCGAATGTCGCGGGCTCGTACCGCCTGACGCACTCCAGAAATACGCCGGCTTTCCAGACGAACATGCCGCTGTTCCAGAGGTAATGATCCGGGCCTTCAGCCACCCAGCGCTCCGCCGTGGCCTTGTCCGGCTTTTCCCTGAACTCGACGACGATCCGGGACTCCCCGAGGAAAACAGGGCCCATGTGGAGGTACCCGTAGCCGGTTGCGGCGGATGTCGGCGTGATCCCGAACGTGACAAGGACCTGCCCTCCCCGCTCAGCAATGTCGTATCCGCGCGCAACGATCCGGCGGAAGCTTTCATCCGGCTCGATGAGCTGATCGGCAGTGAACACGCCGATCGTCGCATCCGGGTCGCGCCGGGCAATCACGGCGGAAGCATACGCAAGCGCGTTGAGAGTGTCCCGTCCGGTGGGCTCGCCCAGAAACCCTTCCGTCCCGAGTCCGGGCAGCTCTTCGAGAATGGCTTTGCGATGCGATTCTCCCGCACATACCAGGCACCGGCCGTTTTCGACCAGGCCTTCCAGCCGGTGGTACGCGAGCGTGAGCAGGCTCCTGCCCCGGATGAAGGGAACGAGCTGCTTGGGCATGGCCGTCCGGCTCATCGGCCACAGCCTCGTGCCGGACCCGCCGGCGAGGATCAGTGCGAACCTCATGCCGGTACGATAGCAGGCTGTACCTCACGTGTATATCATGGGCGTGCCGGCAGGGCGGGCGGGGAGGTCCAGGTTTTGCCATTGCCACCGCAGTGTAGGAATGAGTTGAAATGGCTACATAAATGTAGCTTCTAGTCGATTGACACGCCATAAAAGCCTTCAAAAACAAGAGAATTCGCGAATATCCGACCTGGCACGCCGTTTGCATAAACAAGCACATTGTCCGCAGGCGAGCGGCAAGCAGGAGGAAGGAGATATCTATGACGCGGAAAATCGAAGCGATCCTCAGGGAGGAGTCGCTGGATGCGGTAAAAGACGCCCTGCACGAGATCGGCATCGTGGGCATGAATGTCTTTGAGATTCGAGGTCATGGGCGGCAGGGCGGGATCCGGATGTCCTGGCGCGGCACCTCGTACCGGATGGACCTGATCCCAAAGATCCAGCTCAACATCATCCTCAGCGACCATAACGTGGAAAAAGCCGTCGAGGCGATCTCCAAGGCTGCGCGTTCCGGCAAGGAGGGTGACGGCATCATCTTCATCTATCCGGTGGAGGACGTGGTGCGCATCCGCACCGGCGAGCGCGGTCACGACGCCATCATGTATCCCGACGACATCGACACGAGACAACAGAAATAGCGCGGAGAGCGGGATGCGGCGCCATGAATCACGCGGAACTGCACGGTGTACCGCGGTCACGGTACCCCGTGACATTTGTGCAAGGTACCGCGGCGCGCGGGTCAGGACGGCGCCGCGCGCCCCGCCGCGATTTCCAGCGCCCTGGCCACTATCCGCGCATCGGAGAGAAAGCTCATGGCGTGAGAACCCCGGGCGCCGGTTCGCCTGCCGCCTGCAGGGCTGCGGGCCGGTTGCACGACAGGATCGCCATGGCGAGCAGGCACAATATGCCGCTCACGATCATGATGTCTCCCACCGAAGCCGCGAGCAGGCCCTTTTCAGCCTGAAGGACGCTCGCCGTCGACCCGGACAGCCGCAGGAGCAGCGGAAGGAGCAGGGAAGCCAGGGCGACGCCGAGGGTCATGCCGAGGTTCCTGACAGCGGCGGAAACGCTGGAGGCGATTGCGGTCTGGCTGCGCGGCAGCGAATTCATGACTTCCGTGCTGTTGGGACTCTGGAAGAGGGCGCTGCCGACGCCGAGCAGCACGAAGACACCGGCCATTGCGGCGATATTGATCCAGCTGCGCGCCATGATCCCGAGGGCGAAATAGCACAGCGCCACGACGGCCATGCCCACCATGCCGTAGTGCCGCCAGTGGCGCATGTCGTAAAGCCACCCTGCGACCGGAGAAGCCACGACCATGACGAGGGGCACGACCAGGAAGAGCAGCCCGACCTGCGTCGGACGCAGGCCCATCACCCCTTGAAAGTAGAACGGCCCCACCACGTTTATCATGAAGCTCGACACGAAAAAGAGCATCATGGCGAGAACGGGCACCAGAAACGCGCGAATGCGGAAAATGCCGAGGTCCAGCAGCGGCCGCTCGCAACGCGACTCGCGCAAAAGGAAGGCCGCGCTGCACGCGACGAAAAGCCCTCCGCACAGGGCGGCAAGCTGGGGCGAGCCGGCCACCTGCTCCAGCCGCGAGAGGAAGAGCAAAAGGAAGAAAAGCGCCCCCGCGAGCGTCGCGGCCCCGATCCAATCCATATGGAAAGACCGCGCCCGTTCCTCGTGAGTCCGCAGGAAGAGGAGAGAACAGGCCACGAGCACGACGCCGATGGGAAGATTGATGAGGAAGATGTATCGCCAGCCCAGGGTGTCAACCAGAAACCCTCCGAGGACCGGGCCGAGGATGCTCCCGATGGCCACCGTGGAGCCGAGGTAGCCCATGGCCCTCCCCCGCTCCTGCTTCGGGAAAGCCAGAAACAGGATCGCGCCGCTGATGCTGAAAACCATGGCGCCGCCGACGCCTTGCAGCACACGGAATGCGACGAGCTCTGCAAAGGTGGACGAGAGCCCGCAGGCGAGCGAGGCCAGCGTGAACACCGCCAGGCCCGCGGTAAAGAGCAGGGCACGTCCCGTAAACTCCGCAATCCTCCCGAAAAACAGGAGAAGACTCGTGAGAGTCACCAGGTACGCGGTAATTGTCCACTGAGATGCCGAGATGTCGACATTGAATGCGCCGGTGATCGTCGGAAGCGCGATGCTGACCACTATCCCGTCGAGGACCGACATCAGGACGCCGATCAGGACAATGACAAGTATGACGTACTTGTGGGTACGGGGGCCAGGGAGCGCGTTGTTCACGGGTAGTCCTTTCCCTTTTCCGGAGTGCGAAATTTATACCACCGGGAGGCGAGGGAGTCAAACGCGGGGTCAGCCGGCCCGCGGCAGGCAAGCTCAACGCTCAGCGCGGCGTCTGGCGATCGAGGATCTCGCGCACGCGCGTGGCGAGGGCCTGGCCGGTGAAGGGCTTCGTGAGCAGGTCCCTCTCTTCGCCCATCATGATGTGACTGCTGATCACGTCCCTCTGATATCCGGACATGAACAGCACTTTCATGTCAGGCATCACTGCACGCAACCGTTCAAAGAGCTCCGTCCCATTCATGCGCGGCATGACCACGTCCGTGACGAGCAGGTGGATGGCGCCGGCGTGCTCGGTTGAAACACGCAGGGCGGGGACTCCGTCGGCAGCCTCCAGCACCTTGTAGCCCAGGGCGCGAAGGTGGCGGGAAAGAAGCGCGCGGATCGGTGCCTCGTCCTCCACGAGGAGGATCGTCTCGTTTCCCCCGGCCGGCTGCTCCTGCTGAGAGGTGAGCGCATCGTACGGCAAGTCCATGCCGCGAGGGAGGTGGATCATGAACCGTGATCCCGCGCCGGGCCGGCTGTCCACCTCGATACTCCCGTTGTGCTGCTTCACGATGCTGTAGACGGTGGAGAGCCCCAGACCCGTGCCCCTGCTCGGATCCTTGGTCGTGAAAAACGGGTCGAAGATCTTCCCGACCGTTTCCGCGTCCATGCCGCCTCCCGTGTCGCTGACGGTGAGCAGAATATAGCGGCCGGGCGGCAGATCCTGCTGGCGCCGCCCCAACGCCCCGTCCAGGAACACTTCGGCCGTGGCAATGGAGAGCCTCCCCTCTCGGGGGATCGCGTCCTGGGCGTTGAGCGCGAGATTCAGCAGCACCTCCTCCATCCGTCCGGAGTCGGCGGTGACCGGGCAGGGGGAGGCGAAGAGGTGATAGTCGATGGCGATGTTCTCCCGAAGCGCGTGACGCAGCATCGAGCTGCATTCCTGCACGACCTTGTTGAGGTCCAGGGGCTTCAGCTCGAACGCCTGCCTCCTGCCCAGGGCGAGGAGCTGGCTGATGAGGTCACGCGAACGGTAGCCGGCCTTCATGATCTCACGCACCGAAGACGCGGGGTCAAGGTCCTCCGGCAGGGTCTCCCTCAGCAGCTCCGCGTGACCGATGATGATGGTGAGAAGGTTGTTGAAATTGTGCGCCAGGCCACCGGCGAGGATCCCCAGGCTTTCCAGCCTCTGCGAGGAGGCGATGCGGCGCTCGAGGTCCAGCCTTTCCGCCTCGGCATGCTTGCGCTCCGTTATATCCACCAGGGATCCCTCCAGAACCCCCTGCCCGGCGAACAGCTTCAGCGACTGCAGGCAGCTGCGCACCTCTCCTCGCGCGTTCAGAAGCCGGCATTCGTAGTTCATGACCCCGCCATCACGGGCCAGCATGCTCTGCATCTCCTCGCGCTCGCGCGGATCCGCCCAATGGATCGCGGACGGGTTGCCGATCACCTCCTCGCGCGTCCGCCCGGAGAGCTCCAGGAACTTGCGGTTGACGTCGATCACCTCCCACCCGTCGAGCCGGATCCGGAACATCCCCACTTCAGCGTTCTCGAACAGGTCGTGGTATTTCTTCTCGCTCTCCCGCAGCGCATCCTCGGCGCGCTTCAGCTCGGTCCGGCCCCGGTGCTCCTTCACGCTGGACCTTTCCTGGTACAGGCCGAAGATCGACACCACGACGGCCATTGCAGCGGGATTGCTGATGAGCCATATGCGCTCCGTCTGCGTCAGGAACTCCCCCGAGGCCGCGACATAGATGCCCATTGCCGCCAGAGGCGGGACGATGATGGCAAAAAGGTATTTGCGCGCCCCCCCCGCGCACACGAAATCGGCGAAGATGCAGACCAGGAGAGAGGAGATCAGCGCGGTCCTCCCGAACTGGGGGAACTCCGGCCGGGTCGCCAGGTCGGCGCTGATCCCGCACATCATTATGATCAGGCCGGAGAGCTGCACGATGTGCAGAGGGAGCGCGAAACGTGGATGCTTCCGGAACACGAAGAGGGCATAGGGGAGAAAGAAGAGAGCAGGGACAAGCGCGCCAATCCTCCAGCCGATGATTCCGTGAAGAGAGGGTGACACGTAGTCGATATACATGAAGGCGAGCACCAGCGGCACGAGGAGCAGGCTCATGACCAGGCCGATATTCCGGGTTTTGGTGCTCGTTTCAAATGAATAAGAAGAGTCGCTTTCCATGTCCATCCTCTTTGACGGGCCCGCCTCGACAGCTTTGTAAGTATGTGGGAGAAAGGTGAGTATATCATAGTCCAGGGAACGAGCACACGCCTCAGCGCACCGATTCGACCGTGTCTTTTGCCGGATCGAAGTTGATGAATCGTCTGAACGAGGCCATGAACATGAAGGGGAGACCGACAAACACGGAAACTTTCAGTGCTGGCTCAAGGACCCTGACGGCAACAGAATCGAGCTCATGCAGATCATGCCCGAATCTCCCCACGCCAAAAGCTCGAAGTGATCGCCGTCTTCCCCGGCGGCGATCACCCGCGTCCGGCCTCCTGAAACACTCTCAGAACGATCCCTTCCGCAGATCGATGCCATATTGCAGGTATGCTTTCAGGCAGCAGCTCATGTGCATCCAGCCCGAACAATTCTGGTAGGTGCCCTGCAGACCCCCCTCCGTGGACCGCCATCCGCTTTCGGTGATCCTGACAAGTGTTTCGCCGTCACCCAGGGGATCAAAGCTTATTTCCACGGTATTATCGTACCCGGCAGGTCGGGGCACCGTACCGGCTTTCGCGTCGTATTCGCCTTCGCTTGCTTCCCAGGCAAATCTGATCAACCTGTTCTGCACAGTCTTCTGAACCTTGACCGGCACGGTAATCGTCTGGCCGGCCACCTCACCGAATGTCCAGAGCACCGTCGTGCCTTCCTTCAGAGCTCCTGTGGACCCGGCATTGGTAAAATACGCGCTGAGCTTCTGAGGATTGTACACTGCGTCGAAGACCTCATTCACGGGCTTTTGAATTTTCGTCTGGACGGTGAATCTCAAATCCATAGGGGCCTCCTGACAGCTCAGCCGGTCTTGCGGCTCAGCAGCGATTCAACCGCCTCCCTGTTTTTCCAAAGAGCGCACCCGCCGTCGGTTTCAGCGAACAGTGCGTGGTGCTCCCTCATGACCCTCAGGAATCGCGATTCCAATGCCTGCCGAAGGGGAACACGCAGAAGATTCGTGTCGGAATAGGGGGCGAACGGACAAGGCTCAAGGTCGCCGGTGGCGCTGATATGAACGAATCCACGCCCCGATGCAAGACAGCCCCCCTGCTCCTCCTCGTCCCACGGCACGGCAATGAACACTGCAGGGAAGCGACGGCGGAAAGAAGCCACCAGGCTCTTCATTGCATCCCGCTGCGCGTCCGTAATGACCCACTCGTCCGTTCCCTCCCGGATGGGGGTGTACTCGAGCAAGATGAACAGCCGGCAGCCGTCATCGATGGCACTCTGCACAAATGATTCGTCGGTGACCGTGTCAAAATTCGTCCGCGTCACCGTGAAAGAAAGGCTGAAAAAGATTCCGGCCCTCTTGAGCTCAGCCATCTTCGCCTGGAGACGCTCATGCACGCCCCGGCCGCGCCTCTCATCGGTCTCCGCCTGGTTGCCTTCGATGCTCAGAACGGGCACCGTGTTGCGCTGCGCCTTCAGCCTCTCGATGAGCGTCGCGTCGAGCAGCAGCCCATTGGTCACCAGGAGGAATACGATGTGGGGGAAGTCCCGGGCGATGTCCACGATTTCCGGCCGCGTGAGCGGCTCGCCGCCCGCGATCACGAAAAAGGAGACGCCCAGCTCGTCCGCCTCCGCCACAATGCCGCGCAGCTT
>Ga0187882_1001046_pt1 | contig 28999 bp, 18 predicted proteins | sample June2016WEW_19_1_3_FD_132991 | JGI IMG/M metagenome (GOLD analysis project Ga0187882, IMG submission 132991) | Peatland microbial communities from SPRUCE experiment site at the Marcell Experimental Forest, Minnesota, USA - June2016WEW_19_150 | ecosystem: Environmental > Terrestrial > Soil >... | reverse complement strand
ACTCATATCGAATATGGGTATGTCCTATGCCTCCAGCAACAATATCCCCGCGCGTATGCCCAATATCCTCCTTCTCTGAACATGTGAACGCTCATCGTGAACATCTGAACAGGGTTCATGAGCCTCTGAACAGGGTTCATGAGCATCTGAACAAGTGCGAGGGACGATCTACAGTTGAGATTAATCCTAGACGAAGTCAAACGTCAGATCCTAAGACTTTGGATGGATGGAATTACACGTTACTCGCTCAGTCAGTCGGATTCTCGAGCAAACGGCGGGGGAAAGGGAGTCGGACGAAAATTGTGGCGGGTCCGGAGGGAACTGAACCCTCAATATAGAGGGTTCTGTCATCCACTACCCCGCCACAACCTCAAGCTCCCGAACCCACTGCGTCCACTGCCAACTCCCCGCGTTCCCAATCTATGACAAGCTCACCACGGCTTGAAATGGTGTGGCCGGCCCGCCGGGAAGTGATCCCGCGTTATCGCATGGGTTCATTCACAACCAGTCCGATACGATGGGAGAGTTGTGAGATCGATGATACATGACCGAACCTTGGGCTCGGGCTCGAACCTCTTTCAAAGAAGCAATAGCGCCACGAGGGCGCTGTTGACTTAGGGTGCGTATGGGTTCAGACCACCGCAATTGTTGCAGGCATCGTACCAATACCAGTAGCCGTCAGGGCCGGGAGCGCGTACGTGCCTGAATCCTCTGCTCTTGTAGCAATATCCGCATCTTCTGCGTCCGGCATAACCGCGAGCGACCTGATAGATGAAACCAGCTGCGGCAATCCCTGTTGTAGCAACCACCCAAGGGTCAACGCACGGAGCGTAGGCGTATGGTCTTCGAAGCGGCTGACCACATTGATCGCAAAAAACAGACATGGACGGAACTTCCTTGTTACAACTAAGACAAACAATCATAGAGCGATCATCTCCATGAAGCGTTGCTTCTACCGGGATGACCTTTTCTGGCGTATGAGTTCTTCCAAAGCATCTATGATTTTGTTCACGCTATCATAGCAGTGCAATTCTCTAGGTTTCTAGGTCGGCGCGGATCCGAGGCAAATGGCGACGACACCGCATAGCGAGCTGTCGTATGTTGATGTCCTTCTCACCATCTGCTTTGAGGTACTTCTGAAGTCGGGGCTGGTGTCTAGACCGAAACGATCGCGAGAACCATCAAGAGGAGCTATGAAGCGAGGCGATAGAACCGCGGGTAAAGTAGAGCGTTCGCCGTTTGAACACGATAATCGCGAACACAAAGATGACCGTGAGCATCGCAAATGACGAGAATTCTGGTATTGTGTTCGAGCCTTCTATCGCGACATGATGCGCACTATGCGGATACGTAACGTGGATGTACCAGAAGTCCGCGTCCTCAGTAACCGATGCCGTGTGCCCTACGCCGTCAATCAAAACAACCGGCTGTCCCAGAAGAAGACTCTTTGCAATTGCCGCATCAAAGAACCCATGAGTTCCTGCCGGCCCCGAAACGGTGAAGTTGAGAAGGTTTCTTGAAGAGTCAAAGACTAAGTCAGAGACTGACGAGTTGCTGCTCACCTGCATCACCAGTCCCCGAGCTAATGCCGTCACAGTAGCTCCAGTACCCACAGTAGTGTACACCGTTACCACAGTGGACACGGTAGTAGACGCGGTCAGAGCGATCTGCGTGGTTACGGGAGTCGCGATTGTCGTCGTTACAAACGTAGTAGAGGGGATAGTCACGACGACGGTCGTTGCGGTGCCCTCCAATCGAAAGCTTGACCTTGCTTCAACCGTCGGATAGCCGCTATAGCTGGCGCGAGCGACGACTTGGTAATCCCCGGACTCGAGAGCAGACGAGAGGCTGAAGCTGTCGCTGTACGGAAGGATTGACGAATAGGGAGACAGAGTCAAAACCTTCGAGTAGACTACCGTTCCAATAGCATTCCTGATTTCCAGTTCAACGATGATATTGCCAGCAAAGGTGCATGTACATGTTACACCGCATGGACAGTAACAACTTGGACCACCACTTACGCTACCAGTAATCTGTACGACATCAGCCGGCCCGTAGACGCTCTTGTCGGTTGAGACAGCAACTCCCCAAGGCGGGACAGTGATCGTAGTACACACGCTAGTAGTCGTCACCGTGAAGTTTGTGCTGGTGGTGAGGTGAATGTCAGGGGCACCATATACAATTGACGCGAAAGTGGCTGACGCAAAAACCATGTATGTTCCAGTCTCGCATGTTGATGGCAAGGTGAAACCAAATGTGGCGATTCCTAGGGAATCCGTTGTTGAGGATCCTGACGCAAGGACACTCCCCGACGGAGTGTGGATCTCAAAGATCACGGTCGCTCCAGGAATCATGACATCGCTCCCCATCGCCGCCCATAATTTCCCAGTCACAAGAACGTTGCTTCCACAGACATACGATGTCCTGTCAACGTTAACTACGAAATTATGGGGCGGTTCAGAGATCACTTGGAATGCTCCGTGTCCGTATACGGGGCCCCCACAGGCATTGTATGAAACAAGAACCGTGTAGGTGCCAGAATACGCGTTTGCTGGCAAGGCAAAGTCGTACGCGTAATTCTTGTAGCCGGTGGCGGTTGGATCTGTCGTAGTCGTCAATATCACAGATCCACTGGAATCTGAGATCGAAAGAGTGACTGCCAAGCCTCCAGCATTGGTGTATGTCCAAGTGCAGTATGGGGTATAGATGTCCCCACTGATGTGAACCACAAGCCCCGTTAGGTATTCCCACTTGTCTAAGTTGACGGACAGATAGCCAGTTCCGGGGGCTGCCACCGTGAATGTAGCAGAGACCTGCTCACCCTTGTCCGTCGAAACCGTCACTGTATAGCTGCCAGCGGGAGCGCTTGCACCAACTACGAAGCCTCCAGTTAATGTGCCACCCGAGATCGCACATGAGGACGGGGAAGTGAAGAGACCAAATGGTGTAGAAAACAGACTACATGTGGTGCCTGTAAAGCCCGGTGCAGAAGCAGTGACAACGGTCCCGGCAGGGCCCTGGATGGGAGTCAGAGCAAGTGTCGGTGGTGTGACTGGCGCGACAGACACATCAATCTTCACAACCTTCCCTGGTACTGTGTTAGTTCCGAAGTAGGCAAAGCCTTTCCCAGTATCAATCACAGCAGAAAAAAGATTGGCTTCGCCTGAGTTGAGGGTTAGTGTAGCAACCTCTGTGAAGTCTGAGAGACGAACCTTCACTATCTTACCTGGCGACGTCGCAGTTCCGAAGTAGGCAAAGCCATTCCCAACATCAATCACAGCCGACTGAAGCGAGTATTGTCCTGACTCAAGCGTCAGCGTAGCAACCTCTGTGAAGTCAGACAGACGAACCTTCACAACCTTGCCTGGATACGGGGACGTTCCAAAGTAAGCGAAACCATTCCCAACATCAATCACGGCAGAAAAAAGACAAGCCTCGTCTGAGTTGAGTGTCAGCGTAGGAACCTCCGTGAAGTCAGACAGGCGAACTTTCACAACTTTGCCCGGATCCGTGCAAGTTCCAAAGTAGGCAAAGCCATTCCCCGTGTCAATCACAGCAGACCCAAGATCGTACTCGCCTGGGTTGAGCGTTAGTGTAGCAACCTCTGTGAAGTCAGACAGACGAACCTTCACGACTTTTGGTGGCGAAGTCGATCTCGCAGTTCCAAAGTAGGCAAAGCCGTTCCCCGTGTCAATCACGGCAGAGGTAAGACCGTTTATGGTTGAGTCGAGGGTTAGTGTAGCAACCTCTGTGAAGTCTGAGAGACGAACCTTCACAACCTTGCCTGGAAATGAAAGCGTTCCGAAGTAGGCAAAGCCATTCCCAACATCAATCACAGCGGTGTAAAGAGAATATTCGTCTGGGTTGAGCGTTAGCGTACCAACCTCTGTGAAGTCAGACAGACGAACCTTCACAATCCTGCCTGGCGTCGTCAACGTTCCGAAGTAGGCGAAACCATTCCCGGCATCAATCACGGCAGCAAAAAAGCGGTCTTCATATGAGTTGGCTGCCAACGTGGAAACCTCCGGAGTCGTTGTAACAGTGAAGATGGCAGACGTTGTGTCGCTCGGCACGTTCGTCGCAACCATCACGACATAGCTACCAGCACCCGCGCCTGAGGCGACTGTGAACCCTCCAGTAAGCACGCCCGACGCTGAGATCGCGCAAACCTGAGAAATGAAGAGCCCAACCGGCGTTGAAGTCAACGTGCAAGAGGTGCCCACATATTTCGAACCCGTAGCAGTGACAGTTGTCCCGTCACCGCCTGAGGTTGGATACAGAGCAAGTGTGCTGATATACTCACCGGGACAACCAGGGCCGGGACAAGAAAGACGGCCGGAGGTTGTCGTACTAGTGATCGTTGTCGTAGTGACTGTGCTGGAGCTGGTCACCGTCGTTGTCTCGCCGGAATATCCATTCAACGATAGAAACACTAGCGATGAAAGAAGCACCAGGCTGGTCAAGCTTCTCTGTGATAGAAGACTGGAGGCTGGACTTGCCAAACGTTCCACCCCAGTCTAATGCTCGCACGAACCCCTTTAGCATTTTCTCTTGTGTTGCTGTGTTGCATGACTACGCCAGGAGAGAACTCGGCAAGATGCTGTCTATTCTTCTGCCTACCTTTGGCTCCTTCCCTTTGGGTTCGAAGACCATGAATTCGTCAGTGTTACCTTCGACCGTGACCAATCTGTCTTTGGGGCTCACCAAGTATATGACGTTCAAAGGTGACCGGCCGGCTCATATGGAAAAACATCCTGATGTCGTGGCAAACCTTCGCAAGTTGCTCTTAGTGTCCTTAAGAGGTAACCCGAAAGAATTCGCGAGCACACATGGTAATTGATGTTCCAAGTGACGAGCTTCCAAAAGATGTGACCTTGATCATCTTCGGGCAATACAAGGCTCGGGTAGCGGCTAGGTTCTTCATCGACGAACTGAAGAGGAAGGGCTACATGACGAAGCATTCTGTCAGCGATTTCGCCAGCAGGCTCGACAACGGGGAATTCATCTGGCACAATGGCAAATTCAAGTACGCTCGGAAGAACTTCTATGCTGTCGTGCTTAGACGCTTCACGCGCCTCGGATGCATAACATACGAGTCCGACTATTACCGTGGTAAACTCGTGGAAGGGTACTGGCTTGATCTTGGCGGCTTTCTCAAACTCGTCAAGAGAATAGGCGAGCGCTGGAAGAACGAGTTCCCGCAAGAAACGAGTTCAAAGACTTGAGCGGCGAAAACAACCATCAAGCTAGCTGGCAACACTAATGCCCGAGCGCACAAACATCCTAGCCGCTCTGCTCTGAAGGTCACGTTCTCGTCAGTCTATCGCCGAGGTTCATTCTAGAATTGATCGGCTCAAAGTGAGGGCATCTGGGGTCTATACCAAGCCAGAAAATCGGCACGCCAAAGGCGATTCATTGGTGATTGTATCGCCTTCAGCCCAAGACGCTTAAGAAGCCTGCGATTGAATGAGCCGCCCCGACTCTTCCTCAAGTTCAACCCGGACAATCTCCTGTGGCAATTTTCTGCTTCAGACAAGCTTTTTCTCCTAACGCGCAACTCACTGGCGCCCCTCGTACAATTAACGCTCACCTTGATACGCACCAGAAATACCAAAAACGTCGAAGAACGCCAATTTCCTATACCAACACCACAAATCAGGAGCCAACTGGAAAGGAATAGCGCGGCCGCCAGCTCCCATCGGTTGAGGCTGTGACAGACGCATGTATAGGTCAAGGCTACCACGCAATTCATTGGTGATTGTATCGCCTTCAGCCCAACGCGATGACGGTATATCACTAGGAGTTATCGAGGGTGAGGCAAACAGCCATACAGCGATCTCCCTTCTGAGGGAACTGAACCCTCATTATCGAGGGTTCATTTCATTTCACGGCCAAAACCTCCAGGAATCAGGCTTGTCGGGCGGCACGCTAAGGCTCGCATTCACAGGTACGACCCGGACGGTTGGAGACTTCTAACCTAACAAACCGTTTCAAACTAATTTCTGAAACCGGACGAGCGTCAACTTGGTCAGCGAACGCTCTGCCGGACTTGTTGAACACGATTTCTCGCTGGCCCCCACGACAACCATGGAGGTGATGTGGGATTGATTGAACCGACTCGGGATGCGGCTAGTACAAGCTGCGTCCAGTACCACCGAAACGAAGAAGTGAAAGTGGAGGTGAAAAGGATTGAATGGGAAGTTTTCATCATACGAATTTGAGAACTTGGATGGGCTTCTTTCTGTGACTGAGAGGTTGCCCCGTGCGGAAGTTGTTCCGCTGACGCGGCTCGCTGAAGCGCGCAAGTGGAGCAATAGTGGCGACTACAGAGCCATTTGTACTGGTGACCATATTTGGCAAGTCTCGGGCAAGAACTACACCATTGTCCAGCACGCTACCCTCATCAAAGAAGTAGTATCCCAGTTGGCAGAACTCGGCCTTGACAACAGCCACGGCAAAGTCGACACTTGGCACGAAGGGGGACGGATCTGGATAACCGCTCTCTCGCCGCAAGAGTTCCAGCCCTTGCCTGGAGACACCTATAGGGACGGCATGATATTCGGTAACTCCCTCGATGCCAGCAGTGCAGTTACGGCTGCCTACTACGCCTGGCGTCAAATCTGCAAGAACGGACTCCACGCTTGGACCCACGAATTGGCCACGAGAAGAATTCACACAGGAAACATCTACATCCGCCGCTGGTTGAAACTGTCAATCTGTCGCATCCGGGAGCAACGACCTCAATTCGAGCAAATGATTCAGCAAGCCGCAGAAACACGCGTCGAAGAAGACGTGAACGAAGTGCTGAAGCGGCTCAGTATCGGGCCGAAGGTCTCTCACAAAATCGTCCAAAGACTGGAGCGCACGAGCAACCTCACTAGGTACGACGTGGCAAATGCCATCACGAGTTATGCGACACATGTACTTGGAACCAAGCCACTTGCGAGAGAACGATACGAGGATGCAGCGAGGAGGGTTATGGTCGCGCCGACCATACCCCCCATCCGCCGAACTTGAGAAGTATGTGAGGGAAATCTGTGAGTTAGGATGCCTCAAGGAGTACCCCTTTTTTTTGGAAATCTGTTTTTTCCTGGGATAATCGTTTCCGCAGAACTTCTCGCTTGGTAATGCAGCCTACCCGACACTAGAGAGCATCAATACCGAAACAATGCGGTAAAGGCACCCTTGGCGAGAAAGAGGCTTCGAGAACTATTCAGTGCACTGGCACGTATCTTTCATCTTTCTTGCGAACTCTGATTCGTGTTCCGAGGTAAGAGAGATGTTTCCTTATGTACAAAGACCGAAAGGTCGACTTTCTTCCTGCAGAGTGCAGGGCTGCTCAAGAAATGAGTATTTACCATGGCAGGGTGAATTGGGACATTGGAGCCGTGATTGCTGGAGCTGCGACGGTATTGACAGCGGCATTCGGATCTCGCGGGGGCTTGGAGTTCGAGATCCAGGCGACGCCTCTTGGTAGCCCGGGGGAGAATCGTACAAGTATTATTCGAATCTCCGGTCCCCGCTGGCTTTGGGGGTAGTTTCACCCGTGTCTATGTTCCAGTTCCTATTCTCTGATTCCGTATGAATGGGATCGATTCTCTTCACGAATCGGCGAAAGATGAACGTCACCTAAGCCTTTGGTGATTCTCTTTTGGGTCTGACTAGTTGCGCCCAGGGTCAGCCTGGCGAGATCATCGTTGCTTCAAACTCATACAGAAGACCCCTTGATCGTGAGAGTAGGAAGCTTCGTGCGTCTAAGCAGTCGTCCTGTTCAAGTCTGGCGACGTGAACGGAACCGTTTCTGTATTTGTCTTTGAACCTCATAATCCTACTTGGAATGTGGAATTTGGAACAGAAGTCATCCAACCTAACCTTTGATTCGAGATAGCGAACGAAACCATTGCCAGGGTTAGTCCTCATCTCACATCCAAGGAACTTCAGGCAGTAAGCAACTTCTCCTAGCATCGGGTCCCGTTTCTTCTCAAGAATATCGCGGAGCGTCTGGACGCTTCTATCCCATCCCGATTTGCCCGTAGGATTAGGCAGCTCGAGTGGTGCTGTGGAAATCAATAGCGGCTTGAATAGTTTCTCCAATATTTCCTTCTCCAGGGCTTTGGAGTAAGCCGCGATTGCGGGAGAGAAATCAATATTCGCTCTGGTCTCCGAGATGCTCGTTAGTTCATCCTTCAACACTTCACCGGTAAACAGGAAATCTCTGGTTTCGGGGACTAGATTGTTCCAGAATGGTTCGAGAAGTGACCGCAGTGTAGACTCGGCATTTGAACCAAGTTGTTTCTCTCGTGCCTTGTTAGCGAAGTCGATTAGCACTGGGTCAATTTCCGAAGAGAAAACCTGACCACTTGTATCAGGGTCTGATTCCGCCGAGGCTATGCTCCGAGCTTGTCTCGTTGCCTTCTCAAGTCTGCGAAGATCAGCAGCGCCCAATAGACTCAAAGTAATCCTCGGTTTTGCCATCCACCCCATCGAAGTTACGGACTGCCAGCAAGTATAGCCCCCTGAAGTGACCAATTGTTCGGCTTCTTGTCTCGTCCTTACCTGTCTATCTCCATACATTATCCTCATTGTCACATTCCTGCAATGAGTACAAAAAATGAAGCTGGTGGAGAATCGGTCGGTAGACTCGTAGATGCCGTTCTTACTCTCCGTGACCTTGAACATGTCAGGGAACTTCTTGTATAGAAGCGCCAAGCCTCCAATTTGGGATCTGCCTTTTTTTCCCATCCATAGTAGGAAATCTCTGTTGGGCCATTTGAACCGGTGAAGGCAACATGGACAACGGGATGGGAGAAACTTCGAAACCAAGTATCGCTTTTCAGTTCTCTGAGCACCCATCTCGCATGACCGCTAGGTTGCGTTGATCCTAGTATGGAAAGCAGCATTTAACCAGACTGAATGAGTAGCCAGGCTTTGGTTTCAGACTCTTCTTGACTTCTGGTTTGCCAGGCCTGCGACATTAGACAAAGTCATTTGGATTCCTCGGGAAGGCTTGTTGCCTAGCATTCCAGAAGCTATGGAATGAAGATGTTGAGCGGTTTTCGCAATGTACTCGTGGTCCTGCAACTTTGGCCTTTTCTGCAGCTGGGGGGCCGCAGGGGTCGGGGAGGGGTTATACTTGGGTAGGAGGCCCCTAAGCGGAGCTTGCTCCAAATGCCTCTACAGTTAGCCTTCCCAAGGTAGTCCCGCGTCAGTGCTTCATGGCCAAACCCTCGGTTGTCCACTCGGAGAGTTCCACGACCTTCAATGATGAGCATGCTTTCTCAAGCATTTCCAAGAAGTCTTCGTCTTGGGTTGTCACAATCACCTGTCTTTGCTTTGATAGCTCTGCGAGCAGGGATGCGAGAGCTTTCCGATGCCCGGGATCGAGTGATTGGGACGGGTCATCCAAGATCGTGAATCCGATTCTGCCAGGTAGCTTTTCTGAAAATGCTAAGAACAAGGACAGGGCTGCCATGTTGAGTTGAGCGTTGCTGAAACGCGTTTGTAGGTAGGTAACGTTCTTTCCGTCCGGACTCGTCCCGACCAGTGAAAAGAACTGCTTCCCTCTCTCGGTTTCTGGTTGCAACTGGAGGGCTGAATAATACCCATGACCATGAAGCTTCTTGAAGTATTCTTTCACAGAACCTTGGAGGGCTGAGAGGCTCTTCTTTGCCATGTCCTCTCTGATGGACGCTGCCACTTGAGCAATCGTCGAGAGCGCTGATTCAAGGTCTGTCAGCTTTTCCCTTTTTGCATGAAGCTTCTTGACAGTTTTCTGCACGTCAGGAAGGGATTCGATTTGTTTTTGGTAGGACTCCTCATCTGCCAAATAGGCCGCGATCTTCACAGTCCTCTCGATCTCATCCTCGAGTAGCTCGAGCTGCTCCTGAGACTTGCTGAGAGTCTCGACTTTGGACTCGAGATCGGAGATTCGATTCGACAACTTCCCCCATGCTTCCGGATGGACCGAGCCCACTGAGCGCTTCAACTGCTCATTAAGCCCATCCAGCCTTTCTTGAATTGCGTTAACCTCAGCCAGTTTCGACTGAAGCTGCCCTTGTCTTCGAGAAAGATCTGCCAGCTTTGCTTCAGAACCAGAGATTTCATCTTGGAGCTTCTCGAGCCGCTGGGCTATGGCTTTGACCGGCTGGTCTGCGGGCTCGACTCTCAGCCTCTGAAGGGCCGATTTGCCTGCCTGGAGGCGTTGCTCTGCGTCTTCGCGTTCCCTCATGAGAATCGTCAGCTGGCGAAGGAGATTTTCCAGTTCGTTCCTCTTCTTGGTGCAATCGGTCAACTTGGTATTGGCGACGGACAGTTGGTCTTGAATCGTTTGCATTTTCATTCTTGTTTGGCGCTCGTTGAGCTTGCCTAGTTTCGCTTCCAAATCTGCAATTGTGCTCCGGGATGCTTCAAGCCTTCCCCTTGCGTTCTCGACGTCTCTAGTCTTGGTCTCGATTTCACGTGACGCGTTCTCGAGTTCGCTTCTTCGTTTTATTAGCTCGCTTAGCCGCGTCTGACTTCCTTCAAGATCCTGTTCAGTTCGCACGAGTTCGAGTCTGATCGTGTCTAGGTCGGTTTCAGCCAGTCTGGTTTCCAGCTCTCGGTAGGCTTTCTCCTGCGTCCCAAGACGCTGTTTCGCATCGTCGAAGTCTCTTGCTAGGGGGGTTATCTTACGTAGCGCGTCTTCCAGCTCGCTCTTCTTGAGTGACAGGTCTTTGAGCTTGGCTTTTGCGTCTTCTATGGTGGAGCTGCGAGCAGTGCCACGCATTTCCTGACCTATCTGTTCGAGCAGTTTCGTATGCTCGATTCCCTGTTTGCATATTGGGCAGGTGTCTTGTTTGTGTTGTTCGACATATTCGAAGGCGAAGGTGAGGAGTCTGTCGTAGCTAGCAGTTGTTTGGAGCAGTTTCTCTTTTTCCGCAATCTGTGTTTGTGTCTCGCTGAGGTTCCGTTCTATCTCCGCTGTCTGCCCGTATCGTTGAGTATACGTTTCAAGGCTTGTGCGCAAGTTCTCGAATTGGCTTTTGAGTTTATCAAATTTCGATTTGCTGAGATCGTACTCTTCCTGAACCTGCGCGGCCGCGGAGCGTTTCAGTCTAAATTGGTTCACGTTCGTGCGGAGGGTTGACAGTTTATCTTCAGTCTTCTGTACTTCCTGTGAAACCTCAGCCAGTTGTTGGTCGATTGCGGATCTTTTTCCGAATGTCTTCTCCACAGTTGAGAGTCTTTGCTGGACTGTCTCGAGGCTTGCTTGAAGCTTGGCCATTTCTGATCTTTCGAGGTTGAGCTGTTGGGTTGTTTGTGCCGCTTCTGAGTATTCGAGGCGTGAATCGTCCAGCTGTCTCCGAAAAGTCTCGATTTGAGCGTGCAGATCCTCGGCTTCTTGATTCGTCAGTGAATGTCGTTGTTCCACTTGTGTCTTGGTGCCGAGCTGTTTCTCCGATTGTTCAAGCCTTGTTCGTGCGCGTTCCGCTTCTTGTGCCAGTCTGGGGTACGTTGTTGACGCGGTTCGGAGTTCTTCTGATTGTGTCCTCAAGGGTTCGATGCTTGCTCGAAGGGTCGTGATCTCGCTCTCCAGATGATGATTCTCCTCGTCGAGTTTGGTCCGGGCTTCGGTCTGCGGGATCTTTTCACGCAGTGCCTGATACTCGGCGTGAACAGGTTTGAGTTTTGAGAGTTCATCTATCCATTGTTGGCTTGCTTTGTTAGTCTGTTTTCGGAGGCGCGCATAGTCTTCTTTCAGATTGTTGTACGCGCCGTCGAATAGAGCGAATGTGGTCGGTGGTCTGGTCAAGCGCTGAATCTCCACCCCTGCCGTTTCAGCATAGGCGACCAGGTTCTCGTTGAGGCCGACGAGTGATTTGGAGGCTTGAGGAAGCTTCAGCTCATCTGCGGTGATGCCGCTTTCCCGAAGCTCCTCTTTCTTTGTTTCTAGGCTTTCTTTTGAGAACTTGGTTATGTTCTCTCGGATCTCTTCCCCTTCGTCTATTCGCTCCTGGAGGGACTTCAGGGCTCTCTTGACGTACGCTAATGGTATTCCATCAGCAATCTCTTTCAAGTAGTGGATTCCGAGCAGTCTGTCGATTATTACTGTCCTCGTTTCTGGGGGACCTAGGATGATATCGCGAACAGTCTCTTGATGTAGATAGGTTCCTGCGTAGAATTCCTCTTGGTTCACGCCAATGAGCTTGCAGAGCTCTTCTTCAATCTCGTCCGACGCCTTGGCGACTTTCTTCCCGTCAATCTCCAATGTCACATGGGTCTCTCCGCTCGTCGTGCTTTTCTGCATTGATCGTTGACGCTCCACCACAACCTCGGATGTCTTGCTGGCTAGCGTAACACTCACAGAAGATTTCTTGAGACGATGGAAGGCGTTCGCCACTGCGTCTTGTCGCCTGAATTCACGCGTATCCATGTGTGGAATATTCCCGAATAGCACCCATTCCATGGATTGAGTGAGCGTGGTCTTGCCCGAGCCGTTGGGGCCCGTGATTACCGTAAGGCCCTTTGAAGGTCTCAGAGTGGTCTTCTTGTTAGCCCCTCTGAACCCCTCGAGTTCTATACAGGAGACCGAGAAGGGTTCGGACATTCTCATTCCTTCTCCTCTACGACTTCGTCTACAAGTCGCTTGACGTTCTCTGTCACGGCGTCGCCGCCGCCCTGACGAGCCCATTCAAGGATGTTCCTGAGGACTTTCCTATGCTCAGGTTTCTTCAGTCGAGAAGAGACCAAGTCTTCGATGGTCGAGAGATACTGTTCTGACATAAGGAAGTCTCACTTAGTTTCCTTTACGTATTGCCTATAAGCACTGATCTTCTTACGCTTCAATTCCTCTTCAAGAATCGACCTATGCGGCAAGTCCTCGAAAGTTGAGACCATGCGCGGCGACTGGAAGGAGGAGGTTCTTCCAGGTTGCGGTTCCGCGGCCTTGAATTTGACCTCATATCGGATTTCGCGACAGTGAACATGTTTCTTCACTTCGTTTGCGGGAATTCTTGCTAGGACGTTCAATGTGTGACCCGACGGAACCTTGACGTTCTCCTCCCATACTGTAATCTCAGTTTCACCCTTGCCTGGGTCGAAGTCGAGGGCATCAACAGAAAGATGCGCCTCGAGTGGGTCTCTGATGCCATTGTTGACCGCGATCAGGAACCGGAGTTCGCCATCCTGTTTGAAGAGGACATTACCAATGCCTACTTCCAAGTTGTCCCGACCAGTCAACATTCGATGTCTCTGAAGTTAAGTCCTCTGTTTCCGAACTCCTCGCAGGCCTGTCTGAATACATAGTGCTGCTAGTTTGTCCCCGAGTGGTTCGAGGACGCACTATCTGCATCCTTTGTCTCTTGTCGACATGAATCTGCGTACGGCCAAGGTGCATAGAAAGTGTAATCTCTAACAAGCGAACTCTGGTAGAGACATGAGCAAGTCTGTGCCTCAGATTTGGAGAGCTTGTCAGCCCAACAAGGACGTACTCGATGGAACTTTCATTGTTTCTGAGCTAGCTCTCGACTTGTATGCCGTGGCGAGAGGAAAAGCAAGCCCACCATATGACAATCCTGTTTCCTTTTTCAATGCAACCGAGATCACTCCGGCTATAGGATCACTCATTCAGGACATCATGGGGCGTCTGGCCGGTTCCAAGAAGACAGTGAACCCTGTCTTGGTTTTCGATGTAGGTTTTGGTGGTGGCAAAACTCATGCTATGGCTGCACTCTTCTATGCTGCTCGCGACGGGAAGATCCCAGAAGTGAAACATTTCCTGGGAGACGTCCCAATTCCCGAAAAGCAGCCGACGATTGTGGCAATATCTGGAGACGAGTACGGTGGCAAGGGTGTGCTACGAGGCGACCAATGGATCAAGACGCTCTGGGGCGACTTCTTCTACCAGCTTGGAGAGCACAAGCTCGCTGTCTCGAGTGATAATGTGAAGGGTGTTCCGAATCGAGAAAGCCTAGCGAAGCTTCTCTCAGACAGGCCTACGCTTATTCTTCTGGACGAGCTCCCCAAGTATCTCAACTTCGTGAAGGATGATCCGAAGCTTCTGGACAAGGTTAAGCATTTCATTCACGCTCTGAGCTTGGCAGTGTGCGACCCGGAGTGCCGAAAATCAGTTCTAATCGTGAGCATCGCCGGCGATGTTTACGATGATGCAGCTGCCGAGGTACGCCGCGAACTTAGATCTGCAATGGATATTCTTGGGAGGAAGATGCAGACATACGAGCCTGTGCGCAGAGAAGATGTCCCCGGGGTGCTCCGCAAACGGCTCTTCAGCAAGGTAGACAGTGATGCTGCCAAGAATGTTGCCGAAGCTTGCATTCGCCTCAGCGAAAGCATCCATGCACCTGATCGTTTCAGAAGAGCGGAGTTCAAGAACCGCATCATCGACGTGTACCCATTCCACCCAGAACTGATCGACGTGCTTTACGAGCGTGTCGCCACAATCCCGGAGTTTCAGCGCACAAGAGGGGCCCTCAGACTTCTCTCACACGCTATCTTCAAGATTTGGCAGGACAAGGAACAAGATGCCTACCTCGTTCAGCCGTTTCACATCGACTTGGCAAGCGAGGGAGTTGTAAAGGAGCTTACGTCTCGACTTAAGGAGGACAAGTTCAAGAACGCGATTGACTCGGATGTCTTCAGCCTGGGCGGAAGGAAGGCGAAAGCTCAGAACTTGGACACTGAGTATGCAGCTCACTTTGGCTTCCCGCTTTTCAGGCGAGCTTGCAGCACAATATACCTCTACACTTTGACTGGCGCGAAGCTTGAGGCAAAAGGAATAGATTCAGAGACCCTGGTCGCGATTTCAACGACTATCGGGCACGAGGAGCAAGCGCAGTGGTACCGCGAGCGAGTCCTCGGCTCACTGCGCACTTTCTGGTATATCGAACCAGTTGGGGACCGTTTCTTTTTTGCAAAGGAGGCTGGCCCAACAAAAGTGATCGACCAAGAAGCGATGAATGTCCCTCTAACACAAGTAAGGAGGTCGCTTGAGGGGGTCCTGCAACGGCTATTCACTTCCAAAGATACCGGTTACTTTTACATGTATTTCTTCCCTGACGATCCGGGCGCCGTCCCCGATGACACTCTTCTGAAGATAGTTGTACTGAACCCACTATTGGGCCACTCGGTAATATCTGAGGACCATGTGTCTGACCAAGTCTCATCTTTCATTCTCAACCGCGATTCAAGAGGTGGTCTCAGGAGGTTCAAGAATGGCACATTCATTTTGGCAGCAAGGGAAGGGAGTTGGAGTTCACTACGCGAAACCATCAGCAGGCTCGAGGCAGCCAGAGCCGTCTCAAAGGATCCAGAGAAGTATGGAATAGGCCAGGATAGGAAGAAACAGATCAAAGAGACTGAGGCAAAATGTGAAGACACGGCATATGATGCTGTCAGAGCCGCATTTACGTACCTTGTCTACGTCACACGTGGAGGGCGCGTCGAGGCCAAAGCTTTCAGGGCAAACGGGTACTCGAGCGGTGAGTCAGGCCAGGACATGTTATGGCGCGTGCTATCCGACGTTCTGAGCAGAATCAAGAATGAACCACTGGATCCTGAGTACGTTAAGATCGAGGTGGCAAGCGATCTCAAGGAAACCACGAGCAAGGAACTGTTTGAGAGAATCCATTCGAAGCCGGGTGCGATACTGCCGAAGGATCAATCGCTGTTCGAGAAGACGATCCAGAAAGGAGTGGAACAAGGGATATGGGTTCTATTGCAGGGAGCTCATGTTTACACTCCCGAAGATTTGCCCTCACACGTAATAGTAAGCTCCGATGCACAGTTGCTGAGCCCCGAAGAAGCTGGTCGAAGAGGAATCACTGACGTTCGGGGTCACAAATGCAAGAACTGTCTAAACTGGCCTTGCATCTGTGTAGCGCAACCTTGCCAACCCGGGCAGCATTGGGATACGGTACAGAAGAAGTGCATTGACGATTCTACGGAACCTCTACGCGAATGGGAGACATTTGAGCTTATGACTCCGAGCTCGCAACTCGAGGAATTGGATCGATGGGTGAGAAGTGAAGGGGTTGAATTCCTTTCCGACGCTGAAATTACAGCTCGCGGGAGCTCGGAGCTTATCCCACAATTCAAGAACTTTGTTACGCTGAGTTCTGCTGGGCGAAGTCTCTCACCGAAGATAAGGTTGACCCTGGATTCCCAAGACCCGAATATGAAGCTCCACTGCGACTTCGAGTGCAATGAGAAAGGATTGGAGCAGCCCGCAGCCAAGGTACTTGATGACGCCGCGCGGTGGCATATCCCCGAATTCGAAGGAACAGTATCCTTGAAGGCCGATCGTTTCAAAGTCTCAGACTTGAAGACCTTGTTGCAGACGCTGAAGTCCCAAGAGCCCGGGACGAAGCTCGCTTTGAAACTGAAGAGGGCAGGGTGATACCGTGTGCCGTATAGGTACCTGGTCAAGTGGCATCGGAGCCACCCTGAATCCATCAGCGTGGAAGCCTATTACCGATACCCTATGGACCCCCAACAGAAGCGAAAACCGGCATTCACTATCGGTCGAGCAGTGGGAAGTCGCGTGCTGACCATTCGCCATGCGCTAGAGAAACTAACAGAAGAATTCCCAACTAACAAGCGTGGACGCACCCTGCGAATCATGCTCGATCATGATGATGAAGCCGCCTACCGAATTGGACTGGCCACGGCACTACTTGCCAGAGCGAAAAATCCTCGCGAAATGGAGCAGGGAGTCAGATACATTCTCTCAGCCACGCCCGAGGAGGTATGGTTTTGGACCAGTAAATGGCTCAATGAGGACCTAGGTGGAAGAGCGATTCAAGCGTTGGCGATAATGAGCGGGTATTCGGACAGTAGTGGGGGGACAGATTGCTGACCGAAAAGTTGACCGGAGCACGCAAAGAATCGTTGATAGGCGAATGGTTTCCCGCTGTTGAGGTAGGAAGTGAGAGCGTTAGGGAGAGATCCACCAGTCAGGTTCCCCCTATCTTCAGTCTTCACGTGTGGTTCGCAAGACGACCATTGGCAACATCAAGATCTTCAATTATCGCTAGCATTCTCCCGGCAAGTGTGGAACACACCAACTTCCTTAGGATTCTTGGATTTCCTGCGGGCGTCGATGTGAAAGAAGCAAGAAAGAAACTGAACAACGCAATTGGCGCGGGTCTACATGGAAAGAAACCCTTCTCATGGAAAAGATCTTTCACACACGTGCCTTCCAAGGCCGAGATTGATTGGCTTCACGCAAACGCGCGAAGTCGATGGTATGACTTGCCGATCTTGCTGGATCCAATGGCCGGAGGTGGCAGCATCCCCTTCGAGGCTGCGAGGATGGGTCTGCCAACTGTCGCTGGTGATCTGAATCCCGTTGCTTTTCTGTGTCTCAAAGCCACGGTCGAATATCCAATTAGATTCAAGAGTGCACTTGTCAAACCTCTCAAGGACTTTTGCGACAATATCAATTCTCTTGCCTCTGCGGAGCTAGGAGAGATATACCCGGGATTCTCGCCTGACATAGAACGCTATGATCATCTCTGGGCCCGCACAGTTAACTGTCCTGCCTGCAAACTGATTGTACCACTGTCACCAACCTGGTGGATTGCACGCAGCGAGGACAGGAAAGTAGCAGTTCACCTGTCCGCGACCGATGAGAGCAACCAATGCAAGCTAAGCATAGCTGAGGGCAGCCAAATCAGGAGCAATCCAGATAAGGGGACAACAATCGGCGGCGATGCCCAGTGCCCAAGATGCAAGGCGGTGCTGCCTGGAGACTACATCAAATCGGAGGCCAGAGCAGGTCGGATGGGGCACCAACCCTATGCTATCTGCATAAAGCGAAGGAGCGCGAAGAAAACAGCCTGGGAGTTCAGAGTTCCTACTTTCCAGGAACTTCAGGCATTCAAGAATGCCACTGAGATGCTTGGGAAGAAACTGCCTGCATGGCGAAGCAAAGGCTTAGTTCCGGTTGAAGCTTTTCCACCAGATGCCAATGATACCAGGCCGTTACAGTACGGTATGTCTCATTGGTGTGACCTATTCAATCCCCGACAGCTTCTTGTACACTTGACTTACCTTGAGAAGTTTCAGGATGCCAAGAGAGCTCTCTTCCAAGGGAAACAGAGAGGCAGCGAAGAATGGGAACTAGCTCAGGCAATAGCTACCTACGCAGCTATGGTCTTTGACCGTTGCATAGACAACAACTGTCTGCTTAGCGCATGGAACGTAAACAGAACCGCTGTCGCTCATGCCATGAGCCTTCAGGGTTTTCCCTTCAAGTCTAGTTATACGGAATGGACCCAGATCATACCAAAAGCTGGATTCGAATGGGCTCTTTCTAAGGTGCTAGATGCCCTTCAGGAACTGGTGCAACTTCTTCCGGAAAAAACGACTTCAGTCAAGATCTATCATGGAACAGCCACGAAGATCCCTTTGAAAGATGGGAGCATCCAATGTATCGTCGTTGATCCTCCATATGCCGAGAATGTGATGTATGCAGAGGTCAGCGACTTCTTCTATGTTTGGCTGAAACGAATGCTTGGGGATGTTTTTCCAGAGATCTTTGTCGGTGAATTGACTGAAAAGGCTGAGGAAGTTGTCTCGAACCCGGCTAGATTCAAAGGATACAAGCATGGGGCAAAAGCTGCCGCGAGACGAGACTATGCAGCAAAAATGGAGGCTTGCTTCCGTGAAATGCACCGAGTTCTTGTTGATGATGGTGAGATGACGGTGATGTTCACCCACCGCGAAGGTGAGGCGTGGAGCGCGCTAGCGGTTGCCCTGATGCGAGCGGGATTCACATTTCGTGCCTCCTGGCCGGTTCACACGGAACCGGGGGAGAAATTCGGGAAACAGCAGAAAGCAGTCTTGAAAGTCACAGTCCTGCTAGCCTGCCGGAAGCGAAGGGAACAAAAGCCAGGCGTATGGGAATATATTCGTGACGATCTTAGGGAACTAGCCAAGTCGAAACTTGAAGAATTCGTGAAACTGGGCATTGAAGGTCCGGACTTGCGTGTCAGTGCATATGGACCAGTCTTGGGACGATTTGCAGACTACTACCCGGTGAAGACCGCGACGGGTGAAGAGATAGATCCGACGGGAGCATTGGATTTGGTCGTTGAGGTGCTCAACGAGCGTTTCCTGCAAGAGGCCAATATTCGGGGTACGGACAATGAGACCTCAGCATATCTGAACCTGCTGAGGAATTCGCCCGAAGGTGTAACCGATTCCAGCAGTGCATACATGGCATGCATATTCGGTGGAAATGTTAGGACACTTGATGATCTCGGCGTGAAAGGCGGACTGGGACTTGTCGAGAAGAAGAAAGGCGATGTCAATCTTCTCTCTGCGCATCACAGGCTTGCTGAGGGAATACTTGATCCAAACAATACGCAAAGTCTGCGCACGATGATCGACGTGGTCCATGCGAGCATTATTCGTTTTGGGCGAGGAGGAGTTGGGAGTGTCAGACAGTTGCTTCGTGAACGTGGCCTGGATCTTCTCGGTTCGCCCTTCCCCAACGTACTTGAGGCTTATGCGCGCTACGCCGAACAGGTCGGGAAACATGGATTCGAAAAGGATGCAGCAATGGCTAAGCCTCTTCTATCCGCGTTGGGATATTCTGCGAGTTTCACGAAAAAGAAAGGCGAAATTCTAGACCACTACTCTCTTTCTTGACCTTCGTGGATATCAGTTATTATCTCAAGGTGGGGGGTTTCAGCGCTTCTTGCGTAGCTCTTCCACGCGGGGAGCCTCTTCTCCAGGTGGTCGAGTTGCTTCAGCAAGCGTTCAGCGGCATCAAGCTCCGTGACAATATGGCCACCCGATGCTTCACGGAAGCGCTTTCGAGCACGAACCGTAATTCGAAAGTCTAGAGGGTCAATCATTCCCATCTGCTGGAACAATGCTTCCCGGTTGGCTGTGACGAACTCTTGGAGCCTGGGTCTCTGAGTGATGGCCCTAGACGCTGCCGCAAGCGCCGTCTGAGGTGTGACCTGCCCGCCAGAGCCCCGATCTAGTGCTGCTCGATAGGCTCCAGCCCGCAGCAGCCTTCGGGCGACAAGCTGGACCGCACCTTCCTTCATTGCAGCTGCAAAGGCGTCCAATCGATTGGGCAGCTCTCGCTCGAAAAGCCTGCGCGCTTCTACGAGGCGCGTGTCGGCTATCTCCCTTAGACGTCGAACGCATTCACAATCTTCATTCATCATACTGCCATCTCAAGGGTCTCTTTCAGGAGTGCAGCGATCTCAGAGTCTGTCTGCAACCCTTTGAGTCTCTCGCCAATACGTATTGTGTAAAGGTCCGCCAGCCCTTCAGCTGTACCAACAGCATATGCTGAGAATGGGACCGTCGCGGGGTTACGCGCGCCAGCCAATAATTGTGATGCCAGCCATTGCACGAGTGGATGTCCCGGAACGAGTGCGTTCGGTTGCCCAAGCTCGAGAGCTATGCCCTCTTCGACATATGGTCTCAATGGCGCCGGCAGAGCGCCAACTGACTCGATGAAAACTCTCTGCCCTCTGACTCTGACAGCTAGGCCTTGAGATTCTGCTGCTCGGATAACAAACAGGCGAAGGAGGTCGACGAATTCCTGTTCGATTGGCGTTGGGGTCAACGCTACTTCTGATGTTAGGATCTGATGTTGTCGGATGGCTTCGTCCTTTGATTTCTCGATTGTCTCAATCACGTCTTGGAGCCGCTTCCTCAGCATTTCGCCTTTCGCCCCTTCCTGGAATGCTTCGGTCAGGTTCGCTGTCACGATTTCCATGATTGGGCCAAGCACGTTCAGGATGCTGCCGTACCTTTGGATAAGAATCTTGTACATTCTTGCTTCGTATGTATCAGGATACCAGACGTTCACAACTTTCACGATTTCGGCGACTTGTCCGATTCTGTCCACCCGCCCTATCCTCTGTTCGACTTTCGCCGGATTCCATGGCATATCCACATTGACAACCGCACTGGCTGCTTGTAGGTTCAGGCCTTCGCTGGCCGCGTCACTGCAAACCAAGATATCCACCATGCTCTCAAGTCCGCGTCGCACCTCCTCCTTGTCGCGTGTTCTCCATTGTCCACCCTCCCACAGCTCCCCCCCACGTCCTGTGTATGTGCCTATTCGCTCCACTCCGAACTCAGCAGAGAGGAAATCCCTCACGATGTCGACAGTGTCAGTGAACTTTGAGAATATGAGGACCTTGCGTCCCTGGCTTCGCAACTCGGAAATCACTTCACGTAGGGTTCGAAGCTTGGGATCCTTGATTGCTGTTACCGCGGAAGAGTACGGTTCCAGCGCGCGCTCAAGTTCGATCAATCGGTCATGTTCTCTTACAATCAGGTCCCGTGCCCTGTCAAGTATCGTTCTCATCAGGTTGACAAGGTCACTCTCGTCATAGTCCTCTACCTCAGCGCCTTCAAGCATTCTTTCGGCGAGTTCAAGTAGGCGTTCTTGGTCGCCTTCTAGCAAGGCCTCAAGGAATTCCCTTCGTCTTTTCACGGTATGATATGCGGCGGCGAAGCTGCTCACGAATCTCTGGTAGTAAATAGATTGAATCAGCCCCAAGCCTCGCTGCTGTTGCTCTGCGCGGCCCACCAGGCCACGGTAAGCATTGTATTCGTTTCGTAGGTACTTTTCGAGCTCAGCAAGCAGCTTCCCATGGCCAGAGTCCAACTCGACGTCTCTTATCTCATGTATCCTCTGTGGGAAGCGAAATCCAATCTTCTCAAGCATCTGGCGATTATGGCGTATCATGAACCACGAAAGTGGAGATAAGCCGCGAACGATTTTGTCAAGTACAATGCGTTCTTCGGAAGAACAGTCTCGCAGAACGCCTAGGAACTCCCGTTCAGCAGCTATCCTAAAGGCGCGCGCGAGAGGTTGAAGTCTAGCCTCTGTGTTCTCGTCTGATGCAGTTCTTATGACGCTTCCCACGTCCTCTTCGTTGAGATAGGTCTTGGAGAACCAGGCGATCAGTCGGAACATGTGAAGCCACTGAGATTCGTTGCGTTCAGCTGGGTCAGTCTTCAGTTCTGCATAGAACTTGAGGAAGTCTTCCTCGTGGACCCATGGTCCACCGAGTCCGAGGATTCTTAAGAGATCCAGTACCTCAAGCTCGTTGAGTTGTTGAGGAGTAGCAGTCACCAAAAAAAGGTGTGGAGTCAAGGCTGAGAGTGCTGTTGCCAATTCGTTTAGGCGCGTAGGCCTGGGGGAACCGATGCTTGGTCTTGTGACCCGAGCTGCATGCGCCTCGTCAATTATCACCAGGTCAAAGGGAGGCGCCTTGAGTACGTCGGGCTCAGCCCCCCTCCTGCCGCGAGCATAGTGCCATGAAGCGACTAGAAGGTCGGCTTCCTCGTAGGGATTACCTGCAATTTGTAACTCGTTTCCATCCGGTGCCACCAGAGTAGGCGGTTTGCCGGATTGGAGCAGGTAGAATGGCATTCCGAATTTGAACTTCATCTCGTCCCACCATTGCCTCATCAGGTTCTTCGGAGTGAGAATCAGTATTCTTCGCACGTAACCAGTCATCCAGAGCAGCTTCAACGTGCCGCCTGCTTCGATGGTCTTTCCCAATCCAACTTCGTCCGCAAAGAGGATTCTGAACGGGTAGTGAGCTCTTGCAAGATTGATGGATCTGACTTGGTGTGGATACAGTCTGACTGGTCCAAGTCCCATATGTGCCAGATTCCTTACGAACGGGAGGATCTTGACTAGACGCGCAGCGGGAAGCAACCCGTAAGCCTTTTTTTCTAATTCCTTCGCCTCTTCCGCAGGATCCGCGACTGGTCTGGTTTTCGGTGTCCATTTTACGATTGCTCGTCTCACTGCCTGTGGCAGGTCGAAGCATTCGAAGTCTGGGTGCTGGGCGTCCCAGATCCTGTTGAAAGAGCGTCTCGTGTCATCTATACGCTCCTTGTCTCCCTCTCGCCAGGAATAGAAGACTACCAGCTGTTCCCCATTTACTGTGTATGCTGGCTCGGTCTCATTGGCGCTTCCCACTGCGGCAACATAGTCGCCCGCGGTGTCCTCGAAAATCAAAGTCTTGTAGTGAAAGATTCCGAATCTTGTTGGAAGGAACTGGCGTGGAAGTACCACCTTGACTTCCAAGAATCCTTCATGGAACATCCAAGCGAGTGCTTCCAGCCTCCTTCTAGCCAGCAAATCCTCGATTGTCTCAAGCCCCTGTTCAATCTTCTTCGCAAGCTCCTCGATGACTTCGTTGCCTGAGCGGAAACCCATTTTGTAGGCTTCCCAGAGTTCCGGGGGTACATCGTGAGCTCCAAGTATCAGGCGCATTCTTGCGTTCGGATTCCTGGTGAAGCCTGCTATGCCACTTGCCGCATGAACTAGACTCTCCACGGAGAAATATCCTGTAGCACGATCATATCTCACTGACTCCTTTAAGACTGGGATGTAGAAGTCCTTGGCAATTCGCTCTCCGCGCCCTTCGTAACTGAGTTTGCCGAGACCTGCTTCGCGAAATGGCAATCTCGCTACTCCACCTTGTTATCAATGGGCATGTTGCATTGAAAAACATTGGTGACGATGACCGGTCGTGCTCAACTAACAATCTGAGTTTCTGCTAACCTGATGGGCGTCGATTAGCCGGTAGCTCGATCGTACTCAGTTGCCTCACGAATAACTGGAATGCAAAATTCCTTCGCTATGCGCTCTCCCCGTCCCTCGTAGCTGCTTGACGAAGCCCCAAGATAGCCCTTCTCACTGAATAGTAGAGCCATCAGGACTTAATAGAGCAATCTTGACTTGAACCTCTTGCACTCAAGGCTCGACCAGCCTTTCAGGGGAATGAGTCTCCTGGTGTCGACATAAATGGCCCGATAGGATGGAGACAATGACCGCCAACTGTTCCGAATGCCTCGATTACATGTCAGCTATTGTCGCAGGCCGCGCGAACATATCGAGAGAAGAGCTGCACAGGCACAGGCGTTATCTCCAAACCACACTCTTCATCGTATCCTGCTCGCTTCGCAAAGCACCTGGCGGACAGCACCCACTTTGGGAAGATGCGATAAACAACGATGAACTATCCCAGTTCCGAGAGTTCAACCCTTATCGAATCACTCTTGCTGAAGCTGTTAGCAAGAATCAGGCTGTGCGCTATCACCGCTCAGCATATTCAAAGGACAGAGGTGAAGCAAGGGCGTTGAATGCTCGAATCTTCGATTCCGAAACCCTTCCATCTATTCGCAGGTATTCTGGTCAGCTCTATCACCATCTCAAGCCAGATGTAATAGAGGATTTGGCCACCGGCCGGATAGGTAATCTGCTAATCATCTCTGCGCTTAACGGGCCAACCTCGCCGCGCGACCTCTTGCCGAACTATGATCTCATGATGAGAGACTCAATAGATGGCGAAACGCTATCTGAGAAATGGGCAAGCATAATCAAGTCCTGCGGTAGCGGCTCTCTTGCTAGCTTCACGAAACAGTTCGATCGGTGCGTGGCACCAGTCAGCAGCGACTACACAGACGTGGCCCGAGCTATAGCGGCCACGGGTTCGATTCCATGCTTCTATGTCCCCTTCACGAGCTCCGGTGGGTCCAACTTGGCTGGAAGACTGCTTCACGCTATCTTCTCTGAATTGCGGCGTAAACGTTGGTTCCCGAGAATACCAACACAGGAACAGGAATAATGTAAGCATCCGCGACTGAGATTTCGCTTCGACTGTGGCACTAGTGGTGTGTGCGCCAAGTGGCTCGACGACGGGTCAAATTCGAACGTGTTGCTAAGTCTTATCTGACAATTTTGCGCTTTATTGGTCAGTTCTTGAGGTATCCATACAATGCAGTACAGAATTGAGACCGAAGTTGTTAGCATGGAATTCCTTGGTCTGGGCGCTTTCCAAATCGACCACGGTGATACGCAAATGCGATTCACGCCCATCCACAACTACGATGAACTGTACGTTCGGACACATTTTGACGTGAGGTCTCAGATACTCGAACCATATCCCACCACTGGAACCGTTGTAGCCATCATGGAGGCCCTCGACGCTAATGCAGCTCTTGGCACGGTCAAAGAACTGCTATTTGATTTAGAACATCTACTCAGCCTGGCACACTATCATCATGTTTTCTTCACAGCTCTTCGTTGCTACGAAGTGGACTGCAAGAATGTGACCGCAGCCACAGTGTATCCGACGCGTCCTGGCCGAGCAGGCAGAGGGTGCCTACTCTGGTCTCGAAAGATCCCTGAATTCTTGCAGGCAGCGCTTCCTCGTTTGGAGCAGGTAGCTGGTTTTCGTTGGGCTCTTTATTGGTTCAATGAAATGACAATATTCAGCAAACTCATCGTGGCACAATTGGAGATACCATCACTTTGGGTTGCACTCGAGGTCATGGCAAGCAGTCGGGCAGCGACGCTTGAAAAGGACCAACTTCTGTCTGACGATCAAATCAGCACGCTGAAGCAAGAGATCCGCCCAATTCTCAAGAAGATGGGGTTAAAGGCGGCAAGCCGAGGCCAGATCTACGGTCACTTGCCAGGACTAAAACACCCAGTCATATGCGACCTTGCACAGGATCTACTCAATACGTACGGATTCGCTGACCACGCGGAGGAGATCCGGACCTTCTACAAAGTCAGAAACGATGTTGTGCACGGAAGAAATATGGAATTAAAAGAGGTGGACCTCAGAGCCAAGATCATTCGTTTCAGAAGACTGCTTCACAAACTACTTTTCTCTATGGCAGGCGTGTATGGAGATCCGGACACGTTCCGTGCACCTATCAGGGCGCCTGATCTTTCGGCCCTCTAGCGGCGGGATTTGAACTCTCGATGTGTGTGCCACTCGAGGTGCGGGCGACCCAATTTGAACTATGGCCTTGTGAGCGACTATTGACACGTGTCAACGGACGGGAATTGAAGGAACACAGCAAATACTAGCAGATTGCACTTGGCGACGAGGGAATCACAATCATTCCACTAGGCCGGCCGTAGCTATGGCATAGAATATGAGAATTATGAAGTAGGTATTCTACGAGAAGACTACGGGGTGGTCCTTCCAGTTCGCGCGTGCTAGATTCTACGTATGAACGGCATACTCGTCTTCTTCTAGGGAAGTATGACGATTGTGCGTATGCAGGCAGGTACGTGCGCCTTTGATACTGGATGAAGGTCTCATGGTGCGAGCATCGTAAATTGAACCGTCGGTCGTCGTTTGGAGTAGCTGTGAACAAAGGGCAAAGTGACTAGGTTACTTGTGTGGTCTTGTTCTTTTCTGGAATCTGTACTTTCGCTACCCCTGAGATGAATCTTGCGTAAAGCTCAGGGTGTTCTGTGTGGATCGGAAAGAATGCCTTGGGCGCTATTCTCTCCACCACTTGCCTGACTTCGGTTGGCATTATGTGGCCTGAGCAGTGTATGTGGTACATAGGTAGTCCGAAGTGGTCAAGCCAGTTGACGAACTTGTCGTATTCAATTTCCATCTCTTCATTGAACGGTTCAGAAGACGATAGGATGTAACTGCTTCCCGATTCAGGCCTGAGGTCTACCAGTTCCTTCAGATCAGAGAAGGCCGTTGCAAGTATCACGCGGTCTTGCATGTGCTTGACTTCATGCGCGTCAACCACGTTTGGCAAACCAAGAATCGCTTGCTCCCACTTGTAGTACTGCTTCTTCTCACGCCGAAAGATCAGAAAGTCATCAGAATCCACACGAGGCAGGTCCAGATTTCTATCCGCCTCCAGCTTCTTCATGACGTAGGCTTGCCTCATTGAGACCGCCAGCTTCCGGTGGTTGCACTTCGCAACTTCATACAGGGTTCTGGTTCGATCCACGTCCGTATGGCGAAAAGTGGCCAGAACCAAATTCCTTGTTGTTCCAACAAGTTTCCCTATCTTTCCACGAACCTCATCCTCGGTCGAGAAGTCAGCTCCGACCAGATTCGTGCCTTCACACAACATGGCAATGGGCTTCGCCGCAGCAGCCGCCTCCACGAAATCATGTGTCATCTGAGACTTTGTGCCATGGGCACGGAAATCACCAGAATAGATGACGGCCCCTTCAGTAGTATGGATAACGAATCCGTACGCACCCGGTACCGAATGGTCTACGTGGATCGGCTCAACCTCCACAGAACCTACCTTGACCTTATCGCCCGTTCGGAATGTTCTGAACTGCAATCCTTCAAGGTCATTGCCGAAGCTTTTCTGAGTTATTTCCGCGAAAGCCTGAATGATCAGCGCTGTTGTTACACCGCAGTGAACCGGTATCTCTCTGTTGAGGAATGATATGTATGCTGAATGATCCGTGTGCGAGTGAGAGAGAAACACCGCATCAACCTCGGAACGTGTCTCATCGAACTTGTACGCTCCCGCAATCTTGGGCAGCAAGTCGAACTCCAGGAGGCCTCTCTCATCACGTGGCGTAAGCCAAGGTTCCGAATAGAACTTCGAGCGCTCAGCAAAATTCATCCCAAAATCGAGCAGGATCTTCGTATCCTTATCTTCAAGCAGTATCTTGTTGCCGCCGATCTCCCCAACGCCGCCATAGAATGTGAGCTTGACCAAGGAGCGCTCAACCGACGAAGAGTCAGAGTATAGTCGCCCGAAGGTCGATAAGAATGCTGTTAGGCAAAAGGCCAGAAGACCTCAAATGGACGATTGGAGGCTACAGAGTCGAGACTCAGATGTCAGAGCCCCGCGTGGATATTCCAAGAAACAGGTTCGGCTATCAAGGCGCTGAGATTGGCAAGTGACATTGCTGTACAGAATCCTTGCTGATTACTGTCCCGTTCGACCACCACCCATTCTCGTCTCGCACACGACTGAGAACGGTTGAGTGACTTCAGACTCTGCCAATTCTCAGAAGTTGATATAAGGCTACACAGAAGACTGTCATCGCGTTGAGTCTCCTTTGTCCAAGGTTGATACTTCTGTAGGAAATCTTGTCGAATGGATTAGGAGCGGAGAACTGCGGCTTCCGGAGATACAGCGCCGGTATATATGGCCGGCGACACGTGTTAGAGATCTCTTTGATTCTCTGTACCGCGACTACCCGACTGGCACTATACTCGTCTGGGAGACAGATCAACCGAAACCGAGTGAAGATCTAGCTGTATCTCAAGAAGAGAGCCCCTTCAAGGGTCGGAAGCTACTCTTGGATGGACAGCAGCGGCTCGTCTCTCTGTACGCAGTCCTACTAGGACGACCTGTCATGGTCCATGGACGCAAGAGACCAATCGAGATACTGTTCAACCTAGAACATCCAGAGAAGTTCGAAGGAGAAGTGGAAGAGATTGATTACGACTTAAGGGCCGACGAGGCAGAGTCTGAAGCCTCGCTCGAGGATGGCATACTGAGGAAATTCTACATAAGAAGCGGAAACACAACACAGGAACTCAACGCTGAGGAAGCGACAGAGTACATCAGAACGAAATGGCCTAGATGAGATGGGCAAGGCGCGCATAAGACTAGAGGTTTTTCATCCCTGTACACATGAAACGAAACAGCGATGTCACTCCGAACCCTCAAGCCTCTTAACGCCGACCCATGCCACAAGATGACACAAGAAACAGCATGAACGCGAAGAGAATCTTGATCTTCTCTGTGGGCTGCTGATAACTCTCTTGACAGGCCTTGTCCCGAGAATGCCTCTGCCATGCGCGAACACCCCTTCCCTACTCGTGGGTGCAATGTGGTATAGAGTTCCACTTGTCTGGCTGATGCGCCTCGTATTGGGGTCGGAGTACTTTCTTATGAGTGGTGACGGTATTCTCGCAAGCCGCATAACAGAGCTCGGAAAGAAATTTCTCAGGCGCACAGGCATGACGAACCCGCGGGACGCAGTCTAAACCAAATTGCAGAGAGGGTGTGTTAGGCATCAGCGCATTTTTTCCGCACATGAATGATTGCAGAGCGGCTCTGTCATGTGGCAATTGCGGATGATGACCGGCTCGGAGGATGACCAATCGAAACCGTTTGAACTTAGATCTCGATTGAGCGGATCAAATGACAGAGAAAGCGCGTCATGCTTCCCGTCTAGGCTTCGCGCGGTTGCCTAAACGGT
>Ga0187882_1001034_pt1 | contig 29218 bp, 15 predicted proteins | sample June2016WEW_19_1_3_FD_132991 | JGI IMG/M metagenome (GOLD analysis project Ga0187882, IMG submission 132991) | Peatland microbial communities from SPRUCE experiment site at the Marcell Experimental Forest, Minnesota, USA - June2016WEW_19_150 | ecosystem: Environmental > Terrestrial > Soil >... | reverse complement strand
GGTTCATCGTCTGCGGCGCGCCCGGCTCTCCGCCCAGTTCCCCGCCCGAGGGGCAGTCCCGGCTCGAAGCGGCGGCGCCCGCGCAGGGACGGTTCTTCCGCCTGCCGTTCAACTTCAGCGGCACTTCTCTGTGGGGCATGCGGCACTCCGATTGGACGCCGGCCGTCTCCGGCGCCGATTATGCGCCTGCCTTCGGTTCATTTGCCGACGGCGTACTCACCTACACGGTCCCCACTCCCGCCAAGGATCTGACCGGCAAGGACGATCTCCCAGTGGAACTGGTGCTGGATCCGCACTGGATGTTCTTCCGATTCGAGTATTTCGACCGCTACTACGGCCCGGCCACCCGCAGCAGTCCCTCGACGGCGGGGCACGGTGCGCGAATCGCCATCCCGCCCGTCGAACTGGAGGGACAGCGGAAACTGCTCGAAGCCGATGCGGATCTCGCCGATGCCGACGCGCTCTCCACACACAGCAACTGGACCGTGGAGGTGGCGGGGTCGCCGCCCGCCGGCGGACCCAGCCAGGTGCAGTGCCTGCCCTGGATCCTCCGCAAAAAAGAGGATGGCTCCACCGCGCTTCCCCCGCTGGAAGGGAAGCTGATGCTGTTGCGCTTCAAGCGGGCCGAGCATACCTTCGTCGTTTCCAGTTCCGCGACAGCCCGCGAAATCAAGGTGGTCGACCCCGAACCGGACCCCGGGCCGGCACGGTTGAAGTACTACCGCCTGCCTACCGTTTGGAAATCGAAGAACTACTGGGCCCGCGGAGTGACGGGCGGCACCAAGGAGAAGTTCTTCGGAACGCTCACCAGCGGAGAGGCCGACGCCGCGACGGCCAAAGACAAGGCGCTGATCTTCTCGCTCGACGACATGGTCTTCACTAAGGAGGACAGGAAGACCACCGTCACCTTGGGGGCCGACGACCGGGTGATGATCTTCCACCACCGCTTCATGAAGGGCAGCGGCTGCGACGAGGAAGGATTGTACAAGGCCGATGCCGACGTCAAGGTGCACGGCTATCCCTACAGCAAGGTCGACATCCCGGTCGGCGCACGCTATTACCTCCACGACTACCCGGACTGGACCCGGCTGGTCGTGGCCCAGGGCAACCTGTTCGATGCGTTCGACTGGCGCACCACGGCGGACTGCGATGTCGCCGGCGCGTGCGCGGCGGTCCGCTGGGTGGTGGCGAACAACATTCCCGCCGACTCGGGCGGAGCCAGCGAGAAGGATCCACGGCCGACGGTGGAACTCAAGCCCGCTGCCGACGCCAAAGCGCTGTTTGCCTTCTCGCCCTTCCACTGGCAGAAGTTCCTCAGCGGATATAAGGCGGGAAACCCGGAAAGCGGTCCGAAGAAACACTTGGAGTGGAAGGCGAAGTACGGCTCGGAGAAGGATCAGTGCGGACGGTTGGACATTGCGCTGCTCCGTTGCGCCGATTGGCAGGGGACGGAAGAAATCGCCGTCATGGTGCGGTTCAACCGGCTCAGTTTCAACTTCGTCCAGAGTACCGCTCCGAAGTCCAACACTGAATGGGTGAAGCTTTGCATCGACGGTATTCTGGCTCGCTGGAACGGCCGCGACAAGCACAACGCATCGCCCGCCTGGATCCTGCCGCGTCCCGGTTCGCCGGCCCCGCCGGCGGTGCGCGTTCAAGTGGTGAATCTGTTCCAGTGGTTGAAACAGGCCTGGGCCCAGTTCTATCTGAAAACCATTCCGACCGGAGACGGGTCTTCGATCGGAGAAATCGATGGCGCCGGCCAGTTGCGCGTCAACTGCGTCGTCCACGACGACGGCAACTACGCCGCTCAGGACGACTGGGGAGTGAACCTCGAAGGCCGGGGTATGGCGTCCGCTCACGAGATGGGCCACTGCGGCACGCTGCCGGACGATTACAACAGCGATTCTTTCAACTACACGTTCTTGAGCCGTATTGGCTCCCCCTACAGCCTGGAGGAGATTCCCGGCTATACCACCGCCACGCCCGAACCGCTCACGGGCTATGGCTTGATGCAGCACAACTGGTACATTCGCGCGCGCTATCTCTGGCACGCCGCCGAATGGCTGCGACTGGTAAAAGCGTTCGAAACCGTGGATTTCAAGATCGAGCATGGCGACGAGAACGATTTTTACCTGCCTCATTATCCCCATACCGTTACGGCCGGCCTGCGCGAGCGCAATTTCGTCAACTGCCCGCTGGCGTTCAATCTCAAGGCCAACGCCGGCGGCAAGACGCTGTTCGATGCCGCGCTGTGGCTCCTGGGGAAGGACAAGTACTCCACCGAGGTAGTGCAAAGCCGCTGCCACCCGGGTATCGGAGTCTCGCCTCCCGTCGCCACACCGGCCTACATCGATGGCATGCTGATCGTGATTCTGCGAGTGCAGATCGACTTCAGCGCCGTTGCGGGCGGGGCCGCTGCCCAGAAGAACATTCGCAAAGACCTGTTCGACAGGTGGACGGCGAAGATCGAGCCGGCACTGAATTTCCAGCGCTTTGCCAGTTTCCAGTTGACCGGCGCGGGCGCCGTGCCCGGCTGCAAGAACTGTCTCCTGCACTTCTTGCCTTCGCTGGCCTCCAAAGGCATTACGGGGACGGCGGACACCAACGTCTCTACGACGAAGCCGCACATCGCGGTTACACTATCCACCTCCGCCGACGCCTGGAATGACACGGTGGATCCCCGGACGTTGCGGCTGCAAATCACGACTAACATAGACACGGCGGGGAACCGGAACGCCCAATTGAATGCGCTGGCCACGAAGATCTATCAGCGCAACCTGGAACTGCTGGGCTTGAGCGCGACCAATGCCGACGCCAACTATTACGGAAAGCCGGGCGCCTACAAGCCCATCGTCCTGACGGTGATGGATGATGCTGTCCCGAAGCCTCCCGATCCTACTATCGTTAGCATTACTTAGCGGCGCAGCGCCGGCGCAGAAGCCGTCCGCTCCCCAGCGCGGGGTCCGCCCGGGGAAGCCTGCGCCGCGGCCCGCAGCCGGAAAGGCAGATATGGAAGACCAGTTCACGACGTTCCAGAATCCAACCCCGGTGCCCTTCGCCGTCGCCGCCCAACCCATCCGGCCGGCGGCTGGGCCGCTCACCGCCGCCCGGATCGAGCCGCCGGCCGATTCCTCCGTGCCGGGCGCGTATGGCGGCGAATCCCGCAATTCGCGCCTCAGCCAGCGGCTCGGCTCCGCATCCTCGGCTCCGCTGGCCGTGCGCTGGCGCGCGGACCTGACGCCCACGCTGCGCCCCTTCGTCCTGCTGGCAAGCGGCAACCGGGTGGTGCTCCATGGCGCTACGCAATGGGCGTTGTGCGACCGCGCCGGCCGGGTGCTGGACGTGGCGCCGCTCGGCCCCAGTCCGGTAGCGCTCGACCCAGCGCGCTCGCTCGCCTTCGCCGCCGATCCGTTTGGGCGCATCGTCGCACACTCGCTGGCCGACGGCCAGGCGGTCTTCTCCGCGCTGCTGTACTTCGGCAAGAGTTTCACCCATCCCTTCCTGGCCCTGCGCGACCGCTTGATGGTTACGGTCGGGATCGAGATCCCCGTGGACCCCTCGATGCCCTCGCCGGAGCGTTCGATCGTCGAGGTGACCGACCTAGGCGATCCGGCCTCCCGCCGTTCCTGGGACGAGCCCGGCGGCCCGGCCGTGATTCACGACCTAATCCGCGACTCGCGCCGCATGCTGGCCGCCCTGGCCGGCGACACCCTCGTTCTGGCGGTCCCAAACCGCGTGTACCTGCTCGATCTGAGCCTCAAGGCGCGGCGCGCCATGGGCGGCGTTTTCCTGCCCCTGGCCCTCAGCCTGGATGAGGCCGGCCGAATCTACCTGTTGGTGGCCGCCGGAGGCCGCAGTGCGCTCTGGCTGCTCACGCCGGAAGGCGAGCGAATCTACGAGTGCGAATTGCCGCCGGGGCTGCGCGGACTCATCCATCCTCCCATCGTCGGCTACGATCACACCGTCTTTGTGCGGGCCGAGCGGCAGATTCTCAGCATCGCCCCCGACGGCAAGGTGAACTGGATTCGAACCGCCGACGAGCCGCTGGCGGGCGCCGCGATCACTCCCGACGATTTCCTGCTTACCTCCGAAGGCAGCTCGCTGGCGGCCTGGGATGCGAAGGGAGAGCGCCGCGTCCTCCACACGTTCGCCGGCGAGAATCCCACTACCGCGCCAGTACTCACCGCGGACGGCGAAATCCTGGTGGCCACGCGGACGCACCTATATTGCCTGGCGCCGCGAGGCGGACCTCGCTGAGCAGATGCCCGCCGAACCCCTGGTCTCCTGCATCCTGACGAACCGCTCGGGCGCTGGTGCGCGGGCCATCGAGTGCTTCCTCCAGCAGGAGTACGGAGCCCGGGAATTGCTGGTCCTCGAGGACGGCGCCTGCGGAGAATGTCCGCCGGCGGACCCGCGTATCCGCCGTTTTCAGTTGCGCGAGGCCGGCTCCGCCCTGGAATTCGCATGCCGCCAGGCACGCGGCGCGATCGTCGCCGGATGGGATCCGAGAGCCTGGTACGCGCCCCACTACCTCCTCTCGGTGGTCCAGGCGTTGACCCGCGAAGGGGTCCGCGCCTGCGGGACCGATCCACTGCTCTACTGGGATCCGGAGGCCCGGCGGGCAGGCGAGGCCCGGTTGAAGCACGGACGCCGCCAGCGGTTCTGGACCGGTGCGTTGGCTTACCGGAGCGAGTTCGGGGGAACCCTGCTGGAGGAGTTATGGACGCCGCCGGCCGGATCGTGCGCCCTGATGGCCGATCCCGCCGCCGTCGTCTGCTGCGCGCCCCCGCCCTCCGGCGCACGCGTCCGCACCGCTCGCCGCTCCGACGCCGTTACCCGCATCCTGGGCCGTGACGCAGCCGTGTCGCCGGCCATCCAGTTCGCCACGCCCGAGCCGGCCGGCCTTTCCGGCGGGCCGTTGGTCTCGGGCGTGATGATCGCGCGGGACCGCCGGCGCGCCGCACTGGCGCTCCACTACTTTCAGAGCCAGGACTACGAGCCGCGGGAACTCCTCGTGGTGGACGCCGGCGCCGGCATAGGAGATTTCACGGCCGGCGACGAGCGCATCCGCCGGATCGAGGCCGCCGCCGACATCCCCGACGGCGCCGCACGCAACCTGGGTTGCGCCCAGGCCCGCGGCGCGATTGTCGCCGCCTGGGAGGAAGCGGCGTGGCATTCTCCGCACCGCCTCGGCCGGCTTGTGGCGGCCATGTTACAGGACGGCGCGGACCTCTGCGGCCTCCCCGCGGCGCTGTGCTATGACCCCGGATCCGGCAGCGCTTGGGTGTTTCGCGACCCGATCGAGGGCCGGCTTCTTGCGCCGGGCGCCCTCCAAGCCTGGCGCCGCGAGATCTGGGAGCGGCATCCGTTTCCAGAGACCTCCGACCGCGACGATCTGCGTTTTCTCTGGAACGCCGGCGCTGCCCGGGTACTCCTGTTGCCGCCGGAGGCGCTTCAGGTCGCCGTGACCGATCGCGGCAGCCCGGCCGGCCCTTACTGGCGCCCGTTCGAGGGCGCGGAACTGCGCCGTCTCATGGGCCCCGATCGCGAGTATTACGAGGCCGAGATCCGCACCCCGGCGCCCCCGCCGCCCCCGCCCCAGCCACAGCCGCGGCCCGTTCCGGACATTCGGGAATCCGCGGTGGTTTGCCCGTCCCCCCGCCCGCTGGTCTCCTGCATCATGCCCACCCACAACCGCCGCTGCTTTATCCCCCGGGCGGTGGAGTATTTCCTGCGTCAGGACTACGAACCCAAGGAACTGCTGGTGGTGGACGACGGCTCCGATGCGATCGGCGACCTGCTGCCCGCCGATCCCCGCCTCCGCTACGTCCGGCTCCATGAAAAGCGCACCGTGGGCGAGAAACGCAACCTGGCATGCGAACAGGCGCGTGGAGAAATCATCGTGCATTGGGATGACGACGACTGGCAGGCGCCGCGCCGCATCCGTGCGCAGGTGGACTGCCTGCTCCAGCACGGCGCCGATCTCTGCGGCCTCAACCCGGTGCTGTTTTACGATCCCCGTTCGAATCAAGCCTGGCGCTATCTTTATCCGCCGGAGTGCGGGCCCTGGGTTCACGGCAGTTCCTTCTGCTACCGCCGCGCCTTCTGGGAGTCCCGCCGCTTCGCCGCGGTCGACGTGGGCGAAGACAACCAGTTTGTGTGGGGCGCCCCGGCCGGTTCGGTGGCTAGCCTGCCCGATCCCACCTGCCTGGTCTGCCTGATCCACGACGACAATGTGAGCCCGAAATCGCCAGGCGGCGCTTACTGGGAGCCCTATCCGGCCGAGGAGGTCGGCCGGCTGTTTGGGAGCAACGAGCCGGTCCCCGGCAGGCGCGCCACCATCTCCTGCATCACCGTGACCTACAATCCCAGGGGCGATTGGCTCGAGCGCGCCATCGCATCGGCCCGGTTGGTGGACGAGCACATCATCGTGGACGACGGTTCGGATATTCCCGTGCCGCAGGCCACCGTCCGCATCCCGCACCGCGGCATTACCACCGCCCGCAACATCGCCGTCAGCCTCGCCACCGGTGAGTGGATCGCGCCGCTCGACGACGACGATTACTGGGACGAGAGCGTCCGGGAGATGATCCGCTACTCGCAGTACACCGCCGCCGACGTCGTCTGGGCGCCCGTGGAACAGTTCGGTCTGGCCGAGGGGATATGGGGCGATCGATGCGATTTCTCCACGCTCGTCAAGAAGAACCAGCTTTCGGCCGGTTCCTGGTTCCGCAAAAGCGTCTGGCGCCGGCTCGGCGGCTACCAGCATGAAGGCGTGGAGGACTGGGATTTCTGGGCGCGCGCCTATAAGAAAGGGATGCGGTTTGAGTACCTGCCCGTGCCCTACTACCATCACCAGATTCGGGAGGGCTCCTTTTGGTGGCGCCTGAGTCCGGAGACCCTGCGCGTCCAGCGGGAAGTCGAGCGGAACGTGGAACTCGCCGAGGGGCCGCCTTCCGTCCTCACCGACAGCCTCGGGCGGGTGGACGTCGCCCTGCCGCTGCGGCCGCTGCGTGCCCCCCGTTGCATCGCTACGGCGGTTTCTCCCGGCTATGACGAACTGCTCGATGAGCTGCTCGGTTCGCTGCGCCTGTACGGCGGCTGCCCGGACGCGCTCCTGGCGGTGTTCGCCATCGATCCGGATCCCGCCTGCCTGCGCGTGGCCGCCCGCCACGGCGCCGAGGTGATCCGTTGCGCCGCCCGCGCGCCGATGACCGTCGCAGTCAAGTCGGTCCTGTACTCGGTTCCGCACGCGATCGACGCGGAACAGTTCCTGTGCCTGGACGCCGACATGCTCGTGCTCGACGAACTGGGCCCGGTCTTCGAGGCCATCGGCCGGTCGCCGGCCGGGAGTGTTCTCGCCTGCCGGGATTCCCACGCCAGCGCCAACTCGTTGGCCGACGCGCTGGGAGGCATCTACTCCGGGCGGCGCGATGACTTCGAGCGGATTCTCGGCCGCGTGGGTGCGGAGCCCTCCTACCCGCTGGTGGTTAACGATGGCTTGTTCGCCGGCTCGCGAGCCGCGTTGCTGGCGGTGGACCGTGCGATTCGCGGCTGGCCGCAGGCCGCCGCCTGGCTGGAAGAGGGCGTCGCTTGGCGCAATCAGTTCCTCTTCAACCTGGCGCTGGCCCACCTGGACTGCGGCGTCGAGTTGGACGGAACATACAATGTCCAGTTGCTGCATGACGACGCTGCCGTCAGCCGTGCCGACGGCCGCTGCCGGGCGGTCTCCAACGGACGGCCCGCGCGAGTGCTCCATTTCAACGGCTGGGCCCGGCGGAAACTCCCTGAGTTGCGCGGCGCGTTCTCGCTCCCGGCGGTGGACTCCGGCCGTGGCGGCGGTTACGACGCGTTTCTGGCCGCGCTGAAGGGCTGGATCGGCCGCCACGGCTTCGCCGCCATGACCTGGTCCTTCTACGGCGCCGCCGATGGGGAGGGAGCAATCCCCAGGGATTCCGAGGCCTTCCCGCTGCTGGCGCTGCTGCACTACCTGATCCGGGCCAACGGCTGCATCCGCGTGCTCGAGACGGGCACGGCGCGCGGCGTCTCCACCGCCTGCATCGCCTCCGCCCTCGCTCACCGCGCCGGCGGCCGTGTGGTCACCCTCGACACCCAGGTCTTCCCTGCTCGCCAGGACCTCTGGGCGGCGCTTCCACCGGCGATGCGCCACTGCATCGAACCCCGGCAGGTGGATTGTCTCGAAGGGATGGCGGCGGCTTACGCAGCGGGCGAATGCTTCCAGGCCGCTCTACTCGATACGGTGCACACCGCCGGGCACGTTTGGCAGGAGTTTCAATGGGCGACCCGGCTGGTTTGTCCCGGCGGCCTGATCCTGGTTCACGATGTCCGCTGGGCAGGCGGGACAGTCGAAGGCGCCCTGCGGCGGATTCAGTCGGAGGGCTACGGCGTGGCTCGCCTCTGGACCGCCGAAGCCGGCGAGCAGGAAGACGACCACCTCGGCCTGGCAGTCATCGAGAACCGGCGCCAGTCAAACGAGACCGCCAAGTCAGAGTGACGCGCGCGTAGCGTACGCCAGGTTCAACGGCAAGGCCCAGCCGGTGGCCTTCACGATGTCGTCGAGGCTGGCGCCCTTCGGGCGGGCGATCATGGCCAGGACCATCGCGCCCTTGGTCTCGCGCGGCTTGGCCGGCTTCGCGGCTTTGGCCGGCTTGCTGGCCTTGGCGCCCTTCACGCCCTTGGCGGCCTCGGGCGCGTTCTTCTTGCTGGTGGCCTTTCTTGGTCGAGGTGGTCTTCACGGGCGCCTCCTGCGCGCCCTGTTCCGCAGGGGCGGCGGTCGTGGGGCCTCCGGCGCGATCTCGGCGATCCAGAACCACCAGAAGCAGTGGATGCTTCCACGCGGTCAGTGGCGAGCGAACCCTGGTCCGGACTGGGGCCACAAGACAGCTGGCTTCCGTCTGTCGAGCTCGTACTCGCCGGTGGGCTGATTTTCCTGGGGCGACGCCGCCAAGCAGTTCACCGTGGGGCGAGCGCCTTTTCCGCATCCTGCTGCGCGCCAGGAATCTGAAGACGCACGCGCTGTGGACCACGCGGATTACCCAGTAGGGCCTTCGGCGCGGCGGCCTTGGCTTTGCGAGCCTTGGCGGCCCTTCTCCTGGCTGGCACTCTAGCTACCGATATCACCAGATAACGCCACGGCTACCGCGACGTTCGCGCCACCTGAGTGGATGCGCCTAATTCGGCCTCACCGCCGGTACACGACGCCGCCCTTCATGACGAAACCTACTCGCTCCAACGCGCTGATGTCCTGGAGGGGGTCGCCGGGAACGGCGATCACATCGGCTAGGTAGCCCGCCTTTAACGCCCCGATCTGCCCCTGCCAGCCGAGCAGCTTCGCGCCGTTCAGAGTGCCGGCTTGCAGCGCCGCCAGCGGCGTCATGCCGTACGTCACCATGAGTACGAATTCGCGCGCTTGCGTCCCGTGCGGAAACGGGCCGACATCGGATCCCATGGCGATCGGCACTCCTGCCGCGAGCTGCTTCCGAAACTCGTGCGCGTGGAACTCCAGCCCCCGCCGCGAGAGCGGAGATCCGTGCTCGGCAAAGTACTCCGAAATCGTAAACGTCGGCACGGCGAAGATCTGCTTCTCACGCATCAGGCGCATGGTCTCGTCGCCGAGCTGGAAGGCGTGCTCGATTGAGACAACGCCCGCCCGTGCGGCATAGAGCACCCCCGGCTCGCCGGTGGCATGCACCGCGACTTGCTTGCGGGTCCGCGCGGCTTCCTCAACGGCCGCGTGGAGCTCGGCTTCCGTGAACTGGTAGGGAGTGCAGAACTGGCCGTCACAAATCCCGTCTTTGCCGGTCTCGTAGATCTTGATGAAATCCGCGCCCTCCTTGAACTGCTGGCGAATCACCGTGACGAGCTCGGCTGCGCTGTTCGCCTGAGTGGCGTTCGGGAGCACGTGCTGTTCGGGATTGTAGCCGAGAGCGTCTTCGTGCCCGCCAAGAACATCCACTGCATTTCCGCTGACGCGCAGCCGCGGTCCCGGAACGAGACCCTTGTCGATCGCATCGCGCACGGCGGTGTCCGCCGAGCCGGCGCCTTCCGTCCCCATGTCACGCTCCGCCGTGAAACCGGCCATGAGGTCGGCCTTGGCGGCCAGGACTGCGAGTATTGTCCGTTGCGGCACGGATTCTTGCACTGTCTGCAGATCCTCCGCGCCGGGATGCAGGAAGAGGTGCACGTGGGCATCGATCAAACCCGGCAACAGAGTGCAGTCGCCCAGGTCGATTGTCTCCGCTCCGGCCGGATGCGCCACCGCCGAGCCGACCTCGACGATTCGTTCGGCTTTCACCAGCACTTCGCCTGGCGTGAGCATCTTGCCGCTCTCGATATCGAGCAGGCGCGCCGCGTGCAGCACGACAGGATGCGTTTTCTTGGCCGGAGATTCCTCGGGGGCTGCGAAAGCCAGAGCCCAGCACAGGGAGAGAAGGGCAAGCGTAGCGAGAGGTCGGAGTTTTATCATCTGAGCACCTGGTGACGCTCCCTAGTGTAGCGTGCACAAGGACAGTCGATGTGCTCTCGCCGGAGCGCCGAGGCCGGCCCCCCTTGCCCGTGCTACTGAGCTGGGATTTCCATATTCGCTCCCGGGTTCCGGGCTAGAGTAGACATCCCGTCGCCATTCTCTGATCCTCCGAGTTGTGCTTCTGGAGCGCGATTCTTGCCCATGAATGTCCCCATGCTCCTGGAAGGGCTAGTTCTGCACCTTCCAAGGACCCCGAAACCAGGAACTGCCGCCGCTCTCCTTCGTTCTAAAGGCACCTCTCGTGTCCCGCGCCTCCTGGTCGACCGATTGCCTTGCTGCCGCAACACTGGCAAACGCCGACCACGAAGTTAGTCCCCCCTTGCTGCGCAACGTTTCGCGCCCAGGCCGGTGCGTGGAGTCTACCGAATCCGGAGCCTGACTCTCCCCCGTGCCACTCTTGCTTGACGTCCCCAGCGCCCCGAGGCAATGTCCACAAGGCTTCCGATATGGCCGCATATCGTTCGGGTTTCAGTGTCCGCCTGACTGCGCCGGTGGCCTGCCATCGAAGCGGGGCATCAGGGCACAACTCCTATGCCGACAAACATCCTGCTGGAAAACGACAGAACTTGAGTGTGCAGGCACGCAAGATCGCGGTTCCGTGCCTGAGCAAGAGGCAGCCGGACTACCGCAGGCCCTCGACTAGGTGCAACTCCGACAGGGTCTGCTGCGTTGAGTAAACGTAGCTCTTGCCGTCGGGGGTCATGATCAGGTTGATGCCGGTGCGGCCGACGCCGGCCCTCTCGTTGGGCGCGATTTCCTCGACGAACTGGCGGCGCCCGGTCTTGTAGTCAACCCGGTAGACTCTGGTTGGCAGGTCCCTGCGCTGGAAGACCAGGAATGACTGGCCGTCCGGAGCCCACGCGGCGATGCGTTCGCCTTCCTCGATGCCCCGGATCACTTCCGGCTCCCCACCGTCGACGGGATACAGCAGCGTCTTGGAGCCAGCGCGCACGAACAGGTGCTTGGGGTAAGCCCTCGTGGGCCGGGAGGCCGATTGGGTGCCTTCGGGCGTGACCGCGCGCGGTGCGGCGCCCTCGAGGGTGGTCAGATAGAGTCTGCGGCCGTGGGAGGGCTCGTTGCCGTCGAACCAGATTCTTCCATCCTCCAGAAGGCCCGCGCTCGCAATGGTATAGCCTTTCAACGCAATTCGCTTCGGCCGGCCAGGGCCGACTGGGTACAGCGTGATTTCGGAATCGTTCGGATCCACCGAGACCACCGTCTGCCCGTCGGGCGAGAAAGTTGCCAGCGTGCCGGGGCCGAGCTTGGCTGCGGACGCGCCGCTGGTTTCGCGAAGGTAAACCACCTGGTTGCCCGCCACGCCCTCGCCGGTTTCCGAGAACACGATGAGCTTCCCGTCGGGCGAGATATCCGTTGGCAGAGACCAGTCCAGCCAGGAGAGTTCGCGCTCACGCGTGTCGGACGGGCCACGGAACATCATCTTCTGGCGCCATTCCATGTTGGTGATGAGCACCTTGCCGTCGGGGGAGATGTCCCGGATCGCAATGCTGCCCGACTGCCGATGCACCAGGCGCATGCGGCCGTCGAGCGCGACGGCCCACAGGTCCTGCCTGGCTCCGTCCGCGGAGCCGGTAAACCAGATCTCCGAGCCGTTGTTCGACCAGGCTAGGCCCTCCGTGAATGAGAACTGCCGGGTGAGGATCTTCTTCTGCCCTGAGCGGTCGACCACGGCCACCGAACCCGCGTTGTCGAGCGCCAGCGGGTGATCGAGGAACGCCACCCGGTCGCCCGCGGGCGAGATGCGCGGGCTGCTGACATACCCGGCGGTACGGTAGACCACATGACCCGCCGGGAGTTCCAACTGGACTCCGCTATCAGTCTCGCGCGCGAGCGCCATTTCGCGGCCGTCTCGCGACCAGTCGGCAAACGTGATGGCCTCCTCCATGGCGCGGGGTGCGCCGCCCGAGAACGGAGCCCACGCCATCACGCCGCGCGGCGCGAACGGAGTGTAGAAAAACCGCGGGCTCAGCGAGAGCGCCAACTCGCTCGAGGGCGAGATAGCGAGCAGTTCGGCGCGGCTGAAGCCCAGCGCACGGGACTCCGGACTGTCGGGACGTACGGCGAAGATGTCACTCGGCTCGTCTTCCCAATAGGCGCTGTAGACGATCGTGTTCCCGTCGGGCGCGAAGCGGGCGCTGGAGATCATCCCGCGGCGGTATGTCAGGCGATGGAAAACCGTGTGGGCCGAGGGGACGGACAGGCGCCCGGCGAAATACGCGCCGCTCGACAGAATCACCAGAGCCATCAGCGCCGACGCGGCCAGTGCCCGCCGCCGCACTCGGGTTTTGGGAGGCAGCGGCTTCACGGCGCCGCTGCCCAACTGCGAGATTTCAGAGAGCGATGCAAGGTCGAAGGCCAGGTCACGCGCCGACTGGAATCGCTCGTCCGGGTTCTTCTCGAGGCAATGGCCGATGATGCGGTCGAGCGCAGGCGCCCAAGTTCCGTCGGCTGGGAGCGGCGGGCGCTCCTCCTTCAGGATGGCATTCATGGTCTCGACCGAAGAGTCGCCCTTGAAGGGTCGCTCCCCGGTGAGCATTTCCTGCAAAACACAGCCGAAACTGAAGATGTCGGACCGGCCATCCACTATTTCGCCGCGAACCTGCTCGGGGGACATGTATCCGACCGTGCCGAGCACGGTGCCGGGCAGCGTATCGAGCGCCTGTGTCTCCTCGACCGAGCCCGGCGCCTGCCTGACTTTGGCCAAGCCGAAATCGAGGATCTTGACCCGGCCGTCCTTGGTGACGAAGAGGTTCTCGGGTTTGAGGTCGCGGTGGACGATCCCGGCCGCGTGGGCAGCGGCGAGACCGGCCGCAATCTGGCGCGCGTAGTCTACCGCCTTCTGCGGGCTCAGCTTGCCGCCGCTCAACCGGCTCCGCAGCGACTCGCCCTCCAGCAGTTCCGACACCAGATAGGGTGAGCCCTCGTGCATTCCAACGTCATAGATCGCGAGAACGTTAGGGTGGTTCAGCCGCCCGGCGGCCTGAGCTTCCAGCTCAAAGCGGCGCATCCGTTCCGCGTCCTTGGCGAACGCCGCCGGGAGAACCTTGATCGCAATCTCCCTCCTGAGGCGTGCATCGCGGGCGCAGTACACCTCGCCCATTGCGCCCGACCCGATCAGCGACACGATCTCGTACGAGCCAACCCGGTTCCCGGCCCTAAGTGACATTGGGAGCAACTCCACTATACAGCGATTGAAGATGCCCTTTCTGACGCTGGTGGTTTTGGCTTGACGTCCTCGCCCCTCCGAGGTAATGTCCCACATGGCTACCGATATTGCCCAATATCGGTAGCAAGAGGGGACGCCCTTCCCCTCCGAGGCGCCGGCTCTGGGGTTTGGGCGTTTCCCGTTCACCCGCGAATCGATCTCGTCAAGCGGATGGCGCCCTTGGCAACGACGTTCCCGGCTTCGGGCGGTTGAACCGGCCGGGGTTCGGGCGCGTCCTTTTCCAAGGAAAGGTGAGTTCTGCATTTCTGGTAGTAGCTCAGAAAGCCGGAAAGGATCCGTCGGAGGGACGCCTCGTTCAAGACGATGACGTGATCCAGGCACTCGCGGCGAATCGAGCCGATGACGCGCTCGACGTAAGCCCTCTGCCATGGTGATCGGGGTGCCGAGAGCACTTCCTGGATTCCCAAGTCCTTGACCTGCTTCGTGAAGTCGTCGCCGAAGATCCGATCGCGATCCCGCAGGAGATAACGTGGCGCGGTGTCCCACGGAAAGGCGTCGCGGAGTTGCTGGGCGGTCCACTCCGCGGTGGGGTGGGCCGTGACGCCGAAGTGGAGGATCCGGCGTCTGTCATGGGCCAACACCAAAAACACGTAGAGAACTTGGAAGCGGACCGCCGGAACCGTGAAGAAGTCCACTGACACCAGGCTCTTCACGTGATTGTTCAAGAAGGTTCGCCACGTCTGCGAGGGCGGCTTCCGACGGCGCACCATGTACTTGCTGACGCTGGTCTCGCCGATGTCGATGCCAAGCTTGAGGAGTTCGCCGTGGATGCGAGGGGCGCCCCAAAGCGGGTTCTCGCGGCTCATCTTGCGGATCAGTTCCCGGATGTCCTTGGAGACTGGCGGTCGTCCAGGCTTGCCGCGGCGAACCTTCCATGTCCAGAACAGTCGGAATCCCTTGCGGTGCCCGGCGATGACAGTCTCCGGCTTGACGATGCAGAGGGCTGAGCGCCAGTCGCCCCACGCTTCGCACAGCCGGGCCCACGAGCACCGGTCGGACGGGTTCAGGTGCGGCTTCTTCACCGAGCGCTGCAGCACGCCAAGTTGATGCCGGAGGGCAAGGACCTCAAGCTGCAAGGCCACACGGCTTCGGAACACGGTCAGAGTGGACACGAGCAGTGCGGATAACACGATGGCAGGCGAGAATCGGCGGAAATTGCGCAACTCTCACCTTATCAGCTAGATCTAGATTTGCGAGAGCGACAGTCGCCCGCCGGCTGCGGAAGATGAACACGCATCCGGAGAACGGATCCGCCGGCAGCTTTTCCTGGCACAGCCGCGCCGGCGAATCGATGCTCCTGCGTCCGTCGACGGCCTCGATGGCGGCCGGAATGCGCATCTGCGGCGTGATCTGAATCACGCCGGCTCCCACAACGTCCGGCTCAGTGCACTCAAGTCAGGCGGCGGGATGCCTTTCCGGTGGATGCGCATCTTGCCGCGCGGCCCTTCTAACTCAATGACCCACTCGGATGCACCGGCTGTCTGAGGCGCCATCAACTCCACAAATGCCGGTGGACGCAAGCGCTGCTCTCGCGCGGGGCCCGCTGACTGCATCATCCGCTTCAGCTTGCCGCCGTCCAAATGCGGGGCCTGCGCGGTTCGGAAAACGCCATACTCTCGCGCCAACTCCACTGCCGCAGCCCACAGAGGCCCCGGAATCGGCGAGCGGCCGGTGTGCGAACTCCGCCAGCGCTCAAACCGCCGGTAGCCTCTCCGCATCCCGCCAGGAACGTCAGCCCGCGCGTTTGCCGCCATCGTCGGTCCTCCTTGCTCTTGCCGGGCGCAAGACCGACGTTATCGGCTATGGCCAGGCGAAATCATGCAGGCTTGCCGAAAGGACACAGAAGTGCGTCTTCGGGATTCAGCCGGATACGCGCTGCTGGGGTTTGTGGCCGCGCGGCAATCGATGTAATCTGTATGAGTTGAGAGATCCTTCTGATCGGCGGAACAGTCCGCGGGCAGTTGTGCCATGAACTTACGGGACGTCGCCCAAAGAGCGGGCGTTGGAAGCGCCACGGTCTCCCGTGTGCTCAATGGACATCCCGGCGTAAAGAGTTCGACGCGAGCGAAGGTCCTCCGCGCCGTGGAGGAGCTGAAGTACAGGCCCAACTTGCACGCCCGCACCCTTGCCGGCGGACGAAGCCGTGTGCTCGGCATCGTCATGGCAAACCTCTACAATCCGTTCTTCGCCGACATCTACCACGCCATCGAAACCAACGCTTTGCAGCATGGCTATGAAACCCTGCTGGCGAACAGCTCGCACGATGTGAAGTTGCTGAAGGCGAGCGTGCACCGCCTGCTGGGGCAACAGGTGGCCGGGTTGGGAGTGTTTCCCGAGATGGAGCCAGCCATCCTGGAAGAACTGCGCGAAGCACGGATCCCCGTGGTGCTCTTCGATGCCGGCGAAGCGATCGGCAGTTTCACGACCATACATTTTGACCACCGCAAGGGGACGCGGATGCTGCTGAACCTGCTGCACGCTCTGGGGCATCGCCGTATGGCGTACATCGGTGCGCCGCTGTTCCTGCGGCCCACGGAAGAACGGCGGCTGGAGTTTCTGGAGACTACGGCTCGTTACGGAGCCGAAAGCCTGGTGGTGGCACCAGTCGAGGATGGATTCGCCGGAGGCCGCGAAGCTGCCCGTGAGCTGTTCCGCTCGGGGTTTGCGCCCACCGCGATTCTGTGCGTCAACGACTGGATCGCGGTCGGCGTAATTCGCGAGCTGTGGAATCAGGGCCTCTCGGTGCCGCGGGACGTCTCGGTGACTGGATTCGACAACATCACGATGTCCGAGTTCTGTTGCCCTTCGCTGACCACCATTCACATCCCGCGAACGGAGATCGGCCGCCTGGTGGTGGCGGGATTAGTCCCGGATTCATCCGGTGCGCCACCCCCTCCGAGGCACATCTTTCTGGACCCTGAGCTGGTGCTGCGCGAGTCGACGGGTATCGCTCCGCCCGTCGCCGGCGGCAAACTCGAACCGGTCTCAGCGGGCGTTTAACAGCCAGGCCCCGGCCACTAGTCCGCAGGCGCTCAGCAACAGACCCGCTCTGGTTCCGGGCGTGCATCCGCGCATCTCACCGCTAGCGAAGCCCAGGGCAGTGCCGCCCAGCACCAGAAAACTGATAAAGACCCCGAAGGAAACATTGGGAGAGGGGTGTCCGGCGGCGCTGCTGGCCCACCCATACAGCACTGCGGCGGCCATGGCGCAGAGTCCCATCCCCAGGGCAAGAGACCAGTTCCAGGCCGCATGCCTGCCCAGGAACAAGGCCAGGCTGCCCGATCGGGCAGCGACGAACACTCCCAGCGGAATGGCGACGGAGGCGGCCCCCAGATACACCGGCAGTACGACCACCAGTGACGCGGAGAGCGGGGAAATGCCGTTCGCGACGAGGTTTCGGATGAAGGCAAAACTGAAGGTGAATGCTAGGCCATAGCCGGCCGAGGCGAAGCCCGCGAACACCGCGATGGCCACGATCCCGGGATAAGAGCGGAATGAGAGCGGCATGGGCAGGAGCGGCTCCTGTCTGCCGTGGCGTCGCAGAGAGCCGATCAGGGCAGTGGTGAGCAGACACAGAACCAGACCCCCACCGAACAGCCATGGGTGCGGCGGGTTGTCGACCGCGTTCAGCGCGAGGGGCAGCAGCGCACCGGTCATGGCTGTAACGCCGAAGATGAAGGAGTTTGAGAAGGCGATCCCCAGGCGCGTCATGGCGAGGCCCCAGGCGACGCCGCCGAGTCCCCAAATCAGTCCCCAGCCATACGACGCCGCCCAGTGGAACCAGGGTATGCGAGCCGCCTGGCTCCAGAACGTTGCAGGCACCACCGCCGCCCACGACAGCGGGAACAGCACGTTCGCGGTAACGGACTGCGCTACCCACATCTGCTCCCAGCGCCACTTTCGCAGGTGCCTGACGGGGAGGGCAAAGGCCGCCTGAAAGAAACCCGAAGCCGCGAGAAGAACGAGCGTCCCGACCTGGGTGCCCATGTGACACTCTCAGTGTAGTGCAGTGGGGGAATTGACGCGCCAACGGCGTATGGCCGGCGCTCTGCCGTCCGCGTGAGGCCGGGAGGATCCGGTCTGCGAGACGCCCGCCTTCTCATCGCCGTGAGCGCGATTTGTCTGACTCGGGAGACCCTGCCTCGACCAGCTTGTATCTGGCCTCCTCGGCCTCCTGCTGGCGGAGTTGCTGGCGGACCTCATTGAAGCGCTTCAACAGAGCCGGTATCTCCTCGGCATCACTCGCCTTGCCGGATCTTTGAAGCGCTCGGATCAAGCGGTAGAGCGCGGTCGTATCGCTAGGACTGTCGCGCAGCGCGAGACGGCATTGCTCGATGGCCCGGTCAGTCTGGCCGGATTCCAGATATAAGCGGCTGAGCACATCGCGCGCCAGGACGAAGTCCGGCTTGAGCTGAACCGCGCGAGACGCGGCGGCGACCGCTTCCTGAAATTCAGGACTGCCCACCTGCGCGCCCTGGGACGTCAGGATCTCCGCGAGCAGGTAGTAAAGGAACTCATCTTTCTGCCGGGTCTTCAATTGCTCCCGGACCGTGGCGAGGGCCTTGTCGAAGTCGTTCTGCTGGACCTGGGATAGGCCCCGGGCGAGGGAGCCGTACGCCTGCCGCGGGTCCAGCCGTTCCGCCGCGGCGAAGTCGGCGTCAGCCTGATCGTATTGCGCCAGTTGGACATTGAGGACACCGCGGGCAAGGTACAGCGGCGCGGCGTTCGGCGCCCGGCTCAGGCCTGCGTTGATCATGTCAATACCGACCTCGAAGGACTTGTGCACCAGGCACAGGGACGCGAAATCGACGTAGAACCTGGTGTCGGTGGGAGCAAGTACAATGGCCTCCCGGAGGGCGGCCACCGCCCGCGGGGTGTCCCCCAGGGCTTCCCAGGCCGCCGAAGCCAGATCGAGCGCGTTGGGATCGGCATCCTTCCCCTCCATCAGCGGGCCGAGCGTGCTGATGGCATCGCCATACGCCTTCGCCATGAACTGGGCCGCGGCCAGCCGGTAGCGAACGCGCCGGTCACCGGGATCCAGAGTAGTCAATTGCCGGAAAACGGGGATCGCCTGGGCGGGTCGCTGTAGACGAGCAAGGCACGCCCCATACTCCTGCAAGGCCGCGGCCTGTGACGAAATCGCGTTGCCCGCAAGCCCGAAATGGCGTACGGCTGTCTCGCAGTCCCCCTGTTTCCACGCCAGGACGGCGCGCATGGCATGGGCGGTCGGTTCGTTGGGCCGGAGTTTCAAAAGACGCTCGAGAAGGGCAATTGCCCGCTCGCTGCCGGACTTGTATTCGATCTGGGCCGCGCCCTCCAGCGCCGCCAGGTAGTCCGGCGCCAGCCGAAGCGCCCGGTTGTACGCCGCCAGTGCGTCGTGGTCGTCATCCAGGGCGGACAGTGCAATCGCTTCCATTGTAAGGATGCGAACATCGTTCGGCGAGCGTTCCAGCGCTGAGCGCGCGAGTTTCACGGCCTGCTGGTACTGGTGAGCCCGGAGCGCCGACGCGATTTCGGAAGCGGGATCGGCAGGGACCTGCTCATAAGCCAGTGGCGGAACGCGCGCCATGACGAGGGTGCCGAACAACACTTGGAGGGCAAGGTTCCTCATCGCGGTCCATCCAGCAGCTTACCTCAGAACGGGCCCCGCAAGTCGCCCGCCGCCGCGCTATGATTCGATCACAGGCATGGAAGGCCTTCCATCCACTCGCCGGGCGTTCCTGGGTTTGCTGGGACTGCCGCTCTTGTCGCGCGCGCAGATGGCGTCCCGCGGACTCCGCCCCACCCCGCGGGGCAAGGCTTCCGGCCTTCCGTTCCACTGCCGGCTGACGGACGTGGCGGCCCAAGCCGGGTTGACCGCTCCCGTCATCTATGGCGGGGTGGATCAGTATGCCTACATCGTCGAACCAACCGGTTGCGGTGTCGCGTTCCTGGATTACGACAACGACGGATGGTCGTTTCGAAGAGCTGATGGAAGAGGCGGGACCGGGCGTCGCCGCCGCGCACTGCAGCCGGGGCTGCGCCTTTGGCGACTTCGATAACGAAGTGGACCTGGACATCGTAATCGTCAACCTGAGCGAGCCGCCCTCACTGCTGCGCAACGACGTCACTGGCGACAACCGTTGGATCAAGTTCAAGCTCCGCGGCGTGAAGTCGAACCGGAGCGCCATCGGAACCCGGGTGGTGGTGAGCTATGGGGGGCGCCGGCAGGCGCAGGCAGGGTTCCTTTCGGTCAATGACAAGCGCCTGCATTTTGGCCTGGTAAAGGTGTACAAGGTGGATGTGGAAGTGCGCTGGCCGAGCGGCCTGCGGCAGCAGTTTCCCGGTGTCGGGAGCAATCTACTGGTGACCATCGACGAGATCCGGGGGATCGTGGCCCGACAAAAGCCGGGCGCCCGAAGAAAGGCGGCCCCCCTCTCCAGCAACCGGCCGGCATTCATCGGACACTATGGAAGCGCTTTCAAATTCTTCTTGACTTCCGCTTGCGCTGGTAGTATAAAGGCATTAGGCTCGCGGGGCAGCATTGTTATGCGTCGCTCGATAACACAGGGGCGCGACGAACGGAGACGGCCACGCGAGGGGCAGGGAGGCTTCTATCGCTTCCATGAAAGGGTTCCCATACGGGTAGTGTGCGGAGACGTCTGAAGGCGTCTTCGCTGGGATTCAAGAAAAAGTGTCCCCGGCTCCGCTGGGGGAAGGAGGTTGCATGTCTGAACTGCGGTTTCGCACCGCATGTCTTCTCATTGCACTTGCCCTTGCGGGCGCCTGCTGCTACGCCCAGACGGTGTTCAGCGGGAATATTCAAGGTGTCGTAACCGACCCATCGGGAGGTTCCGTCTCCGGGGCTGCGGTCACGCTGCGGAATCTCGAAACGGGAGTCGCCGGCACCACCACCACGAGCGGTTCCGGCAACTATCGGTTCAGTAGTCTCCCGCCAGGCCGCTATGTAGTCACGGTGGAAATGTCGGGTTTTCGGAGGACGGAACAGGACGTAACGCTCGGCACAGGCCAGACCCTGGGGATCAATGTTACTCTGGCCCTCGCTACGGCAACGGAGAGCATCAGCATTGTCGCCCCGGCGCCCCCGCTGGACACCGACGACAGCCGGCTCCAGGCAACGCTGTCGTCCCAGACCGTCAGAGACCTGCCGGCGCTCAACCGGAACCTCTGGGACGTTCTCTCGGTCGCGCCGGGCGTGGTAGGCCTCGGCACTCATGCGGCCGGGGAATCCCCGGGAGGCGGCGCCGACAATTTCGGTACACAAACGCCCGATCTGAGCGCCAATGGCCGCAGTTACACCGGCAACCGCGTGATTGTGGACGGCATGGATGCGACGAGCAACATCCAGAACGGCAACATCATTTTCGCCCCGCCCCCGGACGCGGTGCAGGAAGTCACGATGCAATCGAATTCGTGGGATGCCGAGAACAACCTCGGCAGCTCGATTCTGATCCAGGTCACCACCAAATCGGGCACCAACCAGTTCCACGGCACCGGCAGCTACCTTTTCACCAACCAGGATCTGCTGGCCCGAACTGTGTTCACCCCATCGTCGTACAATCCGTTCAAACGCAACGACCTGGTGGGCACATTCGGCGGCCCGGTCATCAAGAACAAGACCTTTTTCTTTGCCGACGTCGAATCCCTCTGGTCCACTACTTCGACCGGGAACAGCGTGCTCACCTTCGAATCGCCGGAGTTCATCTCCTGGGCGCAACAGAACTTCCCCAGCACGGTCGGCACGAAGGTTCTGACCACTAACATTCTGACCGGGGTTGTGCAGTCGGGCGTAGCCCAAACCGCGCAACAGTACTTTGGCAGCTCCTGCGGAACTGCGGCCACGCACAACATCCCCTGCAGCATGCCCATACTCGACACGGGCACCTCGAACCTGAGCCCCCCCTACAATGCCCTCCAGTACGGCTTCCGAGGCGATCAGTACATAGGGAGCAAGGACCGTATCTACGGCAACTACGCCAACGACAGCTTCACCCTCGGCCACCCCTCCAACCGGGTGGGTTTCTCGAATCATGACATTCAGTCGAACTGGTACGCTCAGGCCAACTGGACCCACACCTTCAGCGCCACGGTCCTCAATGAGATGGGCTTCGCCGCCAACAGCGTCGGCGGCGCCAATGGACAGGGCGGCCAGGATAACGTGCCGCAGATCAGTGTAACGGGACAGAACCTTGGTTTCACGAGTTCCTGGGGCCCCGGAGAGTACAGGGCGCACAACTACAACTGGCGCGACGTACTGAACTGGGTGCGTGGAGCGCATGCGCTGAAGTTCGGCGTTCAGGGGACGCATGCGGTGGAGTTCGGCGATTTCACTCCCGTCAACAACCGCCCCACTTTCCAGTTCAACAACCTGCTCGATCTCGCGCAGGACAAGCCCTACAGCGAGGGCGGGGTCGCCTACAACCCGCTCACGGGCAACGTCGGCCAGATCCCGTTCTCCGGCCAGACCAATCCCTGGGGCCTTTTCGTGCAGGATGACTGGAAGGTGAAATCGAACCTCTCCTTCACGCTCTCTCTGCGCTGGGACGACTTCAGCAATCACACCGCGTCAGGACCTGCCGCCCAGTCTGGAATCAGCAGCAATGTCATCCTCGGCTCCGGGAGCACCATGGCACAGCAGATTGCCGCTGCTTCGGTCCAGACCGTCAGCGGTGTTTTCGCCCACTCGATGAAGAATAACTGGAGCCCTCGCATCGGCTTCGCCTGGGACCCGTCGAAGCGTGGCGTGTGGAGCATACGCGGTGGAATCGGCGTCTATCATGACTGGATTGCGCTCGGGCAGAGCGTCGATGAGCTGCGCAACAATCCGCCCGGCGTGGTTTACCCGACGTTCCTTTCCACCGGCGGCATCGCGCCGCTGTTCGCATTGGCGTCTTCGGCCACTTATCCGTTCAGCTACCCGCTGCCGACAATCCCCGCCGGCAGCCTGAACGCTCAGGGAGGGTTGACGGGCGTCCAGTCCGGCATCTATGGCCTGGCCAGGAACATGACTGCGCCTTTTGCCGTCAACTACGTCGTCGGAGTGGAGCACCAGCTACCCGGGAAGTTCGTGGCCGGCGGCTCCTACTCGGGCTCCAAGAGTTACAATGGCCTCGCCGGAATGGACTACAACCGCTTTAACGGCGACCTGATCCAGAACAACGGCCAGCTCGTGCGGCCGAACTCGAGCTTCGGGACCATCAACTACGTCAGCAACATCCTCGGCGGGAGCTACAATGCGATGATTCTGACTCTCCGCCGCACCGTGGGCCATACGGCCACATTCCAGAGCTCCTACATGCTGTCCCGCGCGATGTCGGACATCAACGCCAACACGCGCTTTGACCACGACATCGGGTTCAACGTCCCCGACCCGACCGCCTATCACAGTTACTATTCATACGCGAATTGGGATGTGCGGAACCGCTTTTCGTTCTCCGGGGTGTACACGGTCCCCGGCATGAAAAGCGGCATAGGGAAAGCGCTCACCTCCGGATGGGCGGTCAGCGTCATCTCGGCCATCCAGAGCGGCACTCCCTTCTGGGTGTACACGTCCGCCCCGTATGGCGCCGGCGGCGACTATAACGCCGACGGGGTGAACTTCGACATCCCGAATGCTTCGAGCGGCTACTGTGGCGGCTCCTACGGCGAGCAGAACTACCTCAGCGGTCTGTTCCCGGCCGGTACCTTCACCGCGCCGCCGCCGGGCACGGAGGGGAACGTCAAGCGCAATGGCTGCCGCAACCCGGGGCTGATCGGGGTGGATGCCAGCGTGTTGAAGAACACCCACATCCCAGGGCTCGGCGAGCAGGGCAGTCTGCAGTTGCGCTTTGATTTCGTGAACGTACTCAACCGCGTGAACCTTACCGGTGTCGATCCCAACCTGGCCGATGCGACCTTTGGCAGATCGACTTCCACGCTCAACCCGAGGACCATTCAGTTGGGAGTGAGGATTTCGTTCTAGCCCGGAGGCTTCTGGCTGGGCGTCGCCCGTGACTCGGCGGCCTGCGGAGCGTGGCTCCACCGCAGTCCGCCGGGTTGCGGGTATCCTGCCAATAGGACATGGAACACCCTGTGCTGAGCCGGCGTGCAATGTTAGGTGTTCTCGGCCTTCCGCTTGTGGCACGTGCGCAGATGGCGTCGCGCGGGGTCAAGGCCACGCCGCGGGGCAAGGCTTCGGGCCTTCCTTTCAACTGCCGCCTGACGGACGTAGCGGCTCAAGCCGGTCTGACCGCTCCCGTCATCTACGGCGGCGTGGACCACAACGCTTACATCATCGAGGCCATGGGTTGCGGCGTCGCCTTTCTGGACTACGACAACGACGGATGGCTGGATATCTTCGTAATGTCCGGAGCGCGCTGGGGGGAAGAGACGCCGCCCGGCACGACCAACCGGCTCTACCACAACAACCGCGATGGTACGTTTACGGACGTGACCGAGAAGGCCGGGCTGGCGCACACCGGCTGGTTTTACGGCGTGACCGTCGCCGACTACAACAACGACGGATTCGAGGATGTTTTCATCACGGCCTGGGGCCACAACGTTCTGTACCGCAACAACGGCGACGGCACGTTTACCGACGTGACGCGCGAAGCCGGCCTGTGGAGCGAGGAGGCGCGCTGGTCGACCGGTTGCAGCTTCCTGGATTACGACCGCGACGGCCGACTGGACCTGTTCGTGTCGCACTACCTGAGGTTCGATCCCAAAGTGATCCCGCCGGCGGGGCGCGATCCCAACTGCAACTTCAAAGGGATTCCCATTAACTGCGGGCCGATGGGACTCCCCAAGGATACGCACTCGCTTTATCACAACAACGGCGACGGAACGTTCACCGAAGTCAGCCGCCGCACCGGCATTCTGCAGGCGGAACCGGGCTACGGCCTCACCGTAGCGGCGGCGGACTTCAACGACGACGGCTGGCCGGACATTTACGTCGCCTGCGACTCCACGTCCAGCCTCCTGTACATCAACGATCGCGACGGCACGTTCACCGAGTCCGGTCTGCCGCTCGGCGTGGCTTTGAACGAAGATGGCCAGGAGCAGGCGGGAATGGGACTGGGCGTTGGCGACTTCAATCTGGACGGCCGACTGGACATCCTGAAGACGCACTTTACCGAGGACACACCGGCGCTCTATGCCAACGAGGGACGGCGGGGATTCTCGGACGTGACCATACAGTCCGGCCTCGGCGTGGAGACGCGGTATGTGAGCTGGGGAGCCGGAATCGTCGATCTGGACAACGACGGCTACCCGGATCTGTTCTGGGTTACCGGAAGCGTTTATCCCGAGGTGGAGAAGAAGGTGGCTGGTTTTCCGCACCGCACCCCCCGGGTGGTGTTCCGGAACCTGGGGAATGGCCACTTCGAGGAGCTGATGGAGGAGGCGGGACCGGGCGTCACGGAGGCGCACTGCAGCCGGGGCTGCGCCTTTGGCGACTTCGACAACGACGGGGACCTGGACATCCTGATCGTGAACCAGAACGAGCCGCCCTCGCTGTTGCGCAACGACGTCACGGGCGACAACCACTGGATCAAGTTCAAGCTTCAAGGGGTGAAGTCGAACCGGAGCGCCATCGGAACCCGGGTGGTGGTGAGCTATGGGGGGCGCCGGCAGGCGCAGGAGGTGCTGGCGCAGGCCGGGTATCTTTCGGTCAACGACAAGCGCCTGCATTTTGGCCTGGGGAAGGTCGAGAAGGTGGATGTGGAAGTGCGCTGGCCGAGCGGCCTGCGGCAGCAGTTTCCCGGTGTCGGGAGCAATCAACTGGTGACCATCGACGAGGTCCGGGGGATCGTGGCTAGGCAAAAACCGGGTGCCTGATCGCGCGCCTCGGCGCAAAAGTGCAAGCGCCTGGCCACTTCTTGGAACTGGCAGCACGGAATGAATGTTGTGTATATAATGGAAGCGCTTCCTAAGACGCATCGTTTGCCACTCGAGTTGTCTTCGCCCGATTCCGCGAGCGCGGCGCCCTGGAGCTACGCGCATGTGGCCCGCCGAACCGTTGGACTGCTCCGGCTTCCCGTTACCGGTTCGTTTACAAACCATTCATTATCAATAAGTTTTGCGTTGGGTGCCGCGGAAAGGAAAGGATTGATATGAAATACTCCGGAGTGTGGCTGCCCGCTGGCGTGGCGCTGGTGCTGTTGTCCGTGCCATCGGCAGGCTGGCAAACAAGCGCTTCCAGGTCTGATGCGGCCAAGCGTGAGCATGATTACCCTGTCAGGCCAGTCCCCTTCACTGCTGTCCATTTGAACGACGTATTCTGGGCGCCGCGCATCGAGACGAACCGCAAGGTGACCATCCCCTTCGCCTTTCAGAAGTGCGAGGAGACGGGCAGAGTGGAGAACTTCGTGCATGCTGCCGAGGCGCTGCGGGGCCAGATCCGCGACAAGGACCGGAAGATCCCTCCCTATCCCTTCGACGACACCGACGTCTACAAAGTCATCGAGGGCGCCTCGTATACCCTGAGTGTCAAGCCCGACCCCGCGCTGGAACGATATGTCGACAGCCTGATCGTTAAGATCGGCGCTGCCCAGGAGAAGGACGGGTACCTTTACACGGCCCGGACTATCGACCCCAAACATCCTCATCCCTGGGCTGGAGCGCAGCGCTGGGAGGACGAAGAGGTCCTGAGTCACGAGCTTTACGATCTGGGCCACCTGTACGAGGCGGCCGTGGCGCACTACCAGGCAACGGGCAAGCGGACGTTGCTGGATATCGCTCTCCGGTCTGCCAACCTCCTCTGCAGCACGTTTGGACCGGGCCACAGGACCATCTGGCCCGGCCACCAGATCGTCGAGATGGGATTGGTGAAGCTGTACCGCGTCACCGGCGACGAGCGCTATCTCCATCTGGCCAAGTTCATGCTCGATTCCCGCGGGCCGGGCGGCTCTTCCTACAACCAGGCAAACCTGAGGGTGGTGGATCAAACAGAGGCCGTTGGCCATGCCGTCCGCGCCACCTACATGTACTCCGGGATGGCCGATGTGGCCGCCATGACCGGCGACGCGGCGTATGTGCATGCGATCGACACTATCTGGGAAAACGTCGTTGGGAAGAAGCTCTACATTACCGGCGGGATCGGCGCCAGCGGCGTTGGAGAAGCGTTCGGGGCCAACTATGAGCTGCCGAATCTGAGCGCCTACAACGAGACCTGCGCTTCGGTCGGCAACGACTTCTGGAACGAGCGGCTCCTCCTGCTGCACGGCGACGCGGAATACGTTGACGTGATGGAACGGACGCTGTACAACGGCCTGCTCTCCGGCGTGTCGCTCGATGGTAAGTCGTTCTTTTACCAGAACCCGCTCGAATCGAACGGCCGCAAGGAGCGCAGTCCGTGGTTCGGTGTGGCCTGCTGTCCTGGCAACATCACGCGGTTCATGGCCTCGGTCCCTGGTTACGTTTACGCGCTCGGCGGCAACGCGCTGTACGTGAACCTGTTCGTGGGTGGAAGCGCGGAGATCCCGATGGGCGATCGAACACTGAGGATCATCCAGCAGACGCGCTATCCCTGGGACGGCCGGGTGAAGATGTCCATTGACCCGGGCAGGCCGGGCGCATTCGCCATCAAGGTTCGCATTCCCGGATGGGCCAGGGATCAGGTGGTCCCCAGCGATCTCTACCGCTTTGCGGACCACCCGCGCCAGCGCGTCAGCCTCCGCGCGAATGGCGGGGAGATTCCGATCCGTCTGGACAAGGGCTACGTCACCCTGAATCGCGAGTGGAAGGCCGGTGACGTGATCGATCTCGATCTCCCCATGCCCATTCGCCGGATCGTCGCCAATAGTCAGGTGGCCGCCGATCGCGGCCATGTGGCCCTCCAGCGGGGGCCGATTGTCTACGCGGCCGAGTGGGCCGACAGCCCGACCCACAAGGTGCGCAACCTGCTGTTGCCAGATAACGTAAAGCTGACCGCCGAATTCCGGCCGGACCTGTTGAATGGAGTGGAAGTGGTGGAAGGCAGAGCCCTCTCTTTGGCATACGATGCGGCGGGCAAAGTGATGCGAACCGAGCAGAGGTTCACCGCGATCCCGTATTACGCCTGGGCCAACCGCGGCCGAGGCGAGATGGTGGTCTGGATCCCGAACACCGAGTCCGCCGCCAAACCGACCCCGTGGCCGACTCTCTCCATGATCAGCAAGGTTACCGCATCGAGTAACGGGGGCAGGGTCACCGCGGAGGGCATCGAAAAGCGTCCCGAGGCCGTGAACGATGGAGAAGAGCCGGCGTCCTCCAGCGACCCCAGTTCGTACTTCGACTGGTGGCCGGAAAAAGGGAAGACTGAATGGATCGAATGCACGTTCCCGAAGACCTCTACGGTTTCGCGCGTCCGGGTCTACTGGTTTGACGATGCCGGTCGCGGCGGGATTCGCGTTCCAGCCTCCTGGCGCGTTCTTTACAGGAACGGAAATGCGTGGCAGCCGGTGGAGAGTACGGGGCCCTGGGGCATGGAGAAGGACAAGTACAACATAGTCAGTTTCAAACCCGTGACGACCAGCGGGTTGCGTCTGGAAGTGACCATGCAGCCCGGGTGGTCAGCCGGGCTGCAAAAGTGGAAGGTGGAGTAACCGCCAGCGCTGCGCGGCCACGGCACGCGCGCACCAGGGCTGGACCCGCGGATCGGCTGTCCGCGCCGGACCTTCCACGTCCAGAACAGCCGGAATCCCTTGCGATGCCAAGCAATGACCGTCTCTGGCTTGACGATCACCAGGGCAGAACGCCAGTCACTCCAGACCCCGCACAGCCAGGCCCACAGAACACGGTCCGCGGCCGTCAACTTCGGTCGCTTCTTCGCTGAGCGCTGGAGCACGCCGATCTGATGGCGAAGAGCCAGGTTTTCCAGTTGCAGAGAGGCTCGCGATTTCAGCAGTGACGAAAGAGCGGCAGCCAACGCCGGCAGCACTCTGAATATCGAACGAAGGAATTGGCGGAAGATACGCAACTGCCATCTTCTCAGATAGTTCGGGGTTTACGAGAGGCACAATATGACCGTTTGCTACTGATCCCGCCGGGGGTTGAGCCTAGTTCCCGTGGCGGAGTCCGAGGGGTGGCACTGCTGGGTCTGGAATCCCCCGGGTGCCACTTGTACTCCGTTTGTACTCCAATAACGGACTGCGCGGAGTACAGCGCTGAAACTGGGTGGTTTTCTTTCGCTTGAAATCAACACCGTAGACGCCATGTTCTGTATTTTCGGCTCTGCGCAAGAATTCGACGAAGTGCCCGACTGGCGGGGGTTTGAGCATCTGAGGTTGTCGGCTGCGGTCGGGGGTCTTGCTGCCCCGGCCTTGTCAGCGGCGGACTGCCCGACGGCTTGCAGAGACCGCATTCTTCTCCACGCAGACGCCGCATCGCAGACGCGCGAGGTCGGGCTGCGCGCTACCGGAATCTGTTCATTATAGGGATGTTAATAGGCTCCTCCCTCTTTCTGAGATACT
>Ga0187882_1001006_pt1 | contig 29704 bp, 22 predicted proteins | sample June2016WEW_19_1_3_FD_132991 | JGI IMG/M metagenome (GOLD analysis project Ga0187882, IMG submission 132991) | Peatland microbial communities from SPRUCE experiment site at the Marcell Experimental Forest, Minnesota, USA - June2016WEW_19_150 | ecosystem: Environmental > Terrestrial > Soil >... | reverse complement strand
TATGGCAGAGATTGGTCCCCCGTAGCGGGGAATAGCCGAGATGCAGCGTTTTGCTTCTTTGCGTGCGCCCAAGTTGGCTCTACCTAAAGCAGTTCGAACATTTCATCGCGCGCCGATTTGCGGTCCAGCGTCAGGGTAACACTGCAGCCATGATCTTTCGCCGTGAGTCCAATCAGCAGATCGGCCAGATCGAGCTTGCTGCCCTTTGCCGCTGTCAAGAAACGCGCCAGCCGGTCTTCGGCCTCGAACCGCAGGAAGGACAGAGCGGAGAGTTTTTCCAAGGCCTGGAGTACAGCGGCGCGCGGAATCTCATAAACGGCCTTCAGCACCCAAAGGGTTTCTAGAACAACGGGGATGGTTACGAACAGGATTTCGCGCCGCTCTTCGGCCTGCTCGAACAATGAGCGCACCCTCGCCGATTGTTCCGCGTGATCCGCCACCAGAAACCGGACCAGAAGGTTCGTATCCAGCGCCTTCACCGTTTTCCTCCCCGGAAGGATTCTTCGAGCAGCCGGTTCATATCCTCGGCGGAGGCAACGGTCCGCTTGCGGCGCGCCGCGAGGCAGCCGAAAACCTCGTCCGTTCTTCGAGCCAGGGCTTTCATGGTAGCGATGCCGTTTTCTTCCACCGTGAACTCGATCCGGTCGCCGGGCTTTAGCCTGAGGCGTTTGCGCACCTGATTTGGAATCGTGATCTGCCCTTTGGATGTCAGGGTTGCAACCATAATGCTCTCTCCTTACTTTTCTATATTTCTTACTTAAGTATTAAGTAAGGTATTTGCCGTGTCAAGCGAAGAGTAAGAAAAACAAGCTGCCGTTTCCTTTTCAGTCTTGCTTTGAAATCTGGGCCGCTGGTTCCGATAAGGGGCTGTTATGTCGACTTTCGGGTGGAAATCGTGGATACCCACTGTTCACTGCATATGTGATGGGTGTCCACATTCTTGTTCTCCACATTTTTTGTTCCCACGCCTTCTGTCGAGATACTCTGAGTCCTGAAGGTTTACATCCCGTACTCCAAGTGGACGAGGACATAGACCTGGTCGTGGACCTCGACATGGACTTCGACCTGGACGTTCTTGTTTTCGTCACATAACACACAACGGCCCAAGTCCACGTCCAGATCTAGGTCCAAGTCCACGTGCGGAAGAGATCGTATGTCAGCGCTTTGTCACCCCATTTCTGCTTGGCATTTAATTTGAGCGGAATGGTAAGCTCCCTTATTGGAGGTGTGGATGAAACAGGCTCTGGTGGTGCACGGAGGGTGTGCCGCGGTGACCGCGGAGGAAGAGACGATTCGTGAGGCAGCGTGCGAACGCGCGGCGGATGCCGGATGGGAGGTGCTGCAAGCGGGGGGAGGTGCGCTCGATGCGGCGGAAACTGCCGTCTGCCGGCTGGAGGACGAGCCGATGCTGAACGCAGGCACGGGAAGCTATCTTCAGGCGGACGGCGTGGCCAGGATGGATGCAAGCATCATGGCGAGCGACGGCCGCGCGGGCGCGGTTGTGCAGGTTCCCGGCCTCAAACATCCGATCCGGCTGGCGCGATATATTCTCGAGCAGGATGCTCACGTAATGCTCAGCGGAATCGAAGCCACACAGCTCGCCTTGAAGCTCGGCCACGAATCCGGGGTTGTGGCTACACCGCAGAAGATCGCCTATTGGCAGGCTCATCTCACCGAGGCGTGTCTAAGGCTCGATTATGCGCAGATGGCCAAAGACTGGCTGAACGGCCATCCGCGTCTTGGCACGGTCGGTTGCGTCGCACTGGATAGAGACGGCAATCTCGCTGCCGCCACCTCCACCGGCGGTATCGGACAGTGCTATCCGGGCCGGGTCGGCGACTCTCCGATCATCGGCGCGGGGACTTACTGCACGCCGCAAACGGCAGTTTCGCTGACAGGCGTGGGCGAGCGCATTCTGGTGCATCTTTCGGCCAAACGGCTGTGTGACTTGATGACGGGAGGCGCATCCCTTGAAATGGCGGGAAACACCGTCATGAAAGAGATTGAGGCGCTTGCGGCGGCGTCAGCCGGCCTGATTGCGATCGATGCCGGAGGAGACATTGTCACTCTTTGGGACACCCGGTTCATGGCAACCGCACGCCGCAGCAGCGCCACGGGTATGAAAGTGTGAGAAACAACTCCGTTCCGCAAATGACCGCGACCCTCACAAGGACCTTGCGCACCACCGAGTACTTCACGCTCGCTTTCGGCGCCATGGTCGGAGTGGGCTGGCTGGTGGTGATCGATGATTGGCTTGCACGGGGAGGCCCCGGCGGAGCCATGCTGGGCTTTCTTCTGGGTGGCCTGGGGCTTGCGCCCATCGCCTATGTTTACGGCAAATTCGTGCGCGCAATTCCTGACGCCGCAAGTGAAATGGCGTATGCCTCGGCCGTGTTTCCGCCGTCGGTAGGATTTCTCTCGGGCTGGCTCATGACACTGGCGTACCTGATTGTCTGCCCCTGGGAAGCCGTGGCCATCGGCAAAGTCGTGTCCCTGTTTCTGCCGGAGATTCAATCGCACCGGATCTATGTCGTTGGCGGCGTTTCCGTCTACCTCCCCGCGTTGAGCCTCGGACTCGTGACCACCGGCCTCGTCGTGTCGCTCAACTATCGCGGAATCAGGCTGAGTGCGCGCTTTCAGAACCTGGTCACCTTCGGACTGCTCACGCTTTTCTGCATTTTCAGCTTTATGGGGCTCATGCACGGCAGCGTGGCAAACCTGAGGCCCTTCTTCAGCCGGGGAGCTGAAAACGGTTGGGCCGCGGGACTCATTTCGGTCGTGATGGTGCTGCAAATCGTGCCCTACTTCCTCACCGGATTCGAGTCGGTTCCGAAATGCTCAGAGGAAGCAAGGGATGGATTCAATCCCAGTGGATTCTCACGCGCCATCTTCCTTGGCCTTGCGGCCGGAACGTTTTTCTATGTCGTCATCATCGGGGTCGTGTCCGGCTTGGTCCCGTGGCGCGCCCTGACAACCGAGCGCTATGCTACGGTGGTCGCATTCAAACGGGCGTTTGGTTCCGACCTGATCGTGCGGGTCATCATCCTCGCGGCGCTGCTTTCACTCCTCAAGGTGTTCAACGCCAACTTTCTTACCGCATCGAGAATGGTGTTTGCTCTTGGTCGGCGGGGAATGATTCCTTCGCGCCTGGGGAGGATTCACGTGCGCTTTCATTCGCCTTACCAGGCGGTGCTGTTCTGCGGAGCCGTGACCGTCGCCGGCACTCTAATCGGCGAGTCGATATTAATTCCAGTGACGGAAGTGGGCTCGCTGTGCTCCGCGATCGGATGGCTGATCACTTGCCTGGCGTTCATGCGCTGGCGGCGCGTGTCTGCCGGCAGAGAACCGGGCGGGCGCAAGGAAATCGCGGTAGCGCGGCTCGGGGCTCTTGTCGCAGCGGCCCTGCTGCTGTTGAAGCTGCTTCCATTCGTACCCGGCAGTTTCGGCATGTGGGAATACGTCTCATTTTTGGTATGGCTCATACTTGGGGCGCTGCTCTGGCGCCGCACGTAAAATTGCGAGGAAGGCGTCGCCACTCGGTTCAAATCGCGTCCCGTAGGGACGCACTGAAAATAGCCCGGCACTTCAGTGCCGGGTTTATTCATCGGCACATGGATGAGTCCCGTTAGGGACGACTGATATGAGGGAAGTGGCTGGAAGATTCCTTATCCCCTACGACGTGAGGCGCATCTGGGACTGACTCAGCCGTCCCTACAGGACTTGTTGTGGAAATATCCGACGGTCCCGGCACTGAAGTGCCGGGCTATTCTCGTTGCGTCCCTGACGGGACGCTGGCGCGTGGAACAGTTCGTGTCGACTGCCGGCTTTTTGGTCGGAGATCAGAAGATAGAGGTCTGATATGGTGACTTTCGAAGATGTAGTTTGCGCCGCCCGGCGTATTGCCGGCTTCGCTCTGCGCACTTCCGTGGTCACGTCCCGCCTGCTGGATGAAGCTTGCGGCAACCGCATGTTTTTGAAGTGTGAGAACCTCCAGCGGGTTGGGGCGTTCAAATTTCGCGGCGCGTACAACGCCATCAGCCGGCTGTCCGAAGCGGAAAAGCGGCGTGGCGTGATCACCTATTCATCCGGCAATCATGCGCAGGCGACGGCCCTTGTCTGCCGGATTTTGGGCGTACGCGCCACCATCGTAATGCCCGACACGGCTCCGGCGATGAAGCTTGAGGCCGTGCGTGATTATGGCGCCAAGGTGACGATGCATGACCCCAGGACGTCCTCACGCGAAGAGATCGCCCGCTCTATCGCAGCCGAACAGGGAAGCGTCATCATTCCGCCATTCGATCATGCCGACATCATCGCCGGCCAGGGGACGGCGGCGCTCGAGTTGTTCGAGTCGGTCGGTAAGCTCGATTATCTGTTTGTGCCGTGCGGCGGGGGTGGACTCATCAGCGGTTCTGCGCTCGCCGCGTACGGCAAATCTCCTGATTGCCGCGTCGTGGGAGTGGAACCGGCAGCCGGCGACGACGCGGCGAGGTCTTTCCGCTCCGGCACGCTGCAGACGGTCGACAACCCGGACACAATTGCGGACGGCGCCCGCACTCCTTCCCTGGGTGCTTTGACGTTTGAGATCATCAAACGGCACGTGTCTGACATGATCGTGGTCAGCGACGACGATCTGATTCGCACCATGTACTTCGTGTGGTCACGCCTGAAACTGATCGTGGAGCCGACCGGCGTTCTCGGCCTGGCTGCCGTGTTCTGCCATCGCTATTCTCTGCAGGGGAAGAAGGTCGGCGTCATCCTCAGCGGTGGCAATGTCGACATCGCTGCCGCGGCGCGCTGGTTCGCCCGTCTGGACTGTGACCGCTGACGCGCCGGTAAAATTGATCGCAATGGCGGCCGCCGGGCATTTTGACGTAGACCCTTTTTCAAAGTGGGTGTTAACTTAATTGATCGGAGAGGCTGGGGTGCCGAAACCGAGAATGGATGGAGCGGTCCGCCAATCCCTGTGATGAATTTTACCGGGAGATTCCTATCGACTGCGACGGCGCCGAACTGAGGTTTGGGAGGAGCTTGTTGAACATGGATCAGGAACGAATCAGATTGTGCAGGCCAATGAGGCGGGTGATTTTGCTCTCAATCTTTTTCCCCGCGGCGCTCGCTTTCACGAGCTGCGCCAGGAAGGAAGTGCAAGCCGAAAGGAGAATGGCGGCGCCGGTTCTGGTGGCCAGGGTTCAGACACAGGAGGTTCCCATTCAGGTCACCGGCATAGGCACGGTGGAAGCCTACTCGACCGCGTCGGTGAAGTCGCTGGTCGCCGGCTCCCTCGACCAGATCAATTTCACCGAGGGCCAGGATGTGAAGCAGGACGCGCTTCTTTTCACGATCGATCCCCGGCCCTATCAGACCGCGCTCGCGGGAGCGCAGGCAAATTTGGCGCGGGACACGGCGATGGTGAAGCAGGCCGAAGCCACAGTCGCCAAAGATCAGGCCAATGCACGGAATGCAGCCGTGGAGAAGCGCCGGTACGAACAGCTCTACCAAAAGGGAGTCTCTCCGAAGGAGCAATACGACCAGGCCAGCACGACGTCAGATGCTCTGGAAGCCGCGGTTCGCGCCGACCAGGCCGCCGTCGATACCTCAAATCAGGCGATCCGCGCGGATCAGGCCGCGATCGATGCTGCCAAGCTCAACCTGGAATATTGTTATATCCGATCTCCCTTCGACGGCCGCACCGGCACCCTGCTGGTGCACAAAGGCAATATCGTCAAGAGCAATGACACCATTCTGCTGGTCATCAACCAGGTGCATCCGATCTACGTCGACTTCTCGGTCCCGGAGAGCGACTTGCCGGCAATCCGCCAGGTTTACGCGCACGGGAAAGTCCCGATGGAGGCCGGCATTGGCAATGATCCGGGACCTCCGGAGCATGGCACTCTTTCGTTCATCGACAACACCGTGAACACCGCGACCGGCACCATCCTTCTGAAGGGGATCTTCGACAACAGGACAGGTCGGCTTTGGCCGGGACAGTTTGTGAATGTGACGATGACTCTGGAAACTCTGGCGAACGCCGTCGTGGTGCCAAACGCGGCAATGCAAACCGGGCAGGCGGGACAGTTTGTTTTTGTGGTGAAACCCGACATGACCGTGGAAATGCGCATGGTAAAGGTGGGAAGCATTTTCGGCGACAAGACCGTAATCGAACAAGGACTGCGGGCCGGCGAGACGGTGGTGACGGATGGTCAGATCCGTCTGACTCCGGGCGCGCTGGTTCAAATCAAGACTGCTTTATAAGGCAGGAAACCTTTCATGAATATTTCGGAGATCTTCATCCGCCGGCCGATTGCAACGACGCTGATCATGGCTGCGATTCTGTTCTTTGGGATATTCGGATATCGTCTTCTGCCGGTCAGCGATCTGCCCAACGTCGATTTTCCGACGATCAGCGTAAACGCCGCCTTACCCGGAGGGAGCCCGGAAACCATGGCTTCGGCTGTGGCAACGCCGCTCGAGCGCCAGTTTTCGACCATCGCGGGCATTGACAGCATGACGTCGAGCAGTATTCTCGGCTCGACGTCGATCACAATCCAGTTCAATCTCAGCCGCAACATCGATGCGGCCGCTCAAGACGTGCAGGCGGCGATCGCGAAAACCGCGTCGCAGTTGCCCCAGGACATGCGCAGTCCGCCCACCTATCAAAAGGTCAATCCGGCGGACCAGCCGGTTTTGTACATGGCGCTGACCTCTCCCACTCTTCCTCTATCCGTGGTGGACGAGTACGCGGAGACGCTCATGGCGCAACGCATCTCGATGGTTAGCGGCGTGGCTCAGGTCAAGGTCTTCGGTTCGCAGAAATACGCGGTGCGGGCTCAATTGGATCCAAAAGCTCTTGCCGTGCGCGGCATTGGCATCGATGAAGTGTCGAACGCAATTCAGAACGCAAACGTCAATCTCCCCACCGGAACTCTCTGGGGCAGCATGGAAGCTTTCACGGTTCAGGCCAACGGGCAATTGACGCAAGCCGCAGGATATCGGCCGCTGATCGTCGCCTATCGCAACGGGTCTCCCGTACGGCTCGGCGATTTGGGACGCGTTCTCGACAGCGTCGAGAACGACAAGGCCGCCAGCTGGTTTGTCAAAACCCCCGCGATCGTGCTTGCCGTCCAGCGCCAGCCCGGGACCAACACCATCGAAGTCGTGGACGGCATTCGGGCGCTGCTGCCGTCGTTTCGCGATCAAATCCCCGCCTCCGTCGATCTCTCGGTCATGTACGACCGCTCGTTGGGGATCCGCGAATCAGTAAATGACGTCAAGTTCACGCTCTTCCTGACCATCGCGCTCGTGGTGCTCGTGATCTTCCTTTTTCTGCGCAACCTTTCGGCAACGGTGATACCAAGCCTGGCGCTGCCGATGTCGATCGTGGGCACCTTCGCGGTGATGTATCTTCTGAATTACAGCGTGGACAATCTCTCGCTGATGGCTCTGATTCTGTCCGTTGGATTCGTCGTCGACGACGCCATCGTGATGCTCGAGAACATCGTGCGCCACATGGAAATGGGTGAGCCGCCAATGCAGGCAGCTCTCAACGGCTCGCGGGAAATCAGCTTTACCATTTTGTCGATGACCCTGTCGCTCGCCGCCGTCTTTCTCCCGGTGCTGTTTTTGGGCGGCATCGTGGGACGCCTGCTCCACGAGTTTTCCGTCTGCATCACGTCGTCGATTCTGGTATCGGGCTTTGTCTCGCTGACCTTGACTCCGATGATGGCGAGCCGCTTTATCCGCCCGCCGAAAGAGCAGCGGCATGGCCGGCTGTACATGGCTTCGGAGCATTTCTTCAACGGGATGTTTCGGACCTATGAGTGGAGTCTGAAAAAGGTTGTGCGGCACCCGGTGCTCACCATGGCTGTTGGCGGAATCGTGGTTGTTTGCACCGCGTATATGCTCGTGATCATTCCGAAGGGATTTCTTCCCAGCGAGGATACCGGAAACCTCTTCGCCTTCACGGAAGCAGCTCAGGGAATCTCTTTCACATCCATGGTTGACCACCAGAAGGCGCTCGCCGAGATCCTGCGCGGGGATCCCAACATATTGAATTTTTTCTCGAGCGTCGGCGGCGGCGGCCCGGGCGGCGGCGTCAACTCCGGCGTGCTATTCATCCAGTTGAAGCCGCACCCGGCGCGCGTCCTGAACGTGGACCAGGTGATCCAGGAGCTGCGGCCCAAACTGTCCGTGGTTCCAGGCATCAATGTGTTTATGCAGAACCTGCCTCCGCTCCGCATCGGCGGTCAGCTGACCAAGAGCCAGTACCAGTTCACTTTGCAGAGCCCGGACACGGCCAGCCTGTACCGATACGCTCCCATTCTCCAGCAGAAGATCGCCCAGATCTCCGGGTTGCAGGATGTGACCAGTGATCTCCTGATCAAAAACCCGCAGGCGGAGGTGGCGATCGATCGCGATAAGGCATCGACGCTGGGAATTTCGGCGACCCAGATCGAGGATGCGCTTTACACGGCCTACGGAGACCGGCAAATTTCCACGATTCTGGCGCCGAACAACCAGTACCGCGTGATCCTGGAACTCGAGCCGGAATACCAGCGGGATCCGTCGGCCATGTCGATGCTCTATGTGCGATCCTCGAGCGGCCAGTTGGTTCCGCTGGATGCGTTATCGCGCACGACACGCGACTTCGGACCGTTTTCCATCACCCACCTCGGCCAATTGCCGTCCGTTACCATCTCTTTCAACCTCAAACCCGGCGCGTCGATCGGGGATGCGGTGACCGCGGTCCAGATTGCGGCGGCCAATACTTTGCCTTCCACCATCAGCGCGGGTTTTCAGGGAACCGCGCTGGCGTTCCAATCCTCGATCGGCGGCCTGGCGTGGCTTCTGGCCGCGGCCATCGTCGTGATCTATATCGTGCTTGGGATCCTGTATGAGAGTTTCATTCATCCCCTGACTATTCTCTCCGGCCTCCCCGCCGCGGGCTTCGGCGCCCTTCTGACCCTGATGCTCTTCCATAAAGACCTCGACCTTTACGCCTTTGTGGGAGTCATTCTGCTGATCGGCATCGTCAAGAAGAACGCCATCATGATGATCGACTTCGCGCTCGAGGCGCAACGCAAGGAAGGCAAGGGTCCGGCAGAGGCGATTTTTCAGGGGTGCCTGATCCGGTTCCGGCCGATCATGATGACGACCATGGCGGCGTTGATGGGCAGCATGCCGATCGCGCTTGGTTTTGGCGCCGGCTCGGAGTCCCGGCGTCCCCTTGGTCTGGCGGTGGTAGGCGGGCTGATCTTTTCCCAGCTAATTACCCTGTATATCACTCCCGTGGTCTACACATATATGGAGGCGCTGCAGGCATTCTTCCGGAGACACACGAAGAGACGGGTCCTCGAAACTGCCCCGGAACCGGTACCAGCGGGAGGCGGGGAAAGATAACCCTTTTAGCCCTGTAACAAGAATTTGATATCCTCAGCAAAAATACAAGAAGACGCCACGAATTTCACAAATTCCACGAAATCTTCCAATGGAGAAATGAGTGGAGCCCGAATGAACCTTCGCGACCTCAGACCGGCATTCTGGGCGATCGCCGGCATGCTGGCCATTGCGACTGCGGCGGCTACGCAAAGCACGCAGCAACGGCCGCCGAAATTCAACGTGCAGGTCAATCTCGTATCTTTGGATGTCGAGGTGCTCGATAGGGGCGGCAATCCGGTATTGGGGATCGACCGCAAGGATTTCCGCGTCAAGGAAAATGGCAAGCTTATGGAGATCTCCAACTTCTCCTGGATGGCTGACGGGCCGGTGAGCCTGGCAATGGTATTGGACACGAGCGGTATCTCCTCTGACAAGCTCGTCATTTTGAAGCGCTTCATCCGGGAGCTTGCCTCCGATCTGGCGCGCCCGGATCTGCTCTGTCTCTATTCGTTCGACAGCAGGGATGCCTATCTTGAAATGGATTTCACACCAAACCGCATGCTGCTCTGGGACGCGCTCGACAATATTTACGGCAGATCCGGCGGAGTGATGAAGGAGCTGTTCGGCACGGAGGATCCTCGAACGGGCCTTGCCATCGACATGGCGATTCATCAGCTGCGGACCACGAACTACGGGAAGAAGGCACTGCTCCTGATTTCCAATCGCTTTCGAGGGCTGGGTCCGGCTACCGTCGAACACATTCAGGTGTCAGGCTGCACGTTGTTGACTCTCGGACTCGACAACAAGGCCGCACTTCTGATCACACTTGGAGGCGACCGGATCAGCAGGAGCCAGCTCATGAAACAATCCGGCGGCCGCGAGTTTTCCGCCGGGACGGGCGATATGGAAGGAGTGTGCCGCGCGATTGCCTACTCCTTGAAAAACTACTACGCCGTCGGATACCTCACCGAACTCGACCCGGCTGCGAATAAACCCCGGCGCATCGAGGTTGTCGTTCCTGGGCAGCCATACAAAATCAACTATCGGCGAACCTGGGGGACCGAACCCGGGGAGCAGATGCCAAAGTGAGAAAGGATGCCATGAGAGAGAGCGCATTGCAGAGATTCCTTCGCTATGTCCGGATCGACACGCAGTCCGCCGAAGATGCAACCTGCTATCCGAGCACTTCGAAGCAGCTGGATCTCTTGAACCTGCTGGTGAACGAACTACGCGACCTGGGAGTTGGGGATGCCGCGATCGACGAACACGGATATGTCATGGCCACCTTGCCGGGCAACGTTCCGCCGGATCATCCGGCCCATGGCCGCGTGCCCGTCATCGGTTTTGTCGCCCACGTTGACACCTCGCCTTCGGCCAGCGGCAAAGATGTGAAGCCCCAGGTCGTCCAATACCAGGGCGGAGACATCGTGCTCCCCGGTGATTCATCGGCCGTCATTCGCGCATCGGAGAACGCTGAACTGGCCAACAACTTAGGTAAGACCATTGTGACTTCCGATGGCTCCACCCTCCTGGGTGCGGACGACAAAGCGGGTGTCGCCATCATCATGACGGCAGCTCAGACGCTGCTTGCTAATCCTGGTCTTCTCCATGGAGACATTCGCATCGGCTTTACGCCGGACGAAGAAGTCGGCGGCGGAACAAAATACTTTGACATCCAGAAATTCGGCGCCGGCTTTGCCTACACATTAGACGGCGACAAGACCGGTGATTTGAACAAAGAAACTTTCAGCGCCAATCAGGCCATTATCACGGTCCGCGGCCGCAACATCCACCCCGGAACAGCGAAAGGCATCATGGTTAACTCCATCCGGGCGATGGGAGACATCATCGTCCGCATGCCGAAAGAGATCGCGCCCGAGGAGACCGACGGGTACCAACCGTATATCCATCCCCATGTCCTTGAGGGCGCCGAAGCGAAATCCACACTTAAGATCCTGCTGCGCGACTTCCACACTCCGGGATTGGATATTCTGAAGGGAAAGCTGGAAGCGATCGTGAGCGAAGTGCAGGCGCTCCATCCGCGCACGAAGATCGAGCTGGATATTGTCGAACAGTATCGGAACATGAACGACTACATGGGCACCGACTCGCGCGTGCTCGATTACCTCTGGGATGCAGCCACGAGAGCCGGACTCCAGCCTGAGTGGCGGCCGATACGCGGCGGCACCGACGGCTCCCGATTGACGGAACGGGGGCTGCCCTGTCCGAACATCTTCACCGGTGGGCAGAATTATCATGGACCCACGGAATGGCTCTCCGTCTACGGGATGGGAAAATCGGTTGAAACCGTCGTGAATCTCGCACTGATATGGGTTGAAAAAAGCTCGTACTAATCGATTCGTTGGTAAGTGGACATCAATACTTGTACCCGTTTAGCCCTGTGGTTATCGAGATGTCCTTTAAAAGCCAAAAGCTGCCACGGATTTCACGAAGGCACTACAAAGGCGATGTTTCTTGCCGCCTCCAAGATGCAGGCGAAGACGTCGGCATCATTTGGTGCGCCTCGATACGCTCATACCACATGCATATGAATTCGTGAAATCGGTGGAATCCGTGGCTGCTTTGAAGGGGCTAAACAGTTACCTGTACTTAGAATCTTCGAGCTTCGAGTCTCAGAGGTTAGCCATCCTATCTCTCAACTTCGAAGGCTCCATGGCTCAATCGAGCGCTGGACGTCCACAGGATTATGAACTGACCAGTAACTCTCGGTTGACAACCTTCACTTGTCGAGAGTGGAAAGGTCGCAGACGGTCAGCTGCGTGAAATCAGAGATGATGCGCGCGGCGGGATATTCCTGCAGTTCCTGCGGGGTGTGTGTGGTTGCCAGGGCGATGCATAGGCAGCCGGCCCGAAATGAAGCTTCGATACCCGCCGCGGAATCCTCGAAAACGAGACACTCCGAGGCGGGCAGGTCGAGGCGCTGAGCGGCAAGCAGAAAGATCTCGGGGTCAGGCTTGCCCCGTGCCACGTCGCCTCCAGTGACGATGGTGTCGAACAGCGGGCGGATTTTCAGCCCGTCCAGCACCAAGTCGGTGTTCTCAATCGGGCCGCTGGTCGCGACAGCGGTCTTGAAGCCGGAGTTTTTGGTGCGCTTGAGAAAATCAATCGCGCCCGGAGTCGGTTTCAGCACCGGCGCCATGAGCTGACGATAGAGTGTTTCCTTGCGGCGGGCGAGCAGAGCCTGCTCTTCGACATTCAGAGACACCCCCAACAGGGCCGCCATCATCTCGCGGTTGCGCTGCCCGAAAACCGCGCGCACGGCCTCAGGCCGTAGATCGATGCCGGCCTCTTTACCCAACTGCTGCCAGGCGAGTGTGTGAATCTGCGCATTGTCCACCAACACGCCATCCATGTCGAAAATTAGTCCTCGAATCAAACCTGTCCTCCAGAAGAGACAGGATATCAGCAATGCCTGCCACTTGGTTCACGATTGTGATTGCAGTCCGCGGCACCGGCACAGTCGCGCGGCGAACTCCGGCAGCGGCGGCAATATCTGAATCGCGGCGCGCTTCTGGTATCCTAATAAAGATGGTGATTATTGCGTCATTCGGTTCACGCGTATGACGAAGACTGGTGAATGTCCATGACAGAACAACATGCGCGTCATTTAGTGGTTATTGTCGGTGGAGCGGTCGCCGGAGCTGAGGCTGCGTCCCAGCTTACACAGAAAGATGTGATCTGCATCGTGTTGGAGCAAAACGATCGCCCTTATGGAAAGATCGAGGACGGGCTTCCCCGGTGGCACGAGAAACAACGCCAGCAGGAGATGAACAAAATCGACGGTAAGCTGGCTCATCCCGGTGTCCACTTTGTCCCGCGGACGAGGCTGGGAAGAGACTTGGCCCTCGAGGATCTCCTGCGGTGGCGTCCGAGTGCAGTAATCCTGGCCAATGGCGCGTGGCGCGATCGTCCATTGCCGCTTTCCGGCGTCGATCAGTTTGTAGGGCATGGCTTTTACTATCAGAACGCGCTGGTCTATTGGTTCAACCATTACCTGGAGACTTCATACCACGGTCCGCAAGTGAAACCGGCCGATGGCGCGCTCGTAGTTGGCGGCGGCCTTGCTTCCCTGGACGTCGTCAAGATCCTCATGCTGGAAACCGTCACTCGCGCCCTCGCGGCGCGAGGGCATCATGTGGACTTGTACGAGGCAGAGCAGCGCGGGGTCAGCAAGATTCTTGCGGAACGGGGCATGACGCTCACCGATCTTGGTCTCGCGGGATGCACGATCACATACCGTCGCCGGGCCGAGGATATGCCCCTCGCCGAGCCCAAGGAGAACGCCACGCCGGAACAAATGGAACAGACGAGAGCCACGCGGCGCAAACTTCTCCGGCTATTCGTGGAGAAGTATCTCTTTACTTTCCAGGACCAGAGCATTCCCGTGGCCTATCTGTCGGAAGGGAATCGCTTGACTGGTCTTAGTCTGGCGGCTGCCACGACCGAGAACGGACGAATGCGTGCACTGGCGGGAACCGAGCGCGAGATTCAAGCTCCCCTCGTGATCAGTTCCATCGGCAGCATTCCCGAACCGATCCCGGGAATTCCTATGGGCGGCGAAACCTACCGGCTCGAGGACGATAAGACCGGCGAATTGGAAGGTGTCCCCGGCGTTTTTGCCGTGGGCAATGCGGTCACAGGCAAGGGGAACATACTCGTTTCCGCCAAGCACGGGCGTGTGGTCTCACAACACATGCTCGAGCACTACCTTCAAGGAACAAGAACGGGCTATGAGGAGGTGTTTGACGACGCCGCGGCAGAAGCCAGGGCCAAGGTGAGCGCAGTCGCGGAAAGACTCGCACGACAGGAGGCGCTCACCGGCGATCACATTGATTCCATTCTTCCCAGCGTGCGCGAACTTCAAGCGCGCGCAGGTTACCCGGGTGATTACCCGGCATGGATCGCACTGACCCAGCCGACAAAGGCATGATGAGAATCCCGCGGCTGACGTCAAATTTGCTGCCTTGAAGCTGCATCCGTAAGATAATCGCACGCATCTTCGTTGTTGCCTGATGAGGATGATCGATGAAAGCAATCCTGCTTTTTCATCTGCGCGTCGGAGTCCGCCTGGCCCTGCAGTCATTCATCCCGCTTTTTTCGGCGGTTGTCGCGCTCATCATGTTTCAGATGTATCCCGCAGCGGCCGTCGCGTGGATCGCGCGCGCGATCTTTGGTTATCCCCATTCCATGGGCATGCTTTTGATTCTAGCAGCCCTGACGTTCATTTTTCCCGCTTGGGCTGCTTCCCGGATGACTCATGGGCTCAATGCCTGGATGCGCCACCTCCCCATCAGCGATGGATCCAGCCGAAGAGGGTTGACGCTCGCCCTCGTCGCCATTCAATCTCCGCTCGCGGTTGGACTCCTCATCCTTTTGGCCGTTGCGCGCGCTCAGGGAGTCGATGTCTCGTGTTCGTTTCTGCTGGACCTCGTACTGTTGTTGACCGGCGCTGCAATCTCAGCCGTTCCGGTGAAGAACCGGCTGGTTTCCGTATCTCTTTCCATTGCGGGCGCGTTGGCCGCTCTGTTCGGCAATGCTTGGCCGATATCGATAGCCCTTTTCTTGCTGGCAGATGCAAGCGCAGGTCCGATGCGCGTGACGAAGGCGCGCCGGCCGTTGCGCGAATCGAAGATCCCAATCGGCTTTCGCATTGCCTGGCGGGCCTTGGGTTGGCAAATGATTACAGCTTACGCACTCGCCGCGCTCCCGCTGGGCTGTGCGGCGCTCTTCATCCGTAACAGCGACCTTGAAGGGGCGCTGCTGGCGGGCACGGCGAGATTCTTTGGGTCGATGTCGGCGGTCGTTTTGCTGTCGTTCCTGTCTGCGAAACTTTGCGTGCGCCGGCCGGTCTGGCCATGGGTGAGGTCGCTGCCCTGGTCCTCGTATCGCAGAGTGCTTGCGGATGCACTGCTGTTGGCTCTTCACGCCACAGCCATTCTGATCCCCACGGCGCTCATTAACATTCGATCTGCGCTTGTAGTTTTGCTCCTTCTCCCTTTGCTGGCATGCTTGGCAGCAGCGCACACCCGACGCCTGCCTGAGAGACGCTCCGGCATTGGACCCTTTGTCATGGAAGGCTTGGGCATCTCCGCCATAATTGCCTTGGCTCCATGGACAGCGGTTCTGGCGCTGGCGGCTGCACCCGCGGCATCTTTTTGGGCGCAACGACTGGACTCACGGCAGAAGGTGACGTTGTGGCTGGAGCGACGACATCATGCCGGCGGCGATTCACTATCCTGGAGCTCATGATGATCCGCTTTACCGACGTTGACTATGCCTACCGTCCCGGCGAGCCTGTGCTCTCCGGTGCCAGTCTCGAGATCGCCTCGGGTCTCACTCTCGTTCTCGGACCAAACGGCTGCGGAAAAAGCACGCTGCTGAAACTGGCAGCCGGGGTGGAGCGCCCGGATCGGGGCCGCGCGGAGATTGATGGTCGCGACCTGTGGCGCGATGAGGTCGAAGCCCGGCGAAGCCTGGCATACGTCCCCGAACAACCCGACCTTACGCCTTATGCAACGATCTGGGACGTCCTTCGTCTTGTCTGTCGACTGCGCGGAGAGGCGATGGGAAGCGGATTGAAGGCGCTCGAAAGCGCAGGGCTCGAAAAGCTCTCCAACCGCTCCATCAGAGAACTCTCGATGGGCCAGCGACGCAGAGCGGTAATGGCGGCGGCGTGGATAGGTTGGCCCCGCGTGATTCTATTAGATGAGCCGCTGGAATCGATGGATCGGGCGATGAGGGAACAAATCCTTCTCTGGTTGGAAAAAGTCCTGTGCAACAGTGCGTCGGTCGTGGTCGCAACACATGAGATCACGGCATTCCTGTCAAAATGTGTGCGGGCGGTTACCGTAAAGAAAGGACGCTGCACAGTCTACCATCCGCTCCCCGCGGGAGATGACGAGAGATCCGCCCTGTTGGAAGCACTCGCGCGAGGGGAATCATTCTGACTCAAAACTCAAGGTGATAGCGCTGACACCTGGCTGCTGGTCCGTCGTGTCACCCCGGCGAGATGATCCGGTTCGTACGTCTTCTGCGGCGGAGCAGAAGGGGCTGGTGTCATTGCCGGCAACCGATTTGCCTGGCTTGATTCGTCACTCGGAGTAACCTCGGACGTTCCGGGGATCCCAACCGCAGAACTGATGCTGCCTGAGGCGCTCCCATAGTACAGCTTGTAGCCGGAGAGAGTGGGCGCATCGACTGCATCCCACTCCAATTTGACGTCGTCCGGAAAAACCAGAGGTGTGCTCAAACAGAACAGAATCAGTGGAACACACAATCGTAGAAACAAAAAACCTCTTCACAGCGAGTCTCCTGGGGCATCTTCCCTGGGGATGAGGGCCTGGTGCCAAGCGCTCCACGCAATTCAACGACTGAATGAAGTGATCTAAAAGAGTATCTGCGAGCGGGCTTACGTGCAAGGCAGTCATTGGGACCGCGCGCTCGAGCCCAATCGCGTGTGGGCAGGTCTCGCTCCGATGAGTGAGGCCGGATCGCCAGAAAGACAGGTGTTCCTCTCATCGGTTTCTAAGATCCGTCTTCCACAAGGGTTATCTGCCGCGAACTGCGCATCAAGGGGATCGTACACCTGAATTCAAGCTTAAACCACGCAGCAATCTGGAATGGGAAATCGCGTTGATTCAGCGCACAGTTGATGGCGGGAGGAATGGTCACTACAATAGCGCTGCTTGGGGGCTGTAATTCCCGGAAAGGTTGCGCGCGCGACATGGACAAGGCCTTCTTTGACTATGAAGTTCAGTTCGGCGGTTTCGATAAGCTCATGCCGTATCGCATCCGCGAGATTCTTCTGGTTTCCAGTCCCTACGATTCATCCAGCATCGCCGAGGACGATCGTTTAACCGAGCTGATTTTCAGCGAATATCTTGACCTCCGTCTGCACTATGCCCCCAGGGTGACCCGCGCTTCCAGCGCCAAGGAATCCCTCGACCACATTCGCAAGGGCCGATTCGACATGATTCTCACCATGATGCGGGTGGGGAACATGGACGTCATCGAGTTCGCACGCGAGGTCAAGAAGATTTCCCCGGCACTCCCGGTGATCCTCTTGGCCTACAACCTCCTCGATGTCGAACGCCTGCGCGCGGAAAACTTCGCGGGCATCGACCATGTATTCCTGTGGCTGGGCGACGTCAAAATCCTGCTGGCCATCATCAAGCTGCTCGAAGACCGCATGAACATCGACCAGGATCTGAAGGCAGCGGGGGTTCAGACGATTCTTCTCATCGAGGATTCGGTGCGGTTCTACTCAGCCTACTTGCCCCTCATCTACTCTGAGTTGATGAAACAGACCCGATTGCTGATCGCCGAAGGGGTCAACCTCAGCCACAAAATGTTGCGCATGCGCGCGCGGCCCAAGATTCTCATGGCCTCCACGTATGAGGAGGCAATGGCGCTCTATCGGCAATATCGCTCGAATCTGCTGGGCCTTATCTCTGACGTGCAATTTCCTCGAGAAGGAAAGCTCGATCCTGAAGCCGGGTTCAGGTTCGCCTCTTTGGTGAAACAGGACAGCTGGGATATGCCCGTACTGCTGCAATCCGTGGACAGCACGGCGGCAGCGCGCGCCCGCGAGATCGGCGCATCGTTTTTGAACAAACACTCGGAAAGCCTGCTTTCGGAGTTGAGGCAATTCATCCTGGAGTTCTTCGGATTCGGTGACTTCATATTCCGCTCGCCATCAGGGGACGAGCTTGGCCGGGTCGCTGACCTTCATGCGATGGTAAACCTGCTGCCGAAGATTCCGGCGGAATCCGTCGCCTACCACGCCAACCGCAACCACTTTTCGCGGTGGCTCAAGGCCCGCACCGAATTCGAGTTGGCCCACCGGATCCGTCCCGTAGCGCTCGCGGATTTCAAGACAGTTGACGATTTGCGCAGTTACCTTATACGCAACTTCGAGCGGTCTTTGCACCAGGCGCAGATCGGGGTGACGGTGAATTTTTCTCCGGAGTACTTCACCCCGGACATCAATTTCGTGAAAATCGGCAGCGGCTCCCTCGGGGGAAAGGCGCGGGGCATCGCGTTCTTCAACACACTCATGGGCAGGAGCAGCTTTACGCACCGCTTCGAAGGTGCCCGGATCGCCATCCCCAACACCGCAGTTGTCGCGACAGACCTTTTCGACGCCTTCATGGAACAGAACGACCTTTACCCGATCATTCACGAAGATGTGGGGGATGAGTCGCTCCGGGATACTTGCGTAAGCGCTGCGCTGCCGCAATCGCTGATGAAGGATCTGAAGGGGTTCGTCGAAAAAGTGCGCTATCCTCTCGCGGTACGCTCCTCCTCGCTCATGGAGGACTCCCAGTCCCAGCCGTTTGCAGGCATATACGAGACTTATTTGCTGCCGAATAGCCATCCGGATGCACGAGTTCGCCTCGAACAACTCTGCCGCGCGATCAAGCTTGTTTACGCATCGACCTTTTCGCGAGAAGCCCGCGCCTACCTGGGCACCACACCGCACTTGCAGGACGAGGAAAAGATGGCCGTGATCCTTCAGAGACTTGTGGGATGCCGCTACGCGGACAGGTTCTACCCGAGCTTCTCCGGCGTTGCGCAATCATACAATTTCTACCCAATGCCGCCTATCCAGCCGGAGGACGGCGCCGCACATGTCGCACTGGGCCTGGGAAAGGCAGTTGTCGATGGTTACCGCGTCCTCCGTTTCTCTCCTGCGCATCCAAGGCACCTGCATCAGTTTGCCACGCTGAACGACTATCTGAACAACTCCCAGAAGGAATTCCTTGCGTTGGACATGCGCCATCCGGAACACCCCGTCGATTACGATTCCTCAGCGAACCTTGTGAGGCTCGGATTGGATGCGGCAGAGCAGGATGGGACATTGCAGGCGCTTGGCTCAACCTATTCGGTGGAAAACCAGGCGGTCTACGACGGCATCTCACGGCCGGGGCCACGCCTGGTGACTTTTGCGCATATCCTTAAACACCGTATGTTTCCTCTGGCCGAAATGCTCAAGTTTGTTCTCGAGATCAGCACGGAAGCCATCGGTTGCCACGTGGAAATGGAGTTCGCTGTGGATCTGGCCGAGCGGATATTCTACATCCTGCAGATGCGGCCCATGACGGCTCTGGAAAATGGCGTAAAGGTCAACCTTCAGGATATTGATATGGGGAAAGCCGTCTGTCACAGCCGCAGGGCCCTCGGACACGGTTTCATCGATGACTTGGCGGATGTCGTTTATGTGAAGCCGGAGGCGTTCAACCCAGCCGACTCCAAGACCATCGCAAGAGAAATCGGAGAAATCAACGACAGGTTAAGAAAGGAGGGCCATGGCTATGTTCTCATAGGGCCCGGGCGTTGGGGTACGGCAGACCCCTGGCTTGGCATCCCTGTCACGTGGGGACAGATCTCCGCCGCAAGGCTAATCATCGAAACAACCCTGCCCGGTTTCATTGTGGATCCCTCGTTCGGCACTCACTTCCTGCATAATGTAACCGCCCTCGGCATCGGCTACTTCACGATCAATCATGTGGCCGGTGACGGGAACATCGATTGGCGGTGGCTGCATGATCAGAAAGCCGTCTCGGAATCGAGCAGACTGCGGCACGTTCGGTTGCCCAAGCCCCTGGATGTTCGTATCGACGGCCGCAGCGGCGAGGGTGTCGTCTTGAGAAGCTGATGCGGCTTCGCGGTATCTTTCGAACTCAGATTGCCTCGCAAACCGCCTCTCCCACTTGGGAAGTTGTTGCCGGCGTGCCGGCAAGATGCAAATCCGGAGTGGCTCTGCCTCCTGCCACCACCTTCTCGATTGCGGAGGCAATCGCAGCAGCTTCCTCCTTGAGTTCGAAACTGTAGTCGAGCATCGCCGCCGCCGAGGCAATGGCACCCAGCGGGTTTGCCTTGTTTTGTCCGGCGATATCCGGAGCGGAGCCGTGAACAGGTTCGTACAGCCCGGTCCAGGCGCCCGAAAGCTTGCGCTCCCCGAGAGAAGCGGACGGCAGCATCCCGATCGAGCCCGCGAGCACGGCGGCCTCATCGCTCAGAATATCGCCGAACATGTTCTCTGTCAGGAGAACGTCGAAGCGGCGCGGAGCAAGAATCAGTTGCATGGCGCAATTGTCGACCAGCAGGTGCTCCAGAACCACGTCCGGGTACCCGCGCGCAATCTCGGTCACCACGCGTCGCCAGAGCTGCGAGTTTTCGAGCACGTTTGCCTTGTCCACGCTGGTGACGCTGCGCCGCCGGCCGCGCGCCAGCGAGAACGCCATGTGCGCGATCCGCTCGATTTCAGATCGCATGTAGTTCATGGTGTTGACCGCGCGCGTTTCCCCTCCCTCACCGGTAATCCCGCGAGGTGTGCCGTAGTAGATCCCGGCGGTCAGTTCGCGCACGATGATCATGTCCGTGCCTTCGACCAGTTCTTTTTTCAAGGGACTCGATCCCAGAAGCGCCGGATAGACGTGAACCGGGCGCAGGTTGGCATAGACTCCAAGCGCTTTGCGCAATGCCAGGAGGCCTTTTTCAGGGCGGAGCTCGGGTGGGGCGCTGTCAAAACCAGGCAACCCCACCGCGCCAAGCAAAGTCGCGTCCGCCTCCAACGCCTGGGTCAGGACCGCGGCAGAAAGTGGGCTCCCGACTTTCTGAATTGCGGCGCCACCGATGAGTCCTTCTGTCAAATGCAGGGAGTGACGAAACCTTTCGCAGACGCGCCGAAGCACCCGTACTGCTTCGCCGATCACTTCCGGGCCAACGCCGTCACCCGGGAGGACGAGGATCCGCAGTTGCATATCCGCTCGATTCTCACTTTGCAGTCCGGTTTTCAAAAAAACTGAACAGTTATCAGTTCCCGATTACTGGTTGGCGGCTTGCGCAAACTGGCTGGCTTCCTCGCGAATGAACTCGACGATTTCCTCGTCCATGACTCCCTTCTTGCGATCGGCAAAGGCAATGAAGCGCTCGTACACCGCCTTGAGTTCCACCGGCGAGAGGTTGTAGCCGAGGTATTCACAGCGCTCCCTGAGGGCATGCCTGCCGCTGTGCTTCCCGAGGATGAGCCGGCTCGATGGTACGCCGACCGTTCTCGGATCTATGATTTCATAAGTCGTGCGTTCCTTCAAAAAGCCGTCCTGATGGATGCCGGCCTCATGAGCGAAAGCATTGCGTCCCACGATTGCCTTATTAGGCTGCGGCCCGAAAGAGATCTGCTGGGTAAGCATCTGACTGGCCGGGAAGAGCTTCTCGGTAAGCACCGTTGTGTGATAGGGAAGCTTGTCCTGTCGTGTCCGAATGGCCATCACTATCTCTTCGAGCGCGCAGTTGCCGGCGCGTTCTCCGATACCGTTTACAGTGCACTCGACCTGCCGCGCTCCTGCCTGCACGGCCGCAATAGAGTTGGCCACGGCCAGACCGAGGTCGTTGTGGCAATGCACACTTACAATCGCGTCCGAGCCAAGACACCCGACGAGTCGTCTCACCAGAGAGGCAAATTCATCCGGGATCGAGCAGCCGACTGTGTCCGGGATATTCACCGTTCGCGCGCCCGCGCCAACGACCGCTTTGCATACCTCTTCGAGATAGTCAGGATCGGTTCGTGTCGCATCCTCAGCGGAGAACTCCACGTCGTCCACATACTTTCGGGCCAGTTCCACCGCGGCCGCGGCGTCTTCCAGCACGCGGCTGCGCGTCATCTTCAGCTTGTACTTCAGATGAATGTCGCTGGTCGCGATGAACGTATGCAGGCGCGGCCTCTTCGCATGCTTGAGCGCAAGCGCGGCACGCTCCACGTCCAGCTTGCAGGCGCGAGCAAGAGCGGCAACGCGTGATCCGGAGAAGCTCCGGCTGATCGTGTCCACGGCTGCAAATTCGCCTTCCGAAGCAATGGGGAAACCGGCTTCAAGTATGTCCACACCGAGTTCCACCAGCACGGAAGCCATGGAGAGTTTTTCATCCACAGTCATGCTGCAACCCGGCGATTGCTCGCCGTCCCGGAGCGTGGTGTCGAAGATATAGACGCGCTCGGTCATGCTCTTTCCTCCTTGTCGTCGGTCAAGTTTCGCAGGCCGCCTACAATGCTGATCAATTATCAGCAGTAGAATCAGATTTGACAAATTTATAATTATCTCTTGTACAATAAGTATGATTGATACTATAAACTCCTCTTATGAAACCAGCTGATAAATCCACAGAACTTGATATTCATGCCGTACGGGTTTTCCATGCTGTGGCGGCGGAGAGAAGTTTCTCGCGCGCGGCTGAAAAGCTGTACCGCACCCAGCCGGCGGTTTCGATGATGGTGCGGCGTTTGGAAGCCGAGTTGGGGGAAAGGCTGATTGATCGTTCGGGACGGGAGTTGCTGTTGACCGATGCGGGGAAGCTGGCATTTGAATATGCCGAACGTTTCGAGAACCTGCAGCGGGAGATGGAGAACGCATTTGCTGAGCTCCGTGACAATACCGCGGGCCGGCTGACCATAGGCGCGAATGAGTCGACAACGTTCTATCTGCTGCGGCACATCCAGAGCTACCGCAAGCTGTATCCGCGCGTAAAAGTGCGAGTCCAGCGCAGCCTCTCCAGCCTGATTCCTAACCAGCTGATCAGCGGGGAGCTGGAGTTGGGGGTGATCAGCTTCGACCCTGGCGACATCCGCCTCACCTCCAAAGTTATTTACAATGATCACCTGGCTTTTGTGGTCTCGCCTCAGCACCGTCTGGCGACCAGCGCGTCAGTTTCGATCAAGGACCTGGGCATGGAGACATTCATTGCGCACAACGTTTATTCGCCCTATCGGGAGATCGTCTTGAGGGAATTCCAGAGTCGCCAGGTCTCGCTGCATATGGATGTCGAGATGCCCACGGTGGAATCGATCCGCAAGCTGGTTCAACGGAATGAAGGGGTGGCCTTCCTGCCGCGGATGTGTGTTGAGGCGGATCTGGAGCAGGGGAAGCTCCACGAAGTGCGCGTGGAGGAACTGGAAGTCGAAAGGAAGATCCGCCTGGTCTATCCGGCGCGCCGCATGCTCAGCCATGCCGCCCGCGCCTTCCTCGAACTGATTGGCAGATGACGGAAGGAGGCGGGTCGTGAGCAAACCAGAAATACCGATGACCCCGGCGGTGAGGTTCCTGCGCGGGCGGAAGGTGGAATTCCTGCCGCACTTTTATCCGCCGAGGATCTGGAAGATGATCTCCCGGGTTCGCGGCCGGTTGTCAAAATCGATGAGAACGAGTTGCTGCCAGGTCCCGAGAAGCAGGCAGGAATCCTGAAAGGGGATGGTGAGCCCCGGCTTCATCAAGGCTGCGCGCACGTGACTATACCCGTTGCCATCGCCCCAACGCCGGTCATGTTCGTAAGCGATGGTCTCCGGGACCAGGCGCTCGATGGCAGCGCGCAAGTCCCGAATCACACCAGACTCGAATTCAATGGTAGTCACGGCAGCTGTCGAACCGGGCACAAAAACGTGCAAGACGCCGTCCTTCTGCCCACTCCTTTGCACCGCCTTCGTCGCGAAGGCTGTGATATCCAGGACCTCGGACTGGCCGCGGGTCTTGATCTGTTCGCGATAGGTGCAGACGGACATAAGCTATTTGCTCAACTCCGCCTTGGCTATCTCCTTGTACTTCTCCACGCCGACCAGCGATCCGTGATGCAATTGCTTGTAGAGATTATTAAGGCTCTGTTCGGCTGAATTGGCCGCTTTACCGCCCAGCAAGGAGGCTTTGGCGAAGTTGCGGAGCGCCAATTCGGTCTTCTGCGTTTGCCAATACGCCTGGCCAAGATAGTAGTACGCTTGGTCGTTCCGCGGATTGTACTTAGTTGCGTTTTCCAGGTTCGTGACCGCGTTTAGGAAGTCATTCTTAGTGTAGGAACCATACCCAATAATCCAGTAGCATCCCGCCTGAACGGCTTTGACATACGTCTCCCAGTCTTTCTCGCTCATCTGTTCGGGCTTGGTTGCAGCCTGGATCACCTTCAGGCACTGCCTGGAGTACTTGTCGGCTTCTGCGAAACTTTGCGCATCGCCGTAATACTTGACCAGTTCAAACAGCATTTCGTAATTATCGGGAAGTTTCTGCACAGTTGTGTTGGCCCACTGAACGAACTTCGCAGTGTTCCCCAATGATTGGTATGCCTTCGCGAGCCAGTAAGCGCCGATGCCGCTAGGGCTTTTTTTGTACGCCTCTTCTCCAAAAACAACAAATTCGTTGTAGTTCTTGGTCTCCTGATAGGCAGCCGCCACAAGTGCGATCGTGTAGGCATCACCGGGTACGAGGGAGAGAAACCGCCGGCCAACTGTCGCGATCTGGGGCCATTTCTTGCCGTCCTGGAGTCCTTTCAACATCCCCTGGAAATCCGAAACAATGTATTGCTCCAAGGTCGACTTGGGGTAGGCCTTGTAGAATTTCTCGATCAGATCGATCTTTTTTGCAGGATCGGATTCGCCGGTGATGGCCTGATAAGCGCTATATTCCTCGGGTGTGTATTGCGGGGCCTGCTGCGCAAGTGCTTTCGCACAGGGACGGATCACCATCAGAGAACAGAGGATGAAAGCCAGAATAAATACCTTGCGCGTCGAGCCTGACAGAGTAGTCATGTCTTTAGCTCCTTCTTAATGCGGAGCTCCGGATCGGGCGGAAGCTGCCCGAGCCCGGGAGTGCTCCTGCGGACATTGATTTATGCTATCCAGAGATCTGCGGCCCTACTCTATATCAGAGGAGAAATGCGTGTCCAGCGTTAACGAAGCGCGGGCATTTTGCAATTGCCGGGCCGGGAAATCATCCTGTATGCTTCGCCCCATGATCGTCCGGGTAGTGGCTCTTTCCGCCATTGAATTTGAAGATGAGACTTTTCGGATCAGCGAGGATCTAGACTTGGAACGGATGATCTCCTCGCTTCGGGCCGTCGGCCAGGTGCAACCGGTATTGCTCCTGGTGCGCGCGACTTCGGAGCCCTCAAAAATAGTCTGCGGCTTCCGCCGGCTGCACGGGCTGCGCGCTCTTGGAAAGGCGGGTGCCGCCGCGAGAATTCTGAACGCCGCGGAATTCACCACCCTCGAAGTCTTTCTTAGAGCGATTTGGGACAATCTGGCCCAGCGCCCGTTCAACCCGCTCGAGGCGGCCCGGGTTCTTTTCACTCTTCGGCAGAAATGCGGAGTGGAGGACCAGGCTTTGATTGAGCAGTTTCTGCCGATGCTCGGCCTGTCTCCGCATCGCAACGTTCTGCAAAGCTACCTCGGCCTGCATCAGCTGCACGCGGAACTGAGGCGTTTAGTGAATGAAGGCCATCTGACACTGGCAAGCGCGGAGCGGCTTTCCCGGGAAGCGCCGGACGCGCAGGCGCGCGCGGCGCCGGTATGGAGCAGCATCCGTTTGACCGCCAGCCTGCAGCGGGAACTGCTGGACCTGGCGGAAGATCTTGCCGCGATCTCAGGCACGACGCCGTCAGAAATCCTTGCCGATCCTGAGATTCTGCCCATCACCCGGGATGCAGGACTTTCCGGGTACCAGAAGGGACAGAAAATCTACGAACTGCTTTACCGCCGCCGCAATCCGAGGCTTTCCGTGGCCCGGGATGCTTTCCTCGCCGAAAAATCCAAGCTGGACTTGCCCGGGTCTGTGCGCCTATCCCCCGATCCATTTTTTGAGAGGCCCCGCCTGCGTGTCGAATTCGACGTGAATTCCGCTCATGCGTTTCGTGAGACAGTGGCCGCGCTCGATCGTGCCTGCAGCGCCGCCTCGCTGGAACGTCTGTTTCAAATCTGAGTGAGCGCCATGGTTCCTTACCGTCCGGAGCGCATCCTGATTGAAGAGGAAGTGTGGAGCGATCGCGCTTTGTGGGAGATGCTGCAAAGGCCTCCTGGGATTGCCACGCGCACAATTCCGAGTGTCGAGTCCATACTTCCGGAATTGCGCATGGCGGCGGATTTCCGCACCGTGTGGCCAAGCGCACATTGACCCTATGGAGCGTTTTCAAAGCGACATAAAGTCGGCTGAGATCCAAGCGCTTCGCCGTTGATCAGATCAGAGAACAAAAAGGCGAGGCCACCGTCACCGTTGGCCTCGCTGTGCGGAACAGATCTTGGTTACTACTTGCTCCTAGTTTGTGCGGAATAAAGCTAGTCCGCAAACCATGAGCAGTCCGAGCCCAAGCAGGATGATCAGGTTTGGTTCTGGAACGGAAACCAAACCTTGGTATTCTACACCGGCATCCTTGGGGGTAATCCACAGAACGCTCCCGAGAGGGTCTGTGTTGCTGCCAAGACTGGCCATGATTGAATCATACTGTGTTACGAAGCGAGTATCTGTAAGCACAAAATGGGAACGGCCATCCTCTCCATCATATATGACAGACCAAATGGCAGCTTGGAGGGCTGCAACTTGAGGATTAAACCCGCCAGCGCCATTCGTGCTTTGTCCGGCTGCAAAGCCGTACGTGTTCACCAGCCATGCTACCTGGCCAGCATTGTTTACGGGGTTGCCGTGGATTGTACCGTTATTCGTGACGTAGGTCTGATTGTAGTCACCGGGAACATAAATCTCAGTCGTGATATCTATACAGTAGAGAAAAGGCAGAGCGCGATTGTCCAGATACGACTGATCGATGCTCCCGCCGGTGTTGGTCAGGGTGCTCCCGTCCAGTGTCCAGGAGAAGCCCTGGAAATTGCCACCAACTGAAAGAGTGTCCGCACGTAATGTGCCGGCTCCAATAAAACCCGCCAGAGCGACGATGCACAGAAATACTGGCAACCGCATTGAATTGTTTTTCATTTGATACTCCGAATCCGAGACTGTTTTTTCTGTATTGCGACATAGGCAAAACTGTAATTGTAGGTCTACGAGCCCACATCTCCAAATAGAAATTAAGCAAAAAGCAAATGCTGTTCCAGATACTTGTTCAGCAGGACGCTCTTTGAAATCACGTGTCGAATCGGAGCAGGAAACATCCACAGCCGTGAGCGGTGCGTCCGGAGAGTAAGCGCGCAACATCTCCAGGGTGGGCTGGGGCAGTGTCACCAGAGCGAGGCGCACTTCCTCGCGACTCAAGACGACGGGTAAGCGGCTCTGCCGCGGCGGCCGAACGAAACGCAACGTAGGCCATTGCCGCAGCAGCGTGTGCTCAGAGAGGAACTTGATCCCGCACAGCGCCACCGTTGCCGAGGCGCGGGCGGCCTTTTTGCCATAGGTCAAGTAGAGGAAGTACTGGCGCAAGTTTTCTTCAGAAATTAGGTCCGGGCTCCGGTGATCATTCTCAGCGAGCCGGCATACAGCATTCACGTAGCCTTCTTGAGTACTTGAAGAAAGCCCCCTCAATTGCATATCCTCTGTCATCCGTTGGCGCGGAGAATCTGAATGAAGCTGGAAACACTGCGAAAAGCTCTGCCATTTTTTGCATTCGCCTCTGGATCGTGTGCACTCATTTATGAGTCGTTGTGGATGCGTTCGTTCGGCCTGATTTTCGGTAATACGACTCATGCCGTGGCAGCAATTTTAGCCGTTTTTATGGGGGGCCTGGCGTTTGGGAGCTTCCTGACCAGCCGTTTGCATTTCAAACAAACCATAAAGGCCTATGCAGTCGTGGAGTTGGGCATCGGAACTTTCGCATTGTTGACCATCCCGCTTCTGTATTTTCTGCCGTCGTGGTACGGGGTGTTTGCCCGCGCGCACAGCCTATCTCCGATTGCCGAGCTCCTATGCCGCCTGATTGGAGCCACATTGATCTTAATGCCGCCGACAACCCTGCTCGGCATGACCTTCCCCCTCCTGATTGAATTTCTTACGCGCAGCGGCAGAAATTTCTACGTCAACATGGGTTTTCTCTATCGTACGAACACCCTGGGCGGCGCTTTTGGAGTCTTTCTCGTCACCTTTATTTTGATGCCCTTGATGGGAAAGCTGGCAACCTTCATTCTGGCGGCGTCCACAAACCTCGCCATCGGCCTCCTCGCCTGGAACTGGGGCAAGGATTTGCAGGATGGATCCCAGCGGAAATCGCAAGCAAAGGGGACCCAGCGGATCTCCCCCGCTCAATCTGAGGAGCCTGCATCGGGTTCGCGGGAGAACCTGCCTCTGATTTTCCTTCTGACTGCCTTTACGACAGGGCTTTTTTCCTTCGGACTGGAAATCCTCTGGACCCGCTCGCTGGCACTGGTGATCGGCTCGTCCATCTACTCGTTCAACATCATGCTCATCGCACTCCTTGTCGGGATCGTTATGGGCGCGAGGTTCTATGAAGCTTACTGGCCCAAGATCAGGAATCCGACCCGGTGGCTGTCGGTCCTGGTGCTCCTTGTCGGCCTGTTGTGCCTGGTCGACGTGACCCTCATAGGTTTCCTGCCCGTTCTATCGTTTGCGCTGATCAAAACCCTCCCCGATTCCTTCCTTCTAAACGAAGGCTCGGGTTTTCTTCTCTGCTTCCTGACCATGTTGCTGGTTACTCTGCCTCTGGGGTTCCTTTTCCCGCTCTTGACGCATTTCATGAAGCTGACGCGGCACTCCCCTCAGAAGATCTCGAGTCATCTTTACATCTGGAACACACTGGGGACTATTGTAGGTTCCTTCGGCACTGCCTTCCTGCTCGTGCCCCGCTTCGGAATGCAAACATCGTTTGTCCTGTTGGCTGCGCTGCCTCTCGTGCTAGGCCTGTGGTATCTGTGTGGTTCCCTCCATTGGTCAATGGTCCTCAGGACCGGCGCGCTCATCATGTGTGCCCTAATCTGTCTGATCCTGGTGCGGTGGTACCAGCCATGGGACCTGTACATGATGACTGCTGGTATTTACAGGTACGGCATCGATTGGCGTGATGGCATCAAGACTGCATGGGAACTGCCCGAGTTTCTGCGGAACGGACGGCGGATTCTCTTCTACAAGGAAGGCAACGAAGGTGTAGTGTGCGTCAATCAGAGCGGGGATGAGCGAACGATTTCCGTCAACGGCAAGACTGACGGCGGCAACGGCCAGGACGTTATTACGCAGCGGCTCATCGCCCACGTTCCCTTGATGCTGCACCCCAATCCGGAACGGGCGCTGGTGATTGGGTGGGGAACAGGCTCTACGGCTGGAAGTGCCGGCCTGTATCCAAGCCTGAAGCAGATCGACTGTGTCGAGATTGAACCCCTGATGTTCGCGTGCAGGAACTTTTTTACCGACATTAACCACGAGATTGCCGCGGATCCCCGGTTCAAGATCTACATCCAGGACGGCCGGAACTACTTACTGACCACGCCGACCGCATACGATGTGATTTTGTCCGAGCCCTCCAATCCGTGGATCACCGGCGTTTCCAATCTCTTCACGAAAGATTTTTACTCGATCTCGAAGAGCCGCCTGAGGCCGGG
>Ga0187882_1000988_pt1 | contig 29978 bp, 28 predicted proteins | sample June2016WEW_19_1_3_FD_132991 | JGI IMG/M metagenome (GOLD analysis project Ga0187882, IMG submission 132991) | Peatland microbial communities from SPRUCE experiment site at the Marcell Experimental Forest, Minnesota, USA - June2016WEW_19_150 | ecosystem: Environmental > Terrestrial > Soil >... | reverse complement strand
CTGGCGATGGCTTTCTTGGTTTCATGCATGAAGTCCTGGCTGACCGCACGACGCGCTTCGATCAGAGACACGGTGTTCTGATACGCGACCGGATCGAGGAAGCTGAATGCCAGGTCTTCCAGTTCTCCTCGAATGAGACCCATGCCCAGGCGGTGTGCCAGCGGCACATAGATGTCCAGCGTCTCCCGCGATATGCGTTCGCGCCGCTCCGGGGGTAGATACTGCAGGGTGCGCATATTGTGGAGACGGTCGGCCAGCTTTACAAACAGCACGCGGATGTCCCCCACCATGGCAAGCAGCATTTTCCGGAAGTTTTCGGCCTGTTTCTCGTGCCGGGAGCTGAAGTAGACCTGCGATATTTTGGTGACCCCGTCGACAATCTGGTAAACCTCGTCTCCAAACTGGCGGCGCAATTCTTCAGGAGATATGAGGGTGTCTTCCAGAACGTCGTGAAGCAAACCGGAAGTGACGGTCACCGCGTCCATCTTGAGTTCGGCAAGAATGTTCGCGACTTCAAGGGGATGCGTCAGATAAGGCTCGCCATTCATCCGCAATTGCCCTTTGTGGAACTTTGCGGATACGACATAGCCGCGCTGAACCAACTCCAGAGCCTCGGGGTGATAGCGCAGCACCTTCTCAGCAAGGTCCTCGAAGCGGATCATAGTCATACAGATCGTTCTAACGACTTATTATAGAGGAAAAGGAGCAGGCAGGGAATGGGGTACGCCTGCCCTCCACACGGGCTTTCATGGCGTACCCCAGCAGGAATCATCGGAAGCACAGCGGCTTCCAAGGCAAGCAAAGTTGATACGGCGAAGGGCTATTTTCCAGGAGCAAGTTTCTTGGGTTTCTTGGCCTCTTCCTCCGCCGCCCTGAGGTGCATTGTCAGCGCCTTCTGCGAGATGAGATCCGCATTACGAATCAACTCGGCTCTGGCCTTGGCATCCTTTTCAAACTTGGCTTTTTCTCGCCAGAGGAGATTCTCGTAATCCATGGCGTCAAAATAGTCAGGCCTGATTTTCAGGGCCTTTTCGATGCAATCCAACCCCTCCTGGATATCGCTGAGCGTTTTCTGCTTATCTTCCGTCGTGAGGAATTCTACGTTTTCTCCTTGAATGCCGGTCTTCTTGTAGGAGTCGTTGTAGTCGATCACGGCGACTCGATAGAGCGATTCTGCGTTGGTCGGATCGATTGCTTGAATTTTTCCACACCACTTCTTCGATTCCGCGGAATTGTCGAGCTGATAGTAAAGGCTGGCGATGCTCAGCATCGCATTAATACTTCTGGGCTCAGTCTCCAGGATGCTCTCAAAAGTCTTGATGGCTTTATTGGCCATCTCCGTGCTCTTTGGATCCGGAGAGCCCGGCACGAATTGCGATGTATACGAAGTGGCCAAATACATCTTGGCGACATTAAACTCGGGGTCGAGCGCAATGGAATCTTCGAACAGTTTAGCGGCCTCCTCGTACTTCTGCTCCGCGAACGCCTTGACGCCCTTGTTGAGCTTATCGCGAGCGCGGAGTTTCGTGACGAAGCCGCAGCCCGAAAGGGGTATCATCGCCGCAAGTGCAAAAATAACAAGCCACTTCTTGTTGACCCTCATTATGGCCTCCAGACAATTTCAGTAATAGCGCGAAGCGGACCGATTGCTCGCCTATCGCAGTTCGGTGAGAAGCCCCACATCAAGCACGCCCGCGCCTTTCGCGATGTCGATGATCTTGACGACATCTCCGTAAGGCAGCTTGGCGCTCGCGCTGATAAACATGTTCTTGTTTGCCCGGGCGCTATAAATATCGCGGAGCTTTGATCCCAATTCTATGATGGAGGTAGGCTCCTGATTAATAGCCAGCTGAGCAGTTTCCGACATCGATACCACGATCACGTCCGCAGGTGGAGGCGTCTTGTTGCCCTCATCTTGAGCAGGTTGTGGCACCTTGACCTCAAGGTCCTGCTGCCGAACCGGGGTAATGACCATAAAGATAATGAGAAGCACGAGCAGGATATCGATGTAGGGAGTGATATTAATATCCGACTTCGGGCCTTTGTTGATACCAACCGCCATTGACATGGAAGAACACTTCCTTTCTGCCAGCCGTTAAAACTACGGTCCCGCACATAACCCACTGGTGGATGCGACACAGCCGATAGGGCCAGCACAAGCAGCAAGCATTCGGCGTGCCGATTGCGAAGAGCCAGCCGGCCCAAGAAAAACTGCTGCGCCGTGGTGACGAAAGCACCACCGCGCGATTCCCACGAGAGGCTTACTCCAGGAGCCGCCGGCGCAGCTGCTATTTTTCCTTTTCCGTCATTAGGCCGATTCGTTCGACACCGGTTTTGCGGCACTCGTTTACGACCTCAACGACGCGCCCATAGAGTACGGCCGTGTCGGCCTTCAAGTACATGACCTTATTGATCTCGCCGCCGCCAAAGCGCTTGGTCAGAGCATCCAGCAGGGCAGATTCCGTTGTCTGGTTCTTTCCCAGATACACGCGCCCCTGCCGGTCTAAGGCCACCACAACAGCCTCTTTCGAGTCCGCATCTGGCGCCTCCAGCGGGAACTTGGCTTTGGGAAGATTCACGCTGATTCCCTGCTGGAGCAACGGCGTGGTGATCATGAAGATGATCAACAACACCAGCATAATGTCAGCCATTGGCGTGACATTGATGTCGCTGGTTACCTTGCCCGTAGATATATGTTTAGCCACCGATCTGACCCCGCTTCTTAAGGAAGTAATCGATCAATTCGGAAGACGAGTTGTCCATCTCGATCGTAAAGGTCTCGATCCGGTTCGTGAAGGCGTTATAAGCCCACACCGCAGGAACCGCGACGAACAGACCGAATGCCGTCGTCACCAACGCTTCCGCGATACCGCCGGCCACAGCTGCGATTCCAGCGGTTTCCTCGGTCTTCATCCCCTGGAAAGCGTTGATGATACCGACCGTCGTTCCGAACAATCCTACGAACGGTGCGGTGGAACCAATCGTCGCCAAACCACCCAAACCTCGCTTCAGATCGGAAATCCCGATGGCTGTTGCGCGATCCAAGGCTCTCTTGGCAGATTCAATGGTCTCGCCCGGAATCTCTTTGCTTTTGGCGTGAGCCTGCAGCTCATGAAGCCCGGAGATCAGAACCTTCGCGAGATGGCTCTTGTTATTCTGCTCGCCAAGAGCGATCGCTTCCTCGATTTTGCCTTCCTTCAGGCACTCGGCAACCGCAGGGGTGAAAACGCGCGACTGATTGCGCGCCTGACGATACGTAAGCCATCTCTCGATCATGATGCTGATCGAATAGGCCGACATGATAGCAAGGATGCCTACCACGAATTTGGCAACCACGCCCATGGAACTCCACAGTTCGACTATGTTAATTCCCATCGATTTCCTCTAACCTCCAAGTGGGTTATTTGCTAAGTTTGAATTCCACCGTCACAGTAGCAACAACCGGGACGGGCTCTCCATTCAAAAGGGTAGGTGAATACTTCCATTGTTTCACGGCATCGATTGCGGCCTGCTCGAGCAGAGGATGACTCCGGAGCACACGAACGTTGATGACGTTCCCCTCCTCATCCACGTTGACTTCGAGTATGACGGTCGCCTCCACACGTGCGCGTTTTGCGAGTTCGGGATAGACCGGTAGAACTTTCCGGATAATCTTGGATTCCTGGACCTGCCCTCCCACGCGCACAGGATCGATTTTCTTGGGACGCGGTGGCGGCGGCGGTGGCGGCGGCGGTGCTCCACCCAGCAACCCGCTGGCGACCCCTCCGACACTCCCGACAGTTCCGCCTACGATTCCTCCGGCCACTCCGCCGATAACACCGCTGACTCCAACCACCGGCGGTTCATCTACTGGTGGCGGAATTTCCTTCGGTATCTCGGTCGGCGCCACGAATTTCGTCGGATCCACCTGGACCTTCTGAACCTGAACGACCCTGTTTTGTGAGGGCGGTGGCGGCGGAGGTGGTGGTGGCGGTGGCGGCGGCGGCGGCGCGATCAAAAACGTCAACAGCTCGCCTTCCGGAAGCACGTTGAAAAATACCAACGGCAAAATCACAATCACAATGACTACGATCACGTGCGCCACAAGGGAAATCACGAGCGTCAGTAGACGTCTCGTTAGATCCTTGCCAGTGGTCTGATCTAAAGTTTCAAACATTGTTTCTCCCGTATACTGCCCTCGGGCCATAGATTGGGGTTTATACGCGGTGCCGATCGGAAGCGCGATCTTAATATCGGCCTGTAAAAACTGTCAAGAAGATTCTGCCCGCGTGCGCCTCAATCTCAGACCCTGCAGAGAGCTCCTCGAAATGCGCGGATCTTACGCGCCTTTTTCACGGTTTAGGCCGCCCTGGTCTTCGCCTTCAACTCCGCCGTCCGGTACCACCACTCGACGATCGGCGAGGCGATGGCGATGCTCGAATACGTGCCTATGATAATCCCTACGGTCAGGGCAAACGAGAAGCCGCTTAACACTTCCCCGCCGAAAACGAGAAGTGCAAACACGGACAAAAACGTCATCCCTGAAGTCATGATAGTCCGGGAGAGCGTCTGATTGATACTCAGGTTGAGCACACGCGTGAGCGATTCCTTGCGCATCGTCCTGAGGTTCTCTCGGACGCGGTCGAAAACCACGATGGTGTCGTTGACCGAATAACCGGTCAGCGTCAAGAGCGCCGCGATGACGGTCAAGGAAATTTCCTTCTGGGTCAGCGCGAACAGCCCCAACGTAATCAATATGTCATGAAAGAGCGCAACGATGGCGCCCACTCCATAAATTGGTTTGAATCGAAACCCGATATAAACCAGCATTCCCAGAAACGAGAGACTGACAGCCAGCGCCGCACGATTCCGCAAGTCGGAACCTACAACCGCCCCCACGCTGTGGTTGCCGGGCACCGCAAATGGTCCGGCATAGAACGTCTTCGACATGCTCGCCTGGACAGCGGAACTCACACCAGACACGCTCCTCAGATTGTCCAGCGAGCCAACGATGCCTCCGCCAATTTTGTCGCGGTAGTTGATCATGGCGGCTGCCAGATCGCGGTAATGCGTCTGTATCTCTTGTGCGGATTTGCCCTGGCTCGCCCAATTGTCAGGATCGGTATCCAACAAATTCTTTGCGAGTGTCTCCGTGCCGACATTATTGAAATCAATCAGGCTGGAGCCTATGTGCTCGGGATCGAAGGTCTGCTTCAGCAACGTCTGCAGCTGCTTTCGTCCCGCATCAGCATTCTGGCCACCCGCAAAGACCTGCTGCATGCGAACGATCACGGCGTTATCCGCCAGGTTGCCGTAGCGTTGGATAATGCTGCTGCCGACTGCCTCCGGCTTCAGCGCCTTGCGGATCTGATCCATATCCGGGCTCTGGTTAAACTTGAGGTTTACCACGGTGCCGCCCTTGAAATCGATTCCTAACGCGAGCCCTCCGTGGACGAAGTAGCCGACTACGCCCAGAGCGAGCAGAAACCATGAGAACCCGAAGAAGTACCACTTCTTGCCCAACCAGTCGACTGAGACATTTTTAAGGATTTCCACTCACGACTCCAAGTATTTTTCCGGAGTGCCAGTATTCTCAACCGGCCAGTCGCTCGACTCTCGCCCGTTGATTGGACCCCGTTTCGATTTGCAAGTTCCGTTAAATTGACAAGGATTCCAATTTTCTCCGACTCAGCGTCAAATCGAACAACCGGTGAGACACATAGACTGCCGTGAACATGTTCGCCAGCAGGCCCACAGTAAGGGTAATGGCAAATCCGCGGATCGGTCCGGTGCCAAACTGAAAAAGGAATGCGGCGGCGATCAGCGACGTCAGATGCGTGTCGAAAATGGTCCAAAACACTTTCCCGAATCCAGTGTCGACCGCAGCCCGAATCGTTTTCCCGTTACGAATCTCCTCGCGGATTCTCTCAAAAATCAGGATGTTCGAATCCACCGCCATCCCTATGGTCAGAATTACGCCCGCGATGCCGGGGAGCGTCAGCGTCGCGCCCACCACGCCCATGAATCCCAACAGAATGACCAGGTTTCCAATCAGGCAGTAGACCGCGTTCAAGCCCGAATGCTTATAGTAGATCAGCATTCCGATGATCACGAGCCCGAACCCGATGATCGCCGCCGTGATACCGGCGCGGATCGAATCATTCCCGAGCGAGGCTCCGACCACGTGTTGTTCCTGGATCACGAGCGATGCCGGCAGAGCGCCTGTTCTCAGCAGCATGGCCAGATCTTCCGCCGACTGTACGGTGAAGTTGCCGCCGCTGATTTGCCCGCGCTCATCGATGCGTCCTTGAATTATGGGCGCGGACGATACCTGGCCGTCCATCACGATCGCGAGCCGATCCCCAAGGTGCTGCTCCGTGGCGCGCCCGAAGATCCTGGCGCCATTAGCCGTAAGAAAGAAATCCACGTCCGGGCGTCCGTTATTGTCCGCACTGCGCCTCGCGTTTTTCAAATCCTTTCCGGTGATCGTTGGAACGGAGTCGAGTACCAGGTACTGTTCAGTATTCGTGTCGCCGCTATCCCCATGGAAAGCGAGAATCTGATAGCCTTCGGGAATCTTGCCGCCGTTGGCCTGAATCGCTGCTTCCAGCGATGGGAACGGGCCCCCGTTGTCCTTTTTGACCATGCAGAGGGTCAGCTGTGCGGTGTCCTGAAGGAGATCCTTGACGCGATCAAAATCATCAACCCCTGGAAGTTCCACAATGATTTCGTCGTCGACCTGACTCCCGCTGCCGCCATAAATCTGTGTCATAGGCTCGGTGACGCCGAGAGCATTCACCCTGCGCTCTATGGTCGCCTTGGCCTGTTCAACCGTGGATACCTCCATGCTGTGCACCACGGAAGGCATCATGGTCAGGACGAAATCGGTCTTGCCGTTCACAATGGAACCGCTGATGTTGTACTTGCCGGCGCAAAACGGAGTCAAATAGTTACGTACGTCCTTATCCTGAGACGTGTCGACTCCCTTGATTTCTACGATGAGCCCGTTGTTCCCCTTCTTAGACGATTCGAACGCAATTTTCTTGTCGCGCAAATCGTTCGCGATGTGCTCGGCGTCCTGGGACAATTCCTGATTCAAAGCGTCCGCGGTCACTACCTGCAGCACCAGATGCATGCCGCCCTTCAGGTCCAATCCCAGGTTGATGCGCGAGAAAATCCCGCCGCCCGGTTTCGGAGTTACGAACAGGTAGATCGAGACCACCATGATCGCCAAAATAAACAGAAACTTCCATCTGAGATTCTTTTGCATAACAGTACCTAACCTCGGATTCTAGAGGGCTGCTTCCGGGGATACGGCAGGCCGGCAGTGGAGCGCACTAGCTGCCCGTTGAGGAATCGTCCGGCGCCTGCAACCCTGAAACCGCGCTTTTGGCGACTTCAATCTTCACCTGGTCGGCAACTTTGAGGATCAGGGTTTTATCCTTCACCCCGGCGACGACTCCATAAATGCCCGAACTCGTAATCACCTTGTCGCCGTTTCGGAGCTCGCCGATCATCGCCTCGAGTTTCTTTTGTCTTTTCCGCATAGGCATGAAAATAAGGAGGTAAAAGATCACGGCGATGATCAAAACCGGCGCGAACGAAATTAGAATATCCGTGGGGGCAGCTTGCTGCTGCGCTATCGTTACCCATTCCATTTGGCTATTGAGTACCTCCCAGTAGCGGTGACTTCACTGCTCCCGTTTTGAAGGATTATCCGGTTGGATCTGAGATCCCCATCAACCGTGGACATAACCTGCCGGGACCCTCGAACTCATTCGGGACGTTTCTCCAGTGACTCCAGCCATTTGCCCAAGGAATCAGACCGAATAAAATCCCTTATTTTACTCATGGTGTCAAGATAAAAGGTCACATTATGAACGGTATTGAGAATCGCGGACAGGTATTCTCCTGCCATGAACAAGTGCCGCAGGTAGGCTCGCGAATAGCGGCGGCATGTCAGACAGGGACAATTTGCATCCAAGGGCCTTTCATCTAAGGCATAGGCGGCGTTTTTGATCAGGATCCTTCCCTCGCTCGTAAAAAGGCAACCATTTCGCGCATTACGCGTGGGTAGGACACAATCGAACATATCCACGCCCAGGGCGACACAGCGGAGCAGGTCCTCAGGCGTTCCCACACCCATCAGATAGCGGGGCCGGTCTTCCGGCATTCCTAGGATCGTGGCTGCAATGACTTCCATCATCACGTCCTTTGGCTCTCCAACGCTGAGCCCTCCGATCGCCAGACCGTCGAAGCCCGTGCCGAGCAGAGCATCGGTCGAGGTCCGCCGCAATTCCGGGAATACACCGCCCTGAATGATTCCGAAGATGCCCCCGGGTACCACCGCCTCGCTTCCCCACCGTTCCGCGCAACGCGCAGCCCAGCGCATCGAAAGGAGCATAGACTTCTCCGCATCCGCTCGCGAGCACGGATACGGCGTGCATTCATCGAACGCCATGACGATGTCCGAACCCAAGGCAAGCTGGATCTCAATGGATTTCTCAGGACTCAGAAAATGTCGGCTGCCGTCCAGATGAGACTTAAAGTGGACGCCTTCTTCACTAATCCTCCGCAGCTCTCGATGGCTGAAGACTTGGAAGCCTCCCGAATCCGTCAGAATCCCATGATCCCAGGACATGAAGCGGTGCAGGCCTCCCAGCTTGGCGATGCCTTCGTGACCGGGTCGCAAGTACAGGTGGTACGTGTTCGCCAGCACGATGCCGCAGTTCATCGCCTCCAGCCACTCATGCGGAAGTGCTTTCACGGTTGCCGCGGTTCCAACGGGCATAAACACCGGGGTCTCCACATCACCGTGTGCGGTGTGAAGCATTCCCAAGCGTGCCGCCGAACTTTTATCTTTCCGCAGAACTTCGAATCCGAACATTTACGAACCCCAGATCACCAACCTCAGACATCCAGCTTCGGACCTCGGCGCGGTCGTCCGAAGCAAGATCATAGCATGCCTTCTGGTTGACTCGCGCATCCACACAGGGCCCTCTCCGAGGCCCCAATTACGTGGTAATCTGTTTCCCGCCGATCCATTTCCTCCGCAAATGCGCCGTGCCGACTGTCGGATCGGCGGAGTCCGATGTCTGGTATAGTACATATATGAAGGTCGGCATTGTCGGCGCGCGCCTCGCCGGCTCCTACGCAGCTATGCTTCTATCTCGACTGGGACATGAAGTCCTTTTGCTCGACCCCTCCACAGGCGGCGAGAAGGCGTGCGGGGGCGGTATCACCGCCAAGGCTCATCTCACGATGTCGTGTCTGAAGGAGACAAGGCTGCCGTACAGCGAGATTCGAACCGTCGAACTGACAACATCACAGGGTCACTCCGCCGCATTGCCGCTCCGCCATCCCATTCAGATCTTTTCGCGCGCCGCGCTGGACGGAGCTTTGCGCACGCAGGCTCTTCAAGCCGGTGCCCGCTTCCTACCCGAACGGGCCCTGCGATTCGCATCAAACGGAAATGGCTGGGCGATCGAGGTTTCCTCGGGAACAACGCATGAAGTCGATTTTCTGGTAGGCGCGGACGGCGCTTCTAGTTCCGTACGAGCAGCCGTTTCCAGCAAGCTGGCCACAGAGGATCTTTCTCTGGCGCTGGGATACTATCTGCCCGGCATCTATCATCCCGACAAGGTCGTGGTTGTTTTTCAGGAACAGGGCTTTCACGGCTACCTCTGGTCCTTTCCGAGAGTGGATCACGCCTCGATCGGCATCGTCCGCCGCCTGGCCGATGCCCGGGCCACCGACCTGCGCCGCAGAGTGGCGGAGTTCATTCTGATGCGTTACCCCTCCGCGTCCTTTGCCGATATGCAGTTTTACGCGGCGCGCGTGCCCTGCCTCCGCCGCCGCACCCTCGCCAGCCAACGCGTCTGCGGCCGCAACTGGGCGCTGTTGGGAGATGCCGCGGGTTTTGCGAATGCGATCACAGCTGAAGGTATTTTTTTTGCGCTCAGATCGGCGGAGATCCTCGGCGAGGCGGTACAGTCAGGGGAACCCGCATCCTATGGGCAAAGGTGCAGGCTCGACTTTGGGGTCGATCTTGATCTTGCTGCCGCGTGGCGCGAAAGGTTTTACAGCGGAACCATTTTTCGCGATTCGCTTACGCGCCGTGCCATTCAGATGATCGAACGGAGCTCAACAGTGCGCCGCATTAGCGACGGGCTGATCTCTGGACGCCAAACGTATGCCCAACTTCGAGCACGATTGCTCTCCCGCAGCCCGCTCATTCTCGCGGAAACTTTAGGCGCCACGATCTTCAGGCACTGGCATTAAGGGCCTGTCATCGAATAACGTTTGCACTGTTCATTGACAAGACCCAACTGACCCTGCCCTATGGCCCGCCCATCTGTATCCAATAGATAGAGCTGTTGTCAGCAAGAAAGACGTCATTGCCATCCAGTGCCAGTCCAACCAACATAGGACCTGCGATGTAGTGAATCAGCTCCTTTCGCTTCAAGGAACAACGAAAGATGCCCTTTTTCCCGCTATAAGCAGTGGCAAGCCACAAATTTCCATCATGGCCGACGGCTAGTCCTTGCGGCCGAGCCAACCCTTCCAACAAAATCGAGACCTCTCCCTTGCGCGTGATCCGATACACAGGGTCCCGAATCGCCACTGTCGGACCGGTCACGTACAGATTGTCGTTGCGATCAAAGGCGAGGTGGAAAGCAGATACGCTGGGCGGAATGGCCGCAAACTCCTCATGCGATCCAGTCGAACCAATCCGAACGATCTTGCCCGTGCGGTCGCCCACATAGAGCCGTTCTTCGGCATCGAAAGCAATTCCACAAGGGACACCAAGATCTTCCGCGACCACTTCCAGTTTCTGAAAGTCGGTGTAGCGCAAAACTGTGCCGTCAGCGCGGCTCGATATGTATAGCTGCCCGCTCGGACTGAACGCCAGGCCCGTGGGATTCATGATTTCACAGGCAAACGCCGTCACCTCTCCACTCTTTGACACCTTCATTAAAGATCGGGGAGACCGTTGTCCACGCGCTCCGCTAATTGTGGTGATGATTGCGCCATCCACGCCCACCACCGGATTTGCGACCGGATGCAGTCCGGATGCCAGGCGGGCGCCTAAAATTAGTGGAAACATGGCGGATTTTGCACCGTTGACGCTCAGGGCGACCCCCGGGCCCTGGACGCCTTCGGGCACCTTCACAATGACGCGTTCCTCGGAGGCCGAAACTATATCTGCCTCAGTCGTGCCGAACAAAACCTTGGATACCGATGGAAGGCCCGGCTTGAATCCGCTGCATTGAATCGAGATTTCGCCGCCGGGAATCCCAATTGCGGGGGTGACTGCACGAATCGAAAGTTCCTGCGATCTCATAGCAAAGAAGGTACGTCATTTCCACATGGAAGATCAAGCCGCGAACTCTCGCCTCCGCGGTTAAGGCGCTCCAAGCGACGGCAAGAAACAGACGGCAGGCTGGTAAACGTCAGGCACGCGAAAGTTCGGGTCGGGCTCGATTGTCCAGGTCTACGTTCAGGTCCAGGTCAAAGTCCACGCGCGGTAGCGATCCTATGTTAGGGTCTGTGGGCGTTGACACTCCTCCGCGGTGAAAATATGATTACTTGTTTGGACGATTCCCGTTTTTCGAATAGGAGAGCAAGCACTTGGCCGCTGAAAACAACGGCGCAATCGTAGTTTTGGGCGCCAGAGTCCATAATTTGAAAAACATCACGGTCGAGCTCCCTCTCAATTCTCTGACCGTGGTTACCGGCGTTTCAGGCAGCGGCAAGAGCAGTCTGGCATTCGATACTATCTATGCCGAGGGCCAGCGTCGCTATGTGGCCTCCCTTTCGGCGTATGCCCGCCAGTTCCTCGAACGCATCGACCGGCCCGATGTCGACGACATTGTCGGAATATGCCCCGCGCTCGCCATTCGCCAAAAGAGCTATACGCGCAATCCGCGATCGACGGTCGGGACCGTTACGGAGATCAATGATTATCTACGACTGCTCTATGCGCGCATCGGGGTCACCCATTGCCACAGCTGCGGCCGGGTCGTTGAGAAGGACACTCCTGAAAAGATCGGTGATTTCGTGATGTCGCTGCCGCGCGGAATGCGTATCTATGTTTGCATGCCGTTGTCCGTCCCGGCCGCATCTGCCGCCTCGGAAATCTCCCATCGAAGAGGATCCAGGAAATCCTCCCCGGCATCAGGCGCGAATCAGCAGGAGTCCCGGGTTGCCGGTCTCGCTACCATCCTGCCCGGACTTCAGCAGCAGGGGTTTTTGCGTCTTCTGATTGGGAGCGACGTCGTCGATCTGTCCAACGCGGTCGAAACTTTGCGCAGGAATCCCGGTGCCGACGTTCATATCGTCGTCGACCGGCTGGTGGTTGAGGATGACGTGCGTGGCAGGCTCCTGGATTCGGTCGAGCTGTGTGGCCGCGAGTCGGAAGGACGCATTGAATTATTGCTGCTGTCTGAGCCGCAGGAGGATGAGGAGCGGAATTTTGCGAATTCCTATTCTCAGATTCGCTGGGTACGACATCCTGCCGGCAGACTGGTCAAATTCAGCGAACGCTTCGAATGTCAATTATGCGGCCTATCTTATGAAGAACCGGAGCCAAGGCTTTTCTCCTTCAACAATCCCTATGGAGCCTGCTCGGAGTGCCAGGGTTTCGGCAATACGGTGACCCTCGATCTCGACCTGGTCGTTCCGGACAAATCCAAAAGCCTCGCCCAGGGTGCTGTCGCCCCCTGGATGAAGCCGCGTTATCGGGGCATACAGAACCGCTTTTTGAACTTTGCCCTCACTTCGGGCATCGACGTCAATCTCCCCTGGGAGCTGTTGCCCCCGGAGCACCGTGAGCTTGTGATCAACGGCAAAGGAGGATTTCCGGGAATTCGCGGGTTTTTTGCTTATCTCGAACGCAAGAAATACAAGATGCACGTGCGTATCTTCATCAGCCGCTATCGCGGCTATGCGCTCTGTCCGAGTTGCGGCGGCGACCGATTGCGCCGTGAGGCGCGCGACGTTTCGCTCGAGGGAAAAGGAATTGCTGAAGTAGCCCGCATGACCGTCGGCGAGAGCGCACAGTTCTTCCGCCGACTATCCCTCTCACCGCAGGTACTGGCAATATCCAACAAGATCCTCGAGGAGATCCGCTATCGCCTGGACCTGCTTGTTCGCGTAGGACTCGACTACCTCACGCTGGACCGGCTTTCTTCCACGCTCTCTGGAGGTGAATCCCAGCGCATTCAACTTGCAACGTCTTTGGGATCCATGCTGGTTGGCGCCCTTTACGTCCTTGACGAGCCGAGCATCGGATTACATCCGCGCGACAGCAGACGCCTCATCGAGATCCTGGAAAATCTGAAGTCCCTGGGCAACACCGTCCTGGTGGTCGAACATGATCGCGAGATCATGAGCGCCGCCGATCACGTCATCGATCTCGGACCGCGCGCCGGGGAGAATGGCGGTGAGGTGATCTACCAAGGTTCCTACCAGGGTTTGTGCCGGTCCGATACCTCTCTTACCGGCCGCTATCTCAAGGGGGCGCTGAAGATTCCAACACCGATTTTCCGCCGCCGCCCGAATGGCCGGTATCTCGAGATCACCAATGCACACAAGCACAACCTCAAGAATCTGAACGTGCGGATCCCGTTGGGCATTTTCGCCTGCATCACCGGGGTGAGCGGCAGCGGTAAGTCCACTCTCGTCCACGATGTGCTCTATGCCGCCGTCAAGAAGGAACGGGGACGCGCGTCGGAAGGCCAGCAAGGGTACGACACGCTTCGAGGAGCCGAACTGATCAGCGATGCCGTACTGGTCGATCAGTCGCCGATTGGCAGGACACCGCGGTCGAACCCCGTCACCTATATTAAAGCTTTCGATGCCATCCGCCAGATCTTTGCCGGCACGCGTGATGCTTACGCCCGCAACCTGCAGCCTGGCCATTTCTCCTTCAACTTGAAGGGCGGCCGTTGCGAAACTTGCCAGGGAAGCGGAACCATTACGGTCGAGATGCAGTTTCTCGCCGACGTGGAACTCACCTGCGAGGAATGCAAAGGAACGCGCTACAAGAGCCTGATTCTCGAGGTCAGATACAAAGGAAAAAACATCGCCGAAGTGCTCAATCTTACGGTACACGAAGCCCTTCAGTTCTTTGCCGGACATCCCCCCTTGCTACGGAAGCTTCGCGTATTGGCGGACGTTGGCTTGGGATACTTGCGCCTCGGACAGTCGGCAAATTCCCTTTCCGGCGGAGAAGCACAGCGGATCAAGCTCGCCGCTTTCATTTCAGGACAGAGTTCAGGAAACGCACTCTATATCTTTGATGAGCCAACTACCGGGCTTCACTTCGATGATATCCGCAAACTTCTAGCGGCTTTCGATAAGTTGATCCAAGCCGACAATTCCCTGCTGGTCATCGAGCATAACCTCGATGTTATCAAGAGTGCCGACTGGGTAATCGACCTCGGCCCCGAGGGAGGATCTGCTGGAGGCCGGATGCTTTTCGAAGGCACTCCGGACGATCTCATCCACGCGGAGAATTCCTACACGGCCCACTTCCTCAAGAATCATCTGACCCGCGCTTCTCTCAAATCGAAGGGTTGAACGAAGGCTGATTCGAGATTCGAAATTCTAAATCTCGAATCTCGAATCTCGAATCTCGAATTTGGCATGGCTTGACCGTGCCTGAGGGGTTGGGTATGATAAAGGCGCCCCTGCAATGTTGGTGATGGCAAATTTTGTTTGAGCCAACATTCTATTTGACGGGAGGCCAAGTCGCGTCGCGGTGAGCAAACTTTTCCCGCGGGAACTTGATTGCCTGATGCGGCGTGCAGGTCACCCCCTTGGAGACAAGGTTCAAATAGATGATGCCACACGGCGGCGCGGGGGTCTTTTTTTGCCTAGTCCAGTCACCGGATTAGGATTGCACGAATGAGAATAGGATCTCCGACATGCGCGTCCTCTTCATAGGAGATGTCTTTGGCAAGCCCGGCCGAAGAGCTCTTTTCGACAAGCTTCATGGCCTGGTTCAGGCACACCGAATCGACTTTTGCGTAGCCAACGTGGAAAACGCCTCCGGCGGATTTGGCATCACTCCTCAAATCGCCGAGGAGTTCCTGTCCGCCGATATTGATGTTCTCACCAGTGGCAATCACGTCTGGGATAAACGCGCCATCCTTCCCTACCTTGCCCAACAACCCAGGCTTCTGCGGCCGCATAACTACCCTCCTGCGACGCCCGGAACGGGTCTCTTCATCGGAGACAGCCGCTGTGGCGTGCGCGTTGCGGTCCTGAACCTGCAGGGGCGTGTCTATCTGCCGTCGATCGATTGCCCCTTCGTAGTCGGAGAGGCTGCCGTGGAAGAAGCGCGGCGGCAAACGCCGGTAGTGCTCGTCGACTTTCATGCGGAGGCGACCTCGGAAAAGCAGGCGTTCGCATGGTATATCGACGGGCGCGTGAGTGCCGTCGTGGGCACTCATACCCATGTACAGACCGCGGATGAACGCATTCTTCCCAGAGGCACGGCATTCATCACCGACTTGGGCATGACGGGACCCCATGATTCCGTCATTGGTTCCATCCCTGATCTTGCCCTGGAACGCTTTTTGAAGCAGATACCAGTACGGTTGGAACCCGCATCGGCGAACTGCCGCTTTTGCGGCGCCGTCGTCGAGATTGACGAATCGAGCGGCCTGTCCACCTCGATTTCTCGCATCAACGTCCCCGCCTGAGGCAGTGGTTTTCCTAAGCGATCTTAGCTCCAATGCTGTTAACTTAAGGCGAGATTCATCCTCGAGCAGAAATCAGATGGCCACGAATGCATGCAAAATCTCTTATTCAGTGAATACTTGTGCAATTCTCGAGGTCTGATCCTCGGGGGATTAGGTCCGATCAGCAGAGGAAGCGATCAAGCATGGAAACGCAGGCAAGCGAACGACGGCTCACGGAGTCATCCATCTTCTGGAGAGCGTCCCGGGCACGGAAAAGTTCGTCGCCGATGCTCAACGCAGCCAGGACGGCGACCTTCAGCGTATCCACAGAACCCGACGATGCGGATACCTCGCGCATCTTCTTGTCAAGGTAGGAGCAGACCGATCGCAGTCGGTCCGCTTCGCCGCTGGTACGCAGCCTGTATTCGCGGTCATAAATCTTGACGTCCACGACGCCGGATTGCGGATTTTCCATCGCATTCCCCGCTGGCGGCAGCGCAGGGTTCCCGCGGGATTATCTCACTTCTAGCGTCGCCAGAAGGCTGAGAGCTTTTTCGACCCGCTCGCGCAGCGCCTCCCTCTCCTTTTGAATTTGCGTCACATTTTGATTGTACGAAGCCTCGTTTCGGCGCAACACTTCGATCTCAACTTTCAGTTTTTGACTCTCCGTCTGAAGAGTCTCATTTTCCCTTTTGATCGTCTTGAAGGCTTCGACAACCCGAAAAATCTTGTCCTCTAAGTGGCTGAATCGTTCCAGGCCAGTCAGTTCCAGTTGAGTAATGTTGTCAGTCATGTCAGCCCTATCTATTTTCAGCGCTAAAATGATCACGCAGAAAAGTGCGAATATTATCGCTGAACCCCTGCACCCGGTCAACGGTGAGAGTTCCTTCGCGATCGCGGAACACGATCCGGAGAGTCATGCTCACCTTGTCAGCAGGAACCTGGTTTCCTTCATAGACGTCCGTCAGCTCCAATTCCGCCAATTCGGCAACCCCGAGTCCGAGGATGCCCTTACGCAAAGCAGCGTAGGAAACGTCACGGGAAACCATGAAGGAGAGGTCCCTCTCCACTCCAGGAAAACGAGCGACCGGTTCGAAGCGCACGGGCGTAAAGAGGTGAGCGTACAATTCCTGAAAGTCAATTTCCGCAACATAAACGGTCTGCTTCAGCTTCAACCGTTCTTCAAGCTCCGGGTGCAGTGCCCCCAGGACGCCGTAGCGTTTGCCGGCAACCAGCAGCGCGGCAGCCGTCTCGGGATGCAACCACGGCACATCCGAAACCGGAACCACCTCAGCGGGAGCACAGCGCATTCCCTCCAGAAGTGCGCTGACCACGCCTTTGAGGTGGAAAAAATCATAGTTTGCCGCTGAATTGTGCCAGTTGGCGCCGGCCATGCTTCCGGTGCCGAGAATTGCTAGCAGGTTTCGCTCTAGGACCGCTCCGTCCGCCGCTCTTCCAAACGTCTTGCCGATTTCAAATAAGCGCACAAACCGCTGATTATGATTGAAATTGTGCTTCGCGGCGCGGAGAAGCCCGGGAGTTAGATGCGCCCGCATGAACTGCGTTTCCTCCGTCATCGCGTTGCGGATCTCAAGGGCCCTTTCTCCCGCCGGCGGGAAAACACGCTGGTCTTCCTGATTTGCGAAGCTCAGGTTCACGCTCTCGTAATAACCAAGGCCCAGGAGGATTCCTCTGGCAGTGTCCTCATAGGGCCGCACCGGAGACGGCTTTCCCGTGTTTCTGCTGTACGGGATCGTCGCCGGAATGTTCCCATATCCATAAAAGCGCGCGATTTCCTCGATAAGATCGGCCTCCAGCTCCATATCTGCCCGATAGCTCGGGCATGCAACCTGCCAAAGCCCTTTACCCTTGCGAACCGGCTTGAAGTTCAGCCGCTTGAGAGTGTCCCGGACAAAAGCGGGCGTCAGCGGCACCCCGAGCAACGACTCCGCGCGCGCCAGACGCAGCTCGATTTCGACCGGACGCAATGGCGCCGGATAGACATCCTGAACGCTGCCCGCGATGCGCCCGCCCGCGATCTTTTGGATTAGATAGCAGCAGCGCGCCGTCGCCGCGACCGGCCCGTTCCAATCCGCACCACGCTCGAAACGATAGCTGGCCTCGGTGGAGAGGCCGAGTTTCCTCGAGGTCCTGCGAATCGAAGCCGGCTGGAAATAGGCGCACTCGATCAGAACTCTCCGCGTCGTTGCGCCGATCTCAGAGTTTTGTCCTCCCATCACACCCGCGATTGCGACCGGGCCGGCGCCATCGTTGATGAGCAACATCTCACCGTCCAACGTGCGTTCCACACCATCGAGGGTCACGATCTTCTGTTCCGGGTGCGCGCGCCCGACTACGATTCTACCGCCTCGCAGCAGATCGAAATCAAAGGCATGCAGCGGGTGACCACGTTCCAGCAGGACATAGTTCGTGATGTCGACGATGTTATTTACGGGTCGCATGCCGGAGGCCTCCAGGCGACGCTGCATCCAGAGAGGTGACGGTGCAACCCGGATTTCATCGAGCACCAGGCCCACATACCGCGGACATAAATCGGCATCGCGGATCGCGATCGAGTATGGAATTCTCTCTGTTTCGATGTGCAGTTCCCTGGCAGCAGGCATTCTCCTGAGCCGTTTCCCGTATAGCGCGGCGATTTCCCTGGCGATTCCCAAATACGAGATGCAGTCCGGCCGGTTCGAGGTGATCTCCATCTCGAATACGGGTGCACCGTGAACCTCTGCCACGGACTCCACGACGAGCCCGGCCATGGTGAGGTCCTCGCGCAGCCGTGCAAGGTCCTGAGGCAGGTCGAGAAACTGCTGCAACCACTCGAGGCTGATTTTCATCGCGCTGGTCCTGATCAAAACTGGGTTAAAAACCTGAGGTCATTTTCAAAAAACAGTCGAATGTCGTCAACTCCGTACTTGAGGATTGCCACTCTGTCAATGCCCATGCCCCAGGCAAACCCCGAGTATCGCGCATCGTCGATCCCCGACATTCGCAGCACCTTGGGATGAACCATGCCGGCACCCAGGATCTCGATCCAGCCGCTTTGTTTGCAGATGCGGCAGCCGGCACCCGCGCAGAAAATGCAACTGATGTCCACTTCGGCGCCGGGTTCCACAAATGGAAAAAAACCAGGCCGAAGCCGCATGCGAATGTCAGGATGAAAAATCCGTTTGAGGAACACTTCCAACGTGCCCTTCAAGTCGCCCATGGTGATGCCTTCATCCACTACGAGGATGTCGACCTGATGGAACATCGGCGAGTGCGTGGCATCGAACGGGTCGCGGCGATAGGCTTTGCCCGTGGCAACGGCACGAATCGGAGGTGTCAGAGTCTCCATCGAATGCACCTGCACCGAGGAACAGTGGGTGCGCAGCAACAGGTTTTCGTCAAAATAAAAGGTGTCCTGCGCGTCCCGGGCCGGGTGATTGCGGGGCATGTTCAAGGCTTCGAAATTATAGTAATCCCGTTCCACTTCAGGCAGATCGAAAACCGTGAATCCCAGGCTGACGAAGACTTCCTCTATTTCCTGTTGCAGGCGCCGTATTGGATGCTGCTTGCCGACAGCATAGGGAAAACCCGGGCGCGTAACATCGATTCGTTTCTTCCGCCGCCTCGTTTCCGATTCCACGACGTACGCGCGCACCTCCTCGATCTTCGTCTCCGCAAACTCTCGCAATTGGTTCATCGCGTGGCCGAAAAAGGGCCGCTCTTCTTTTGGCAGATCCCTGAGCCGCTTCATCTCGCCGGTAATGATGCCGTTTTCCCGCGACAGCCATTTGTCGCGTACGCATTTCACCTGATTGAGATCATGGGTTTGGGAGAGGTCTGCTTCAAATTGTCTTCGTAGCTCTTCGAAGTTCATCACCACACCTCAGGGGATGTGAAGCCAGAGAAAACGCGCAACCGAAAACAGGGGGTCTGTTTCCCATGCCGCCTCTTGCCCCCTGAAAGAGAAACGCCCGGCATCATGGGACACCGGGCGCTCCTTGCTAAGTTTGGGGTCAACCCTAGGCCACCGTCAGTGCCGCTCTTGCCGTCTCCGTGAGGCGCGTAAAGGTTTCCGGATCCTTGACGGCGATCTCAGCCAGAACTTTTCGATCCAGCTCGATGCAAGCCTTCTTGAGCCCGCTCATGAACTGGCTGTAAGACATCTTATTGCGCCGCGCCGCCGCGCCCACGCGCACGATCCACAACTGGCGGAAAGTCCGTTTCTTTGTGCGGCGGTCCCGATACGCGAAGCGCAGGCCGCGATCCACCGATTCTTTTGCGGATCGATGCAATTTGCTCTTTGTCAGACGGTAGCCCTTGGCGAGCTTTAAGATCTTTTTCCGCCGCTGGACTCGCTTGTTTCCTCTCGTTACTCTCGGCATTTCTCAACTCCAAAGTGTGGCGATCGGCGCCCGATCCAGTTCGAGACGCCGATAACGCTCAAATGTTCAGCATCTTTTTGACGCGCGCCGTGTCGGCCTTACTTACCAACGCGGGCGATGTCAGCTTACGCAGGCGCTTGCGCTTTTTATGGGTCAGGAGGTGGCGAGCGTGGCTGTGGTGCCGAACGATCAGTCCCGTTCCGGTCACCTTGAAACGTTTTGCCGCGCTCCGATTTGTTTTCCGCTTTTTCACAACATTCTCCTTATGCACTCATTCTGTATAGCACGTTACACTCGCCTTCAGCGGCAGAGCTGCTCACGCCTTTTTCGGCGCGAAAATCGCGACCAGGGCGTGCCCTTCCATTTTCGGAGGTTTTTCGATTTCCGCGGTTTCACCCAAGTCTCCAAGCAATCTTTCCATAAGCCGTTGCCCGATTTCCTGGTGCGTCATTTCCCGGCCTCGGTAAACAACTGTCGCCTTTGCCTTGTTCCCTTCGGTCAGGAAACGGAGGATGTGATTCTTTTTAAACTGATAGTCGTGTTCTTCTGTCTTGGGCCTGAACTTAACTTCCTTGAGGGTCACCAGCTTCTGGTGTTTCTTCGCATCGTGTGCCCGCTTGCTTTTCTGATACTGGAACTTGCCGTAGTTCATGATCCGGCACACGGGCGGGCTGACACCCGGGGCGACTTCCACGAGATCCAAATCGCGCTCCTGCGCGATGGCGAGTGCCTGTTCCGGGGTCATGATACCCAATTGTTCCCCGTTCTCGTCGACGACGCGAATATCTTTCGAGCGAATCAACTCGTTAATGCGAACCCTGATTTGTTTGATTGCCATCATCCTCCTCGCCCACCGGCGGGCGGCATCTGTTTCTGCAGGCTATGGACGCGCCGCGCGAGCTTCAATGAAGCTCTTAATCTTGGTCACGAAATCAGCCAAGGACTCAACCCCCTCGTCACCCTGGAAGCGGTTCCTGACTGAAACCTGGCCGTTCTGTACTTCCTTATCGCCCATAACAAGCATATAGGGAACTTTTTGCGTCTGCGCCTCGCGAATCTTGTACCCCATCTTTTCGTTTCTGTCATCAAGTTCCACGCGCAATCCCGCGTCCCGCAGTTGACCGAAAACGCCGCGTGCGTATGCGTGATGGCGCTCGGAGATCGGGATCACGACGACTTGCACGGGCGCCAGCCAGATCGGGAACGCACCGGCGTAATGCTCGATGAGCACACCGAAGAAACGCTCGAGTGACCCGAGGATCGCACGATGCAGCATAACCGGCTGGTGCGCCTGTCCATCCGGACCGATGTATTTCAGGTCGAACCGCTTCGGCAGCGTAAAGTCGAATTGAACCGTGGAAAGCTGCCAGGGCCTGCCGATGGCATCGATCAGCTTGACATCGATCTTGGGCCCATAGAAAACGGCCTCTCCTTCCATCCTCTCATAGCCGATCCCCATGTCGGTCATCGCCTGGACCAGCGCTCTTTCCGCCATTTCCCAATCTTCCGTGGTTCCGGCATATTTCTCGTGCTTGGCTTCATCCCGCACCGAAAGCTCGACTTTGTACTTGTCGAAGCCAAAGCTCTTCATTATGAACAGAACCAGATCAAGCAGCGCGCGAATCTCGGCGTAAACCTGCTCACGGGTGCAGAAAATATGGGCGTCATCCTGCGTGAAGCCCCTTACGCGCAACATGCCGTGCAGTACACCGCTTTTCTCGTACCGGTATACGGTGCCATATTCGGCGAGACGAACCGGCAGGTCACGATAGCTCCGCATTTTGGACTGGTAAACTTGAATATGCCCAGGACAATTCATCGGCTTGATGACGAACTCCTCATCATCGATGCCAAAGACGTACATGTTTTCCCGGTAGTAGTCGTAGTGCCCTGAAGTCTTCCACAAAGTGTTTCGTGCCACATGCGGAGTAATCACAAAATCGTAACCGCGATGGATCAACTCCGGGGTGAGGAAGCCTTCAATGGCCATGCGCACGCGCGTACCCTTGGGATGCCAGAAAATCAATCCAGGCCCAGCCTCTTCGGAAATGCTGAACAGATCCAGTTCGCGGCCCAGCTTGCGGTGGTCGCGCTTTTTCGCCTCCTCAATCTGCGCCAGATGTGCCTTCAACTCCTCCCGGCTCAAAAACGCAGTCCCGTAAATGCGCTGTAGTTGCTGGTTGTGCTCGTCACCCTTCCAATAAGAGCCGGCGATGCTGAGGAGGTGGAACGTGGCGGGATTAATCAGCCCGGTCGATACGACGTGCGGGCCGGTGCAGAAATCCACCAGATCGCCGAGACGGTAGCAGGACAGCTTTTCGCCGGCTTTGTCGTTAATCAACTCGACTTTGAGATGTTCGCCGCGAGCCGCGAAGTATTCGATTGCATCGTGTTTGGGAATGATGCTGGGCTCGTAGTTGAGGTTTTGATGCGCCAAATCCCTCATCTTATCTTCAATCCTGGCCAGATCCTCTTCCACGAAGCCCGCTGGGCGCTCGAAGTCGTAATAAAACCCGTCGCTGATCGCAGGACCTATGCCGAGATGCGTGCCGGGAAACAGCGCACTGACTGCGGCCGCCATCAAATGCGACGTGCTGTGACGATAAATCTCCAGTTGATTCGCAGGATCCTGTATTTCTCCAATCCTGCCGTCGGCATAAACAACCTTCAGTGCCATAGATCTAAGATAGGCCCCAAATCAAGTTGCCTCGATTCTCGAGGCTCGAAGAAGGGCGTATACCTTCCCTATCCATCAACTTGTAAATAGCTTGGAGGAGATTACATGCAACCGGGGCGCAACATTCATCGCGGTTTTCCCAAATCGGGCCATCTCTCCTGTGCGGTGACTATGGTAGGCGCGAGCGGATTTGAACCGCTGACCCCTTCCGCGTCAAGGAAGTGCTCTCCCCCTGAGCTACGCGCCTTTGAAAACAGGGCTTAAAGCTACCAGAAAGCTCGAAAATGTGTCAACACTATTCGCCCGACACGCCTGCTCAGGCTGCCTTCTTGAGCGCCGCACCGCCCTTGCTCAGAATCTCTACTGCTTTGTCGATCTGCTCCTGATCGAGCTTCTCCTGCAACTGTTTATATTTGGCGGCGTCGTCCTGTCCGTCAAAATAAGCATCGACAAGCAAATCCTCAAGTCGATCCCTGTCGGGCGCTTCCACATCCGGTTTCAGTCCGGTATCGGTCAGATTCACGTCATCCTGGATCGTCTTACCATCAGGAGTGTAGTACTTTGCCGTCGATAGGACGAGAACGCCGCCGCTCTTCAGTTGGAATCGTTTCTGGGACGAGCCTATGCCGAAAGTCCTCTCCCCGATCAGCGACGCCCTGCCATTTCCCTTCAAAGATCCGGCAGCAATCTCCGCCGGCCCCGCAGTCGAACCATCGATGAGAACAGCCAGGGGAAGATCCGTAACGAACTTATCAGGCGAGGCTTTGACCTCGAGCAGTGCATCGCCCGATTGCCCTTTACTCGTATAAATCACTCCGCTTTTCAAGAAGAAATTCGCAAGCTCGGCGCCGTTGTCAGGCTCGCCGTCTGCGCAATCACGCAGATCAAGGATAATCTTCTGCGCTCCCGCTGAGATCAGCGTCTTCAATTTGATTTGCGCCTGCGCAGGGGCGGACGCAGCCAGAGAGTATATCGAAAGTAATCCTATGTGGCCGTCCAGCATGCGCGAGGCGACCGGAGGCGGCGGTTCGTTCGTACGCATGACCTCGATATCGATCGGCTTTGTTTGAGCACCGCGAAACACCGTCGCTTTCACCCGCGTTCCCCCAGCGCCGCGCAGCAAACTCTCAGCCTTTAAAAGACTCTCATCTTCGACGTTGACGCCTTCGATCGCAACGACGTAATCTCCAGGCCTAAGTCCTGCCGACTCGGCAGGCCCGCCGTGTTCCACCGACACGATGCAAATGATGTTGGCGCGTTTGGAGAGAACGACTCCAATGTTTCCCGTTTCGGACTTGTTGTGATCCACGTCTGCGGCTTGCTCTTTGGTCAGATAGGCACTGTAGGGGTCGAGAGCTTCAATCATGCCTCGCATGGCGCCGGCCCGCACCTTGCTCATATCAGGCGGCTCGACGTAATCCGAATTGACATAACTCAAAGCCTTCATAAAAACACCAAGGGCTGGATACGTCACATCGCCATAAAAGGCAGCCGAGACGCCATAGAGCACGATCACGCCCGAGAAAATAAAAACAAACAGCTTCCCTTTGCGAAGCATTGCACCTCCAAAAGCACACTTTGTAAACTGCAGAATTATATAGTACGAACCGGACTGGGGCAAACAATATCGGGCATTGCAGCCTTGACGGGTCTTCCCCCCCTGTGGTCCAATGTCGGCGTGCGCTGCGGCAGGATTCTGGCTTTGGATTACGGCACCAAAAACATAGGCTTGGCTTCATGCGACGAGTTGGGGATCACCGTTCACCCCCTGCCGTCTCTACCCAATACAGACCGTCGCTATCTGCTGCGTCGAATAGAAGAAGCGGTAAAGGATCATGACATCGAATCGTTGGTGATCGGCCTCCCGTTGAATATGGATGGAACCTCCGGCGAGGCTGTACGCAAGGTCCGCGCTTTTGCGGAATTCCTGCAAACAGAGCTGCATCTGCCTCTCGGTGAGGTAGATGAGCGCCTCTCGACTGTAGAAGCTCTGGAAATGTGGACGACAATGGGCGCCAGACAACAACGCAAATATCGTACTGTCGATTCGCTTGCCGCCGCTCTTATTTTGCAGCGCTATCTTGAGGAATCCTGAGAATTGCGTACCAGGCTGATCGCAAGCCTAGTGGGCTTGATCTCGATATCGGGAGCCGCGGCGATCTGGCTCCAATCGGAGCTGTCAACTCACTATTATAACGCCGGCAAGGCCGAGGTTTTCGTTGACGTCCCGCGCGGCGCCGGAACCAGCGCCATCGCCGAAGCCTTGAAGTCGTCCGGTGTTTTGCACCACACGATCCCCTTCATGCTGTATGTTCGTTGGACCGGCCTGGACCGCCATCTCAAAGCCGGCGAATACCGCTTTGCGGCGCCCGCAAGCCCCGGCCAGGTTGCGCGGCGTTTGGCCCTCGGCGATATTTATTATCACAGCATCACGATTCCGGAGGGATTGACCTCGAGGGAAGTCATTACCCTCCTGGCGCGCAACGGCTTCGGCGACGAAAACGAAATGCTTGCGCTTCTTTGCCGGTCGGATTGGATTTCCGATCTGGATCCGCATGCCAAAAGCCTGGAAGGCTACCTGTTTCCGGATACCTACCGTTTTGTGCGACGCGCGACCCCGCAGGAGATTCTCCAGAAAATGGTTGCTGAATTTCGAGCCAGGGTGGCCAAGTTGCTGCTGGCCAATCCGCTCCCGGCGCGATCGAGTCTCGCGCAGGTCATAATTCTGGCTTCCATGATCGAGAAGGAAGCCAAGGCAGATGAAGAACGTCCCCTGATTGCGTCCGTAATGCTCAATCGGCTGCGTCTCGGCATGCCTCTTGGCTGCGACGCAACCATTGTCTACGCCTTGAAGCAGTCCGATGAATTCGACGGCTCTCTTCACAAGCCGAACATGTCCATTCCGTCCCCCTACAATACTTATACGCATTTGGGGCTGCCGCCCGGTCCGATTTCAAATCCTGGCGCCGCTTCAATCCGCGCCGCTTTGGCTCCCGACACGAGCGCATACCTTTACTATGTGTCCAAGAACGACGGTACGCATTATTTCTCCAAAGATCTTCGGACCCATCTCATCGCTGTTGCACGCTATCAAAAGAAACCGGCTCACGATACCGGGCGCAGCCAGCAGCCGATTCGACGCCAGAGTACCCAAAAACCAGGCTGGCCATGAGAATCTTGGCGAGTCCCCGTGCGCCGGTTTCCTTTCCCGCCGAGGATGTTTGCTAAGTGTTGACTTGCTCTCATCGCGATGCTACGATTGATGAATGCGGGCAAACTATTTAATTTTTCAACATGTTAAGGTGATCCGCTTTCTCTTGCTCGGCTTACTTTTGGGGACTGTCCCCCTGAGCTATCTTGCGAGCGGACAGATGCAGAAACCCAACCTTCCCGATCCGATCAAGTTTCTGGGTAAGCGCGAGAATGTCATGCGCGCGTCGCGCGCCGTTCTGGAACAGCTGGGCTACGTGATTGAGCTTGAGGATATGCAGAGCGGCCATTTTTTGACCCGCCCCTACGAATTTGTGTCCGGAACCATTACCTCTTCGGAAATCGACAAGGTCGCGATCAAGAACGATACGATGACGGGAGCGTGGCTGCGCGCCCATTACGTGGTCGATGTTCAATTTGAAATCGTGTCGACGACGGAAACTCTGGTGACCGTACGAACCAAGATGGAGGCGCTGAATCGTGATATCAACGGCGTCGAAAAATGGGAACCGTTGCAGTCATTGGGGTCCGTGGAGAGGCGCGTCCTCGGGAAAATCAGCATGAAGCTGCTCGGAACGGAACCGAACTTCAAGGACAATAAGAGTTTTTGGGACAAGAAACCTCAACAAGTTCCACCCGTAAAAAAACTTCCCGCTGAATAGCTCATGTTCATCCTGTCGCTGACGTACGATCCGCTTTACACGAGAATAGCTCTGGCGGCGCTCGCAGCCCTGCTGATTTTGGTATACCTCCTTTATTATTTCAGGCGTGTGCGGCCTGCACGCTTGCAAGCGGCGTCTCCACCAAAAACGCCGACACCTCACGGCTCGCAGCTTTTCGAGTACTCGCCAAGACCTGGAACCTCAATCTTCGGGATAGCAATGCGCGGCGCGCTGATTCTGCTCGCTGTGTGCGTTGCCGCAGGATTAGCCCTGATTCTGTTCCCGGACAATGCGCTCAACCGGTCGGCTGATGCAATCCGCTTGAGGACTGGGGGACCTCCGCCTCAAGAGCGCATCTCGCTCCTTTATCTTGGAGACGAAGTGAAGGGGAAGGAATTCCACATTCGTGGTGCCATCCGCAATATTTCAACGCAGCCTATGGAAAAACTGGATGCCATGATCCGCCTTTATGCCCCCAACGGCATTCTGCTGGAAACCGCGGTTGTGCGCATGGAATTGGAGATAATCGCGCCGGATGGCATCTCCGCGTTTCATCTGACGTATCCGGATTATGACGGACAATTTGCCAGCTATTCCGTAGACTTCAAGCTGCGCGACGGGGAGCCTCTGCCCTACAAAGACATGCGCGGCGCACACACGGGCAGCTGAGTCGATCGCGATAGCCCTGGTTATGCAAACCAAATACAGCCTGCTGCACCTCGTGCCCTATCTGGATCGGTATCGAGCCAAGCTGGTGCTCGGGGGCCTGATGGTAGCTTGCACCGTGGCGGCGAGCATGATCTCGCCCTGGGTGCTCAAGTATGTCGTCGACGACATCCAAGCCGCCTTCGCACCCCAAAAGCTGCCGATATATGCCGCGCTGTTACTGGGCAGTTCCGTTGTGGAAGGTTTTTTTCGTTTCTGGATGCGCAAGATCCTCATAGGCGTCAGCCGGGAGATCGAATACGATCTGCGCAACGATTTCTTTGCGCACCTCCAGAAGAGGTCCGTCTCATTCTTTCAGACCCACAGCACGGGAGACATCATGTCGCGGGCCACGAACGACCTGAATGCCGTGCGCTCCGTCCTAGGTCCGGGAATCATGTATTCCACCACGACAGTTGTGACGGTGATTGCCGCGAGCGCGGTTCTCTTTCGCCTGAATTGGAGACTGACTCTGCTTTCTTTCATTCCTCTCGTGCTCGCCTCATTCAGCGTCAAAAACTTCGGCCGGCAAATTCACGACCGCTTTGAAAGTATCCAGGAGCAGTTTTCGCAGCTCAGCTCCAAGGTACAGGAGAATCTTGCAGGGATGCGCGTAGTGAAATCGTTCGCGCGCGAAGAGTCCGAGATTGCCGCGTTCAGGTCCCAGAACGCCGAGTATGTGAAACGCAGCGTTTCGTTGATTCGGATCTGGGGGCTCTTCTACCCGCTGATGTCCGCGCTTATCGGACTCTCGGCGGTTGTGCTGCTCTGGTATGGCGGACGCCAAGTTGTGTCCGGCCGTCTCACGCTCGGAGAATTTGTTGCTTTCATGGGTTATCTCTCGATGCTGACCTGGCCCACGATTGCCACCGGCTGGGTGATCAACATCTTTCAGCGTGGCGCTGCTTCGATGGATCGCATTCTGCGCATTCTGCATACAGAGCCGGAAATCCATGACGCGGAGCATTGCTCCACCCCCGCGCCCGCGCGGGGCGCTGTTGAGATCCGCGGACTGTCTTTTCGCTACCCCAACTCTCCGCGTTTCGTCCTGCGAGGAATCGACTTGACCATAGCCGCCGGCCAGACCATTGCGATTGTCGGCCAGACCGGAAGCGGCAAATCGACACTAGTGAATCTGATACCCAGGCTCTTCGATCCTCCCCCGGGAACCGTGTTCATCGACGGGCAAGATGTCCGTCTGTGGCCCTTGCAGGATCTGCGGCGCATGCTTGGATGCGTGCCGCAGGAGACCTTCCTGTTCTCCGACACCATTCTGGCCAATATCGCCTTCGGCAAGGAAGATGAGGTATCGGAGCAAGAGGCTTCACGGGCCGCGCGCGTGTCCGCCATTGAGGACGATGTCAACACGTTTCCAAACAAGCTGCTGACGTTCGTGGGGGAACGAGGCATCACGCTCTCGGGCGGGCAGAAGCAACGCGTTGCGATCAGTCGCGCTGTCGCCAAGGCACCGAAAATTCTGATTCTCGACGATGCTCTCTCAAGCGTCGACACGTACACGGAAGAACGTATTCTGCAGGAACTGAAGGGAGTGATGAAGGATCGCACTACGATCCTCGTTTCGCACCGCATCTCAACGGTGAAGGATGCGCACCAGATCATTGTCTTGCAGGACGGTGCGATCGTCGAGCGAGGCACTCATGAGACGCTGATGTCCTGCGAGGGTGCCTATGCCGCACTTTACCAGAAGCAATTGCTCGAGGATGAGCTTGCGACCGCATGAGAGGTCGTTCGGACATTGGGCGAGACGGAGGAACCGAATAGCGGCCCTATGACAATTCATGCGCACGGACGGAAATGACAGAGCACCTTCAAGAGGAACAGGTACTGGGCAAGGCCTATGACGCGCGGCTGATGCGGCGCCTTTTGCGCTACATTCGGCCGTATCGAGGCTCTGCTCTGCTCGCTTTTGTTTATATCCTTGCCGGCTCAGGGCTGTCCGTGCTGCCCCCGTGGCTGACCAAAGTCGCGATCGACCGCTACATTAGCAAGGGGGATCTCACCGGGCTGAACAATATCGCGATCCTCTATGTTCTTGCTCTGGCGGGAACGTTTGTCTTCAGCTACGGTCAGAATTGGGTGCTCAACCTGATGGGCCAGAAGATCATGGTCGACCTCCGGATGGAGATCTTCCAGCGCCTGCAGGAACTTGATGTGACGTTTTTCGACAAAAACCCCGTAGGCCGGCTGATGACGCGCGTCACGACCGACGTTGATGCGCTCAACGAGCTGTTCACTTCCGGAGTGATCTCCGTATTTGGCGACATCTTCACCCTGGCAGGAATCGTCATCATCCTTTTCCTGCTTAACTTCAAACTCGCATGCGCCATCTTTTCCGTCATACCCCTGCTGTTCCTTGTCAGCTTTCTGTTCAAGATCAAGGTGCGCGAGTCTTATCGCCACGTGCGCACGGCCATCGCGCGCATCAATGCTTTCTTGCAGGAGAATATCACCGGCATGTCCGTCGTCCAATCCTTCTCCCAGGAGAAGCGCCAATACGACAAGTTTACGCGGATCAATCGCGTACATCTGGATGCGAACCTGCAGTCGATCTTTTACTACGCTCTTTTTTATCCCCTGCTGGAGCTTGTCGGTGCTCTCTCGATCGCGCTTGTGGTTTGGTATGGAGGGCTCAAGGTTTTTGCAGGTACATTGT
>Ga0187882_1000983_pt1 | contig 30058 bp, 20 predicted proteins | sample June2016WEW_19_1_3_FD_132991 | JGI IMG/M metagenome (GOLD analysis project Ga0187882, IMG submission 132991) | Peatland microbial communities from SPRUCE experiment site at the Marcell Experimental Forest, Minnesota, USA - June2016WEW_19_150 | ecosystem: Environmental > Terrestrial > Soil >... | reverse complement strand
TCCCCCGCTCACATCCCTTCACGGTTTCTTCTTTCACCGTGACATGGGGCGGGTTGGTCGGGATCTTTAATCGGCGGCCTACCATCACGCAGAAACCGCCGTATCCAAAAAAGTGAGGGAGTCAGTCACCCGCTCCCAGCGGTCCCCTGACGAGTAACTCGCGCATGAACAGATGGCTGAAGATGTTTCCATGCAACATGTCTCTGATTTCTTCGGATGACTGTCTGCCGTGCAGGCAAAGTCTCTGGTCCACTACACTGCACGCCGTGCACGTCAGGCCGGTCTGCTGTACTGGGACCGTGACGGTAAAGAAGGCGTAGCGTGCCGCCAGGTCGGTGGCACCAAGCCCGGAATCTCCCCGGTAGCCCACAATATCGGCTCCGGGGAGAACGAACCGATAACCTTCATACCCGGCGTTGAAATCATAAGGCACTCCGACCGGCTTGCCACGCAACAATGCGACGGTTTCGGGCCGGAAATGCCCCAATGGCCCATCGAGCGGATGGATGAACACAGCGAAAACCAGATAGCACATCAAGATTGCCATATTGGCTGTTGTCCGCGTCATCCGCGGCCAGAAACAACCCTGAAGGGAAACCCAGGCCGTCGCGCCCAGCAATAGCCACCATGCAGGTCCATATCCAGGTTGGGAAGTCATGGACGCGCTCTCCAGGCTACCGACGAGGCGCAGACTGAGCCAAGCGAAGGCAGCAAGAAACATCAGCACCAGCGCATGAGTCGTAATAAACGCCCAACGCGGAATGTTTTTCCATTGCAGCGCACAGATCACAGCCAGCGCCGGCATAGCATCGAGCAGATAGCGGCTGGATCGCTGACTGGGCAAACAGAAAACTGCAAACCAGGCGATGATCAGTATCCACAGCAGTCTTTCCGCTTCCGCCAGTTTTGAGCGACGCCGCCATGCAACCACAAAAAGCAACAAAACTGGCGCGGCAAGAAAAAAAGCATTCTGGGCGTAACCCAAGGCTAGATTCCAGATGCTGGAGCTGCCCCACAGCAGCATAGATAGATACTCCCCGCCCGGCGCTTGTAATTTTCCGACGTTCTCACCGATTACAAACTCACGCCAGATCGCTTGAGGATCGGGACTGAGCATAAACCATGAGGCGAAGATGAAAAGAGCAATCACCGCGATGCAAATCAACTGCGGCAAATCATGCCGCACGACATCACGCCAGCGGTAATGCCGCCGATGCAGGCACCACCACAACAGCGCAAATTCGATGGGCACCAGCAGTGCGAACGATTTGTACAACAAGACCAGGCCGGCCGCGCAGCCGAAGAAGCCTGCTACCGGCCACGAGATCAAATCAATGCGAGGGGTGACTGCGCGCCACAATAGCGGGAAAAAGCAGGCGGTGACCCAGAACACTTCCGGGGAATTGGTGAGAAATGGGCGCCCATAACGATAGGTGCTAAAAAAAGCCAGATACGCAAGCGCAGCCGTAAAACCGGTCTCCAGATTGCACCAGTCTCCGCTTTTTGCTCCTCCCTTGGTTCCTGCGATCTTCCAAGCCGTCAGGCCGATGAGCACGGCGGTGAGCAGCGTATATATCGTGTTGGGCCAGCGCAGCCGCGTCAGGGTCCAACCCTGTGCCCACCGGGTGGAAAACAGTCCCTGCCAGAAAAGCAATGGCGGTTTGGTGTTGCCCATCCCTTCGGTTTCAGCGCTGAGCGGCAGTAGATGCTGACTCTGCGCGATCAGCCGGGTTATGTGGGCATAAACATATTCATCGCCGTTTTTCGGGATGTATTGGCTATCGAGCCCCAAAAAGTAGACAAAGATGACCCCACACGCACACAACACGTACCACATCGGAAGATGGCCTGGCGCAGGAGCGCTCTTCCCGATCCATTTCATTGGGCAAGCATCTCCAGCGACTTGGCCAATACGGCTTCCGGTGGAATCTGCTTCAGGCACTGGTTGTCTCCATCGCAGGGTGAATTGCGATGATTGTAGGCCATCAGGCATGGCGAGCACGGCAGCGACAAATAAAAACTGAACGCGCGCGGCGCCCACGAGCCATAAAGCAACGGTGTTTCCGGGCCAAAAAAAGTGATCGCCGGGATTGGAGCCATCGCCGCGAATTGCGCCGGTCCGCCGTCGTTGGCAATGAGCAGATCGGCGCGATAGAAAAGGATCAACAGATGGCGGATGGAATCGGTATACCCGGTCAAATCCACGCAGCGAGCATCCTGACAGGCACGAGCCAGCGCCTGTCCTATGGTCTTATCTTGTGGCAGGCCAACGATGCCGACGGCATAGCCTTGAGCCAGCAAAGCACGGCACAGAGTCACATAGTGCTCGAACGGCCAGGCCCGAATGGGTAATGCGCCGCCGCTTGGAGAGACAAGGATCAGTTTTTGGCCGGCCAGGGAGGGAAAGTCGGATTCCAGTTTGGCTATCCTCCTGCTCTTCTCATTTTCGTCCAGTTCGACGAGCGGCGGCACAAATGTTTCCGGAACCTTCACATTCTTGGTGATAGGCAGAGTCTGCGTGTCCGCAAGGGCTCTGGCCATTGTGACAAATTGCCGCGTCAGATGGTGATAGGGGTTATAGGGAATAGGACGATTGATAAACGAACCGCGATAGAGCCCCTCCAGGGTGTGAGGATGGAATCCGACCCGGATCGGAGCGCCGCTCAGCCAGGAAAACAAGCTGCTCACGCGCGCAAAAAGCTCACAATCGATCACCACATCGAAACGGAGCGCACGCATGCGACGCACCACCTTCAGGCTATCGCGAACTAGAAGGCCAAGGGACCGATCATCTAGCTCATGCACATTCTCTGGTCGCACGATGCGGAGCAAGTCACAGACTTCGCGGTTCTTGGCAAAGACCATGACATGAAGCTCCGCCTTGGGATACCTCCGGCGCAGCTCTGCAAACATCGGCTGCGCCAGCACCAGGCTGCCCATCTCAGATAGGAGGATGATGAGGATGCGCTGCGGTTCTGGAAGGGTTCGTCGTGCAGGGCGCAATCGCTCCAGCAATGAAAAAAGCGCGCACATTGGAACGCCTGCATAGCGATCCACAAAACGTTGAAATTTGATGTTCATCGATTCGTCATGTTTCCTTGCGGCAAGTCGTGCCGAGCCGAGCTTGGAAGTACAGAATACTAACACGACGGGAGGAAACACCTCGAATGAATCCGACCGGTGCAGCTCCAGCTCCTTGGGCCATACCGCAGGCGGAGCACTATTATGTTGAGGCGCCCGAGGAGCGTATGTATTATAAGCGTTTAATAATGCGGGTACGGGGATCGGCTTTATTTCATTGAAGGCGGGCACGGAATTGGCTGCAATCAGGTTGAAGACTACAAGACTAGGAATGATCGGCCTTGCGGTCGTGCTTGCCCTCGTTGCTATGGCCGCCTGGTCGCATCTTCGCGGGCCGGTTTTTGAAAAGTTCCCGACCTATCCCCACGCGCCCCTGGTTGCATCGGAATTTGTTTTTAGCAAGCCCCTGTATGGAGAGTGTCATGCTTCGACACTCGTCGAACTGGCGGATGGGAGCCTGCTTGCTGCCTGGTACGGCGGCGATTACGAAGGTGCTCCCAATGTCAAGATCTGGGGGTCGCGATGCGTTGCCGGCGTATGGTCGCCGCCGGAGGTGCTGGCCAGCGTTTCGGAGGTCCCATGCTGGAATCCGGTGCTTTTTCGGGACAGCAGCAATACGGTTTGGCTGTTTTACAAGTATGGAGTCAGCCCAAAGACCTGGAAGGGCGCGTATCGCACATCGGCAGACGGCCGGACCTGGAGTGCGCACGCCGACCTCCCGGAAGGACTGCTGGGGCCCAGCAAAAACAAGCCCATCACGCTCACGAACGGTGACATCGTGGCAGGCAGTTCGGTCGAGAAGGCCTTCTACTGGACGTGCTGGACGGAAATCAGCAGTGACGGCGGGCGCAGTTGGCGGAAATACGGGCCCATTACAGCACCCTGGTACCGGCGCGGCATCATCCAGCCGACACTGTGGGAGTACGCCCCGGGACGCCTCATGATGTTGATGCGCTCGGCCAGCGATCTCAGGCGCATCTGCGAAGCCACATCGGAGGATGGCGGCCGAACCTGGAGCCTCGCTCGTCCAGGGCACTTGCCGAACCCAAACGCCGGCATCGATGCCGTCAAGATGAAGAACGGAGGCATCGCCCTGGTCTACAACCACACGGCGAGGGACCGGAACCCCCTGAACATTGCTTTCTCCGCGAACAACGGAGCAGAATGGCAGAAGATCTTAATGCTGGAAGACGGCTCGGGCGAATACTCCTATCCCGCCGTCATTCAGACCAGGGACTCCCTGCTGCACATCACCTACACCTGGCAGCGCCGCCGCATCAAGCATGTGGTGATCGACCCTGCGGCAACATGGCGATGATCGCCGTTTTGGGAAGCAGTCCGGACATTTTCCCTACCAGGCTCTTGAACCAAGCCGCCGCAAAAACGGAAGCGCGGTTCGCTATTTACCTCGTCAAGTATCCCGCCAATGAGCACTCGGCAGAAAGGATGGCTTTGAGGGACTTGGTGCTGGAAGAGCAGCCAGTCCTGACGGAAGAAGATATCACCTCGTACCGGATTTCTCCGGACGGCAGGCATTTCATCCGGCTGAAATCCGGAGTGAAGGCGCGAGTGGCATCCCCCGCAGGAGGGACGCTCCTGAACCTGGGATTCGTGGTGGTCGCCGACGGCAGCCGAATCTATCTGGGGGGGTTCTATGCACCAATTTCATCAATATTGCCCACCGTGGCCTGGGTCCAACTCCCCCTATCCCGGCCCGGTGAAGCTGCTGAGTTGCAGACAGACATCGAGATTAACCATTGCACAGTGATGGACATCTTAGGGAGACCTATTTGCGAAGACTCGCGCGCCGACCCAAGGATTCTCAAGGCGCTTCAAGATATCGGCAAGCTGGATACGAAGCCGGACCCGGAGGGCTGGGGTGAATCGTTCCAAGGGGTTAAGGTGCGCCTCGCCGCCGACAGGCCAGAGTGGAAACAAGGTGATGAGCCGAGCTTCAGAATCGAAGTCCTGAACGCCGGCGACAGAGAACTCCAGATTCCGATTGGCCCGAATGCCTGCATGCTCCACGTTGACGACACGTGGTTTAAATCCGCGGCCGACAAACGTCGCGGCCCGTTAGCTGTGGGAGGCCGTCATGAGAGCACCGTCATCCTCCAGTCGGAAATCTGGCAGCCGCATGGCGAGCTGCTTAATCTCAAACCAGGCAAGCACGAAGTCCAGGTAATGTACGACCTCATCGGCTCGCCGTACATGGACCTTCGCCTACTCAGCAACACGGTCGAGGTCGAGATCCTTCCGGCGGACACAAAGAAATAGACGGCGTCACGAAGAGCGAATTGGAATCACAAACTGCCGGTTTGGAGCCTGCTTTCCAGGCCTCGGGCGTTTCAGCTTGCGATATTGTGCAATCTGTAAATCCCCGCGGATGAGCTACTGCGTTCCTGGACATTGACCAGAACGAGGAGGCTTATATACGATGATGTAATTACAGATGATCCGATTTGAGTGGCACGAGGCGAAGAATCGAAGCAACCAGGCAAAGCATGGCATTGATTTTGAATGCGCGACGGGATAAGTGACCAGGGCATGTTCAAGCTCGGAGTGATAGGACCTGGAAGAGGCTTGTAAGCCCGGCTGGACAAGACGGGCGATCCAGGCGTAGGATGGCGCCCAGTACCAGCCTTGGCCGGCTGTCGGCCAATCCCTTGGTAATTTTGGAGCTGACGAAAAATGAAGCGTATTCTCGCTGTTGTATTTCTGCTTGTCTTTGTATGCTTCGTTTGTCCCGCTCAACAAAAAATTGTGTTTAAGAATGCTGACATTGTTCGGATGACAAAATCCGGATTGAGCGCGGACGTAATTCTGGCGTTAATCAAGCAAACCCCGTGTGCGTTCAACACCTCCCCGAAAGACCTTGCCGATTTGAGAAAGGCAAAGGTGAGTGACGCGGTTATCCAGGCGATGATCACCGCCCCGTCAGCCGCGCCCGAGCCGTCCAAGCCTTTGGTGGACCCGAGGAACATCATCAAGGAAGGCGTTGGGTGGGGCGCGTTCACCGTCGGAGCCAATATGCCGGATTTGGTACATGCGCTTGGGTTGCCCGACGGTACTTCACAATCCCCGCTGCCCGAATGGCGAAAACTAGGCATTAACTGCTTGCTGGACAATCGCGGAGAAGCAAAAGAGCTTCGGTTCAACAAGGGATTCAGAGGAGTCACACAGGCCGGCATCGGATGGGGAATGCCAGAAAAAACTGTGAGGGCGGCCTACGGAGAGCCGGAGTCCACCGAGAAGCAAGGCGTTGGGGAAAAATGGGTGTGGACGTCAAGGGGCATCCTGATCTGGTTCAGCAAGGGTCGTGTGAACCAGATTGTCATTTTCACACCCCAATAGCGGCTCCTGCCGTCCCTCGAAAGAGTCATGTACCACCCGCATAGCGGGTGGCGTGTTGAATTTCCAGCACCGGTGGAGCAGGTTGGGTATCGGAACTTTGCGCGAGTGTCGAGGATTTCACTTCTGCGGTCAGCCCGTGATAACGCCAGTCAAAGCGGAATCGCTTTATAGTCATCGCCGCGAAGCAAAACTACTCATGGCGCAGCGCAGTCATGGGCTCGACTCGCATCGCGCGCATGGCAGGGATTATGCCGGCGATCATGGTTACGGCGATCATCAACAGGCTGACCCCGGCGAGAGTCGCCGGGTCGCTCGGCTTGACTCCAAACAGCAAGCTTTCAAGCAATCGGGATGTGGCCAACGCTCCTGCCAGACCAATGCCGACGCCTACCAGTGCAAGCGTCAGTCCCTGCCGCAGGATCATCATAAGCATGGCGCCCCGCCTCGCACCCAGAGCCATTCGAATGCCAATCTCGCCGGTTCGTTGCGTCACAAGATAGGACATCACGCCGTAGGTCCCGATCGCAGCCAGGATCAATGCGAAAGCTGCGAAGGTCCCGAGCAGAAATGTCTGCTGGCTGTCATTGGCCATCGTGGCCTCGGCGATATCTGTCATCGTCTGCAGCTGATAAACGGCAAGGCCGCCGTCGAGCGATTTCACCACGTTGCGTACGGTTGCTGCAGCGCCCAGCGGATTTCCGCCAGTCTGCACAGCAATGCGAAATGTACGGCTGAATGCTTGGCCGCTGCCAACCCAGGTCAATGGATAGTAGGCCTGCGGAATGGGAGTTTGCCTCAACCCGAAGACTTTGGTATCTCCGACGATCCCGATTACATGGATCTGGACGTCATCTTTGCGGTAGGTCTTGCCGATCGCATCCTGATTTGGCCAGAATCTCCTTGCCATTGTCTGGTTAATCAGCGCCACTGCCTGTAAATTGTCGGCAGGCACCCGACCCTGTCCGCTTGGGTGAGCCGCGGTCCATTTGCGGAGGACTACGGCGGTGTTTTCCAGGTCGGCATCGGTAAATCCCCGTCCGCGCATTATTGGGATGCCCAAAGCGTGAAAATACTCCGGGGTGACAGCGGTCACTTCGACGAGTTGACCTGCCGTTACCTTGTCGCTTTGGCCGTCTACCTGGATGTATCCGTTATTGCCTCCCTGAAGCGGCAATTCCGTCGTCAGCGCGGCAGTCCGAATTCCGGGCGCCGAGGCAAGCGATTCGACGAGCCGGGCACAGAAGCCTCGAACCTCTTCGGGGGTAGGATACTTCTTCGCGGGCAGCTGGATTGCTGCCGTAAGAGTGTTTTCGGCTTTCACGCCTACATCGATGGCGCGCAGGTTCGCGAACGTCCGCAGCAGAAGCGCTGCGCCAGCGACAAGGGCCAACGATAGGGCGATTTCGGAGGCTACAAGCGCATTGCGCAGGAAGTGACTTCGGATCGAAGCCGTGTGGGCCGACTTGCCGCCCGACTTCAGCTCGTCGATCAGCTTCAGCCGGGACACCTGAATCGCAGGCGCAAGTCCGAAAAGGATCCCGACTGCAATGCTCACGAGAACCGTGAACACCAGCACAGTCGGATTCACGGCAATTGGATTCGGCTGCGGAAATGGCAGCGATTGCGCTTTGGCAAGCAGCGAAACGCAAATGTAGGCGAGGCCGATTCCCGGCACGGCGCCGAGCATCGCAAGCAGCACGCTTTCCGTAAGAAGTTGCCGCACAAGACGCGCGCGCGCGGCGCCCAAAACGGCGCGCATCGCGATTTCTCGCCGCCTGTCGATCGCCCGCGCGAGCAGCAGGTTCGCCACGTTGACACACGCGATCAGCAGCACCAGTGCCACGGCGCCAAACATGATCCAGAGCTGGGTTCCGGAGTTGCCTATCAATTGGCTGCCGAGTGAAACCACTACGGAATGCACCTTGTCATTGGTATCCGGAAATTGCTTTTCCAGGTTTGTACTGATTGCGAGTAGATCCGCCCTGGCCTGTTCGATGGATACTCCGTCCTTCACGCGCCCGAGCGCGCGTAGATGGTGTGAGCCACGTCCACCCAGGGCTTTTGGCGTCATATCGATCGGAACCCAGAGGTCGGCTGCCCCCGGGATCCGAAACCAGGACGGCATCACGCCGTCGATTTTATAGGGCTCGCCGTTGAGTACAATCGAAGTGCCCAGTATGACTGCTTCTCCGGCAAAATGCCGCTTCCAGAAGCCGTAGCTCAAGAGCACCTCGTGGTCCTCGCGAGCCTGGAAATCGCCTGGGAGAAAAAGCCGCCCCAAAACCGGTTGAACACCGAGGACTGAGAAGTAATTAGCCTGAGTTTCGACGCCTGTCACCCGCTCCGGCTCCCCGGAACCGCTGGCATTAAAGCTCTCCTGCCAGCTGTAAATCGCCATATCTGCAAAGGTGCGGTTTTGCGCGCGCCAGTCCAAATAATCCTGTCCAGTCATGGGAAAGTTTCCTGGCGCGCTCTCGGTTTGAAACAGCTGCACCAGTTGGTCGGGCTTCTGGAACGGCAACGGACGCAGAAGCACTGCGTTCACGACGCTGAAAATGGCCGTGTTCGCCCCGATCCCCAAAGCCAGAGTCAGAATCGCGAGCGTCGCAAACGCCGGTTTGCGCGCAAGCATGCGAAATCCGAACCGGATGTCTTGCCAGATCACGACCATCACAGCCTCCTGAATCTGACTCAAATATACAGGGGCTTAAACCCCGAAGGGGTTCGGCAGGAAAGCCCAGGGCGTGAGCCCATAAGCGCTAACTTTAGCCGCATTCTATGCCACATGTGAATCCCAAAAACATGATCATCCGCACCCTATTTGTTCGTGACAGATAGGTGCGTATGGTTTCAAAAATTCCCGCTTTACTCTCTATTTCTTTACCGCGGGTGACGGCGTCACGGGACTTTTGGCGGGCAGCACCGGACGTGCCCGGAAGGTTGTGAGCGAGACGCTGTCCCGCTGACCCTCCTCGCCGATGCGCTGCACCTCATATTTACCTTCCTGCAAATACTTGATGCTCGCCATGAGGTAGCCAAGACCGGGACGACTGACAAGATTCAGCCAATCACCCTGCGCAGTCTCGTCCGGTGCTTCCGTCATGCCATTGAAGTATGTCACTTGCGGCCAGGCGTTCATGTTCTGACGTGCGCTGCCTCCGCCCATGGTCAATCTGCGGCTCCCATTCGGTTCGCCGGTCTCAGGATCGCTGTAGTTGACGCTCGTGTCTTTGTAGACCTCCTGGTTGAAGACGTACGGGGAGAATCCGAAAGCCCATCGGCGGTAGCGATCCTGGTGGCGCAGGTTCATCGCGTGCACCGCTGGGTCGGTGTTGACTTCGCGCACTACAGCCTCGCGAATCGCCTCGGTCACCAGCGCGTAGTCAGCATAGCGCGGATCGCGGACCCCGCTGATACTCGTGTACCAGCCGCGAGAGAAAAGATAGGAGCGAAATCCCGGAGGCACATATCCGGAGAATTGCTGGACCCACTCATGCGAAGGATATCCGTGGCAGTTCAGATAGATGTCGGGCAGCCATTCGCGCCAGAGGCGTCCGCGAACGAGCGCCTCCGGCAGCAGAGGATCCGCTTGGGATACCTGGGAAGCAACGTCAGTTCCCAGGGCGGTGTAGCGTCCCGCATGGAGCATGTAATTCGGCGTGAGTTGCTGCAGATCGTAAGCCATCTGTGCGCCATCCGGATTCTCCGTCGGCTGCAAAATCACGTTCACCTTCTTCAGAAATTCTTTGTACGAAGGATCTGTGGCCAGCAGTTCCGCAAGCCGCAAGATGTGGCTGGTCGAAGAAACCTCGTTCGCATGCTGCCGGCCTGTGATGAAGATCGTCGGCTTGTAGGCGGTCATCTTGGCAAGCGAGACATTCTCTCCAGAAGAGGGCAACGTTATTTCCATTACGGAGATGCCGCGGCCGCGGTATGAGACGCCGGCCTTGTACGCTCTGACTTCCGGGTAGAAGGAGAGTCTGTGAATGATTTCTTCGCTCTCCGCGGGACTGATGATGTGGTCCCAGGTCACGAGTGGGCTTTGGGGTTTTTCATGAGCGGTCAGGACCTTGGATGCCTCGGCTTGACCTGTGTTTTTCACAAGGCGGCTGGTGCGGGCATCCTTCAGGTTGATGCCGATCGAAACCCCGTCGACGTGCTCATAGGAAATTGCGCTGCGGTAGAGTCCTGCTTCATGCAAGCGCGTCAGATTGTCCAGCGCGTCGGCGGCGCGTGCGGCTTCGTGATCGTCTTTGGCCTCAGTTTGCAGCTCGATCTCCCGAACCTGCGACGGCCGGACCACGACCCGCTCCACCACGGGTGCCGTGGCGTCAATCTTTGCCAGGTCCCGCGTGATGCGCCCCGGTTTCTCCACTCCTTTTTCCTTGTAAGACACTTCTATTTTCGGCTTCGCCGCGGAGTTGCCCGCGAACAGGATGCGCGCCTGTCCGGGCTGGCCGGGCCTGTTCGGGTGGATGATCGGGTAAATCATGCCTGGAGAGGAGAGCCTGCGTTTTACCGTGGTGCGCCCAAGGGCGTCGAAAAGATCCAGGGTGACGAAATAGATGTCTTCATGCAAGGACTCGAGCGACGAGATCTGTTCTTCGTCGATCCCGATGCGAAAGTCGGGTTCGCTCATCCAGACTTCGATGTCGAGATCGCGATGGAAAGGCTGCTTGTCCGGCATCGGTTTATTGTCGGTGGTTTTCATCACATAGTCGTAGATGCGCGACAGGACCTTGGTCTGGTAATAGTCCCAAAAGCGCTCAGGATCGGTCGGAATACGCGCGTCGATTGCGGCAGCGCCGTCTACCAGCGCGGTAATCCATCCGGTCGTTACCTGGACGCGCGACCATCCGGGAAACTTATCAAGGTACTCACGCTCAACGAATTTGGGACTGAATGCATTGCGATAGACGACTCTGCCCGCGACATCGAGTGCTTCCAGCGTATAGACATCCTTCGGGTTATCCACCAGCTCCAGATGGCAGGCATCCGTTGGAATGCCCAGGTCGCGCTGGAAGATTTCGTCCACCGGATACAGCTCCTGCAGCCACCGGCTCGGCATCGTGTAGAATTTGTAGTTCTTGCTCAAATCGGGATGATAGGTTGCCACCTTGATTTGAATGGAACGCGCCCCTTTGCCCTTTAACTCAGGAATGACCTGCTCGGTGAGCCACAAAAAGCCCTGTTTGTATGCCGACAGGATGGCAACCTGTGCGCTCTCTGCGCCGGCCTTTTTCAGCTCCGCGCGCACCTTTGCGGCAACATCCTGCCTCACCTCCGGTGACTCGCTCAGCCGCGCCTCGAGGACCACTCTGGCACCCGTCTTCACTTTCGGCAACACCTCGGAATTGAATTTCGTCCAGAATTCATCCACCTCCCAAGGAATGTCGATCTTGTCCTCAAAAACTGTCACGGGATCTGTCACAGCTTGGCTCTGGACGGTAACGGGAATCTGCGGAAGAGCGCTCTTGAGTCTGCCAGCAAGATAGGCATCGAGCGCGGGATCAGCCTTTTCAAGGAACAGCTTGGCCTCGAACGATTCCAGCTTCTTATCTTTTAGATCTGCCGCGATACTTTCGAGCTCTCCCAGTGCCTGGCTCGCTTGCCCTGCACCGCTCCTTGCCTGGAAAAAGCGGGTCACGTCCGTGACGACATCGCTGAGAGCCGGGGCGCCTCGCGCCGTATCCCAAAGGGACGGCATGCGGCGCGCAAGATAATCGCAAGCACCCTCGGTCCCGGCGGCATCGGCGCCTGCTACAACCGTAGCCGTGGCGTTTCCAAACGCCTTGGGCACCAGATGAATCATGCCTTCCCCCGCGTGCAGATCATCGAAGCGTGTTTTGCCGATCTTGACCAACTGCTGGACGAGGGTGTTGCCGCGGCCCACCAGGATCGGGCTCGCTTCGCGATTAGGCTCTTTGACCGAGCGATCCAGTTTGCTTATGGGCAACGTGATGCCGGTGGTTTCGAGACCGAGACGCGCCGCGATGAGGGCGGCGCCAAACGATTCGCTCGCGTCTCCGAGGATGAGCGATGTTTCGGAGCGGTCGGGGATCAGGTCTGGATAGACATCGCCGAACCAGCCGTCGATGGAGTAGGTCGAGGCCAAATCAAAGTTCTTAGCGGGAGCAGAAGGCGCCTGCACGCCTGGGGGCGTATCCGGTGCCAGTTCATCGGGATCGATCGGAGGAGTGAGAGTTCGCGGGTTGAGTCCGGATCGTGAGACCTGCTCATGACCCGAACTCTTCCCGCCTGCAACCACCTCGCAGTCGATGACCGCCACGTTGGCAAAATCAAGCGTCTTGGGTTCCAATCCGCGGTGGTGCGCGAGGTCGAGATTCTCCAGAAGACTCCTGGCTCTGGCCCCGTCAGCGCTGCCCACCTGAATCCGGACATTGATCCTGGCAACGCCACGCCGGTCGCTGTCGACAATCATGGATTCCACGGTGGCGACGGCCGCCGCTATGCCTTTGGATTTCAGATATTGGATCGCCTGGTTCTCGATACCCTGGAGCGTGATCCCTGTCATCGTCCAAACGCGGGGCAGACGCGCGGCAAGCTCATTCGCGGCAGCGAGGGTTCCCGCGTCATCTCCGCCGACTACCGCAAGGCCATCCGGCCCGCCCAGCGGCGATGGCACATGTGCGATCAGCCCTTGTCCAGGTTTCAACGATTTCAAATCGAGGAAACCGTCTGCTGCCAGCCTCTTAATCACGGAATTCTCGCGGCCCACCAAAATAGGCAGAGCGATCTCTTCAGGTCGCAGCGCGTTGTCTTCACGCAAAACCAGGGGAAGCGTCATGGATAGTGTTTCGTAACCAAGCCGCGCCGCCATATTGGTTGCCGATAGGATGTCCTCCGAGGTCGGCTTGACGGGGACAAGGATCCGGGCCGCAACGAGGTCGGCGAGGCCGTCTCCATTGGTATCGCGTACCATGCCGTGCGCCGAGCTGAAAACGTCACTGAGCCCGGCAAGCGAAGATCCGGCCGAAGCAGCCGACCAGTCGACAAACACAACCGCAACGAATGCGGAAAGGGTTACGAGGGCGCATAAAAGCACGAGTCGTTTCATGGGAAACTCCATGCTGGGAGCCAGTCCGAGAATTAGGAGGGGCTCCTATCGGGAACAGTTCGGGCACGCATACTACTATCGCCCCGAGCGGCCGCGTAGCAAGCGGAAAAAGCATGCATGGCGCCAAAGGCTAAGACTAACCGCTAAGGCTCAAAAACTCGAAGAATCTCAGAGAATTTGACCTTGGAGATTCTTTGAGTCTTAGAGCCTTCGAGGTTTGCGTTTGAATTCGTGTGCTTCTCAGCTGGCTGCCGTGATGCCGGGCAGTGCATTTCGTGGTTCCTATTTTGATTGCGGCAGTAAACCATCGTGATATTCTGAAACTATTATTGACAGATCGGTGCTAATCACCGCTGTCAGGCGGCAGACGATGAGAGCATTAAAGATCGGAATCAGCGGAGTTCGGGGCATCGTCGGGGAAACTTTCAGCCCCGAACTGGCCGTGGATTTCGCGCAGGCCTTCGCCGCCTATGCGAGCGCAGGGCGCATCCTGATTTGTCGCGACCCGCGTCCGTCCGGTCCCATGGTTGCCTCGGCGGTCGCCGCCGGTCTTCTGGCCGCCGGTTGTGAGGTAATCGACTTGGGATTGTGCCCTACCCCGAGTCTGCAGCTGGCCATTCCATGGTTGGGTGCCCAGGGCGGCATCGCCATCACCGGGGGGCACAACGCCGCACAATGGAATGCGCTGAAGTTCGTCAGGCCGGACGGTCTCTACCTGAATGCGGCGCAGGCATCGGAGCTCCTCGACATTTACCACCAGCACGAGTTTGACAAAGCGCCCTGGGACCACATGCGTCCCATGGTCGCGCGAAACGACGCGGTGGATCACCATTTGGAGGTGCTGTCGCGCTCCTTCGACATTGCCGCGATCCGACGCCGCCCACTGCGAGTCGCCGTGGACTGCTGCAACGGCGCATGTTCTTTGCTGGCGCCTCGTTGGATTACGGCATTGGGCGCCATCGGCCTCACGATCAACGACGACGTGAATGCGCCCTTCCCCCACGATCCGGAACCCAGACCGGATACAATGGCGCAGGTGCGGGCCTTGGTACAAGCCGCAGGTGCGGACCTTGGGCTCGTCTTGGATGCCGATGGTGAACGGTTGGGACTCGTGGACGAAACGGGGCGCATACTGTCCGAGGAGGTGACCTTCGCTCTCGCCGCGGCCGTCCGCCTCAATCAGCGTGCGGGACCGATCGTGACCAATCTTTCAACCAGCGGCATGGTGGACCGTATTGCCATCGCCTATCAAGCGCAGGTCTTCCGCACTCCGGTCGGCCAGGCTAACGTGTCCGAGGCGGTGTTGGAGCACCATGCGGTGCTGGGGGGCGAGGGCAACGGCAGTGTTATCGCACCCGAAATACAGGCCGTTCCCGATAGCGCTGCGACCATGGGAATACTCCTGGAGTACCTCGCACTCACAGGCGATCCCCTCTCGGCACTTGCCGACCGACTGCCGCGGCTCTCGATGATCAAGTCGGCCGTGCCGGTTGCATCCCATCTGATTTACTCCACGCTGCAGGCGTTTCGCGACCGCGTGCAGGACGACTGCGGTGATGTGGACTGGTCCGATGGCGTACGCATCGATTGGCCCGACGGGTGGGTCCATGTGCGTGTTTCCAACACAGAATCGATCATCCGCGTGATTGCGGAAGCTGAACAGGAATCGCGGGCGCTCGAGCTTTCGGATTGGGCGCGCGAGAGGTTGCACACCTGATTGGATGCGGCAGGCAGATGCGAGCCATACCAACTCTCAAAATCAGCATCTCCGGAGTCCGAGGCGTCGTGGGCGAATCGCTGACGCCCGGATTGTTGACACGATTTGCCCAGGCATTCGGCACATATGTGGGCAAAGGCCGCATCGTGATCGGCCGCGACACGCGTTCGTCCGGTGAGATGGCGCGCCAGGCGGTCGTTTCCGGGCTCCTATCCGCAGGCTGCCGCATCGTCGATCTTGGCGTCTGTCCGACCCCTACGGTGCAGCTGACCGTGCGCCGGCTGGGCGCCCCGGGTGGCATCGCGATCACCGCCAGCCATAATCCACCCGAGTGGAATGCACTGAAATTTGTCGGATCGGACGGTCTGTTCTTGGATGGCGGTCGCGGCCGCGAGCTGCTGGACATTTATCACCAGGGCGATTACACAAGAGTGGGCGGCCCTGAGATGCGACCGGTTGAATCCATGCCGCAAGCCGTAGATGAACATGTCCATGCTGTCGTTCAAAATCTAGGTCCATTGGCCAAGACCGCGCGCAAGCCACGGGTGGTCATAGATTCATGCGATGGCGCCGGTTCGACTTCAGCGCCGCGGTTGCTCGAAGCTCTGGGTGCCGAGGTGATCGGCATTCATGTGACCCCGGATGGCCGCTTCCCTCGTCCCGCGGAGCCGTTGCCCGAAAACCTCGGCGCCCTGTGCAGGGCAATTCATGAACATCACGCGGATGTCGGCTTTGCTCAGGATATGGACGCCGATCGTCTGGCTGTGGTCTCGGAGCAAGCTGAGCCGATAGGCGAGGAACGCACTCTCGTGCTGGCAACGCAGTTCGTTCTTGGCCGGACACCCGGTCCCGTGGTCACCAACCTTGCAACCACGCATGCCCTGGAGGCCGTGGCGGCTCGCTTTGGATGCAAAGTTTACCGAACCCCCGTCGGCGAAGCCAACGTGGCGAAAGGCATGCAACGCTACGGAGCGGTCATCGGTGGAGAAGGCAACGGAGGCGTCATTTACCCTCCGATCAATTTCGCGCGCGATAGCCTCGTCGGGATGGCTCTGATCCTTCATTTGGTGGTGCAATCGGAGCTGTCTGTCTCGGAGCTCGTGCACGGACTGCCATCCTTGTGGATGCTCAAAAAGCAGGTGGCATTTCCATCGCATCGGATAGGGGAAATGCTCACACGCCTCAAACGGGAGTATGCGTCTTACCCCATCGATGCCCGTGACGGCATTAAAGTGACCATGCCCTCGGGCTGGTTCATTGTGCGCGGATCGAATACGGAACCCGTCGTGCGCGTGGTCGCGGAAGCGACGACGGAGCAAATCGCAACGGACCTTGCCTCCGGTGTCTGCAACAGGATTCAATCCTGTTGAAAGCCGTTGTGAATTTCGGTGACAGGCTCTATAACCTCGAAATTAGGATTTTTAAATTGACCTAATCATAGAATAATTTCGAGGTTATGGCACCTGTCCCCGAAATAATCGCGAGATTTGTTGACACGCCGTTACTTTATCTGCTAAGAGAGGCTTACTCTTCTTAACTTTCACGGGAAATTGCGGAAAGGGGTCAAGTCAATGCGAAAGCTGATTTTTGTTTTTGCGTATTGCTGGTTTGGTGCAAATCTGTTTGGCCAAACTTCTTCCCTTACCGGAACGGTCACTGACCCGTCAGGTGCGGTCATCCCCGGAGCGCAGATCACCCTTACAAATGTCAAAACGGGCGCGCTGCGCACGACCGCTTCCAATGAGACCGGGAACTACACGATGGCGCAGTTGACGCCCGGAACTTACCAGCTAGTGGCGAAAGCTACCGGCTTCACGGATGTAAGCATCAAGAGCGTTGAATTGCTCGTTGATTCGCCCGCCACTATCAACATCAAGTTTGAAAAACTCGGCGGCGTTTCCGAAACCGTGGAAGTCGAAGCGGCCGCCGTACAGATCAACACTGTCGATGCATCGCTGGGCAACGCCATCAGCACTCAGGCCATCATGGAGTTGCCAATGTATGCACGCAACGTTGCGGGTCTGCTTGCGTTCCAACCGGGCGTCACGAGTTTCGGCGCTTTTGGAACGGGCAGCCTTGACGACCGCAATGGTTCGGTGAACGGTGGCAAGTCGGATCAGTCGAACATCACGCTCGACGGAGCGGATGTGAATGATCAGAACACCCGTGCGGCTTTCACCACTGTCCTGCGCGTTACGCTCGATTCGGTCGAAGAGTTCCGCACTACGACCACGAACGCCGGCGCCGACACGGGCCGAGGTTCCGGCGCCAACATATCCCTGGTCACCAAATCGGGCACGAACGAACTCCATGGCTCGCTATACGAACTCCGGCGCGGCACGGAGACTGCGGCGAACAGCTTCTTCAACAATGCTGCCAGCGTGCCGATTGCCCCGCTGCTGGTCAACGTTTTTGGCGGATCGGTGGGCGGTCCGATTGTCAAGAACAGAGCCTTCTTTTTCGTCAACTATGAAGGACGCCGCGACGCGAGTTCCACAAGTGTTACGCGCCAGGTGCCCAACGACTATATGCGGGCCGGGGAGGTTGCGTATCACGACAACAATGGCAATCTCCAGGTACTCTCTCAAGCCCAGATCAAAGCGATCGATCCCCTGGGAATCGGAGACAATCCGGGAATTCTTCAGATTTTCCAAACCGTCTACCCGCGCGGAAATGACACTTCGTGTGGCGATCAGGTCGACACCACGTGCTATCGCTTCAATGCGCCGCAACACACCAAATGGGACACCTATATTGCCAAGCTCGATTACAAGGTGGACGCGGCCGGCAAACATAACGTCTTCGTGCGCGGCAACCTGCAGAACGACCATACAAATGGTGTGCCGCAGTTTCCGGGCCAACCGCCGAATTCAGTAACCCTGTCTAACAGCAAGGGCATGGCCGCCGGCTGGACAGGAGTGCTGACCACGCATCTCGTCAGCACTTTCCGCTACGGGTTTACTCGTGCCGGCAATGAGAGCACCGGAATAATCCAGGGCAGTTATGAGTGGCCACGCACTGATTACATGGACGCACCTTACGGCATCAGCACGGGTACTAGCCGCCAGGTTCCCGTCCACACCTTCAGCGAAGATCTCACCTGGGACCATAAGTCGCACGATTTCGCGTTTGGTGTCGTCGTGCGCGCAATTTCAAACCAGTCTGCCTCGAACCGAAGTTCTTTCAATAACGCCGCATCGAACATGTCCTGGTTGAAGGGGGCCGGTTCTGATGTGACTCCCTCTTCGCTCAACCTCTCCAGTAACGACAAGATGAGCTACCAGTACGCAATCGGTGATTTGTTGGGTATCATGCCCGAGGGGACGGCTAACTACAACTACATGATCGATGGAACGCTTCTTCCAACCGGCGCCTTGGTGCACCGCAACTTCGCAAATCGCGAATTGGACGCCTACGCACAGGACACGTGGAAGGTCACGCATAATTTTACGATCACGGCAGGCTTGCGCTTCAGCTACGAGCCTCCGGTACACGAGGCCAATGGACAGGAGGTGTCCACGAGCATGCCGTTCAATGACTTCAATAATATGCGCGCCTCGTTGGCGGCTCAGGGACAGTCAGAACTGGGGGTCGGCAGGATTCAGTTCCTCGATGCCAATGGCAGCGGGGGCAGGCCGATGTATCCCACCCACTATAACGTGGCTCCTCGCCTTGGCTTGGCCTATTCTCCCAAGGCCGAAAGCGGCTTCGCCAAATGGTTGTTTGGCGGCAGCGGGAAGACTTCGATCCGCGCGGGCTTCGGGATGTACTATGACGAGATCGGCCAGCCGCTGGCACAGACCTTTAACACCACCGCCTTCGGCCTTCAGACCAGTCTCACGAGTCCGGCCGGCACGTTGAACTCCTCGACATCACCCAGGTTTACTACATTTTGGACTGTGCCGAGTGCGGTCATCGCCACCGCTCCGAAGGGCGGGTTCCCCCAAACCTTTCCCGATATCTTTGAGATTACGAATTCAATCGACGACCAACTCAAAGCTCCGTACACCATGAATATGAACCTCAGCATCGGCCGGGAGTTCAGCCACGGATTATTTGTCCAGATGTCCTATGTCGGCCGTCTCTCGCGGAGATCCCTGATCAACCGCGACGTGTCGATGCCCACCAATCTGAAGGATCCCACTTCCGGTCAGACCTACTTCCAGGCAATGCAGCAACTGGCGTCCCTGGTCGACGATCAGGGCGTACCAGTTTCAAAGTTGCCCAAGATCCCATGGTTTGAGCATTTCTGGTCTACGGCCGCCGCGGGTGGCTGGACCGCCACCCAAATCTGGGCAAAGGATTACCTGGAAAGCCAGAATCAGGGGGATTTCACCGATCTACTGGACGTTTTTGACCAGGCTGGAGTCTGCAGCACCAGCGGCACGACGTTCTATTCAGATGGCACCGTGAGGGATGCTGCTTGCGGGATTTATGGCCCCTGGATGCTGTTTAATCCGCAGTTCTCGGCACTATCCGCCTGGAGCTCCATCGGTGCAGGCGATTACCATGCAGGCCAGTTGACCATTCGGAAACGGTTTTCCGAGGGGCTGATGTTCGACCTCAACTACACTCTCTCGAAGTCGATCGATCTTGCTTCCCGCTCCGAAAGCGCCGGCAGGTTCAACGGGTTCATTCAGAACACGTGGGCGCCGGGACAGATGCGGGCCGTTTCGGATTATGACACTCTGCACGCTGTCAACGCTTATGTGGTATGGAAGCTCCCGTTCGGCCGCGGCATGAAGCTCGGCGCCAATGTGAACAAAGTCGTCGATGCGATTTTCGGAGGCTGGGAAGTGACGGGTGCCTGGCGCCAGACTTCCGGGTTACCGACCGATATCGGCAATGGGCAGCGCTGGCCGACGAACTGGGAGGTCGATGCCAGGGCTGTTCCGACAGGCCCACTGCCGCCGGCTACCAGCAATCACAATGGGATTTCGGTCGAAGGCCCGCCCGGACCCAATCTTTGGGATGATGCCAGCAAGGCCCTTGCCATGCTCCACTACTGCCCGTCCGGCGAATCCGGACTTCGCAACTTCATCCGCGGCGATGGCTATTTCGGCATCGATAGCGGTGTCAGCAAGACCTTCAAGATGCCGTGGAAGGAAAGCCATTCACTTCAGATTCGGTGGGAGACTTTCAACCTCACCAATACCGTCAGATTCGACCCGACTAGCAATTACGGCGACCTGATGACGGCGACATCTCTCGGAAAGCTCTCTGATACGCTCGGAGCGCCGCGTCAGATGCAGTTTTCTCTGCGCTACACATTTTAGCGATAGCATTGCCGGCGCATTCGCGCTTCAAACCGCAGGATCAGGGGGACAGGCCTTCCGGGCTTGTCCCCCTTTGTTTTTTGGCATGGACTGGAGATTCATCCTCGAGCAGAAATCCGACAGCCACGAATTTCATGAATTCCACGAAATCCTCCACCTGTCGGCTGGCCCTCTTTCGTGCAATTCGTGAAATTCGTGGCGTCTTCTTGAATCATTGCCTAAGTCAACAGCATTGGGTGTTCCCCGGAGTCACTCATTTCCCTGCTCCATTTTTGTAAACCACCCCGCCTTTCATCACAAACGCAACATTTTCCAGTACGGTAATGTCTTTCAGAGGATCTCCGGCAACTGCAATGATATCGGCAAATTTGCCCGCACTCACGGAACCCACCCGGCTCTGCCAGCCCAGCAAGTCGGCCCCGGAAACGGTGGCGGATTGGATGGCCTGCATGGGGGTCATCCCCCACTCGACCATGACGCGGAATTGTTTGCCGTTCCAACCGTGCGGGTAGACGCCGGCATCCGTGCCGAATGCCGTTTTTACTCCGGCTGCAACCGCCTTCCGGAAATTTTCGCGTTGCTTCTGGCCAACGAGCTTTTCCTTATCGATGATAATCTTCGGAACCCCATGCTTTGCGTATTCCGCAACGATGTAGTCGTCATTGTACACATCCGCTACCAGGTACGTGCCCCGCTGCTTCATCATTTCGATTCCCTCATCATCGATCAGGCTGCCGTGCTCGATCGAGGCGACGCCCGCCTTGATGGCCATCTTGATCGCCTCGGTCCCATGAGCGTGGGCACATGCCTTCTTCCCCCAAAGCCGCGCCTCGTCCACTATGGCATTCATTTCCTCCTGGGTGTACTGGGGACCTCCGACACTTTCTTCTTCGGTCAACACCCCTCCGCTAGCCCCGAATTTGATTACGTCGGCGCCGTACTTTATCAGGTAGCGCACCTTCTGCCGCACTCCCTCCACTCCGTTCGCAATGCCGGACATTTCCGCCGGAATTCTTTGGTCGAGCCATGGTGAAAAGCCGACCAAGTCCCCGTGCCCGCCCGTCGAAGAAATATAGTAGGTGGCAACCTGCAACCGCGGTCCGGGAATGTCTCCGCGGTCGATTGCATTTCGCAGGGCAACATCCACAAAGCCGACAGCGCCGAGGCAGCGGCAAGAAGTGAATCCCGCTTCAAGGGTTCTCTTGGCATACAGATGGGCGAGGACGGCGCTGTCCACGAACGACCTTCGGAATATGTCGTCGTAGTAGTTGTCGCCGGCTTGCCCGGTTATATGGACGTGGCAATCGATCAATCCCGGCAGGACAGTGGCGCCTGACAGGTCGATCACGGCCGCGTTTGCGGGAATGGAAGGGTCGGATGTGACCGCTTTGATCTTGCCATCTTCTACCAGGATCACCTGGTTGGAGAGCACGCGCCCGTTCTCCGTATCGATCAGTTTCCCGGCCTTGATGGCAGTGACAGTCTTGGGTTGAGACGGCGAAACGTTAACCGTGACAAGAAAAACAACGGCGGTGGCAATCAGGCACTTGAAGGTTCGCGACGGCATGAATCACCTCTTTCAAAAAGTCTTTCCAAAGCAATCGGTAATGACGAGATCATTAATCCCGAATTCCGAAGTTGATGTTTTTCAAAAGCCCTCATCAGGTTAGTGGGGCCGGGTTTTAGCCCGGCAAATGGATCGTTTTGGCGGACTGAAGCCCGCCTCCACCGATTTTGGGGTTAACTTATTTCGCTTTAGGCAATTGCACTCAAACAACACGTTTCAACTTCCGAATCTGGGTTAATCTCAAGCGCTTGCGCAGCCATTATTGGTGCGCCTGGGAGGGGCGTCAAGTTCTTCCGCTCATTTGCTCGTGGGATCATCCTGCGCCAAGCTGCGTCTCAGCGATAGAGAATCGGGTTCTTGCGCCAATCCTTATCTTTGTCGTGGCCGTATTCCGCGACTCGGGGGCGGCGCTCGCGGAGGCGTACCGACTCGATGCCGCAGTAGTACCCGCTGCTTTGCGCGCTCTTTCCCACGCACTGAAGCCGCAGTGTGTAGGTGCCGGGCTCCGGCCAGAAATCGAGCAGGTGGAACTCTTGATTGGCGATGGCGTCGCTGTAAAAGTCTATCGGTCTGCCGAGTCTTACGCCGTTTAGGAACGCCTGGTAGCGGCCGAAGTCGTTCGATTTAGTCGCGTTGATCAGCAGTCGCAGCGGCTCCTTCTTCTTCACCTCGATCTGAATCTCCAGCCACGCTCCCCTTGGCTGCTGGGGCCTGTAGAGAAGCTGCTGGCCGTCGTAGAGGTCGAGTTGTTGCTTCACGACATCGCCGTCACCGTGGTGCGTGGCATCCGCGAAATCGCGCGCGTAGCTGATCACGCGCTCGAGGCTGGGCAGGCGGCGCTCGCGAGCTCCCGGGGCGCGGACTGAAAAGGTGGGTGTGCCGGTCTGGTACCAGAACGCCACGCTGGCGTAGTCATCCTCGCGCTCGTTCCAGCTGGTGGACTTGTACTGCGGATTCTCGTCCGGCGAGATCCAGCCCATGTGCTCAAACGTCACCTTGATGCCGGTGTTGAATACGATCAGGTCGTTCAGGTGCCAGCGGTAGGCGCTGGCGTGGCTTCCTACGATGTCCGGCTGATCGAAAAACGGCACACCAAAGTAAGGCGTGCTGGTCTTCTTCAGGCCCCAGGCGGAAAGGAAATAGTCCTCCGTGCCCGTGCCCCAGATCGAAGGCTTCGCCTCGCCGTCGATGTAGATCTTCTCGTCGCCTTCGCCGAACCACTCCGGACTGCGCGTGCGCACGGCCAGAATGGTGCCGACGTAGTGGCCTTTGCCGGCCGTTTCCAGGAGCACATAGTCCTTGCCGTGTTGCACCGGATATTCCTGGCGATATTGCGCATGGGAATAGGGCGTGTCTCTGGGCAGCTTGTCGAGCTTGATCCAATCGATGTTGTAATAGAGGAGACTGAGTGGCTTGTCGCTCTGGTTCTCGATCTCGATGCGCGCGGACTTCTGGAACGGCATGCGCCAGAAAGAATTGTAGCTATCGCCGCCCTCGACGATCACCGGCAGGCTGATGACCTCGGTGCGTTTGCCGAAGCAGTTGGCGAAGAAGTCGCCGACCGGGGCTTCCACCGCGGGCCGCGGATTACCGTCCCAATACATGCGCAGCATCAACTCCTGGTGATTCGCCGAACCTTGCGGCGCCCAGTCTTGCGGCTCGGGGCCGAGGAACGTAACCCACATGTGCGTGATGACGCCTGGGCCTTGAGCATCGAGCAGAATGTGCGTCTCACCCGGCGGGATGTTGAAGTTGTCCCAGTTGCTCTGCTCGTTGTCGTCGCCGCGCGGATCGGCCCTCGGATTGTACTTGCGCTCGCCTGTATTGCGCTCGCCGTTTGGGCCGCGGCGTATCTCTCCCACCCTCATGGTCGATGTGCCCCGCATCGAGCGCCCCTCCTGCGGCCTAGCGAGGTCTGCAAGCATAGTGCCATCCGATATAGTGCTGAACGTCGCCAGTCCGGCGGCTCCAGCCTCAGCGCTCCCCGCAAAGATGTTCTTAATCATGTCCCAGGCCGGACCGGCGAGCGCCAGCGCGGCCATCAGGAGCAAAACGCGTGCGACACTTTTGAATCGACTGGATTCGGGCAGCTTCATGGCTTTATCCTCCGGGCGTTAATGTCGCCAAAATCACGAACGTGATGATTCATCCGAGTCCTTGGATCTTATAACCATTTCAGAACGGGAACCACAACGACCGTGCTAACCGGAACCAGCCCCTAATCCGGGCTATAGTTCTCAGCAACTTAGGTACGCTACAATATCCTCACCCCCACATTCGTCTACAACCGTAGAGGAAGGACGAAGCGAGCCTGGAGCGGATGGCACTCGAACAGGACCAGCGGATCTCCGAAGTGGTGAAGCGGGAGCAATCCCGGCTGCGCAACTTCATTCGCCGGCACGTGCCCGACCCCCGCGACGTTGAGGACATTCTACAGGACGTCTTCTGCGAGCTGGTGGAAGCGAACCGCCTGCTGATGCCGATCGAGCATGTCACCGGCTGGATGTTTCGCGTGGCGCGCAATCGCATCATCGATCTATTCCGCAAGAAGAAGCCGGAGAGCTTCAGCGATGCCGCCGTCGCGGACGAGGATGACGAACTGCTCCAGTTGGAAGATCTGCTGCCTTCGCCCGATGCCGGTCCGGAGGCGCTTTACGCCCGCAACGTCCTTCTCGATGAACTCGAGCTGGCGGTGGACGAGCTGCCGGAGGAGCAGCGCGACGTGTTTGTTGCGCACGAGCTGGATGGGCGCAGCTTCAAGGAGATGGCCGCCGAGACCGGCGTGAGCGTGAATACGCTGCTCTCGCGCAAACGCTATGCAGTGCTGTATCTGCGCGAGCGGTTGCAAAGCATTTACGACGAATTTACGAAACCGTGAGGAACTGTGAACATGAGAAGGCGATTGATTTGGATAGCTCCGCTGGCCATTCTGGGGATGGCGCTATTTATCACCATCGGCGGCGAAATAGTGATGCAACTGTGGAATTGGCTGCTGCCGCCGCTCTTCAGCTTCCGCCAGATTACCTTCTGGCAAGCGCTTGGAATCCTGGCGCTGAGCCGGATCCTCTTCGGCGGATTTGGACTCCATGGTTCCGGTCGCTCCAGCGTCCGCCGCCGCGTGAAAGAGCGCATAGAGAAGCGCATGGCCGAGCGGTGGGAACATATGACCCCTGAGGAGCGGGAACGATTCTGGCACGGCATGGGCGGAGGTTGCGGCTTCGGCCCATCCGCCAGCGAGAGCAAGGGGCAATGAAGCCGACGGGCCCCGGACGCTGTCCCAAACAGGGATCGCTGAAGCTATCCGGTATCTGGCAGAAGGATACGCTCGGGGAGAAGTAGCAATAACTCTGGAAACGTAACAACAGAATCTGACGACCCGCTGCACCCGACCTCTTGGGAGGAAACGAAATGACAATCAGCACTATCGGCGAGTCACAACGCACGGCTGCAAGGATCGCAGGACTTGCTTGCCCGATCTCGTTCGTCACCGTGCTCGCGGTCAATTTCGGCATATTCGCCCGCCTCATCGTCCGCGGCAATCCGGCGGAAACCGCTCGGAATATCCTGGCGCACGAAACACTATTCCGTATCGGCGTCGCGGGCGACATGGTTTACTGCGTTAGCGTTGTCGTGCTGCTGACAGCGCTTTACGTGATCCTCAAGCCGGCCAGCCAGAACCTTGCCTTGCTCGCGGCATTCGGCAGGCTGGTCCATGCCCTCATGTGGCTCCTGGTGACGCTCAATCTCTTTACCGCTCTGCGACTCTTGAGTGACGCTGATTACTCGCGTGCGTTTGGACCAGACCAATTGTCGGCCTTGGCGCGGCTGTACCTCAGCGGGTTCGACGCGTACTACGTTGGCTTGCTGTTTTGGGCATTGGGAGCCACAGTTGGCAGCTACTTGTGGTTCAAGTCGAACTACATCCCCAGAGCACTGGCTGCCTTTGGCGTGATCTCCAGTGCATGGTGCGTCGCCTGCGCTTTCGTTTTTTACATCTTCCCCGACTTGCCCAAAGTAGTAAACCTGTGGTGGTTCGACTCGCCCATGGCTATCTTCGAATTAGCGCTGAGTTTTTGGCTTCTGTTCAAGGGAATACGAACACCGCTCGTCGCGTAACGGTTCCTTCGTCTATTGCGAAATAAGGAGAGAGCGCCATGCACCCAACCAAAAAGACCGCACGAGTCGCGGGATTGCTGTATCCCGTAATGGGAATACCAGCTGTCTTCAGCCTCATATATGTTCCAGGCACTCTGATCGTGCGCGGGGACGCCGCTGCGACGGCCAATAACATCCTGGCTCACGAAATGCTTTTCCGCGTCGGCATCTGCGGTGAACTGTTCTGCTTGGTCGCCTTCCTTTTCTTGGCCATGGCTCTCTACCGCCTGCTCAGTGGCGTGAATAAGGCCTATGCTTCGCTGATGGTGAGCCTGGTCCTGGTCTCCGTCGCGATTGGGTTTGTGGATGTGGTAAACAACATCGCCGCCCTGATCCTGTTCCGCGGCGCCGATTTCCTCGCGGTATTCGACAAACCGCAGCGGGGCGCTCTAGCCATGCTCTTCCTCGACCTGCATCGCCACGGAATTGCAGTCAACGATATCTTTTGGGGTCTGTGGCTTTTCCCCTTCGGTGCCTTGGTGATGAAATCGGGCTTCCTTCCACGGATCCTCGGCCTCCTGCTGATCGTTAACTGTTTTGCCTACCTGGCCGCAAGTGTTACGTCGTTGCTCGTGCCGGATTACGCGAGTGTTGTAGCCAGAGCAATCCTGCCGGCGCTGCTTGGCGAATTGTGGATCATGCTGTGGCTTCTGATTAAGGGCGTCAAGGTGCAGCCATTGGCCCCCGGAGCCCCTTGATCGAGTGGTTACAGCGCGCCACAACAAAAGAGCGCAGGCAGAAACGGAATGCGTCTATTATGCGGACAACTCGCCCCGATGAGTTTCTTGAATCGCATATTGACAATGACCCGATCACGTGAATCCCGGAGACAACTCACATGAAAGCTACTGTTTATCGTAACTACGGTTCGCCCGATGTTCTCAAGTGTGAAGAGATTAAAAAGCCGACCGTTGGGGACAACGATGTTTTGATAAAAATTCGCGCGGCCTCCGTCAATCCACTTGATTGGCACTTTATGAGAGGCACGCCGTACTTCCTTCGCATAATGGCTGGGCTAACCAAACCAAAGGACACACGACTCGGCGTTGATGTGGCCGGCCTGGTTGAAGCCGTTGGCAGGAACGTAACCCGGTTCAAACCAGGCGACGAGGTGTTCGGCGCGTGCCGTGGGGCCTTCGCGGAGTATGTGTGTACTTCCGAGTCGGCATTGGCCAAGAAGCCGGATAACGTGACGTTTGAGCAAGCGGCTTCTGTATGTGTGGCGGCACTCACCGCATTGCAGGGTCTTCGCGACAAAGGACAGATTCAGCCGGGGCAGAAGGTCTTGATCAACGGTGCGGCGGGAGGCGTGGGTACGTTCGCTGTGCAGATCGCGAAATCGTTCGGCGCAGATGTGACCGGCGTATGCAGCACGAGGAATGTGGGGATGGTCAGATCCATCGGCGCAGATCGCGTCATTGATTACACCCAAGAGGATTTCACCAAAAGTGGGCAACGTTACGACCTCATTCTCGACTCCGTTGGGAACCATTCGTTCTCAGCATGCAGGCGCGCCTTAAATCCCAAGGGGATATACATCGCGGTCGGAGGACCGAGTGGGCGGTGGATGATCGGTTTTCTGGCTCGTGTGATCACAACGCTTGTGTTTTCACGGTTCGTGAGCCAGAAGCTGTCCATGATTCTGATGAGACGGAGCAAAGAGGACCTGACCATCATGCGCGAGCTTATGGAGGCCGGAAAGGTAACGCCGGTAATCGACAGGCGTTACGGTTTGAGTGAGGTCCCTGGGGCTATCCGGTATCTCGAAGAAGGGCACGCTCGAGGAAAAGTAGTAATAACTTTGGAACATAACGCCCCGCCGCATTAAAAAGCCCCCGGTTGTCGCTTAGTTTTTCGCCTGTATTGCGTTCGCCGTTTGGGCCGCGGCGTATCTCTCCCACTCTCATGGTTGATGTGGCCCGCATCGAGCGCCCCTCCTGCGGCCTTGCGAGGTCTCCGAGGACAGCGCCATCCGGTGCCGAGCTGGCCGCCGCCAGTCCGGCGGCTCCGGCCTCACCGCTCCCCGCAAAGATGTTCTTAATCATGTTCCAGGCCGGACCGACCAGCGACAGCGCGGCCACCAGCAGCAAAACACGTGCGACACTTTTGAATCGACTGGATTCGGGCAGCTTCATGGTTTTATCCTCCGCGCGTTAATGTCGCCAAAATCACGAATGTGCTGATTCATCTGAATTCCGCGATTTATAACCATTTCAAAACGGGAACCACTCGTAGGCCGATTTTTCAATCTAAGAGCTGCATTCGATGCGTTAGAGTAATCCCCGATTGTATGCGTCCCAATTTCCAGGCCTGTTTGAAATCACCATGCATAGTCATCGGTCTCAGGTGCAATAATCAGGTCTGTTTTCTTGATGTAAGCGTGAATTTGGAGGGTGAAGAATTGTCGAAATCTTATGTGGTCAGGACCGTGCCGTCGTCAGTCCCCCGTACAAGTGCTAGGAGGATAACCCCGGGTCGTTCGATGGGACGGGATAGACCTCCAGTTGGCTTCCGTTCCCGAACTGCGACGATTCTCCTGGCACCGCCTGGGGCGAAGTGTGCTTTGGAGGGGATGCATTGGTTTTGCCTGCGTGCATCTGTGGTGAATTCTTGGTTGCCCGCTCTGTGATTTTCGCGGCTGTCTTTTCCCCGTCAACACCCGGGAGATTTCTGACTGCTTTTTAACCGCTCCTTTGATAAGCTTTGCCCGCCACCTCCAAAAGCCGTTCGCAAATTGTCCGGGCATGACGGGGCAATCGCGCCCGCGGCAGCCTGATCTGAAGACGGATTTTCGCATGAGTTCGACAATAGTGACTGTGATTCTGCTGTCCCTGGCAGTCGTTATTCTCTTCGCAACTTCCATTGCAAGTGCACGCAAGGCGAAGAGAGCTATCAAGAGACGCATTGTCGAGTCCTGGGCAAAGGATCCGTCAGAAAGGTACAAAGAAGAGGAACTGCAATCGATTTCAAGCTACTTCATTAACCGCAAAAACGAGCAGAAATCGACCTTCACCATTGACGATGTCACCTGGCATGACCTGGACATGGATGAGGTTTTCATCAGGCTCAACAATACGGGTTCCACACCAGGCGAAGAAACCCTTTACAGGCTGCTCAGAGAACCTTCCTTTGTACCTGAGACGCTGACAAGGAGGCAAAAGCTCATAGAGTTTATTCAGAGCCACCGCTCCGACCGGGTTGCGATCCAGACCATCCTTGCCAGATTAGGCAAAAAGCGCCTCATCAACGTCACCGATTATTTCTTTCACGCGAGCCCCCGTCAGCCCTGGAAGGCCATGCTTTACAGGCTCCTGTCCATTCTGGCTCTGTTAGCCCCGTTGTTTCTGTTTTTTAATACGGGTCTCGGAGTCCTTCTGATCCTTGTTTCGCTCGTGACCAACATGATTGTCTATTACAACGCGCGGTCTGAGATTGGTTTGGACTTGGGGATCTTGAGTTACGTTGTCCGCGTTGTCCGATGCATGAGGGAGATCATAAACGCCAGAATCGCCGGCCTGGGCGAACTAAACGGCACACTTGCAACCTGTTTCTCGCAAATTAAAACAATTGAGAGAAGAACGTTCTTCCTGTTCTTCATTTCCACGGGCTCTTTAGCTGATATTCTCACCGAATACATCAAGATCATCCTGCTCCGTGAACTGATAGAATACGAATATCTCCTCAAAGTGACTTTCGAGCATCGGCACGAATTACTAATCAGTTCATAAGTAACCGGACATATGATATACTTGCGGCATGACGCCAAATGATGCGCGCAAGCTGGATCACAAGACCCTTGAAGCCATTCGAATTCGAGCCGTCGAGCAGGT
>Ga0187882_1000966_pt1 | contig 30337 bp, 50 predicted proteins | sample June2016WEW_19_1_3_FD_132991 | JGI IMG/M metagenome (GOLD analysis project Ga0187882, IMG submission 132991) | Peatland microbial communities from SPRUCE experiment site at the Marcell Experimental Forest, Minnesota, USA - June2016WEW_19_150 | ecosystem: Environmental > Terrestrial > Soil >... | reverse complement strand
ATGGAAGTCATGCCTTTCATCAAGGAGACCCTGAGCGGGTTTTCCAGGCACAAGGCCTCCCAGGTCGCGGCTGCCACCACTTACTTCACCATCTTCTTCCTGCCCGTCATCCTTGTGAGCATAATCTGGCTGGCGGGGCGGATCCTCGGGACGGAGACCACCCAGGTCGTCCTGTACCGCCACCTGCAGCCGCTGCTGGGCGCGCTGGAAGTCAAGCAGGTGCAGGTGATGATCCACAACGTGCGGGCCCAGTGGACCGGCAGCACGCCGTCGATCGTCCTGGCCATCGCGCTCTTCATGTACGGACTGATCGGCTCGTTCCTGCAGCTGCAGAGGGCTCTGAACGCCGCCTGGGATGTCCAACCGAGCCTGAAAAAAGGAGGGATGGCCCGGTTTGTTGCAAAGCGGCTTCTTTCCGTTCTGCTGGTCGCCGCGGCCGCCTTCTTGATGCTGGTGTTCTTCGGCGCCAGCGTCGTCTTCTCCTCCTTCGGCCATCTGCTGAGGAAAATGCTGACTGTGGAGACAACCGCCCTCATCCTCTGGGGCGGCAACTGGCTGGTGTCCGTCGGGGCTATCCTGCTGCTGGCGGCGGCCATGTTCAAGATCCTCCCTGACGCCAGGGTCGATTGGAGAGACGTGTGGCTGGGTGCGATAGTGACGTCGGTGCTTTTCAACGCCGGCAAGTACTTCGTTGCGCTCATCGTCAGCCACTTCAGCTCTGCCGGAGTGTTCGGGGCGGCCGGCTCGGTGATCATCCTGATGATCTGGATCGACATCTCCATGATGGTCCTGCTGCTGGGTGCCGAGATCGTGCGGGTCTCCGCGCGCCGCCGCGGCAAGAGCATCCAACCGGACGGGGGAGCGGTTCGTGTCCAGACGAAAGGCCCTGAGCGATAATTCGAATGACATCCCATCGTGGTCGGCACGATGGTTGGCATTACGCCCCGGCAAAACGTTTGCAATACCCTTCGATCTTTTCCGCGAGGTCGAAAAGCTGAGGCGTGGCATCGAGCATCCGCGCATACCTGCTGGCAAGGTTTTCGAAATCGTCGAACTCATCCTCCGTGTACTGATCCTTCACTCCGATCCGGGTGCACTTTGTATAGGAACGCTTGAGCCATAGAACTGATTTTCGCATCCCCTCGAGGTTTTCCAGGAGCACTGCGTGAATGTCAGCCGTCATTTGAGGAGGACTCCGGAGCGCTGCGCCACTCGTGCCATGGGATTGGACAGGTCGGCCGCCACGAGGATGTCGATCTTTTGCTCTCCGATGGCGTCGCAGATAGCCCTGAGGATTCGGCTTCTCTCTAAAGGCCCTATGACGGCGGACCTTACCAGGAGGTCAATGTCCCCCCCTTTTTTCGCGTCATCAACGCGAGAGCCAAAGAGGAAGACCTGGGCCTGCGCATCGTAGCGATGGACAGCGCTCACGATGGTATTCTTCTCCCGGTCCGACAGCCTCATGGAATGAATCGTAGGATCGCCGCATCGCAAAGTCAAGGCCGCGCATTGCCTCGTAATTGTTCTAGCTCTCGTGCAACGGAAAAGGGGGTGTATAATGATGTCACCCGGCAGGGGAGGGGGTGACTGCGTGACCCTTTGGGCATCATGTGAGGTTCCGGCGGGCATCCGCGGAGGGGGAAGCAATGGCAGAGTATAGTCAAGAAGATGCGGATGAAGTCTTGAGGCATGTCCATGCCACACTGAAGGCGGCGATAGACTTCCTTATCGAAATGAAGGTAGCAAACCCCGAAGGCGCCAAGCGGCTCTCAGACCTGGATCGTGGAATGATCGACCTTCATACCTCGCTGGAAGAGCTGTGGATAGACTATGACGCCGATGAGCAGGAAGAAAAAGTGCAGGAGCACGAGGACATGGGGCGTGCCGAGATAGGCAAGGTCATGAAAGAAGATGCGGAGGCTGAGGGGGAAGAGGAGAACGAGCAAAACGATCCGCTCTGGGAAGAGATCAGAGCTGATTACAAGCTGCCGCCCGGATGGCCTCTTGATTATCCGAAGTGATCAGAGCGCGCCATGGCTGCTTCTGAATACGCCCTCGTGGCGGGAGTGATGAGCACATGATGATCGACGGTTTAGAATTACGCCGACGCATAGTCAAGGAATTGCAATCGCAGCGTGAATCGCCGCCCTCTGTCTATGGGGATGGTCTGGTACGCGGAATAGAGATTGCGCTCGAAGAGATTGACGCAGCGATACAACGCGCGAGCACTCGCCCAGGAGGTGCGCCATGAGCAAGCGCAATTGTACCCTTATGCAGAAGGTGAGGCGTCGGCTTCATGGATGAGAAAGACCTCGATCTCGTCCCCATAGTCATCGAGCAGACCGGCCTCGGAGAGCGGGCCTACGACATATTCTCCCGGCTCCTCAAAGACAGGATCGTCTTCGTCGATGGAGAGATCTACGACCTGAACGCCGATCTCGTGGTTGCCCAGCTCCTGTTCCTCGAGAGCCAGGACCCCGAGAGGGACATTCACCTCTACATCGACTCCCCGGGCGGCGCGGTGACGGCGGGTCTCGCCATCTATGACACGATCCAGTACATCAAGCCGGACGTGCAGACCATCTGTCTCGGGGGGGCTGCCTACTCGGCGGCCCTGCTGCTCGCCTGCGGCGCCAAGGGCAAGAGGATGGCACTGCCCTCATCGCGCATCCTCATCCATCAGCCATGGGGCGGGACGTCCGGCCAGGCGACGGACATCAGCATCCAGGCCCGGGAGATCATCCGGATTAAAAAGCTCATCGTGTCGTACTTCGCCAGACATACGGGCAAGTCCCCCGAAACCGTGGAGAAGGACCTTGAGAGAGACTACTACATGTCTGCCGAGGATGCCGTCGAGTACGGTCTCATCGACAAGATCCTGAGGCCGTCCTCGCCGGAGTCGAATACCTTCCCCACGCGTTTATCAGCTCCATGATCGATAATTGTCCGCTTATCGCATTGGATGAGACCCGCGAACGCAAGGAGGCACGAGAGATGTACTTTCACAACTTCTCAGTCAAGGTCATCCAGGGTCCCCACAAGGAGCGGACCTTCGCGCTGGACAGAATCTACCAGGTCCTCGCAGTTCGCTTCGAGAGCGCAGAATCCGACAAGACCTGTGTCCTGCTGGAGGACGATAACCAGTCACTTCAGTGGATCCAATCGAACGAAGTCACAGTCAACACGATAGAGTAGTTTCCCGCTGTCCGGCCCTCAGAAGCCCAAGAACGAACTCGTTGCATCCGCTGAGCAGGGCGATGAGGCGCCGAATTGACCCCGAACGGGCTCGACAGTCGCGTGATTATATGTAACTTGCCTGGCACAATTCGCAGTGACCGCGGCTTCACGCCTCCAGATCGTGAGGGGGGAAGGCTCCAAGCTTGACGATTCGCATGGTATGATGCAATATCATACTGGAAGGTGGAGCATGGGAAAAGCGAAGATCGCTATCACAATTGACGAGAAGATCGTCGGCAGAATAGATCGGCTCGTCAAACAGAGGACATTCTCCAATCGAAGCCAGGCCATCGAGGAAGCGATGCACGAAAAGCTGGCTCGCCTTGACAAGTCCAGGCTTGCACGTGAAGCTGCAAAGCTCGATCCAAAAGCGGAAAAGGATCTGTCGGAGGAAGGCCTCGCGGCGGAGCAAAGGCTTTGGCCGGAATTCTAAGAGGAGCCATCCATTGGGCAGACCGCAATCCTGTCCGAGGGCATGACAGGCGGGAACCCGTCCCGTCCTTGTCCTGAGCCATGATGTTTTCAACGAACGATCTGGCACCGTCATCGCAGTCGCCATCACCAGCAAGGAGCAGAAGGCTGGCTTTCCGCTTACTTCAGAGCTGAAGACGCCAATTCAATCAAAGAGAGCCTGGGTCAAGATAAGCCAGATTCGCACCCTCTCCGCAGAGCGCATTGGCAAGAGAATCGGCCAGGTATCTGCCGAGCAACTGGCAGATGTCGTTGAAGGTTTGAATGAGATAATTGGAGACTAGCGGAACGGCGTGACGAACACCTCGGACCTCGGTTCCCGTGGAGGCATGGCGCTAAAACCTCAAGCCTCTGCTCGCACTGCTCATACAGCGCGTGGCGCTTCTCCTTGCTCTCTATCGCACCTATCAGACTGCGCGCGTTCATGCGCCTCCGAGGACGGAGTCCAGCGAAAGCTCCGGAAAAAGGGTTGTGACTTTCTTGATGGTGGCAAGCGATGGGTTTGCGCGTCTTTCGAGCCTCTGGTAGCTGTAGATGCTGCGTAATCCCAGACGCCGCGCGGCCTCCTTCTGCGTCAGGCGGCTTCTGAGCCGGGACTGCCGAAGCTGGACCGCGAAGGCTACGCGAGGATCAACTTCCACCAAAACAACGTGTTGGCTCCGTGGAATACGCTCCGGCGGCGGAAAAAACACCTTTGATGACTTTGGTTCTTCGAGGTAGAGGTTCAAGGCCTCCACCATGTTCTTATCCAGCTCTGCGCGGGTCCTGCCTTGCGTGACGCATCCCTTCAGCTCTATACACTCTGCCCAGGCAGGCTGCCCAGGGTGAACCCGGAAATGATACTGCATTACGCTCCTTCCGTTCTCCTCACGGACGTGCCAACCGCTTCAGTAGTTTTTGCTCGAGACCGAAGGCCAGCTCCTTGTGGAGCGGTATGATCTCACGCAGGTTGCCTTTGCCGACTTTGACATGAGACCCCCGACTGTGAAGGACAATCCATCCCGCCCTCCTGTACAGCCGCAGCATTGCTTTGCCGCTGAGAGGCACCTTGCTTCATCCTCCCATTATACCAAATAAAGTTGGTAATGTACAATCTTCACTCGGCCAGAAGAGTTGCCGAAATGTCTCACTGTCCTCCCTTCCAAGAAACGGGTCCATTCTTCATGGTGATTGATTCTTCGAGATCATTTGCGATGAGCAACTGCACCCGCGCGGACCACGCCTCAGGCCCTTACGCCTCCGCATCTGATACCGGCCACCTTGCAGCCGTCCCGGGGCGGCCCTATGATGGGGCTGTGTGCGACACCCTTTTCGTTCCTTCCAGCGCCACATCGTCCGGCTCGGCATTCTTCGGCAAGAACTCCGATCGGAATCCGGATGAGCCGCAGGTCATGACGCTTGCCTCTGGGCCGCGCTGGCCGTCCCTGCTCTCCCGTCCGGTGTGGATGCGCGGCGCTGAAATGGGAATCAACGCCCGCGGCGTGGTAATCGGAAACGAGGCCGTACGTCCCCGGCACAGCGGGAAGGGCAACCCTTGGGTTGCATAGTCTATAGCGATCGCCGATATTGACCTACACGCTTCTATGTGTGATGTTATGTGTAGAGGTGGCATGTGGCGACAAATCTTGCAATCGACGATGAGTTGATACTCGAAGCTCAGAAGATCGGGGGACACCGGACAAAGAAATCCGCTGTCACCGAAGCTCTTAAGGAGTATATACAGCGCCGTCAGCAACTGAAGGTGACCTCGCTCTTTGGGAAGGTCGACTACGCGCCCGACTATGACTACAAGGCACGCAGATCCCGACAATGAATGTTCTCATCGACACTTCCGTATGGTCACTTGCATTCAGGAGGGCTCGCGGCTCTTCCCGGGCAGACGCGCAGATCGTGGCAGAACTCACTGAGCTCATACAGGAGGGCCGTGTGCTCCTGATGGGTCCGATCAGACAGGAGCTGCTTTCAGGGATTTCCGATGCCAGGCAGTTCAAGATTCTGCGGGATCGGCTTCGGGCATTCAATGACCTAGGTATCCATGGGCTCGATTATGAGCGCGCGGCGGAGTTTTCCACCATCTGTCGCCGCGCGGGAGTCCAGGGATCACACTTTGACTTCCTCATCTGCTCGGTTGCTGCAGCCAACGGCGCGTCGATCTTGACCATGGATAAGGACTTCAAGCGCTACGCAAAGCACATTCCTGTCACCCTTCATGAAGCTCGCGAGCAACCCAAACCGGGCTAGAACCTCCAGTCGACGCTGATCTCCTTGTCACATCGTATGTATCTTGTTCGTCACACCTGTATGACGGAAGTGATTGCGAACATCTATCAGAAGGCGGGAATCAAGAACCGACTGCAGTTGTTCAATCTGCTGCGGTCGGATGCGCTGTGAGTCGTGACGCCTGGCGCGACAGCGGGCGACGCGAGGCAGGCATCGCCGCCTGCCATTCGAAAGCGGCGAGCTACACAACTATCCTCTATCGAGCGCGAGCCCTGCCGCGATCACCGTTTCGTCATTGGGGGCCACGAGCTGAAGGTTCCCGATGGCAAGGCCTGCCCAGCCAGTCAGGTTGACCCAGCGCATGAATGAGGAGAGAGGCAGCCGGATATCCCCCTCTTCCGCGTCCTCCGGCGGCAGCTCAATTGCATAGCAAGGGCTGATAAAAAGATCTACTTCCGGCTTGTAGCGACGCCATTCCTCGATTGCCCGATATGCCAGGGCGACCTCATCCGGATCCACTTTCTGGGCGCCTTCGAGCTTCCTCCGCACCACGTCAGTGTACAAGCCCGCACGCGAAGGGAACGTCGCCGCGTGCGACTGCCTTGCCTCATGGAGGAACTGTGGAAACGTATTGGCCGTCGCGTCCGGCACTCTCGCTTCGACCACGCGAGCGCCCAGCCGCTGGATGTCGGCCACCCATTCCTCGGCAAAGTCGCTCGTCTCGGTTGGCCGGCCATCGCCGAGCCCCGGCGGCTGCCGCAGGAGTCCGACCACCAACCCGCGGAGCCTCGGCTCAGGAACCGGCCGCTCCGCGAGCACCGACCAGAGCAGGGCGACGTCAGCGATCGAGCGCGCCATCGGCCCGACGGTGTCGAGCAATGGGGCCAGGGGGAAGACGCCATCGGTAGGAATCCTCCCCCACCGCGGCTTCAGTCCCACCGTGCCGCATGCCGCGGAGGGGAGCCGAATGGAGCAGCCCGTATCGGTTCCAATCCCCAGATCGACCAGCCCGGCAGCCAGGGCCGCCGCGTTCCCTGCGCTCGAACCACCTGTCGTCTTTCCGGGCTTTGCCGGATTGTGAACTGTTCCATACCACGGGTTCCTGCCCAGGACGCTCCACGCAAACTCCGGCAGGTTCGCCTTGCCCACGACAACGGCTCCTGCACGGATGGCCCGCTGGACCACGGTGGCGTTTCGGCTGGGGACGTGGTCTGCAAAAAGGCGCGAACCGTACGTTGTTCGGATCCCCGCCGTATCGATCAGATCTTTGACGAGCAGCGTCCTCCCCGCCAGGGGCCCCGTGGCCGCTGACCCAGCGGCGGCCGCGGTTGGCGGCTCCACAGGCGGGTCGGCCCGAGTGATGATTGCATTATAGGGATCTGCGCTCACGTGGGTTTCTTTGTCAGACACCTGAGTCTCTCCTTGAGAAGGATAACAGTTTCCCAGGGTCCTGGCGTGCCCCGCACGGTGGTCGTCCAAAACCTTGAAAAATGAACTTGAATATTTCATTTTTCATGGTAGACTATGTTCGTGATCGACCGTCGCGAGCGCCTTGCTGAGATCCGCAGGTCACTGAAACGCAACCGTGTGACGATCCTTGCCGGCCCTCGGCAAGCCGGCAAGACAACGCTGGCCCGCCATCTGGTTTCACCGGACTCACCGAACTACTTCGACCTGGAAGACCCTCGAGGCCTTGCTCGCTTGTCGGAGCCTATGACCGCCCTTGCGCGGCTCCGCGGCACCATTGTGATCGACGAGGTGCAGAGACAGCCCGAGCTGTTTCCCGTTTTGCGTGTTCTGGCCGACCGAAGGCCGCTGCCTGCCAGGTTCCTGGTGCTGGGAAGCGCTTCCCCGAAGCTCCTCCGGCAGTCTTCGGAGTCTCTGGCAGGCAGGGTGGAGGTTGTCACGCTGGACGGCTTCGATCTGCAGGAAATCGGCATCTCTTTCCTGCGGCGGCACTGGCGTCGCGGGGGCTTCCCACCGTCTTTCCTGGCGCGAACGGAGGCGGACAGCTTCTCCTGGCGATCGAGCTTCATCCAGACCTATCTTCAGCGTGACCTCCCTGAGCTGGGGGTCTCCCTCCCCGCGGCCATGCTGCTGCGGTTCTGGACCATGGTGGCCCATGCGCATGGCAGCGCCTGGAGCGCCGCCGACCCGGCACGCTCTCTCGGCATCAGCATGCCGACCGTCAGGCGATACCTGGACTTCTTCACCGACCTCTATCTGGTCCGGCAGTTGCAGCCCTGGCACGAGAATCTGGCCAAGCGGCAGGTAAAGGCTCCGAAAGTCTTTATCAGGGACAGCGGGCTCCTGCACGCGCTCCTCGGGATTTCTTCGGAGCGCGACCTGTTGTCCCACCCCAAGGCCGGCTCGTCCTGGGAGGGGTACGCACTGGAAGAGGCCATCCATCGGATCAAGCCCGAATCCGTGTATTTCTGGGCCACACATACCGGCGCTGAGCTCGACCTGCTTCTGTTCAAGGGCGGCAAGCGTTACGGCGTTGAAGCGAAACTCCAGGACGCACCTCGGATTACCCCGTCAATGCGGATCGCCATGCGGGACCTTGGCCTGGAGCGGCTTGCCGTGGTCTACCCCGGGGAGGCCAGGTACGCACTGGATGATCGCATTGAGGTAATGCCCCTCCCAGATGTGAACCGGCTTGTCGACCGTCCCGCCACTCATCGGCGTCGCAGGTGACATGGGCATGGTCGGCCGATGCAAACCCCGGAAGGGAGCGGGGCCCAGCCGGCTCTTCCTGGCAATTCCAGACCGTGGGTGCAATGCCATCAGGGACGGAGAACCATCTCCGCCACCGCCATCGCCTGGACACGCTCCATGCTTGCCGGCAGATTGACGAGCTCCCCCGCGAGCCATCGACCAACCATGTCGTCATAGTGCGGGTGCCCAGGCTGACCGGACTGTCCCATTGGCGCGACGATTCTCATGGCGTCCATGTTCTGCAGCGGTATGACCATGCGGAGGGTCGGGATGATGAAAGGCCGGTAGTCGTCCCGAGCGGGCATTGGGGCGTTGGCGTTCAGCGTGTTGCAGTCTCCATCCACGGGGAAGGGTCCGCTGTTCAGGAGCATTGCCGAGAAGCTGTTGGTGGCTCCCGGGTGCCGCCAGGAGACCTGGTGCAGCCTCCCCCATGACCAGCTCCGCGGATCACTGCCCAGCCGCTGCTCCAGCCAGCGCACGGTGCTGGACAGCGCTGTTTCGAGGATCTGTTGCGGGCCTTCTTTTTCCGGAGTGTCTTTCCTGTCCCAGAGGGAGGACTCCGGCCGATCGAGGATCACATCCTGAACCAGGTACTTCTTAAAGCCGATGTGGAAGTAGTAAAAGAGATCCGGCCCAATCTCGTCTCCCAGAAGGGCCCTCACCCACTCGGTCAGGAACACTTCATAGACCGCTGCTCCGGGGCTCCCCGCGCGCACTTGATAGTCCCAGCCTTTCAGGATCTGCGCCGCTTCCCTTGCCTTGTTGTCGTTGTACTGAAAGGAGAGGATTCGCGGGAGCAGCTTCGCAGCTTGCAGCGAGAATACGTCCATCTGCATCTTCTGGAAATCTTCGACGCTGGGATTCGGGAGACCCCGGAGCAGGTTCATGACACGTTCATAACGGTATGGAGCGCTCCAGGAGCCTCTGACCGGGTAGGGGCCAGTGTCAGAGCCCACGTGGTTGTTGGTGTTCGCGATAATGCCCGAGGGAGGGTCGATCTCCCCGGGCATCTTGTCGAATGGAACGAATCCTGCCCAGCCCATTTTCCCAGATGACCCATCTGCAGGGAGACGGCCGGAATATCCTCTCCGGACGGGCACAGCGCCAAGACTGTGCCATGCGATGCCGCCTCCCGTATCCGCAGCGATCAGGTTGAAAAGCGCGTACTTGCTGTTTCGGCCTGTCTCCACCAATTCCTTCGCGGTCTTGCAGTCCAGGAAGCCGAGAGCGGCCCTCAGGGTAAGGTCCTTCAGTTCGTCCTCCGGCACCGAGCCGTACCAGTGAAGCGCTACCGCCCCCTCCACTCCCGGCGCGAGACCAGTGATCACAGGACCGTAGATCGTGCGGTAGGAGATAAACCTGCGGGAGCCTCCCTTTGGCAGGCCGATGACATGCTCCACTCGCTCCATCTCATGAGTGTGACCGCCGACGAAATAGTGCGTCGGATTTTGCGGATCGACTCTCACCACGAAGAGGTCCACCGTGTCCACAGGGAACACGGAAAATCCCCACGCAACCGTATCTGTATGGCCGATGAGGATTCCCGGCACCCCGGGCGCAGATGCGCCGATGGCGTTCACTCCTGGAGCATTCAAGTGGCACAGGTACCATGTACCGGGAACCGAGATGCCCATATGCGTGTCGTTGGCCAGAAGGGGCTTCCCGCCGGGGCCGTCCTTGACCACCCACAGATTGGTTCCGCCGCCAGAGACAATGGGCTCGGGCAGCTGCTCGAAGAACTCCAGCGCCGCGCGGTCCAGCGGGCCGAGCTTCAGATTGCGGATTGCCTCGAAATAGGGTTCTTCCGGAATCGAGGCCCCGGGATGGTCGGGGAAGATGTTCTTCCATTCTGACGGTTCCACTGTCTTGCGCGCGGCAAGCACCATGAGCTCGGCCCGGTAGTTTTCCCGAAACATCCACGAGGTCACAACGAAGAAGCTGCAGACGTCTTCCGTGGTCCAATCTTCAGGTGAGATGCCCGAGGACCGGAACTCGAGCGGCAGATCCTTTCCCTTGAGATGAATGTACGCATTGATCCCGTCAACATAAGCCTGGAGGAGCGCGATCTCGTCGCCCCTCAGCTGTCGTAGTGACCTGCTGCGCATCTCCGGGAAGCCGAGCAGCCGGGCGAAGTAGTCCACCCGCAGCCGCTTTTCCCCGGCGGCCTCCGCGAGGCGGCCGGCAGCCAACCGGCGCACTGTCTCCATCTGCCACAGCCTGTCCTGCGCGTGCACGAATCCCTGCGCAACCATGAGGTCATGCCGATCTTGCGCAAAGATATGCGGAATGCCATTTCCGTCCCGCAGTATTCTGACCGGACCGTTCACTGGCAGGTTGCGGTACTCTCCTGTATATTGCGGGTATCCCTTGCCAATGAAGATCGCCTTGCACCCGAATGAAAGGAGCAGCACGCTGACTGCGCAGACGGTGCGGCCGATCCTGGCAAGGCGGTGTGGGAAATCGATAGAAGAGCCCATTTTTTGCCTCCTTCTTTTAGATGGCTGGCGGTCATCCTTTCTCCAGGAGAGGGTGCTCGAGGCTTCTCTTTTTGGTGGGTGTAAGACAGGCTGCAAGACAAACCAACGAAGAGCAGCCAATCACCTATCCAAATCATACACCCTCGGTCAAACTGGCCGGCGTCAAAAAAGCGACACCCGAGGGTACCCGCCTGGACCTCGACGTGCAGTACACGATCCCCATGCTGGTATTGGGCAGGCTCGCGGAGAAGGCCATCCAGGGGCAGAACGAGCGCGAGGCAGAACGAGCGCGAGGCTGAACTCGCCCTATCGAACTTCAAGGCGAAAATGGAGATGTAGGCAGCCAGAGCCGTCGCATCGCCGTGATTGTTGATCGCCACGTTGGTCATCACACGAGGCGGCGTCGTTACGTCGTCGGGGAAGATCGTGCTCCAGGAGCTATAATGCCCTCTTCGTGAAGAAGACTTTCACGGGAATCAACAGGCCTGCCAGGAGCCACAACATCGCGACCAGGTGCGCGGTGAAATCGAACCAGTTGGCGATCACGAGGTTCACGACCGTTCCGAACCCCAGGACGAGACCACCCGTGACAAGCAGGGCCCACCATGCCCACTGCTGCGCCTTGCTGAAGCCTGCGAGCAGGATGAAGGCCGCGGCTATCGATATGGCAAGGCTCGCCACCCCAGGTGCCGCAGGTAGAGCATCGGCACGAACAGAGATCCGGCTTCCAGAACACCTTCGAAGCTCCTGCCAGTGACGGCCTGGAAGTCGCCTTCCAGCGTGATCCATGGAGCGATGATATCTACGAACGAGTATACGGCAGTAAGAACAAACAAGACCAGGAGAACGATCGTACCGGCTTTCAACATTTCGACTTCCTCCTGCGGGATGCCCCGCGGAAATCAGGGTAGGCCCATCATAGCAGGATGTCAATCTTGGAAGGCGTACAGCGGCCCCTGAGGCGAGCCTCTTCATCGACAACTCGGCTATGAACCTGAGAACATCACGATCCTTGCGCCTGGGAAGTCCTATGCATCGGAAATTCTCGCGTCGCGGCATCAAGAGTTTTGATATCAAAGAGAACACGGCGACTATCTTGTCTTAGCCTCGATTCACTCTCATTCAAATTGCCAGCGCAACTCCTGACGTGCTCGCACGAGCGAATCGCGAGTCATCAGTCCTTATCCCTGGGGATAAAGACTTCGGTGCGCAGGTGCACCGCCGCCTTGCGGCCTTTGCATTCTGCAGTCGCTAACCCGTCGGTTCCTAGCATTTCTCGACCAACAGCCTCAGCGAGCGCAGAAGCTCAGGCATTGATTGATGCCCAGGGGACCTCCGGCGATGCCGCCTGTGCTTCGTCGGTCACCTTGCCGGCCGCTTCCCCTATTACCTCAATCGCTCGAACGATGGCAAAAAGAAGCATTCTGTCGGAGTCAAGGTCGCCACGCTTTCTTCCGGCTGCGAATTGCCCTACCGACTCCGCGGCGTCAATCATGTGGAGGATGCGAACGCGATCGTCATTGCGCATACTGGACTTGAGAGGAGCGAATCACTTCATCTCTGAAGTAGCGGCTAAGGTCGTTGGGGGTTCGCAAGTCAACAGCCCGCCCCCCGAGTATAGTTGACAACTCGTGTTCCATCTCAGCAAGACCGACGAGACCGGGTTCCTTCCCACGGTCGAATTCTACCAGAAGGTCTATGTCGCTCTCGAGATGAGAGTGACCTTCGAGCTGAGATCCGAATAGTGAGAGGCGTCGGATGCTGTGCTTCTGGCAGAAAGCAACTATGGACGCTTTGCTATCCTCGAGTATCCTGTTCACTCTCAGTTGCCTCTCTTCATGTCTGTGCACATTGTCGGATGGACTCTAGTCTCAGGCCTCATAGTATCAGATGGTCGACGTTTCTGGAAGCTTCCGCGCAGAGGCGGGTCGGGAGGGCAAGAGGAAACTGCCCTAAGACCTCCTTCGGGTTCGGCAACCTCGACCGCCAGCTGGGGACCCACCGTGATTGATCTGCACTCCGATCGCGACTATTATCGAATAATGCAGCGGGTCGCGAGATTGCTTCTGGACATGGTCTCCGCTGGTGTCATTACCGACTATGCCGTGTTTGGTGCGGTTGCCCAGATGCGCTACACCGAGGCCGTATCGACGATGGACGCTGATATCCTTGTGGGGCTTCCGGAACGACTAGGTCTCGATATTCTCAAGCCAATCTACGACTACTGTGTTTCCAGGGGTTACCGTCCCGACGGGGAGGCCGTTAGGGTTGGCGATTGGCCCGTGCAATTCATACCCGCCTTCAGCCCTCTCACCGCAGAAGCGATGCGAGAAGCCGAGATTGCCGAGATTGAAGGTGTTCCGCTGAAGGTCGTGAGCGCCAACTACCTTGCACTCATCGCCTTGAGCGCTGGACGGCCGAAGGACTACGCGCGTGTTCTGGCACTGGCGGAAAACGGCTCAGTGAGCCTTGACGGGCTGGTGCTCCTGGCGAAACGGCACGGGTTGTCCGGCCAACTGCAGCGATTCAGAGCCCGGTTCCAGGGATGAGGCCATGGACAAGAGGATAAAGGAGCTGCTTGAACGACAGGCGAAGTGGCAGCGCGATCGCGCCGCGCTATCGTGGGAAGAAAAGCTCAAAATGTCGCTGATCATGAGGGAGACTCAGCGCGCTCTGCGCGGGAGCGACAGTCCGCGGCGGAATCCTTCAAGGAAGCCGACCAGTACGCCGCAGAATGAATGAACGACTGGACGGAAAGCCTTCGGCTGCCAACCTTTCGGCAGCTGCTGCCCAATCTCCCCCTGATCAACCAGACTTTCGATATGGAAAGTACGCGGCTACCTGGGTCACTCCAAGGGATTTCCGGCGGCGTCGGGCTGGGTGCCGGGCATCGCCGCAAATCACTGGCCTGCGGTCAAATCAGCAAGAGTTTGACAACAGTCCCGAAGGATGATAATATAAGAATAGGCGACTAGAGACGGAGACGCGATGCGACTCCTTTGGTACCTTTGGGTGCCACTCTAGACGCTCTTTTTTTAGCACAGGAGTTAAAATGTTCATTCTGTACATGGATGAATCGGAGGTTGAAGAGCTTCACTCCCCACCGGCACACTTCGTCTTGCTCGGCGTCACATAGTGACCGAGCTCGAAGCGGCAAAAGAAGTCTATGACCTGCGAGATGTGGAGATTCACTCGGCATGGATGCACCGCCGCTACTCTGAGCAGGATTCGATTCCTGGCTTTGCTCAGTCGAGCAGGCCTGAAAGGCGGACCCAGGTAGAGAATGAGTTTCGCAGGAAAGCTGGAAGAGCCAATTGTACCACAGTTGGTCTCTGAATCAAAATTGATCTTTTTTCCCCCTGGAAGATTGTGATGTCTGAGTTCGGCGCCGCCAGAGGCCAACCGCGGGCTCTGTCAATCGGGCGCTGCATTCCAGTTGCCCGGTCGTTCGACATGCTGCGAAGGTCTACGTCAGTCTGTACACGGTCTGCGCATGGTGCTATCTTCAGGGCTGTAGGAGGCCTCCGTGAGCGCTGCGCGGATCGTGTCCAATCCAGACGTGATGCTTGGCAAGCCCGTAGTAGAAGGGACCCGCATCACGGTCGAGCTTATTCTCGAGAAGCTCTCTGGCGGCGAGTCCGTCGACCAGATACTCGATTCGTACCCAACGCTGACTCGGGAGGGTGTGCTCGCGGCGATCAAGTACGCTGCCGACGTCCTTCGACTCGATGTGGTCTACCCAATAGGCGCTTGAGTGCGATATCTCGCGGACGAAAGCTTCGAGCGCCAGGTAGTGGACGCACTTCGTCAGGCGAGCTATGACGTTGACTATGTTGCCGAGGTAGCGCCTGGCGCAGCCGATCCCGACGTGCTCGCACGAGCGAATCGCGAGTCATCGGTCCTTATCACTGGTGATAAAGACTTCGGTGAGCTGGTGTACCGCCGAAGGCAGCAGAACTCCGGAGTAGTACTCTTGCGCCTGTCCGGATTGACCCCGCAAAGGAAGGCGACGATTGCCACCAAGGTCTTCGCTAGTCGCGCAGCAGATTTTGCCGGCGCTTTTTCCGTCGTGACCGAGAGCGGAGTGCGAGTGAGACGGCAGGTGTAGGTCGGCTCGGACTGTGAGCTTTTAAGGCACCTCGGGGACACCCGGGTTCCTCGACGAGAAGGATAGCAGTCTCCCCGGGTCGTGGCGTGCCCCGCCCGAAGAGACAGTCCTTTGCCACGGAAGGCCGGAGCGTTCCCATGGCCTTGCCTCCCCGGCGGCGGGCGGGTCGGGCTGTTGCGGGCTCCGCTTCGCTACGGTCCTTCGGACCGCCCAGGGGTTCAGGCCGTCTCGCTTCGCTCGAACGGCCTGAGCGCTGGGAGCGCCCTCCGCATCCCTCACGCGGAGACAAGCGGCCGAGGGCGTGCTCCTCAGCGTGGCGACCTCAGGTATCGTGTGTGGGGGTCTCTCCCATGACTTCACGAATCTCGGTGAGGAGTTTGGGGATGTCGTTCGTCACGATGCCCCAGACAACTTGGGGAGAGACGCTGGCATATCCATGGATGAGACGATTGCGAAAGGCGATGATCCGGCTCACATCAGAGATTCGTTCGGAAAGAGTCTGATCAAGGCCAACAGCCTGCTTCAGGGCCTCTCCAATAATCTCCGATTGCCGTTCAACCGCGGACTGGACCATATCATCTCGTAGAAACGCATCGAGAGTAATTCCTCTGGTAAACTTCAGAACGAGATCGCAAGCCTTCTCCACATCGAAGAGCAGCTTCCGGACCTCACGTGATCTCATATACAGCTACTTTCGTCTCGTCTACCTCTTCCTTGAAGTAGGGGTTCTTGATCGAATCGAGCTCTACAAGATCCACTGGTGCCTTGAAAAGCGCTTCGAGCTGCTCCAGAAGGCGAAAGTAGTTGTGAGCGTACTCAACGGGAGGCATTGCCCTGAATTGGACGGCGAAATCGAGGTCTCCGACGTTTGCGACGGTCGTTCCACGTGTGGCCGAACCAAAGAGAAAGAGCCGTTCGACTCCGAGATCCCGGCACAATGCCGCGACGGTATTCTTGTGATCCGCTATCTCCCGCACCATGCCGGTAGTTTACATGAGAAAGCGGCTTGTCTCCATATGGGGACACGTGGTCGGGCAGCCGCATGCGCGATTACACCCACCCAGCTGGCTGGATCTCATCAGGTCCGGAAGTGCCGTCACCAAGCTGGGCCTTCGCCATCAAGGGCCTTGATGAGGCGTGCTTTTTTGCCTTACTCGCTGAGAAACTTGATCAACATAGATCCGATCTAGAGAAGACTGATAGCTTTTCTAGAATTTCAAATATCAACTGGGCTGCCTGATTGCTCGAGGCCTCGAAACGTACCGGGCGACGTATCGGCGCCGCACTTTTGCGAGATCGTCAGCAGACCCAACGCGGGTGCGAGTTCAGAAGGTGGCTCTACGCCACCCCTGCGACAATTGACAAATCTATTGCGAAATAGCAATAATTGTGTCAATGAGACTCTGGTCCTCAAAGGATGCGGCCGAAGCGCTCGGCGTCAGTACTCAGCGGATAAGAGCCTTGGCACGAGCCGGCAGGCTCAAGGCTCACAAGGTCGGGAGTCGTTGGATCGTGGAACCGGCATCGGGCAAGAGAGAGCCTCGGTCCGGTCGTCCGATATCGTCAGCGATCGCTTGGGCAATCCTGGCCGAGCTGAGCGGTGCTCGGCCTGACTGGGTGCATCCGTCAGCGCTTTCGCGTCTTCGGCGACGTTTACGGGATCCCGAATGGGTCTTCCAGTCCCTGCAACACAGCCAGCCACGAGCCCGAGTCGTGCGGTGGCGGGCGCTTCCGGCTGACTTGCCCCGGATCATAAAGAGAGCGGCAATCGTTCCGGCGGGGCTTTCGGCGATCACCAGGGAGGTTGATCTCGTACCCTCAAGCGGTGAGATAGACGCATACGTTGATAGCAATATGCTTAGGCTCATTGAAAAGCAGTTTCGTCCCGCCAAGGAGTCCGACGAGCCGAACCTTACGCTGCGAGTGCCAAGCCTGCCGTGGATCCTGTCTTTCTCCCGCGCACCGCTGGCGGTCGTGTCGGCGGATCTCCTCCTCAGCCCTGATCAAAGGGTCTCCCGAGCGGGCCGGGAAGCTCTGCGGAAGTTGATACATGATTGACATTCCGGACCTTGGCGAAGGCTTCTATGCGATGTGGCAGGAGCTCACCTACCTTGCGGAGAATCCCCCCGCACCTTGGACGCTGATTGGGGCTCACATGGTCGCTCTCCACGGATGGAAAATGGGTCGGAAGCAGCCCAGGGCAAGCAGGGACGCCGACATCCTGGTAAACGCGCGCGTCGTCAGCAACGGAACCGAAAGGGTCAGCGAGGCACTGCTTTCGCGGGGCTTTTCACTAGATGGCGTGTCACCGGAAGGACTCGGCCATCGGTTCGTCAATGGGCAGGTTCGTTTCGACGTCCTCGGCCCCGACGGGATCGGGTCGCGGACTGGGCTCTTCACGTCATCCGGTGCGCGAACCGTAGAGGTGCCGGGCGGTACCCAGGCATTGCAGAGGACCGAGATGGTCGCGATTCGAGCCGGGTCGATCTTCGGCAAGGTCCCTGTTCCCAACCTCCTCGGGGCGATACTGGTAAAGGTCAGGGCGATCGCGGTGGACGAACAGCCTGAGGCCCAGCGCGGTGATGTTGCTTTCCTCCTGTCTCTTGTCGACGATCCCGACCCATTCGACGTCGAGATCTCAAACGGTGAACGTCGATGGCTTCGCCGCCATCCGGAGTTTTCCGATTCCGGCTGCCCCTGCTATCAAGCAATCCCACACGCTACTGATGCGGCAACTGTCTTTCGACGACTTTCACGAATGGGATGATGCTCGCTGCCCACGGTAGACATTAAAACTCACGAACGGCGTGAGCGGGCGGAGGGGCGCGAAGCGGTCCGAGCGCTTCACGGTACTCAGTGGAGTGCGAGGACGGGACCCCCGCAGCACGCGACCCGCCCGAGGGCGGGAAGGGGAGGGCGCATTCGGTACCCAACCCCAGGACCCACGGGCGGGGCACGCCCAACGTATGGATGAAGAGCCCCAACTTCCACATGGGCCTGCGAGCAGTTTCTTCGTGGCAGGGCAGTTACCCCTCAATCAGCAAGGGCGGAGCACTGCCAGGCTACTTCGCGCGTGGAGGCGCCTTCTTCACCATTGCAACCAAACTCATGAAGGTCCCCACACGCTCCCCCAAGTGGGTCGAGTCCCGTGGACGCAGGGCCACTCCAAGGACGTTTATGACAAGGGGGCCGACAGAACGGACCGAGTGGTTGCGAGGACTGCCTCACGATCGCAGCTCGCAACCGCCAACGTGCGAAAAAAATGACAGGCAAGTCCCTTTGAAGTTGGGAGTGTCGCCGTTCACGGCCAGAGGGTGACCATAAGCGTGATCGTCGATGAGTGCCTGCCTCTGCAACGCCGCTACAAGTGCAAGTACGAGGTCGGCGCCCCGAAGTGCCCCTGCCGAGTGAACGTCGACATCGTCTTCTTGGTCGGAGTTTGTCAGCGGGCCATCACACCTACTACGTCTTGCTGCGGACGACCCCAAGAACCCGACGATACTCAAGGCGATTTGCCAGATGGCCCCTCCCAACCACCTCGAACTCGGGCAAGTCTCCTCGCTTCGTCTCGGGCGCGGAAGGCCTGATGAACGTGGAAAGGAGCTGAGGGTGAACAACCTTGCCCCAGGGCAATGGGGGACGTCGGTCCCTTTGATGCGGCTTGGCTGAACTTCAGGCTCCTGTCCTGTCACGAAACGACGAGTATGCCCTTGCGCTTGAGGATGCCGGGGTCCTTCTGGATGATCTCGAACAGTCGGCAGGCGCTTCCGTTGGGTATGTTCCTCCCAGACTCCCAAGCCTCGACGGTTTTATTGGACACCCCGCAGACGTAGGCAAAAGTCGTCTGGGGGAGTTCCAGCTGCCGCCGCAGCAGCTTTACCTTCTTGGCGTCAAAAGCAGGAATCGGCTCAACCTTCACAAGCCGCGACCTCAGCTTGATCTGACCCTTCTTGTGCGCCTCGACTTCGGCGAGGCCTCTCATGATGCTGTCAAAAACCTTCTTTGCCATTGCTTACACTCCCAAATGGCGCATTCATTCAATGCGCTTAACAAATGCCTTGATCTCTTTCCGCTCTTCGGCGGTCAGGTTATCCGTCGCACTTTTGCCGTAGGCGGTGACTACGTAGATCGTCTCCTGCCTTACGAAGTCTATGTAGATCACCCGGGCTCCTCCTGATTTGCCCTTCCCCCCCTTCTTGATCCCCCACCTTAGCTTTCGCACGCCTCCCGTGCCCTGAATCATTCGACCAGCATCGGGGTTCTTCATCAGGTACCCCTGTAGCTCGCAAAGCTCGTCGTCGTCCAGCCTCAAGTCCGCCCACATCTTTTGGAACTCGAACGTTTCGATGAACATTCTTTCCATGACTGGACAAGATACCCTATTAAATAGGGGTTGTCAAGCGGCGACATATCTTGAGTATGTGAACCAGAATGGCTCAATCGGCGCCGCTGCAACTCCTCCTGCCCAATAGTCGACGATGAGGTCTTCTCCCGTTCACAAGGGATATCACGAAAGCCTGAAAAAGCATGGTGATCCCGTATCAAGGCAGGATCGGCCCGAGCATCGCGGAGGTACCAGCGCGGTTCAGAATTGCCTGCGGATCTCGCCGCGCCCTGCAAGATTTGCGAACGTGCGAAAATCCTTCCTTGCGTGCTGGATGCGGCTCGCTGCAACCACGGGGTGAACCCCATGCGCACGGGCATAGGCCTCCTTCCTGCTCATCGTTGGCTCGATCGTCCGCTGGTAGATGGGAAGCGTCTTCTCTCTCAGCCGGGCGAGCGCCAGCGGAATCGATCCGCGTGGGATTCCCGCGCAAGGAATTCCCGAAGCCTTTCCTTGGCGTACTCCCTCAGTATTCAGCTTCTGAGCCGCCGCCCTATTTCGCGCCATGCATAGAGCCCAAGAAACAAACAAGATCTTGAACGATAACGTCGATAATGTTATCGTACAAATAGTAGTTATGAAAGCTGCGGCCCAGAACGACCTCCAGACGCGACTCAAGCGACACTTGCGTGAAGTGCTTTCTATAGGAATAGACACGCAGCCGTGGTCGGGCGAAGGCTCGCTTCCCGCGTACTTGCGGGAGGCATATGCGTTCTTTTGCGCGAGGGTTCTGCAGGCGCCTTGCCTTTTCATGATGGATCGGGACGTCCAGCCGAATACCCCCGCGGCAATCAGGAAGCAAATGTTCGAGGTTGGAAAGCGGTGGGAGGGCGACGTGGTCTACGTGGCCGCGGGAATCGACAGCGCCCGGCGCAAGCAGCTTATCGACCAGAGGGTCGCCTTCATCGTTCCGGGGAACCAAGTCTACCTGCCCATGCTCGGCATCGACCTGCGCGAGCACTTCAGGAGCGTCAGGGGCGCGACGGAGAGGTTGGGCCCCGCCACGCAGGCAGCCTTCCTGCATGCGCTTTACAGCGGGGAACGGGATGTATTCTCGCCGCAAGAAATGGCTGTATCCCTGGGCTACAGCAACATGACCTTGTCCCGAGTTTTCGACGAGTTGGAGAGCGCCGGGCTCGGACGGCACTACAATGAAGGAAAGCGACGACTCATGGAGCTGACAGGGTCGCGTCGCGAGTTGTGGGAGAAAGCGCGGCCGCTTCTTCGAAGCCCAATCTCCCGACGCTTCGCGGTAGCGGCGACCAGAGAGGAACTGGGAGCACCAGCGGCCGGACTCACTGCCCTTGCTGCCTACACCAATCTTGCGGAGCCACAGACCCCCGCAGTCGCCGTGGCGAGTGCCGCGTGGTCTGCGCTTCGCAGCAGGTTTCCCGTCATGGGCGCGAACGCTGTGGACCGGCCCGCGGTCGAGGTGGAGCTGTGGTCCTACCCGCCGCGAGCTGTCGCCGAAGGCCCGGTTGTCGATCGCCTCTCGCTCTTCCTTTCCTTGAACGGCACCTCTGACGAGCGCGTGGAATCGGCTCTGGACGAGCTGCTGGAGGAAATGGAGTGGTAGCCGGCCTGGAACGGTTTCGAGACCACTTCAGGGAGCGGACTCACCAGTACGCGCTGATCGGCGGATCCGCTTGTGACCTTCTGATGGAACAGGTGGGGTTGACGTTTCGAGCAACCAGGGACCTGGACATCGTGCTGATCGCCGAGACGCTTGACTCCGGGTTCGCGAGATCCTTCTGGGATTTCATCCGGGCCGGGCGGTACAACGTAGCGCAGTCAAGTGAGGGCAGACCAACGTACTATCGGTTTGTCTCACCGCAGGTGCAGGGGTTTCCGGGCATGCTGGAGATACTCTCCATTCGGCCGGATCAGCTGAGGCCGGGAGGCGAAGCGCACCTCACTCCTGTCCCCTTCGATGACGAAATATCGAGCCTGTCCGCGATTCTTCTGCAAGAACAGTACTATGCTTTCCTGAAGGCCGGCATCCGGATCGTTGAAGGCGTTTCCGTCGTTGGACCCGAGCATCTGGTTCCTTTGAAGGCTCGCGCGTGGCTGGACCTCAGGGAGCGCAGGGAGGCCGGCCACAAGATCCACAGAGGCGACATCAGCAAGCATCGCAAGGATGTGTTCCGACTCTATCGCATCATCGACCCCGCCCCCCGCGCAGACGTGCCACCGAAGCTCCAGGCCGACATGCGCAGGTTTCTCAATGAGGCGCGAGGCGAGCCGATCGACCTGAGGAGCATGGGCATTACCCAAAGCTCATTCGACGAAGTGCTCGAGCAGCTTGGAAGGATCTATGGCGCTGGCTAGGGAGCTGCTGGCCGCAAAGGTTCGTGGCGCGGCTGAGGGCCGTCATGCCCCCAGGGATAGCTTGAACTGCCCCGCTGTCCACCACGCGGGCAGGGCGCGCCGAGCCCCAATTGACGGGAATATGAGAAAGAAGAGCCGTTTCCAATAGATTTCATCCTCCAGCTGTTCATGCGCGAGCGCCGGAACGATTCATGGCGTACTCTCTAGGTATTCAGTTTCCTACCGCCCGCCCTTGGAGGTGTCGAGTCTATCGCGGAGAACCGATCCATGATCCAGGCGGCCGTCGGAAAGGTGCCTGGCGGTGGCGCTCCCTCGATCCACGCGTGCAGGTGCAGAGCCAAGTTCGATGCCTGAGGTAGGCCGAAACGCCCTGGAGGCTTGTCTTGCGCCCGGCTGCGAGCCTGCGTACAATCTGTGTGAGCGAGGTCATGCTGAACGACACTGCCATCCGAACTGTGATCCATCGTGAGCACCTTCGCAATGAACGGAAGGATCCTAAGACCCTCGTCGTAAACGAGCTAGGCATTGATCACGGAAAGCTAAGGGCGGACATCGCGGTGATCAACCGTCGAATGACAGGGTACGAGATCAAGAGCGACCAGGACTCACTTTCGCGGCTAGCGAGGCAAATTACCGGTTACAACCGCGTTTTCGAATACGCTCATGTGGTCGCCACTGATCGCCACCTTGATCGGGCAGCGGCGATGGTGCCTCACTGGTGGGGGATCATCCGAGTCTACAGGGGTCCCCAGGGTGGCCTGCGACTTCGAACGGTGCGGAGGGGCTCTCCCAACCCCAAGAGAAACTCGATTGCACTCGCCAGGCTTCTCTGGCGAGATGAAGTTCTTACTATCTTGAGAGAACTTGGCATGCACGGCAGATCCTTACGAAGGGAAAGGTCCAAGCTCTACCGTTCGCTCGTTCTTCGTGTGACTACGGATGATGTAGCCAGGCTAGTAACGACATTTCTCAGGTCCCGAGCTGCGTGGCGAGATCTCTCACAACCTTCTCCAGGTGATGGTTCGTCCCAACGAACCGCCATGTAGTAGGATTGCCAGGACCAACTCTTCGGGAGGCGCATTCCCTGATCCGCATATCGCCCGCGGAGTAGTCAGCACCACTGTAGTGTCTCGACCGAACAATTCCCGCGCTCAATCCAAAGAACTGCTGATACGCTCCGGCAGCGCGCAGATTTGTTCCCTTCGCAACAAGCCAGCCGTCATTCACTGTGTACCGGATGGCTGCCGCAGGTTTCAGAAGCCTCATGTCTTCTTTGACGGGATCAGCAGATGAGGAAGCTCTGCCAATCCTGCCCCATGCAGCAGCATCCACGAGGGGATTCTACACCTCCACAGCTTACAAAAGGGGCGCAGCGGAAACCCCGCAGGGTGCGAGGGGAGGGCAGGCTGGTGTGCAGGGCGCTGAACTGAACGCCACTGTCGGCCGCGCGCCCCCCGAGGAGTTGGAGCGGAGCACCCGACCCGCCCGAGGACCCGCGGGGCCGGCATCGAGAGGCTCGGTATGCCCCAGTCGGCACACTGTACATCTGCAGGATCCGCCTCGGGTCTCAGGTCGGCATGGCCGGGTCCATGATGGGATGGAAGGGATTGCGTCCCCACGAATGATCTGCCAGCTTTTCGGAACATCGTGGTGCGTCGGACTTTGGAGATTGTGTTGACGATATGTGGCAAAAGTATGCCATGGGGAATGAGAGAAAGACTGGGGTTGCGATTTTTCTACCAGGATTAGTATATTTGAAGGACTGGGGCCTATGACAAAAGAATCGACTACAAGCGACATGAGGCGAGTCTTCTCTGTCATCAACGAAATGACGCGGGACGGCATTGTAGAGAACTATGCAGTCGGCGGCGCGGTAGCTGCAATATTCTACACTGAGCCCACAAGCACCATGGACGTTGCCATTTTTGTTACTCCAAAACCCTATCCAGGGAAAGCAATTCTCAGCTTGCAGCCAATCTACGACTATCTGACGGCAAAGGGCGCCACTGTCAAGGGTGAGCATATCGTTTATGCGGGGTGGCCCCTGCAATTCTTGCCAGCGAACAGCCGCTTGGTCGAGGAGGCTCTTGACGGTGCCAGGGAATTTGATGATGATGGAGTTAGCATAAGGGTATTCAGTCTGGAGCATTTGGCGGCAATAGCCCTTGAAGTGGGGCGAGGTAAGGACAAGCTCAGGCTGGATGGGTTTATGAGTTCGGGAAAGATGGACCTCGGCAAGTTCAGGGATATCCTTGGTCGCCATGGGCTTGTCGCAAGATATGAGGATTGGCAAAAATGGAAACAAAGCATATAGCTGATTTTTCCGCTCTTCTGAAGAACAAGCAGGACAAGCGCGCCAAGAACGCATCGCTTCCAGTGTCTGAAAAGGTTCGCATCATGGATCGCCTCCACGAGAGGGATATGCATCTCGCGGAAATCCGGATGAAGGCCGTCAAGAGATAGGGCATTCTCTTACTCCTGACGGTGTCGCTTAAATCGCAAAGGCCCCAGGGAATTGGGCCTTTGTGTCGATAACCGCTTATTATCCTACCGGTCAGCCACCCGCGCTGCCTTCTCACCTTCGAGTCAAGTACCCGTCAAGTACCGAGCAATCTTGGAATCCTATTGAGGGTATCGAATTGGGATACAAAAGGAGTCGGATGGATCAATCGGGCGAGTTGTAAATCAAGTAGCGTCGTCTCCCTTCGCCCAAGATGGGACGTATCGCATGAGCTTTGGTGGGGCATTGGTCTCAAACGGGATGATCAATTGGGCCTCGACCGCATCACGAATGATCCTTGAGGCCATCGTAATATTCTTCGGCTGGCCGTAGACAAAGCGGGCGAAGCGGAAAGCCCGCAGGGGCGCGCAACGGACGGCCGCTGAGCAACCATGGTGCGGCGCCTAATGCCCGTGCATACCCCGCGCCCCGAAGAGTTGCAGCGGGGCACGCCCAGCTTCCTCTCACTACGCCTGCGCGATACTCAGCTCGCCTTCTGCCACCTCCCGAAGCGTCGCGCCAGCCGGTCAGGATCCAGGCGGTCGATCGGCCGAACGGGCAGGATGATCCGTGTCCCGTCCAGCTCCCGCAGGCCGTGCCTGAGCATGGGACCATCGCGTTTCTGGAGAACCTTCCTGCTGCTGGAACATCGAGATCATGCTCATGTTCGCGTTCATATGGAAAGAAAGAGCCTCACTTCTAGAGGTCTAGACAGGCTGTTCAGAATTGGTGGAATCGCTCAGCGACGGGAATCTGGCCAGGCGCGCGGGGGCGGGGCACTTGGAATCGCAGGGGCGCAGCCGTAGCGGGACGTGGCCGCGGACGCGGTTACCCGCACACTCCAGGTCATCGGGATCATCTACGCGGTGCCTAGAGGATAGCAGGTCGCCAAAGCGCAAGGCCGACTAATTGAAGCAAGGAAGCTCTCTCGCCCGTGATATGAGTGCGGAGCCGCCATGCCCACGCGACCGGGCGTAGGAGCGCCGGGATCGAGGTTGACAAAAATTCAAATAGATGTATATTTGTCAACAGAGGCGGAAACCAAATGTCGTTCGGAGAAAGAGTCCGGGCAGCCCGCAGGATGGCTGGCTTGTCGCAGGAGGAGTTGGCTGCACGGATGGGTGTGACCAAGCAGTCAATAAGCAAGTACGAAAAGGACATCATGCGGCCGCAGAGCAGTACGACGCTTATTTCCGCGGCGCAGGCCCTGCAGGTTCCTGTAGATTATTTTTTCAGGGAAACCTTGCCCGCACCCCTGCGTGTCCGCTACCGGAAGCGCGCCTCGATGCCCGCGAAGTCCCTTTCAGGAATTACCGAGAGGGTTAGTGACAGTCTCGAACGCTACCTGGAGCTCGAGGAACTCCTCGGAATCAAGTCCGAGTTTTCGGCTCCGGCACGCCATACCGGCCTCAGGACCGCGGATGCGGCGTTATTCTCGGCCCGCGAGCTTCGTAAGGACTGGGGCGTGGGGGAAACCATTGCCGTGCCGAGCGTGTCCCAGCTTCTTGAAGACAGGGGGATACGGTTGGTAGCCGTAAGCGGCTTCAAGGACTTTGACGGGTTGTCGGGTTTTCGCGGGGATGAGCCTTTCATTGCCATTGATGAGCGACGCCCCAAAGACCGGCTTCGCTTCACCATGCTCCATGAGCTTGCCCACATCCTGTTCTGGGCGGACGGCCACCGTGATGACAAGGATGATGAGAGGCACTGCCAGCTGTTCGCTTCGGAGTTTCTTCTGCCTGCGGCCGCTCTGCGATCGGAGCTTGCCGAGAGCGCTCGGCGCGTAATCACGCCTCCTGAGTTGCTCCAGATCAAGGAAAAGTACGGGATATCGATGCAGGCAATCCTGTACCGGTCTCACCTTCTTGGATTGCTCTCCGACGCCGGCTACGGGGCGGTGCTCCGTGATTTCGGAACTCGCGGATGGAGGAAAAATGAGCCCGGCGAGTTTCCGGGGACGGAGCGCCCCCTGCGGTTTGAACGGCTTCTCTTTCGGGCAATCGCCGAGGATGCAATCAGCCTCAGCAAGGCTGCTTCTCTTTCCATGCTCAGCCTGGACGATCTGCGACATCGGTTGAGCGGGGCGGATGCAGCTCGCGATAAGTGACGCCAATATTCTCGTCGATCTTGTCGACGTCGGACTCCTGGAGCAAGCGACGAGACTGCCCATTGAGCTCGTCGTCCCTGACATCGTGCTGAACGAGGTGACGAGGCCGGCGCAGATTGCCGTCATCGAGTTGCTGGTGAGTCGAGGCGAACTGACCGTCCTTCAGGCGAACGCCGAGCAAATCGCGATGATCGCAGACCTTTCGTCGGAGTTGAGGGCCCTTTCAATCCCGGATTGCGCTGTATTGATCCTGGGCCAAATGAACCGGGCGACCATACTGACAAACGACTCTCATGTCCGACGCTACGCCTTGAAGGTGAACCTCGAATGTCATGGGACGTTGTGGTTGCTTCGGAGGCTTGCAGAAAGCGGACTAGCTTCCAGAGGCCATGTCCGGGCGGGGTTGGAGCGATTGAAGGTGATCAACCCTCGTCTGCCTCGACACGAGCTGGACATCCTCTTGAAGCAACTCCAGGAGCCGTACTCCTCCGGGTAGAAGAGAGTCAAGCTTCCTAAACATTGCCCACACGGTGGCCCGGCGTCAGGGATTCGGTCGCCGTCAACTCACAAATGCGGCCTGGCCACGACATGTATCGTAAGCGTGAGCGGGCGAAGCGGAAAGCCCGCAGGGCGCGGTTGCGAGCGGCGCTAGCGGCGGGCCGCCGAGGGTAGCGGTGCGGAGGCCGGGGCTCCGCCCGAGGACTTGCAGCGGAGCACGCGACCCGCCCGAGGCTGACGGGGGAATTGCCACGTAGATCGCTGCCTGACTCCTCGGGCGGGGCACGCCCAAATCCAAAGCGGAGGATACGCCGGTGGTGATGAACCTGCTCGAGTTCGCGGCTATGGGGGAGGGGGACTAGACTAGAAGCAGCCCGAGGGCAGGGGGTTGCCGTTCTTTGCCTGCCTGATTGAAGCAAGAAAGCTGAATCGAACGTGTTTTAGCTCACAGAGCGTGGGCAGACTATCCGGGGCGCTGTTTGCGAATGTGAACAAAAGTACTATACTTAAGAGTGATGTATGGTATATTTGTTCAAAGATAGCTATAAACATGCAAGTGTGGAATCGGGCTGCTTCTATTATCAAGAGACAAGGCGGCTACGCCAGGTCCAAGGACCTCCGCGCCGCCGGCATTCACCCCTCAGTCCTGCCAGCAATGGAGCGGGGTGGCCGGGTTGTGCGCCTGAGGCGCGGGCTCTACGCTCTCCCAGAAAACAAGACCAGAGACGAACGCGTGGAGGCTCTGCTCGCCGTTCCTGGTTCCGTGCTTTGCCTTGGGTCAGCGCTTTCGTATCATGAGCTCGGTACATGGGAGCCACCGGAGATCTACCTCGCGGTCAAGTCCGGTCGGAAGGTTCGGATTCCTGATTTCCCTCCTATACGGGTTCATCACTTCTCAAGCCGTTTCTTCAGCCTGGGGCTCGTAGAACGGGCAGGCAAGGGCGGGTACCTCCGCGTCTATGACGTAGAAAGAACAATTTGTGATCTCTTTCGCTTTCGACGGCGCCTCGGTACAGATGTCGCGGCCACTGCTCTGCGCGAATATGTCAGGCGCCGATCCCGGAACATTCCCAAGCTTCTCGACTATTCCCAGCAGCTCCGCATCTCAGGTCCGGTTCGCCAGGCACTGGAGATTCTCGTATGAAGAATGTCGAGGCGTCCATTCGCGCTCGGCTCACGCAGAAGGCGAAAGAACGGGGTATCACCTTCCAATATGCAAGCATTCTCTACATGCAGGAAGGACTCTTGGTGCGGATCGCGGGATCTGCGTACGCAACAAAGCTCATACTCAAAGCCGATGTCAACCTGGATCGTATTCCGGACTGTACCGAGCCTTCCCGTAGGATGAAGGACCTATACGACCTGTGGTTCATTTTGGAGCATGTACCGCTGTCTGATCAGGAAATTCTATCTGCACTCCGCGCCACTTTTGTGCGAAGGAGAACTGACATGCCGGAGGGCCCAGCTGTCTTCTCCCGCGAGTTGGCGGATTCAGAGAGGACCGAGCTGCTCTGGAAAGGCTTCACTCGCCGCTCAAAGCTGGGAGACCTCGCGCTCTCGTCGATCCTTGACATCATCAAGACGAGGCTCGAACCGCTCTATTCGAAGATGCGACTCATGCAGGACTGACCAATCCTGCTTTCAACACGCTACTGTAGTCATCATCGCTATCATCCTCATCGTCGTCATGTTCATGATGGTCATGATCGTCAGGATCATCGTCCTGGTAATCGTTGTGGGTGACCGCCCTTAGCTGTTTGCTGCTCCGGGGTCAGACAAGGTTCTTATCGATTCCAGCTCTTTCCTCAAGCCAATCCTGCTCTCTTCAAGGTCGTAGTCATTCTGCAGGCCGAGCCAGAACTCTGCTGAATTGCCAAAGTACCTGGAGAGGCGCAGCGCAGTTTCCGCAGTGATGCTTCTCTTCCCACGGATGATTTCGGAGACGCGCGTCTGCGACAGCGCAGTTTCTTTGGCCAGTCTATAGGCACTGATACCCATCGGCTTGAGAAACTCTTCGAGAAGGACTTCCCCCGGATGTACGTTCGGAAGTCGCGCCGCGTTCACTCGCCTATGAGTGATAGTCGATGATCTCGACCTCATAACAATCACCATCCTTCCAGACAAAATAGATACGGACCTGATCATTCACCCGGATGCTGTGCTGTCCTTTTCGGTCTCCCTTTAAGGCTTCCAGGCGATTCCCAGGGGGTATCATCAGGTCTGTCAGCTGGGATGCATTGTTGAGCATTCGCAGCTTCCGCCTGGCAAGGACTTGCAGCTCTCTTGGGTACCGCCGCACTTGGAAACCGTTCCATATACCACTCGCATCCTTCGTTCCAAAGGAACGAATCATATTTGAATACTATCATAGGACGATACTATTGTCAAACATAACTATCGAGGGACACAGAAGTCTTCACCCGTGCGGTGCGGAGACCGTACTAGCTTCAATATGGAAAGAAGCGCCCTCCGCTCTAGAAACCAGCCGAGATGTAGGGCTTCTTCTTCCCGAAAGCGCTCCGAATCGCAGTTCTTCCCAGGATGATTTCAAGCGTCAGGCCAGTGTTGGCCGTACTAACGTGTGTGAATTCTGACTGTGCGGGCGTTGCATCTTTCCAGACGGGGTGAGGCGGTTTCTTGACGGCGTCGGTGGAGGAGCGTATGCTGTTGGAAGAAAGACGGGAGAAGCTTTTGCGCTACAGAATTCTTATTACTGAAGACGAGGATGGCGAGTTTGTCGCGGAATGTCCCAGCCTTCCGGGATGCATCTCTCAGGGCAGGACCAGAGAACTAGCTCTAGAGAATATCCAGGATGCCATCAAAGGATACTTGGAGAGCCTGAAAAAGCATGGGGATCCCATTCCTCCTTCGATCAGCGAGGAAATTGTCGAGGTGAACGTCTGAGCAGACTACCCCGTGTTTCGGGGAAGTCGCTGGTTGCTGCTCTCCAGAAGGTTGGATACGAGCTCGATCACCAGACCGGAAGCCACATGATCCTGCGCCAACATTTGCCTCCCTTTCGCCGTGTCACCGTTCCGAATCACAAAGAGATCGCTATGGGGACTCTAAGGGATTGTCAGGAAATAACTGGACGAATTGCTTTCATTAGTATATGTTCAGCGTGTGGATGAGAAACGTCTCAGAGCAAAGTACAAATCCCTGGCCCCTGCGCTGAACGAGCGGGCGCGACGAATTTGGGCCGCGACCGAAGCGCGAGAGGCAGGCCGCGGTGGGATTGCTTTGGTATCGCGCGCCACCAAGATCTCCTATTCCACGATTGTGCGGGGCT
>Ga0187882_1000953_pt1 | contig 30607 bp, 21 predicted proteins | sample June2016WEW_19_1_3_FD_132991 | JGI IMG/M metagenome (GOLD analysis project Ga0187882, IMG submission 132991) | Peatland microbial communities from SPRUCE experiment site at the Marcell Experimental Forest, Minnesota, USA - June2016WEW_19_150 | ecosystem: Environmental > Terrestrial > Soil >... | reverse complement strand
CGATTCCGACCCGCGCCTCCAATCCTTCCTGTAGCAACTGATTGCTTTATCCCTTCAGGCGCCGTCGGTGTCGGCGGTCGTTCCCAAAGACGGTTTGCCTTTTTCATCACATGTGACCGGGGTCACTGCAAGGCGCGCCCTCCTGCGTAGATTCGTAGGCATGAACGCACCAATCAAGAATGATCGCATCGCGTGGTTGCAGGGGCCTTCGGCAAACTGCACAGCGCTTCCGGCGGAACGCAAGCACCCCTGGCGGCTGATTTTGCTGGGGGCGCCGGGCGTGGGCAAGGGGACGCAAGCCGAACTCCTGACGGAGCGTCTGGGTGCTTGCCATCTCTCAACCGGCGATGTCTTTCGCGCAGCCGCAAAGTGCAGCGACTGTGATCAATCGCCGGCGATGAGGGTAGCCTTGGAGTATATGCGCCGCGGCGACCTGGTGCCGGACTCTACCGTGTGGGAGATGGTGCTCGAGCGGAGCGGTTGCATCCTCGATTGCGGCGGCTTCGTCCTCGACGGGTTTCCCCGCACTCTGGGACAAGCCGAGTCGCTGAAAGAACTGATGGAAAAGGAGAAGCTTTCGCTTAGCGCGGTACTGAACTATGAACTGCCGGTGAACGAAATTGTGCGGCGGCTGAGCGGTCGCCGCACTTGCGAACAATGCAAATCAGTTTTCCATGTTACGGAAAGGCCGCCAAAAATCGCGAGCGTTTGCGATCGTTGCGGAGGCCGCCTCTATCAGCGCGAAGATGACCGGCCGGAATCCATCACCGTGCGCCTTAACGCATACGAACGAAGCACAGCACCACTCATCCAGTTCTACGAAGATCTTGGCTTGCTGGTGCGGATTGTTGCTAAGGGATCCCCTGACGAAATCATGGCACAAACAATGAATAAGTTGAAAGAGCGCCCCCCGCACTGAGTCCGATTGACTTTTGTAAGAGCAGCGATCGCTGCAGGCGTGCGCGTCCTTGATTACTGGGTGTCACCCACCAACGGACTGGCCGTCGCCGCTGAACTTAAACAGCTCTCCTCGTCGGTACAGATCATGATGCTTTCACGATAGTACTTGGGGATTGGCTGACGCTTCGATTGTCAAGGCGGAAGCGCAGCCCGGATACCTTCCTCCGATCTTCAGGTCGAGCGAATAAACAGGATTGTGGTACAACCACCCTGTGAAACTGCTCGTCGTCGAAGATGAACCGCGCATGCTCGAACTGCTGCGCCGTGGCCTCACCGAAGAGGGCCATAACGTAGTGTGCGCCTCCGACGGCGGCGAAGGCTGGGAACTCGCTCACGCCTACGAGTTCGACGCCGTCGTGCTCGACATCATGTTGCCCAAGATGAATGGATTCGAACTGGCCAAGAAGCTTCGTCAGGAGCGAATCGCAACCCCTGTGCTGATGCTCACGGCTAAGGACTCCGTTCCCGATGTAGTGCGCGGCCTGGACGCGGGCGCCGACGATTATCTCACCAAGCCTTTCAGCTTCAGTGAACTGCTGGCGCGTTTGCGCGCGGTGCAGCGGCGCGCTACATCCCGTCCGCAGAACCGGCTGCAGGTGGGCGATCTCATTCTCGACCCGGAATCGCGCGAAGTCTCCCGGGCCGGAGTTTCGATAACTCTGACGCGCACCGAATACAATCTGCTGGAGCGCTTGATGTACCGCGCCGGCAAAGTCGTCCCGCGGCATACCTTGATCGAATCCGTCTGGGGCTTCGAACGCGAAATCGAAGACAACACTCTCGACGCTTTCGTACGACTCTTGCGCCAGAAGGTGGACCGCGCAGGCATGGCCAAGCTGATCCTCACGGTCCGCGGTGTAGGCTACATGATTCGTGAGGAGTCTGCCCGTTGAAACGTCTTTCCATCGGCATGCGGTTGGCGCTGTGGTATCTGGCGATCTTCCTGCTCGCCGAGTTCGTCTTTGGCGCTGGCATGTGGTTTATCCTGCGGAAGAATCTGTATGACATTGCCGACGCCACCCTGGAGGGCCAGGCCGCAGATCTCGAGCGATTTCTGGAAGCTCGGAAGGATGTGCCGACGGCGCAGTTACAAGCAGAGATCAGCGAAGACTACAAGATCGAACGCTCCGAAGACTATGTGCAAATCAGCGATGCCGGCGGCCACTTCATCTATCGCTCGCGATTTTTTGACGAGCATCCGCTCCCGACTCTCTCACTCATCCAGTTGAAGAAGCCGCGCTACGAAATACGCAAGCTGGGCAAGCTTCCCTTTCGCATCTTGAGCGAGAAGATGGACATCAATGGCCAATTCTTCATCGTGCAAATTGGCAGCACGCTCGATGAAGAGATCGAAACGCTCGACGCCTTCCGGAAATACTTGCTCATGTTCGCGCCGGTTTTGCTGCTGGCGGCGTCGGTCGTCGGCTATTGGCTCAGCCGCAAAGCTTTGGCCCCCGTCGATGCCCTGGCCCGCACCGCCCGCACCATCTCGGGCCACAACCTCGGCAGCCGGCTTGAGCAATTGCATACTGGAGACGAGTTGCAACTGCTGTCCGATACCTTGAACGAAATGCTAGCCCGGATCGAATCCGCCTTTTGCGTGTCACGGAGTTTACGGCCGATGCTTCGCACGAATTGCGAACCCCCATCGCGCTTATCCACACCGAAGCGGAGCTCGCCTTGCGCCGATCGCGGGATGAATGTGAATATCGCGAGGCTCTCCGGCACATTCTTCTGGAAGCCGATCGCACGGCAAGACTTATCGAAGAGCTTCTTGCTCTGGCTCGTGCGGATTCGGGCAGCGAAGCGCTCGACATTCATCCCATCGATCTGCTACCGACCGTGCGCGAGTCTGCAGCGAAATGGAATCAAGTCGCTTCGCTGCGTAATTTGCAATTCGAGGAGCGCTCGGGCACGCAACCGCTGACCGTGATGGGCGATGAACATGCTCTGCGGCGCGTAGTCGATATCCTGCTCGACAATGCCTTCAAGTACACGCCTTCACCCGGCAAAGTAACCCTTTCAGCGGAACAGAAGAACGGCCGCGCCGTAGTAAGCGTCGAAGATACGGGAATTGGAATTGCTTCCGAAGATCAAACAATAATTTTTGAGCGCTTCTACCGGGTCGATAAAGCACGCAGCCGCGCTTTGGGCGGAGCCGGCCTGGGCCTTGCCATCGCACAATGGATCGTCCAACTGCACAAGGGATCGATCACCGTGAAGAGTGAACCGGGAAATGGATCTGTCTTCCGAGTCGAGCTTCCTACCATCACTTCCACGATCCACGTTGATGCAGAATCGAGATAATTGAGAAACAGAAAGGTGTGAATGAATCTCCGCAGCCAGTATTCTCTCGTCCTTCCTGGGCTCGCCGCGATGGCGTTGGTTTCTTTCCTCCTTCCAATCCTAAGCGCTCAAACCGAAGCGAGTCGGGGCGCCGCTGAAAGTTATGTGCGCGAGGAAATGCAACGGCAGCACATACCCGGTCTGGCCCTTCTGGTTTCCCGCAGCGGAAAGATCGTGCGGGCCGAAGGCTTCGGCCTGGCCAACGTTGAACTGCAAGTCCCGGTAAAGCCCGAAACCGTATTCCAGTCGGGATCAGTGGGCAAGCAATTCACCGCGACCGCAGTAATGATGCTGGTCGAGGAGGACAAGGTGGGTCTTGACGATCCGCTTACAAAATATTTCGCGGACGCTCCGGCCAGCTGGAAAGAAGTGACGGTAAGGGAGTTGCTGAGCCACACTGCCGGCTTCGGCGACTATCCCGAGAAGTTCGATTTTCGCAAAGATTGGACGGAAGCCGAACTACTGAAGCTGGTGGAGGGCATTCCGCTGGCATACCCTCCCGGCACGAAGTGGGAATACAGTAATCTGGGATTCCTGACGCTGGGAATTTTGATTCACCGCGTCACTGGAGAATTCTACGGTGACTTTCTGCAGCAGCGAATTTTCCAGCCGCTTGGAATGCAGACGACGCGAATCATCAGCGAAGCCGATATCGTTCCCAATCGCGCCTCCGGGTACCGACTGGCGAAGGGTGATCTGAAAAATCAGGACTGGGTCGCGCCGATGGTCAACACAACGGCCGATGGGAGCCTTTACTTTTCTATTCTCGATCTGTCGAACTGGGACGCGGCGTTATACACCGAGAAACTCCTGAAGCGCTCGAGCCTCAACCAGATGTGGACACCCGCGAAATTGAAGAACGGCCAATCAAACAAAGACGGTTACGGCTTTGGCTGGTTCATCGGCGAGAGGCAGGGACACCGCGTGATCAGCCACGATGGCGCGTGGCAGGGATTCAAGACCACCATCGCTCGCTATGTGGACGATCAGTTGACGGTCGTCGTGTTGACGAATCTGGCGGAGGCTAAGCCAGGCAAGATCGCCGAGCACATCGCGGATATGTACCTGACGGATGCGAAAAAACCAACGGAACAAAAATGAACCATCTCAACGCGGTTCGATTCGCATGAGCATGCCACATTTCGGACGGAGCGTAATGAGTGGCTGCGGCTCAACGCGATGACCCGGAACCAATCGTAGTTTCCATTTCTGCGCCAGCGTGGCCAGAATCAGCACGCCTTCCATCCAGGCAAACGATTCCCCGATGCATTGCCGTACGCCCGCACCAAACGGGAAGTAGGTGAATTTCGTACGCTTGGCTTTGCCTTCCGCAGTGAACCGATCGGGATCGAAGCGCAGAGGATCGGGAAAATACCGCGGGTCGCGGTGGGTGACGAACTGGCTGATCAGCACGGTAGTTCGCGCCGGAAGAAAATAGTCGCCGAGAGCGAAGTCGTTGCGGGCATAGCGGCCCATCGCCCACGCCGGCGGATACAGTCGCAGCGACTCCGCCATAACGTTTTCGGTGTAACGCAGGCACGGAACATCCTCGGCAACAGAAAGCCTGCCCTCAAGTACTTCGTCGACCTCATTGTGAAACTTAGCCTCGCTGTCGGGATTCTGCGAGAGAAGATACCACGTCCACGACAGCGCATTAGCAACGGTCTCGTAGCCTGCGAGAAAGACGGTGATGACCTGATCCCGCAAAGACTGTCGCGACGCCTCGTCGTTTGCGGGCGAGGCCGCGAGCATGAGATCCAGCAGGCTTCCCCGATCGAGACCGCTTCGCTGGTGCGCCTCGATCATCCGATAGACCACGGCGTCGATTCGTTTGCGCGCTCTCACGAATGCGGCCAAACCCGGAGGACGCAGGTGCACCAGCCATTCCGCTGCGGGCAGCATCACCAGAAAATTGTAGAGACCCATGATGCGGTTGATCGCCGCCGCAAGCTCATAAACTTCCTCGCGCAAGTCAGTTGCGAACAGGGTGCGCGCCACCACATTGAGAGTCAAATGCATCATATCGGCGGCGATATCGCGCCGTTCACCCGCACGCCACGAATCACGGATGCGCCCCGCCTCTTCCACCATGATGGCGGCATATTCGCCAATGCGTTGCCGGTGGAATGCAGGTTGCGCGGCCAGTCGCTGGGCGCGGTGCACCGCCCCTTCACTAGTGATCATGCCTTCGCCAAGCAACATCCTGGTGCGCTGCACCGTGCGTTCTTTGATGAAGTTGTCGTTTTGCACTACCAGCACCTCCCGGATGTACTCAGGATGGTTCAGAAAAACAATGTGGTGAGGACCGATCTTGTAGTGTGCGATATCTCCATAAGTCTCGGCCAGGTGTTGAAAGAGAAGGATGGGATTTGCTGGACGGAGCTTGCGGAACGCAACCCATAAAAGATTGCGCTGAAAGCCGGGCGGAAAGCAGTAGTCATGCCGGTCCCTGGAAGGCCTCACCTCCGGTTGCCGCGCCGCTGTTGCCATTTCAATAGTTTACGCTGCGACGAGTGACACCAAAGCGGCCGGGGGGTCTCTTAGCTCAAAACTTAAGGCTCTTGCCATCCGCAAGGATGAAGGACAGACACAACTATTCCTTCTGCAACTGATCAAGCGCAGCCAAAACATCGTCACTGTGCCGGCCGGGGTCAACGTTGGTATATGCTCTTGCAACCTTGCCGGCAGGATCGATCAGGAACGTATGCCGCGCGGCAAACTTTGCTACCCCCAGATTGGTGAGCGAGCCGTACTCCTTGCTCACTGTGCCATCGCTGTCTGCTAACAGCTTGAAATTCAAACCTTCTTTCGCGCAGAACTTCTTGTGCGAGTCCACGCTATCCACGCTTACACCCAAAACCACGGAGTTGCGCTGATTATACTTGGACTGATCCATCTGAAAGTTGTGGGCCTCGCGCGTACAGCCGGGAGTCTGATCCTTGGGATAAAAATAGAGGACCACCCATTTCCCGCGATAATCCTTCAGGCTGACGGAAGTACCTTCCTGCGAGGCCAATGTGAAGTCGGGCGCAGTGCTTCCCGGTGCGGGAGTAGCGGCGCGCGAACTGGATAACAGGCGCGGAACAAGGAATATAACGACTACAACGAGCAGCACGAGCAGCACAATCTTCACCATTGAGGGCCTCCGAAGGCAGCTTGCATTGAAACTCGGGAAACGCTGGCTCCTACATTCATCCTGACGTTCAGCATTGTAGAACGTTTCGCCATCAACCTTCGCCCAGCAAGATTCCGCATAATTGAATATCATGAGTAATTCGGCATAATCAGACGGAGAGATCAGACGTGGCTCAGACGGAAACTGACGGTCAAGAGGTATTGGAAACACGAGAGTGGGTTGACTCGCTGGACTATGTGTTGTCCAAGGGTGGTCCCGTGCGCGCGGGACGACTGCTGCAACAACTGGCACTGCACGCGCGGCGCGCCGCTGGAGTGAATCTTCCCTTTTCAGCGACCACCCCTTACCAGAATACGATTCCATCCCAGCAACAAGCGCCGTTCCCCGGCAGTCAGGAGATGGAACGGCGCATCAAGAGCCTGGTGCGCTGGAACGCTCTGGCCATGGTGGTACGTGCCAACAAAATCCAGGAAGGGATTGGCGGTCACATCTCGACGTTCGCTTCGGCAGCAACTTTGTACGAAGTTGCTTTCAATCATTTTTTCCAGGCCCAAACTGAAAGCGGCGATCGCGACTTCGTTTATTTTCAGGGCCACGCCGCGCCCGGTATTTACGCTCGCGCCTATCTTGAAGGGCGTATCCCGAAAGAAAAGCTGGAAAACTTCCGCCGTGAACTGAAGCCGGGCGGCGGGTTGAGTTCGTATCCGCACCCGTGGCTCATGCCAAATTTCTGGGAGTTTCCCACGGTCTCGATGGGATTAGGACCGATCCAGGCGATCTACCACGCGCGCTTTATCCGCTACCTGGAGAATCGTGGGCTGAAGCAGTCGACCGGGGGCAAGGTGTGGGCATTCTTGGGCGACGGCGAAATGGACGAACCGGAAGCGCTCGGCTCGATCACGCTGGCTTCACGCGAAAATCTGGATAACCTGATTTTCGTGGTGAACTGCAACCTGCAGCGCCTCGATGGACCCGTACGCGGTAATGGAAAAATCATTCAGGAGCTCGAGGCCATCTTCCGCGGCGCGGGATGGAACGTCATCAAATGCATTTGGGGCTCGGATTGGGACAGCCTGATTCGCGCTGACCGCGATGGACTGCTGGTGAGGCGTCTAGGAGAAATCAGCGACGGCCAGTATCAGAAATATTTTGTGGAGAGCGGAGCCTATTTCCGCCAGAATTTGTTCGGCACAGATCCGCGGCTTCTGAAAATGGTGGAGCATCTTTCCGACGAGCAATTAGCGCGGATGCGGCTCGGCGGGCACGATCCGATCAAGGTGCATGCCGCATACCGGGCGGCGGTGGACCACGCCGGATCTCCGACGATTATTCTGGCCAAGACCATAAAAGGCTACGGCCTGGGCGAAGCGGGCGAAGGCAAGAACATCACGCACCAGCAAAAGAAGCTGAATGAAGAAGAGCTGGAGATGTTCCGCTCGCGTTTTGGAATTCCGATTCCCGACGACCAACTGCAGAATGCGCCATTCTACCGGCCCTCCGATGACAGCGCCGAGATCAAATACATGCAGGCGCGGCGGCAACAGCTCGGCGGTTATATGCCGACGCGTAAAGTTCGCGCCACGCCGCTGAAGCCGGTGCCCGAATCGTACTTCGAAGAATTCTACAAAGGCACTGAAGGACGGGAAGCCTCCACCACTATGGTTTTCGTGCGGCTGCTGGGGAAACTGCTGCGCGATCCAGAGGTGGGCAAACTGATCGTGCCGATTATTCCCGACGAAGCTCGCACCTTTGGCATGGAAGCTTTGTTTCGCCAAGTCGGCATCTACTCCAGCGTGGGGCAGTTGTATGAGCCGGTTGATATGGACACGCTTCTTTATTACAAGGAAGCCAAGAACGGACAGATTCTGGAGGAAGGAATTACCGAAGCCGGGTCGATGTGCTCATTCATCGCCGCCGGCACGGCCTATGCGAACCACGGTATCAACACGATTCCCTTCTTCATTTATTACTCAATGTTCGGTTTCCAGCGCATCGGCGATCTGATCTGGGCTGCGGCCGATATGCGCTGCCGCGGATTTCTTGTCGGAGGCACAGCAGGACGAACCACGCTAGCCGGCGAAGGTTTGCAGCATCAAGACGGCCACAGCCACGTTCTCGCCCTGCCCGTTCCCAACTTGTTGGCTTACGATCCTGCATTTGCCTATGAAATTGCCATCATCATTCAGGATGGCATCAAGCGCATGTACGTGGACCAGGAATCGATTTTCTATTACCTCACTGTGACCAACCAACCGCTTCCCATGCCTGAGATGCCGAAGGATGGGAACGTCCGCGAAGGCGTGCTGCGCGGGCTCTACCGCTTCAAGGCGGCGGACGCGCCCGGCGCCAAGCTGCGCGCTCAACTACTGGGCAGCGGAACCATTATGTACGAGGTGTTGAAGTCGCAAACCATCCTCAAAGAAAAATATGGCGTGGCGGCGGATGTGTGGAGCGTGACCAGCTACAAGGAACTTTATCGCGATGCCAACGACTGCGAGCGCTGGAACATGTTGCACCCCGGCGACTCGGCGAAAGTTCCATTCGTTACTCAGACTTTGAAAGATGCGCCCGGACCGTTCATTGCCGCATCTGATTACATGAAGGTGCTGCCGGAATCTTTGGCGAAGTGGGTGCCGGGACAACTAGTCTCGCTCGGAACCGATGGTTTTGGCCGCAGTGAGAGCCGGGCAGCGCTGCGCGATTTCTTCGAAGTAGATGCGAAACACATTGTGCTGGCCACGCTGGGCGCGCTGGCGCGGGAAAAGAAAATCGGGCTGGACGTCATGAAGAAGGCGATTCATGACCTGGGCATCAATTCCGAAAAACTGAACCCGGCCACGAGTTAAATGTCGAGTTGCAAACACCGTCGACAAAATTAAGGAATGGAATCAGTGATCGAATTCAAACTCCCCGCACTCGGTGAAAACATTGAACAGGGCGACTTGGTGCGCTTGATGATCGCACCTGGCGCGGCTGTTAGCGAAGGCCAGGCGGTGATGGAACTAGAGACCGATAAGGCGGTCGTGGAAGTGCCTTCATCAGTAAGCGGAACGGTGAAGGAAATTCTGGTTAAAGAGGGCGACAAGATTAAAGTTGGCCAAGTGGTTTTCACCGCGGACAACAATGGAGCCGCCACGGTTGTGACTGAAAATCGGCGCCCCGAACCAACGGTCGCCGACGTTGCAAAACCGCAACCACCTGCGTCGAAGCAACCTGAATCTCAGCCCGCGCCGCAACGAACCCGATCTACTGACGTGCCGGCCGCCAGCGAATTCCGCTTGCAGGAACTGGGAGAAAACATCTCGCAGGGCGACCTCGTGCGCTTGATGATCGCCCCCGGCGCCAAAGTTTCCGAAGGCCAGCCAGTGATGGAACTCGAAACCGACAAAGCGGTCGTTGAGGTTCCTTCGTCAGTCACCGGTATTGTGAATGAAGTAAAAGTGAAAGAAGGCGAGAAAATCAAAGTTGGACAGGTGATTTTCACCCTGCAAGGTGCGGGCTCATCGCAGGCCGAGATGACTCGTCCGCAGAGCCAGCCTGTCGAGCACGTCTCCGGACAGCATGGCGCACGGCTGGCATTCCAGGCTGCGATTCGCGCGGAGGGCAAGACCGAAGAGCAGGCGCTACCGCCCGACCAACCGATGCCACGTCCCGCGGCGTTCTCCATGCCTATACAACTGGGCAAGGTTGCCGGAACTGAACATCGCGAAGCCGTTCCCGCGGCTCCGCACACGCGCCGTCTCGCTCGCGAACTCGGCGTCGATATTTACGAAGTCAAGGGCACGGGCCCCGGCGGACGCATCAGTGAAGATGATGTGAAGGCTCATGCTAAAGCCGCACTGACTGCGATAGCCAGTGCGGCCCAGGCTCCGCCGCGCGCCGGACATTTCATCGCACCCAAGCTGCCCGATTTCGCGAAGTGGGGAAAAATCGAGCGCGTTTCCATGCGCGGGGTTCGCCGCAAGACCGCCGAGCACCTCGCCGAGTCCTGGAACACGATCCCCCACGTCACGCAGCATGACCGCGCCGACATCACGGAACTTGAGCACTTGCGTGCGCGTTTCGCTCCCAAGGCCGAGCAAGCCGGCGGCAAGATGACCGTGACCGCGATTGCTCTGAAAGTCTGTGCCGCAGCTCTCAAAGTATTTCCGCAATTCAACGCCACCATCGATATGGAACAAGAAGAAATCATCTACAAGCAGTACATCCATATCGGCGTCGCAGCGGATACCGATCGCGGCTTGCTGGTTCCAGTGATCCGCGACGTGGATAAAAAAAATATCGTCGAGCTGGCGGTGGAGCTGTCGCAAATCTCGCAGAAGGCACGCGACAAGAAAATTACCGTCGCCGATATGGAAGGCGGAACTTTTACCATCACCAACCTCGGCGGCATCGGTGGCACGGCGTTTACACCGATCGTGAATCATCCCGAAGTCGCCATTCTCGGGCTTTCGCGTTCGCGCATGGAACCGGAATGGATCGGCGGAAAGTTCGAGCCGCGGCTGATCCTGCCGCTTTCGCTCTCTTACGATCATCGCCTGATTGATGGTGCAGACGCCGCACGTTTTCTACGCTGGGTCGCGGAAGCCTTCGAGCAGCCCTTCCTGCTTTCCGTTCAAGGATAACTGCAGCGCGGAGCTAATTCAGAAGAAAGTCATTTCATGAACGAACATCCCAATCAAACACTCAATGGAAATCCCGAAGTGACTCAGAGGCTTCGAATCGCTGTGGTTGGCGGCGGACCGGGCGGATACGCTGCCGCGTTCCTCGCCGCCGATCTTGGCATGCAGGTTACTCTCATCGATCCGGAGGTGAACCCCGGTGGCGTATGTCTCTACCGCGGCTGCATTCCTTCGAAGGCGCTGCTGCATGTCGCCAAGCTGGTTGAGGAATCTCAGCAGGCGAAAAATTGGGGTGTCGACTTTCCTCCAGCGAAGATCGATCTGGCACGGCTGCGCACGTGGAAGGAAAGCGTTGTGAAAAAGCTCACTGGAGGACTCGGGCAACTTTCCAAGCAGCGCCACGTGGAATACATCCAGGGCCGCGCTGCATTCGAAAATTCCACCACGCTACGCATCAGCAAGACAGATTCCGCCGAGGTGGTTCTCAGCTTTGACCGCATCATTCTCGCCACTGGCTCGCGCCCCGCCATTATTCCAGCTCTTAAGTTGGATTCGCCGCGCATGATGGATTCCACCGCCGCCCTCAATCTCGAAGATATCCCCGGCAGTCTTCTGGTGGTTGGTGGCGGATACATTGGCCTGGAGCTTGGTTCGGTGTATGCCGCGCTGGGGACGCGGGTCACCGTGGTGGAGATGCTGCCCGGCTTACTTCCTGGCGCGGATCGTGATCTGGTTCTTCCGCTGCACAAACGTCTTGAGAAGAAGTTCGAAACGATTCTGCTGAGCACCACTGTTGCTTCCCTTAAAGAAGACGGAGCTGGAATTCGCGCAACCTTCGAAGGCGCTTCCGTACAGGGCAAAGATCGGGAAGAGCTTTTTGATCGGGTGCTCGTTTCTGTTGGACGCAAGCCAAATTCCGAGATCGCTGGCCTCGAAACCACCCAAGTACGCGTGAACTCACGCGGATTCATCGAAGTGAACAAGCAGCTGCAAACCGCCGATCCGTACATCTATGCGATTGGCGACGTGGTTGGCGAGCCCATGCTGGCGCACAAGGCTTCGCACGAAGGCCGTGTCGCAGCAGAATCCATCACCGGGCACAAGGTCGCCTTCGAGCCTAATGCGATTCCGGCGGTGGTGTTCACCGATCCGGAAGTTGCCTGGTGCGGTCTTACTGAAACTCAGGCGGAAAAAGAAAATCGCGAAATCAAAGTTGCAAAATTTCCCTGGGGTGCGTCCGGCCGCGCTATCACGCTCGACCGTCCGGAGGGAATGACCAAGCTGCTCGTTGACCCGCAGACAGAACGCGTGTTGGGCGTTGGCATTGTAGGCGCCGGAGCTGGCGAACTGATCGCTGAGGGCGCCCTCGCCATCGAAATGGCTGCGCTGGCCGGCGACGTGGCGATGACCATCCATCCGCATCCCACGCTTTCGGAGACCGTGATGGAATCCGCGGAAGTTTTCTTTGGCACCAGCACGGACGTCTTCCGCCCCAAGCGCGGATAATATGGGGAAGAAACCCATGTCGAACTTTTCCAGAGGATTTGCTTTTCTTGCCCTTGGTCTTGCGGTCTGTCTACCGCTCTCAGCACAGAGCCCACTAAGCCAGATACTGCAGCCACCGGCACCCGGGACCGCGTCCTCCAAAACTCCTGCCGACCCGCTGGGGCGCGATACGCCGTATGGAACGGTCTTCGGATTCTTACAGGCGGCGCAAGCGGGCAACTACAGTATCGCGGCGCAATACCTGCAGATGAGTGCCTCGCGGCGCCAGACCGAAGGCGACGCATTGGCTTCGAATCTGAAGTTTGTCATGGACAACGCCTATGCCGGCAGCCTGAAGAACGTGAGCACGCAACCCGAAGGCGCGCCCCAGGAAGGCGTTCCCCTGGGGAGGCAGAAGCTGGGGACCATGTTGTCCGGCGATGCGGAGGCGGACTTGGAACTTGTCCGCGTTTCCGATCCGAGCGCGGGAAAGATTTGGCTCATCTCTTCCGACACCCTGGCCAAGGTCCCTGAACTCTACGATCAGGTCGGGGCGCGGCAGGTAGAAAACCGTTTGCCCGCGTGGGTGGTGACGCATCAGTTGGCGGGCATGCCACTGTGGCAATGGCTGGCTCTGGTGCTGATGATTCCAGTGGCAGCGGCGGCCGGCTGGCTGCTCTTGGTGGTACTGCAAATTCCCATGCGCTGGTGGGCGCGGAGACAGGGCCACGCCGAACTGGCATCGCGATCGGTTTCCGGGCCAGCATGGCTGCTCGCCGGTACGATCATTCACCGGATACTGGAACGCTACCTCGGCATGCCACTGCTGCAGCGGCACTACTATTTCCAGTTGGTTGAGGTTGCGGGCATTATCGGCGCCAACTGGATTCTCTGGCGCGTGATTCGTTGGTTCTTGCAGCGCGTACGCAACCGGGCTCTCGCCCGCGGCCACTCGGGCACCGGCTCGCTGATGTTGTTGGGCGAGCGCATCATCAAAGTGCTGGTCGTTGTCATGGCCATATTTTTTGTCCTGAGCGTGCTGGGCTTCAATATGAGCACTGCGCTGGCAGGCGTCGGCATTGGCACCCTGGCCGTCGGCTTCGGCGCGCAGAAGACCATCGAAAATTTATTTGGCGGCGTTTCAGTATTGGGCGATGAAGTGATTCGCGTGGGGGATGTTTGTAAGTTCGGCGACCGCACGGGGACGGTCGAGGATATCGGCCTGCGCTCCACTCGAGTGCGCACGGAAGAGAGGACGCTGTTGGCTATTCCTAATGGCACTGTGGCGACCATCAACGTCGAGAACCTGAGCCGGCGCGATAAGATGCTTTTCAAGACTGTTCTCGGTCTTCACCTCGACACCTCATCCGATCAACTCCGCTCCGTGCTTTCCGAAATCCGCCGGGTGTTAAGCAGCAATCCCAAGATCGAGAGCAATACGGTTCGAGTGCGGCTTATTGAACTCGCCTCCAGCGCCCTTAATGTGGAACTGGCTTGTTACATATTGACGCAGGATTTCAACGAATTTGCCGCCGTCCGGGAAGACGTGCTGCTGCAGATCGTGAATTTGGTGGAAGACTCCGGAACCAGCCTCGCGTCCCCCTCGCAGAAGCTCTATTTGAATCAGGGCTCGGGACTCGACAAAGACAAGACCAGGGCTGCCCTCCAACAAATAACCGATTCAAGCCCAGGCAAGCATTCCCCTTCCACGCCTGCCGGCAACCAGAATCAAGATACTGAAAAGAACGTGGAGAAAAAATGATTAGGACTCTGCGTGCCAGCGCTGCGTTAACCAGGCCATGAACCGGTGTGTCGGATAGTAGACGGCGCCGGGAACAATGATCAGGTAAGCCAACAGATACAAGAACCCCGGAACGACGTGCTGTTCGCGAAAGAAAAGCCCGCGGGCCCAGTTCACATCGTACTGCGGGCGCCAGAAATAGTTAATCGGAATCACGATCCACGCAGTCAGTGTCTGGTACTTCCAACCTCGAGGGTCGTAGCCTAAACGCCAAATCGCCCACAGCAGCAATGGCGGGGTGATCACGTGAAACAGACTCAGCAATCGAATGGGCAGCGGAACGTGTGGATCGAACATATACTCCGTGCCACCAATGACGTGCCGCCCGCTTACTAGAACCCCCGCAAAATCGATGGTGAATAGAGTCTGAAAAAGCAGTAGTCCGCTTGCCTGCCAGGAGAATACCAGCGGACATTCCAGCCACAAACCCGCAGCGATAAAGAGATTGCCGAGATCGCAGAAGAAGAGAAAATTCTGCAGCCCGTACTGTCGCCAATACAAAGGTATCCACGCGATCACGCACGCTGTCCATAGCAACTTGATCGATAGCGGGATGCGCATGACACGGTATTGTATGCGCGGAACAGTGGGGCTGGCGGAAGCCCGGGAAGTCCCGTCTGGCAAGCCAAAGCGGCCTGGTCGCAATTACCACCGTAACTTGATGGAGCTTACGGGTGTACCTACGATGAACTCAATATGGGTTACCAAGCGCTCCTCTTTTGTCCCGATGAGAAGACGGCTCGCACCGTAACACAGGTTCTCAGCGAGTTGGACTTTGAAGTGGTTTCCTGTACCGAACCCTTCGCCGCAGTGAAGAAATTGATGGGCGAACATTTCGATGCCGTCGTCGTGGATTGCGACAACGAGCAGAATGCCACGCTCCTCTTCAAGAGTGCGCACAACGCTCCGAACAACCAATCGGCGCTGGCGGTGGCGGTCGTCGAAGGACAAGCAGGAGTGGCGAAGGCTTTTCGTATTGGGGCAAACCTGGTTCTCACCAAGCCGATTAATGTTGAGCAGGCGAAGGGCACGTTACGCGTTGCGCGAGGACTGTTGCGCAAGAACGAAAGTGTAAAACCCGCAACGACTGCAACCGCAAAGCCTGCGACTTCCGCACCACCACCACCTGCCCGGCCAGCTCATGTAATGCCCACTTCGCGGCCGCCGGCACCGATCGCACCTCTGGCAACGACGAGTGTTCCAGCGCCGAAGAGGACCCCGCATACGAACTTTGTCGCTTCCGCTTCTAGCGGGATCACCGAGACTTCTGAATCTACAGATTCAGCGAATGCAGTTCCAAAGCAGATTGATTCGCCATTGATCACGACGTCAAAGACACAAACGGTCTCCGCAAAGATCGCGCCGCATGCGGCCGCTGAGGCTGCGCCAGAGATAACATTCAGCAAGACTGAAGCCACAGCGCCGTCGAGTTCAGGGTTTTCAGTAGCAACATCTGCGGGTTCCGCTAGCGCGGCGGCTCCGGCGCGAAAGGCAAAGCCAAGCATCTCTACCACGGACAAACCTTCGACGGCAATTTCGGAGGCCGAGAATCGAGTTGAGAAAGGTGCGGCCAGCGCGAGCGGTTCTCCAGTCGAGGAGACTGCTTCCCCTGCGCCTTCGTTTACCTTCGGCGATGGGGTCGAGAGCGGCACAAAATCCGCGGGCGGTAGAAGCAAGAAGGCTTTGGTGGCAGTGGCTGCGGTTGTGCTGATTGCGGTAGGCGGTTATGCCGCATGGATACAGTTTGGACCTTCGAACCGGGCGGTGAGCGCGCCCGCGGCAGTTGCAGCGCGGCCCGTGACAAATTCTGCCGCGGTTCCGCAAGCGACGCTGGGCACGACGGTCTCGCCCTCTTCCGATGTGACGTCTCCTGCGTCGGTTCCGTCTTCTGACACATCGATTCCGAGTTCTACAGCCGCTCAACTAGCGGGGAAGACGAAGGCTTCGGCCACTACCCAAACAATTGCCGGCGCAAACAACGTGCAAGCACACCAGAGCAAAGCTAACTCTGGAGTGGACTCGTCCACACCTGAGGAGGCCGCTGTGGCAGAGAAGGCTCCGTCAGCGGGGACACAGCCCATTGTGATCAAGAAGGGCCTTGTGCAACGTGGGACGGGAAGCTCTGCGGCATCGAACGATGCGCCAGCGCCGAGCATTGCCAGTATTGCTCCAGCGGGAAACGGCGGGCTTCCGAATTTGATGAACGGCGCGAGCGGCGCGCCGACTCCGGTGCTGCAGACGATGAGCGTTTCGCAGGGAGTTTCGCAGGGACTGGTGATCAAGAAGACCTCACCTTCGTATCCAGCGAACGCCTTGCGCATGCGGATTGAAGGGTCCGTGCAACTGCTGGCGACGATCTCCAAGACGGGCGACATTTCCGCGGTGAAAGTTCTCAGTGGAGATCAGACTCTGGCGCGGGCCGCAGTTGATGCGGTGAAGCAGTGGAAGTACAAACCTTATCTGCTCGACGGTTCTCCGGTCGAGATCCAGACGCAGGTCACGGTCAACTTCAAGCTGCCGCGATAGGCTTAGAGCAATTCCCAGCGTCGACGTGCGGAGATTGCTGATTGAAAAACCTCTCGCTCTCGGTCCTGCCTGCTGAGGCTACCTATAAATCTAAGCCTGTGGATTTCTGCTTGTAATACTTGCGTCTCGTCGCTTCAAGCGCAGGGGCGAGGCGCGCGATTTTCATTAATTTTCGGGGGTACCCCCCCTCCTCCCTCCCCTGGAAAGTCTTGCCGGGCGCGGGGTTCACAAGAAGTGCTTGCAAAATCTAGATGGCAAAGAGCTTAGAGGTCAAAATCTAGAGAATAAGGGACTTATGTCGACTTGACCCGCGAGGCTACACTGGCATCGCTTAGCGATGATGGACTGATTTTTATTGCATCACAAGGTTAGATGTCACACGTGGTTGTGGATCCTGTGAGGAGGGGACCCCCTTGCACGAACACAAACCAGTGGCGCCTCCGAACCTGCTCCAGCACCTGTAGAAAAACATCGCGATTCTGCGGCCGTCCGAGTAGAGCGCGACGCTGGTAACAGCTTGTGTTGTTGAAGTGAAGATATCCGGCGCCGTAGTAGCGGTTGCAGCCGTGTGGGCACAGGGGTTTGTAACATTCATGTCCGCTGCTTCGCTCTGACGAGTGAACATGGACTCGAAGTACGCGGTGCCCACCCGTCGAAGACCGCGACAGGTGGGGGCAGCCTCAGTCGTGACAATCCATGGAACCATCGGGAAGCAAGGGTGGGCCAGCCCCCCGTTTTGTCGGCCCCGGGAAAGAAATAAGCCTGCTTGTTCTGCCCCGCAGTTCCTAGCAACGAAATAGACCGCCCGCCATGAAACGTTTTTGTTCTCACATCACCATTACTCGTCAGGCTTCACACACTATCGAGGAGTGTTAACATGAAGTGTAGAACGATTGCAGTAGCGTTTGTCGCAGTAGCAGTTCTTTCGATGTGCAGTTTCCCGGGTGTTGCCGCGGCCCAGAGCAACTCCGACCCGGTCCGCGCAATGTACCAAAAATCCGCTACCGTCCCAACCAACATACCGGGAATATTCAGGTTCCCGGATGCGCCAGCCGGTTTCGATCCCGTAGCCGCGTCGGACCTAGAGCTAGCCGCTTATGGGTTCCCGCCCCATCCGGATGCGGAGGCCGATCCGAGCGGTTATGCAAGATGGGCTCACGCCATGAAAATGGCCAGGAATCGCTGGCATGGTGATCTGAAACCAACGGGCATTTACCACGGCTCGGGGAGAGATGCCAAGGTGCTGGCATCCCAAACCACGAATAAACCGGGGTCCGCCAGTTACTCCAACTGGAGCGGCGTCATACTCACCAACACGCTAACCAAATACAGCACGAAAACCTCTTTTTACTATGTGATGTCGTACTGGAATGTGCCGTTCGCTCAGGAGGCATTCGACGGTGATGGAGGCAACGTCTGCGACGGTTTGACCGACTACGTCTCGGTGTGGAACGGTATCGATGGTTCGGGGATTGCAAAGGCCGGCAACGGCGACGTGCTGCAAGCTGGTACCGACTCAGCCGTGCGATGTGTCGACGGTACCACTACTTATTACACACCGATAGCATGGATCGAATGGTTCCCGGCTGGCGCCATCGGTGAATTTGACGTGGCGAACGGTGATGACATGTTCGTCGAGACGGTTGAGACGAGTTCCACGACCGGCTTCCTTATTGTCGAAGACCTAACCACGCAGATCTATGACCTTATTGGCATTTCTGCCCCTTCGGGAACGGAACTGGTAGGGAGCAGCGCCGAGTGGATCGTGGAGCAGCCGTGCTGCGAGAAGGGCGGCTACAACGGCTACTATGACCTGGCGAACTACGTCATGGACTTTACGTTTGGCGGCGAGGCTTACAACAACAACGATCAGGTTTTTTACGCGGGCAGCCAGGCAACCAGCACATATTTAGGAACGCTGTACGATGGCAGCACGGCCATCTCGTATCCTGTAGCCGGCACGGCAGGAACCGAAGGTAGCCAAGGCATCACTTTCTTCGATGAGGGTTGCGCGGCGAATGGCGGATGCAGCAACTAGCTCTAGAGAATTTAAGAGTCACCTGATCGAACAAGGGGCATCTTGCGGCGGTTGTAATGCAAGGCGCCCCTGTTTTTTGTTCAGCTGGGAACCTCGCCTCGTCCATCGCCTCATTCACAAGGCTGCCTGTGCAAACGCGGCCATTATTGCTTCTTCTCCAAGGGGTGTGCAAGCGTAGCGGTTGGAGTAGCCAGGTGCGAATAGACGGAATGATGACTTCTGAAAGATTCAGACTTTAGACAAGGGCCAACTATTCGTGCTGAAGAACTTCGTCGATGACGGCTTTGCCGCCTTTGTCCACGGTGATGACCTTGTGAATGGGCGCATAGCCGGTGAGCGTGATGTCGACGACATAGTTGCCGGGGTCGAGCACGAAATCAACGGGCGAGCCTTTATCCAGCATGTGCTGGTTGACAGCCACTTGGGCTCCCTTGGGCTGGGTCTTGACGCTGACCGTACCCATGCCCTGCGCTTCCTTGCCACCAAATAGTTTTTTCATTTTGCCCACGGTCTTGATGTCATCGACGTTGCCCAGCGAGCGCAGAGTGGGCGAGAAGCTGACGGTCTGGGCGAGGACGAACTGCGCGCTGGTGGTCTCGTCGATGAATCCAGCTTTGCGCACGAGCACGACGTGCTGACCTTTATCCACGGAGACTTGCGCGGGAGTGAGCTTGCCGGTATCTCTGCCATCGACATAGACATTGGCGCCGACGGGCGTGCTGGTAACCGAAAGCGTGGCCATAAGCTGCACGAGATGGGTCACGACAAATGACTTGCTGCCAGAAGCAACGTCGACGGTACGAGTGTCGGTAGAGTACCCTGGCTTGCTGACGGTAACGCTGTGCTGGCCGGGGTTGAGTCCCGACAGAGTGAACGGTGTAACCCATGAGGGATCTGTTTTCCCGTCGAGCTGGACTTGCGCTCCCTGTGGAGTGGAGTCAATGGCCATTTGTCCGGGGACGACGACGGGAGCGATCGGCGCAGCTGATTTCTTCTTTGAGTTCCTGCCTCTCGTCGCAGCGGCAGCCACGTGAGTGGGCGCTGGCTGAGATTCCTCCACGGACTCCGCAGGTTGAGTTTGGGCGGGCACGCTGCTGGGCTGAGGTACTTGCACCTGCGCCGGCTGAGATGGTGCTGCGGGCTGACTTGCTGCCGCTTGGTTAGCCGGCTCGGCGGCTGGACGAGGGAAGTCGTCGTCACTATTCAAATGGTTGATGTGCAGGACCAGAGCGATCGCGATGATAAGGATCAAGACGGCCGCCCCGGCGATGGAATAAACCATCAGGCTGGGTGGAACGTTCTTGATTTCCTTGATTGCCTTTTCGGCGACTTCGCGTGGCTGAACCTTCGGCTTCTCCGGTTCCGAACCCGCGTGAAAATTTGGCGTGAGAGAAGGTTCCTGCTGGAGCGCGGGAGGTGGCGGAGGCGGCGCGATGTAGACCTCCTTCAGCGGAGGAAGTTCGGTCATCTCCGAGAAACTGACGCCGTTGCCGCGCGATGGGGCGTCGCCAGCCATCAGGGGATCCACAGCGATTCTGGGCGGCTCGGGGCTGGGACCTTCGACTGCGGGCTCATCGAGTACGGCCGACGACATGGAAGCCGACGGTGGCAGGGCATCGTTGATCGCTTCGGCACGCGGAGCAATGTGCGGATTGGGCGCATCAAGGTGAGGTGAGGAGGACGAAACTTCGGCTCCTGCCCAGCCTACTGCGGCGGCGGCAGCCTTACGCGCGGGTTCCGGTTTAGCAACTGTCGGGGGTGGCGATGCCGGGCGTGACGCCACTGGCGGCTGAGGGACAGCGGGTTTCTTTTCTACCGGTTTCGGGGGCGTGGACGCGAACTTGGTTTGAGCTGCAGCTTTCACCGGAGCTGCAACCGCTGGAGCCTTGGCTGGCGCTGCCGGAGCTTTCGCAGCCTGCGGTTTCGATTCCTTGCATTTCTCCAGATCGTCGAGCAGTTCCCTCCCGGTCTGGTAGCGTTGGCCCGGATCCTTGGCCAGGGCCTTCATGATGAGATCGCTGAGTAGCGGGTGAAGTTTGGAGTTCACATGCATCGGGGGCACGGGCATGCTCTCGAGAATGCTCAGGCGCAGGGATTCGGAATCCTCACGATCGAAAGCCTTGCGGTCGGTCACCATTTCGTAAAATAGCGTGCCCAGACTAAAAATATTCGAGCGCGCATCGATATTCTCGCCGCGAACCTGTTCCGGTGACATGTAGTGCAGAATGGATGGGACCTCTGGCATCTCCGCGGTGAACTTGCCCACGCTGGAGACGCCGAATCCCAGAATTCTGACAGTGCCGTCCCAGCCGCACATGATTTTGGCGGGCTCAAGACTATAGTGAAAAACGTTCTGGGAGTGAGCGTAATCGAGGCCGCTGCACACTTGCCGTCCGATGTCGAGCAAGTCCCAGATGGAAAATCCTTCTTTGCGCGCCAACATGGTAGCAACGCTGTTGCCCTGGATGTACTCCATGGCGGCACAGAACTGGCCTTCCATTTCTCCGGCGCCGTAAACGGGTGCGAGGTTGGGATTGCTCAAGACCTTGGTGGTCTCGGCCTCTTCCAGAAGGCATTTTTCCAGATCGGCGGCGCGTTCACCAAAGGCCGACAACTGAATCGCTTTGAGAGCGACGGTTTGGCTGGTTTGCGGATCGTTGGCCTTGTAGACCGCGCCCGTGGCAGACTTTGACAGTTCACTCAGGATTTCGAAGTGGCCGATTTTCGTGGACATTTGCTCCGTGCCTCATCACAGAAAAAAAGCCGCGCAGTTTCCTGTTGAGAAGCTGCGTGGGTTAAAAACCCGGGGCAGGGTATGGTTAGGATAGCGCTGTCGAGAGGAGGGTTCGAGTTACCAAAGTACTGAAAATAAAGAGTGTGAAAACGATAGGCCGACTGTATTTGGTCATTCAGTCCGAGGAGCGTCGTTGGTATGGCAAGAATAATGCCCTGGCTCGCGCCGTGACCTTTTGCCAGGCGAAACGTTTAACTCTGTAAGAAGAAATGAAGGTGACATTTGTCACGTGGGCCGGATGACGATCTCCACTGGCGGGCAGGAACGGGCGGGTCGAGCATAGGGTTGTGCCGGAACGCAGTCGCATGAGGGTTGCCGCTCGGAGGCTAGTTGTGGGGAGCGCGGTCCTTCGTTTATCCTTGAGGCCGGCATGGACTAAGCTTTTCCGCAGTCCAGCACACCGCATCTTCCCTGGGTCTCAACCATGACTTTGACCCTATTTGTAACGAAGAACGCCTTCCGCAATAAGCGGCGCAGCATTCTGACGGTCCTCAGCATCGCTTTTTCTTTGCTTTTACTGACGCTGATGATGACGATCTGGCGGGCTTTCTATCTCGATGAGGGGAGCGCGGAGTCGGCGGAAAGGCTGGTGGTGCGGCATCGTGTTTCCTTGACGTTTAGTCTGCCCGGCTACTATCGAGAGAAAATTAGGGCGGTGTCCGGAGTGGTGGCAGTGGTGCCGGTTTCGTGGTTCGGGGGAATTTACAAGGACCAGAAGCCGGAGAACTTTTTCGCACAGTTCGGCACGGATCCCGAGGAATTTTTCAAAGTGTTCCGGGATATACAAATGCCCGAGGAGCAACGAGCGGCGTGGCTGCGGGACCGCCAGGGGGTGATCGTCGACGACACGCTGGCCAAGAAGTACGGCTGGAAGGTGGGTGACCGAATCGTTCTGCAGGGCACGATTTATCCAGTCGATTTGGAGCTGTACGTTCGAGGTATTTTCAATTCTTACCCGGATAACAAGTCGGTCTATTTCAACGCCAAGTATGTGGAAGAGGCGGTTTCTTGGTTCAAGGGGCAGGCGGGGACTTTCAGTATTCTCGCGGCTTCTCCGGGGGATGTGAGCCGGATCGCGAGCACTGTGGATGACATGTTTCGCAACTCGCCTCAACCTACAAAATCGGAGAGCGAAAAGGCGTTCGGCCTGGAGTTTGTGGCCATGCTGGGCAACGTGAAGGCTTTCATCCTGATGATTTGTTCGGCAGTGGTGTTTGCCACGCTGCTGGTTTCCGCCAACACCATGGCGATGTCGATCCGCGAGCGAACACGGGAAGTGGCCGTGCTTAAGACTTTGGGTTTCACCCGGCAGAGCGTGCTTGGACTCTTCGTGAGCGAAGCGGTAGCACTGGCCGTGGCCGGCGGGGTGATTGGCGTGGGCCTGGCGTACGTTCTGATTTACGCGGTGACACACTCGCCCCAGTTCTTCAGTTTTTACAATATGAAGGTGACCCCTGGCATGTGGGCGGTGGCTCTGTTCGTTTCCGGATTGGTGGGCCTTGTGAGCTCGCTGATTCCGTCTTATCACGCTTCGCAAGTAAACATTGTGGACGGGTTGCGCCACATCGGTTGACATTATGACGCTGGGCGGTTTTGTCGTGCGCAATACGTTTCGTAACAAGCGGCGCAGCCTGTTGACGATGCTGAGCATCAGTTTTTCGCTGCTGTTGCTTACGCTGATGATGTCGATCTGGCGCACGTTTTATATCGATGTAGGCGCGCCGGATTCGGCCAAACGAGTGATTACGCGCGACCGGGTTTCGCTGGCATTTTTTCTGCCCGCATACTATCGCGACAAAATTCGAAGCATTCCCGGAGTGGTGGCAGTGGTTCCGATGACATGGTTTGGGGGACGATATAAGGATGACCGTCCAGAGAACTTCTTTGCGCAGATCGCCACCGACCCGGACGAGTATTTGAAGGTTGCGTCCGACAAGATCGTTCCCCCGGATCAAGTGCTGGCCTGGCAGCGCGACCGGGCCGGAGCCCTGGTGGATGTGACGCTGGCTAACAAGTATGGGTGGAAAATCGGCGATAAGATCACGCTGTTGGGGACGATCTTTGAGGTGAACCCCGAGCTGACAATTCGCGGCATCTACCACCGGGATCCGCCGCAGAACTCGCTGTATTTCAATGCCAAGTATCTCGAAGAGTCGGTGGCCTGGTTCAAAGGGCAGGCAGGCTGGTATGGCACTCAGTTGGCCCAACCCGGCGATGTGGCGCGGGTCTCGAGCGAGATTGACGACATGTTCCGCAATTCGCCTTTGCGAACGAAGACCGAGAGCGAAAAAGCTTTCCAGCTCGATTTTGTGGCTACCCTGGGCAACGTGAAGGCTTTTATTCTCGGCATTTGCGGTGCAGTAGTGTTTGCAATCCTTCTGGTTTCGGCGAACACCATGGCCATGTCGGTGCGCAGCCGGACCCGCGAAGTGGCCGTGCTGAAAGCGCTGGGATTCACGCGTCAGCGAGTGCTTTCGCTCTTCGTGTTTGAAGCGGTGGCGTTGGCTGTGTCGGGCGGTCTGCTCGGAATATTTGGGGCGGCCGGGTTGATTCAGTTGTTGACGCACTCCTCGGTCGCGATAGGCATCCCCATGGACATGAAAGTTACGCTGCCCACGGTGGCGCTGTCGTTGCTGGTGGCGGCGACAGTTGGCTTCTTGAGCGGATACGTTCCCGCGTACGGTGCGTCGCGGACCAATATCGTGGAGGGTCTGCGCCACATTGGCTAAGAACCTCAGGTGAGTTGAGAGTGAATTTATGGCGATACCGATCAGTTATAACGTCCGCAACTTGAGGCTCCGCAAGGGGCTGACGATCATGACCGCGCTGGGTATCGCACTCACTGTGACTACGGCGATTTTCCTGATGGCGTTGCTGGCGGGGTTGCAGAAGGCTTTCGTTTCGAGCGGAAATCCGCAAAATGTGCTGGTGCTGCGCAAAGGATCGGAAGCGGAGTTGTCCGGTGGTTTTGATGCCGCGCTGTTTCCGACTTTGAAGGTTCTTCCCGGTATTGCGAAAGATAGTCACGGCGAGCCAATGGTTTCCGGCGAGTGGGTAGTAGTGATTGTGCTTCCGCGCAAAGATGGTACGGGCGAAGTGAACGTCACGGTGCGCGGCATGATGCCGGATGGCCTCGAGCTTCGGCCTAGCGCGAAGCTGATCGAGGGGCGCTGGTTTCAGACGGGCCAGCGTGAAGTGGTGGTGAGCAAGTCCATTCGCTCGCGCTTCTCGCACGCGAACATTGGCGACACCATGGACTTCGGCAAAGGGTCGTGGAAAGTAGTGGGAGTCTTCGACGCTGGCGGCTCAGCTTACGAGTCTGAAGTTTGGGGCGACGTGAATCAGATGGCCTCGGACTTCGATCGGCAGGGCGGCTATGCCTCGGCTTACTTGCGTGCAACCGATCCCATTGCCGCCGATGCGCTCAAGAATCGCGTCAGCGACGATCAGCGGCTGAAATTGGAAGGAGTTCTCGAAACAGATTATTACGCCAAGCAGACCAGTTCGGGCGCTCCTATTAAGTACATCGGCATTGTGGTCGCGATCATCATGGCGATTGGATCCAGTTTTGCGGCGATGAATACCATGTACGCGGCGGTAGCGTACCGCGGGCGTGAAATCGCAACTTTGCGGGTCCTGGGATTCTCTCGTCCCGCCATTCTGACTTCGTTTGTTTTGGAATCCCTCCTGCTGGCTATGCTGGGTGCGGTAGCGGGGATTCTATTGATGCTGCCCTTCAACGGACTGCAGACCGGGACGTCGAATGCGGTGACGTTCAGCGAGGTGGTGTTCAGCCTGCAAATTACACCCCAGGTTGCGGCGTATGCGATTCTGTTTGCACTCGCCATGGGCCTGTTCGGCGGGCTGTTCCCCGCGTGGCATGCTGCACGGCAGAATATTCTGACTGCGCTGCGCGGTTGATTTGGAGTTTTCAGGAAACTAGATCCGCACATCATCCGTATCCATAGTTATGCCGATTGACGCAAAACACGAAGACCTGCAGAGCTTGCGAATCGACCGCACGGCGCGCGCCACGAGCGGTGGTGAACCTCCGACGTGGGCTCGCCGATACATTGTGATTGGAATTCTGGTCATAGCCGTATTGAGCGTTTCCGCTCTGGCTTACCGCATGTTCGCCCGCGACGTACCAGAGGTGGAAGTCGCGCGCGCGGCGGCGGAGAACAGTGACGCCGGAGACACGGTGCTATCGGCTACGGGCTACATCGTTGCTCATCACACCATCAATGTGAATTCCAAGGTTACTGGACGCTTGGCCTGGATTGGTGTGGAAAAAGGCGACAAGGTTAACGAGGGCCAGGTCCTGGTGCGGTTGGAGGATGAGGAGTTTCGCGCTTCCTACGAACAGGCGAAGGGGGCGTTGGACAACGCTCGCGCTTATCTCGAGGAATTGGAGCACGGATCCCGTCCGGAGGAAATTCAGGAGGCGCAACACAATCTTGATGAAGCACGCGCCACGCTGGTGAATGACAGACTGACTCTGGACCGTACCAAAGAACTTTCCGCCGGAGGGGTCGTTTCGCGCCAGACATTGGACGATGCTACTGCCAAGTTCGATTCGGACCAGCAACGAGTCAATTCGCTGGACAAAGCTTTTCAACTGATGAAGATCGGGCCACGGCTGGAGGAGATCGCCCGCGCCCGCGGATCGGTGGCTCAGGCGCAAGGGCTTGCCGATTACGCGAAATCGCAGCTTGACGCTACGGTGATTCGAGCGCCTGTCACCGGCACGATTCTGGATCGCACAGCGGAAAAAGGGGAACTCATCACTGCGCAGTTTGCCAGCGCGGCGGCCGGCGGGCCTCAGGGATCGGTGGTGTCACTGGCGGACTTGAACGATCTTCAGGTTGAACTCGACATCGCACAGGCTGACTTTGCCCGGCTCGGTCCCAAACAGAAGGGCATCGTCACCACGGACACCTATCCCGACAAGAAGTATGACGGCGAAATTGCGCAGATTTCTCCCGAGGCTAATCGACAGAAAGCCACGGTACAAGTGAAGGTGCAGGTGTTGAATCCGGACAAATATCCAGACGTATTTCTGCGGCCGGAGATGAACGCCACGGTGAAATTCCTGGCGGACGCGCCAAAAGCTGCGAGCACGCAACCGGTGGGAGCGTTTGTGCCGACCGCTGCGGTGCGAGATCACGACGGAAAAAAGGTGGTGTTCTTAGCCTTCAATAGCAAGGCGCGCATGCGCGAGGTTCACGTGTTGAGCCAGCGCATTGACGGTTTCCTCATCGATGGATTGGTAGGCGGTGAAAGCGTGATCACTAAAGGGCCACAGGATCTTAAGGATGGGGACACAATTAAGGTGAAAGGGTAATTTCATGAGCACAGTTGCTGAAACCAGAGTCGCCACCGGAACCAAAGTGGTTCAGGCACGCAATGTGAGCAAGATTTTCAAGCGCGACGCGTTCGAAGTGAACGCTCTTGACGACGTCTCGATCGACATCGCAACCGGCGAATTTCTGGCGCTGATGGGGCCCTCGGGTTCCGGCAAGACCACGCTGCTGAATATGATCGCGGCGATTGACCGTCCGACAGCTGGCGAACTGCTGGTGCAGAATCAGAATATTTTCCGGTTGAATGACTCGCAGGCGGCACACTGGCGCAATGAGCACATCGGATACGTTTTTCAAACATTTAATCTGATTCCGGTGCTCACCGCGTTTGAAAATGTGGAATTGCCGCTGCTGTTGACCAAGCTCAACCCGCAGCAGAGACGCGACCATGTGATGACTGCGTTGAAACTTGTCGGACTGGAGGAGCGTGTCAACCACCTTCCGAAGCAGCTGTCTGGCGGACAGGAGCAGCGCGTGGCAATCGCGCGCGCAATTGTGAGCGATCCAACGTTATTGCTGGCGGATGAGCCTACCGGCGACTTGGACAGTCATTCCGCGACGGAAGTTTTGGAGATTCTGAAGCGGCTGAATGAGGACTTCCACAAGACCATTGTGATGGTGACGCACGATCCACACGCGGCTTCGTACGCCCACGTTACCCGGCATCTGGAGAAGGGGATGCTCCTGCCACCGGGATAGTTCTACTCACTGCTTTGTTCTGAGTCCAGGATGCCGGCAAAGGGCAAATCGATCAGAGCATGTAACACGATGGTCGCGCTTGACTCCTTATCGAGCACAGCGGGGGCAGATCAAAACTTTTCTCCGAAATGCTGGACAGACCAAGGTCCCGGTCAACACCGTGCATAGGGCGCAAGGGAGCGAGTATCACACTGTTATTTTCGATCCAGTGATCGCGACTGGCGAGAGATTGCTGGGGCGTCCTGTCGAAGGGCCTCGATTGATCAACGTCGCGCTAAGTCGAGCGAAAGCACGCCTGGTTGTGATTCTGTCCGTCGGCGACTACGCCAATGAGTACCTGCGGCGAATTGCTCACGTGATCTCCGGTGAGGGATAATTGATGGAGCCAGTCGACGTACGTGAAATTGCATTACAGCCAGAAACTAGCGAGCAGAGCCTCGCTCGATCTTTTCATAAACAGGATTTTACCCGGCGAAATCGATAGCGTATGTCGAAGAAAATCAAAACAAATCAGCAAATGCAAGAATGGATCGATGCGCGAAGGCGCCGCCATTTGTCTCACAGCCAGGTACAGATGGCCCGAGAACTTGGGTTGAACCCGGCGAAACTGGGCAAGATCGATAATCACAAGCAGGAGCCGTGGAAACTGCCACTGCCACGGTTCATCGAACAACTCTATTTCGAGCGTTTCGGCAAGACGACTCCCGACAACGTCGTGTCTGTCGAGGAGCGATGTCGGGTCGAAGGGGCGCAAAGAGAGGCGAGACGTGCCGCCAGTCAGCAACGTGCAGGGGACAGCACCTGAAACACGGTGAGCGACGGCGGCGATATGCGGCGCTGCGGTCCGAGGTGCTGACAGTGCAACTACAAGGGGCGGTGACGTGAGGCGAAGTTGTCGTATTGAGGTCCGGTCGGTGGAACAGGAACTGCCGTCCCGAACCAGTGGCGCCTGAGTCAGAGTAGGCTCTGGGCAGGCTCCAAGCCTCTATCCAATCGCAAGGTGCGTTGCAACCCTTCAGGCAGGTTTCAATTTCTCCTCGACATAGAGTGAGAGCTCAATCATGCGCTCCATCAATTGTTCGGCTGGCAGTCCCCTAAAGTTCTTGAGCACCAACTCCTTGACGTAGAGCCGCACAAGATACCGCAACTGGAGGGCGCGGCTGCGCGTGGCGAAGACAAAATCGCGATGCCCGTTATTCACGACGATCAGGTTCCGCTCGGCATCAAATCGCGAGCGCCACAGTTCCCCAGCGCCTCGTTCAAACGTGTAGCCCGGTAAGCCGCGCGCATTGAAGAGAGAAGGGCCCACAGCCGCATCAAGGCTATCAGTGACCGTGATCAGTGCCTCCGCACTGCAGCACACATCGCGCTGCGAGACGGTGACGGACAAACGCACGAGACCGGGCGACGACGGCGCTTGGAAGCTAACTTCTTGATCGGAGGCGGACGAGAGCATGCCACTTCCTTCGCCGATCTCCCAGCTAAATAGCAAATCCTGCTCGACTCGCCGGTGCGAGCGATCCCGGGGCAGTGCGCGAAAGCGCCGACTTTGGTTCACGGTCAATGTGCTCGCCGCTGGCGAGATCACGACAGTGCGCAAAGGCCCAGCATAGTCGAAGAATTGACGCTGGGCGGATTCGCTTCCGCTCGGTTCCGGAACACCCGGCACGGGCCCCTCCTTCTCCCCAGATGCCTCCACGCGTCGCTCCGACAGCTCGCCGCCACCGAACGCTTGCGGCGAGCGTGACTGGATGTCAAACCAATCGTATTCCTCGGGCGGCAGGACCAGCATGGCCTCGCGAAACGCACGCTGGATGGCACGCAAGGACTCCCGGTTCGCCTGTTCTTCCTCGGCGCGCCGCTGCGCGTCGATGAGGCCATTAAGGTGTGCTTCGAGTGGTACGAGAGCTTCCGCAAATGCCCCATAGCGTTCATCGTGGATGACCCCGGAACGGGTGCTGGGTGTCAGATTCAGGTAGGGCACGTCGATCAGACCCTGCAAGTAACGAGAGCTCCAGGGCCCGCGCTCCAGACCGGGCAGCGTACCGATATCCTCGATCACCCGCGTACCACCTCGGGTAAGGGAGACCCGGCCGTTCTCGGCCGGTTCTGTGAGATACAGTTCGGCATACGCCTCGCCGAATGGGGAGCGAACTGCCGGCAGTTGGTGGAGCAAGCGCCCTTCGAACTGCCGCGGCTCGACCTGGTACTGCTTGCGCGCAAGCTTGTCGACCACGGTTATACGAACCTGGGTAGCACGGATCCGGTCGCGCAGCTCCGAGGCCAAATACCACTGGATCTTCTCGCCGCTCAAGCTACGGATGCCGTTGAGCAGGGGGCTGATCTTGAGTTCGGTGCCGGGGTCGGCAAAAAGCACGCGTCGCGGGTTCACGGTGTAGCGCGGATCCCCTTTGTTCATAGCCATCTGATAGAGGCGTTGATCGGCACCGCCAGAAGTCATCGTGAGCCTCTCGCCCACGGTCCAAAAGCTCAACAGTCCGATGCCAAATTCCCCTTGCAAGCCGCCTCCGGAGCCGTCTGCCTTCAAGCGTCGCTTGATCGAGTCGCAGATATGAGTCGCGACGTACTTGAAGTCGGGCAGCCCGTGCGGATCGCGGGGGACGCCGTCGCCATCGTCTTTCACCATCAGATAGTGCTCTCCGTGCTCGCGGCCACGCGTGATGGCAATGGTCTTGGCGTGCGCATCGATGCAGTTCTCGACGAACTCCGCGATGGCCTTGAGCGGATTGCTTTGCGAAAGGGCGATGATACGGATAGCATTCCAATCATCGCCGATCCGCAATTTGCCGCTTTCTGATTCCTTCGACTTAGTTGTG
>Ga0187882_1000929_pt1 | contig 31006 bp, 32 predicted proteins | sample June2016WEW_19_1_3_FD_132991 | JGI IMG/M metagenome (GOLD analysis project Ga0187882, IMG submission 132991) | Peatland microbial communities from SPRUCE experiment site at the Marcell Experimental Forest, Minnesota, USA - June2016WEW_19_150 | ecosystem: Environmental > Terrestrial > Soil >... | reverse complement strand
TGAGCGGGATTACTGAGCCTTTTTGAACCCGATACTGGTTTCCCTGACGGCCTTCACTCCGGGTACGTTGAATGCAGACTTCGATTGCGTGGCCAGCTTGTTCAGGAGCGTCATATTCGCCTGAACCAGTTCTGCCATGACTTGACCGTCCGCCACAGCTCGGCAAAGAGCGCGAAGGTCAGTCACCTCCGCCTTCCAGCGGCCGGATGACGTGACGCCCTCGACCTTCGGTGCTGCCGGAAGCACAGGCGCCGGCACGTTCAGTTCCATGTTGAGCGTCGCCTCGACCTCTTCCACTGACGCGCCAGCCTGTTCCGCCTGAATGGCCAACACGAGCTTGGCTTCCTCAGTTGCTTTTCTCGCAGCTTCCTCGGCTTGGCGCTGACGTTCGGCTGCAATCCGATCCTGCTCGTCTTTCCAGGTGCGAGCCGCCTTGCGCAGGTAGTCGAGACCGCGCTGCACCGGCTCCAGGAAACTCTTTTCCATGTCGCATAGTTTCTTGTGCAGCGCGTAAGCATCCGTTTTCAGCGGACCGAACGTCTTTTTGATCCGGTCCTCGATCGTTACCCCCGCCTGCCCGAGTTCGACCGCCCTCTGATAACTCTCGTGATCTACAATCACGAGGGTGGTCGCGCGGCCCGACCAATCCGCCGCTTCCCTTTTCACCAACTCTTTCACGTCTTCCCGCTTGACTGAGTCCTGCGCCCCCTCTGCGCCGGGCGCAGGGAACTGAACAATGTTGCTCATGCTGCCCTCCCGTGTTTGGCCTTCCATCGCAACACGTTCATTAAGCTCACGAACGTGCTCCAGTCTTCCGCCGCCTCCTTTGGCGGCAACTCCCGGAGGTCGTACTTGCCGTCTTTCTTCAACCGCAGGACTGCCCGGCGATAGCACTCCGGCTGATCCAACAGGTGCGCGTACGCCGCAAGCTGTATGCCCCAACACGCTTCCGGCACTCCGCTTTTCAGATCGAGCACTACCGGGACCAGGTCGCCGTCTAGATGCATCAATCCCCATCGGTCTATCGTCCCCGCATACCGGAACGCCCGATGCCACCGCCTGTCCTCGACGCCTTCCCAGGCAAACTCGGCTTCCGCCTTGAAGCGCCTGTAGGCTTCCACGTAAGGCATGATGCGCGGATCAACGCTCGATTCATCCAGGCACCCCTGGTCGTCGTACTCGCAGGCCATGTGAACGGCCTGCCCTCGCAAGCGGTGAAACTCGGTGAAGTACGACGTGTCCACGAGCCCGGACCGCTCGATCACCTGAGTCACCGAGATCAGCACTTCCCCGGTCGGCAGCGAGTACTCGTGTTTTTCTGGGTTGAAGTTGAGCACCGTGGACCTCCCAATACGGGCACATTCTATATTAAATAGCAATGCATTGTCAATCGATAATCCACACAACTCCGATAAAAAGACGCACACGGCGCGTCCTCGAACGCCATGCCAGTCATTTGTTGATCGCGCACATAATAAGTATTTAAATATTAATGTCAAGGGATAAATGAAAAAACTGTAAGAATTCTAAAGAAATCTTCCCATCCGTCCAATCTTGGATTAGATTGCAGCATATGAAGACCTTAGCTGAATTCCTAGACGAGAAAATTCTGGCAGACGGGTGGGGCTCCCAGGTAGCCTTGTCGGAAAAACTGCGCCTTTCATCGTCGGCAATCAGCGGCTGGAAGCGCGGCAAGAAGCCCGGCTTTGGAGATTGCCTTCGCATTGCACGGGCTTTTGAAAACGACCCCCTGATTCAGGGTGACCCGCTGGTGGTATTCGCAATGACCGACCAGCCGGAAGCTGCAGACCTTTACCGCAGTTTCTTTCCGCCATCCGGGCACACGAAGACCGTTCGGAATACAGAATGCGTGTGCACGAAGAACAGCAAGCGCCACGTTCTGCATGCCAAGTTGGAAGCGATTCTGGACGGCCGGCTTGGCTATGCCATCGCAGCCAATGTAGAGGCCCTCTACAAATTACATTCCATGCCGCCGGCCAGTGAAGAGCCTATAGGCCACGGACCCTATTTTCCGGGAACCCGGGTGCTAAGACGGAAAAGGCGGTCTTAACCCCTATGTGGCATCCATTGTGCTCGGGTTCTCCGTTCTGCGGGGCCCCCGCTTACCGGGTCGCTTCTCCTCTTGAAGACGTATGATGGCGCCACACCAACAGCAGACATAAAGGCGTGGCGCCAGTTTATGAGGACAGTGCTTTGTGCATCCATTAACCGGAGGAAGACGATCCATTCTATGAAATTCCTTTCAATTCCCTGCTCGTTCATAATTACAGACCTCTCATACATGTAACAAGAACGCCAAACAGAGGGAATCGCCTACTGGAAATTTCACAAACAACAATGCTAGTCGTTGCAAGACTGAGCGAGATGATCCAGGAACAGCTCTATTTATTTGGCCTGCCAGCAGTTATGCTTGTGGCACACCCAGCGTGAATTCGGAAATGTGGGCCGCCTCTAGAATTTCTGGATAATTATGCGATGCAATCGTATAATGTGCTCATGTGGATTCTCAGATACGTAGAAGCACATTTGCGCCGCTCAGCGCGTACACGCCCGGTCCTGGTCCTCACCGGCGCGCGCCAGACCGGAAAGACCTCGACGCTGAGGCGGCTTTTTCCGGATTACAGCTTCATTTCTCTCGATCTGCCGACCGAAGCCGAACAAGCCGAAAAGGAGCCTGAGGCTTTCCTGCAGCGGCACCCCACGCCCGCAATCATAGACGAAGTGCAGTACGCGCCCGCTCTATTCCGTCACCTTAAGGTGGCGGTGGAGGGCAAGCGGAACCGCCACGGACAGTACCTTCTTACGGGATCCCAAAAGTTCACGCTTATGAAAGGCGTGTCGGAATCGCTCGCCGGGCGCGCGGACGTTGTCGAACTGGAGACATTGTCTTTGGCTGAAATCCTGGCGGCTGCGCCAGGGACGAGACTTGAAACCGCCATTGTACGCGGCGGATTCCCGGAATTGCATGCCAACCCAGAAATCGATGCGGCAGCCTTTTACAATTCCTATCTGGCAACCTATCTGGAGCGCGACGTGCGCTCACTCGCGAACGTAGGCAGTCTGCGCGATTTCGAACGCTTTTTGCGCGCCTGTGCCTTGCGCTCAGCCAACTTGCTTAACAAAGCCGACTTGGCGCGTGACCTTGGCATTGCTCCCTCCACCGCCAACCAGTGGCTGTCGATGCTGGAGGCGTCCGGACAGGTAGTGTTGCTGGAGCCGTGGTTCTCGAACCGCACCAAATCGCTTGTGAAGAGCCCCAAACTCTACCTGGCGGACACTGGCCTTCTCTGTGCTTTGCTGAACATCCGCTCCGAAAGAGCCCTGGCCGATTCGCCATGGGCCGGCGCGGTATGGGAAACGTTTGTCTTTGCCCAGTTACGGCATCGCGAACGCCGCGCCGGGCGTGCCGGCAGCCTGTTCTTCTGGCGCGATCGTACGCGTGAGGTCGACTTTGTTGTTGACGCCGCCGGCCATCTGGAACTGTTTGAAGCAAAATGGACCGAACTGCCCGCACAATCCGACACCGTCAACCTTTCCTTCGTGCGTGATATCGTGGGCAAGTCGCGTGTGTCAACGAGTGCCATAATCTGCCGTGCGCCGAACAGTTATCCTATATCCAACGGCTTCCGGGCAGTGCCCGTTGCGGAGCTCACATAGCACATCCCAAACCCGCGTCCGATAGCGCGAGAACCGCAGCACAGCACACTGATGGTCGTTTCTGGGCAGTGACCCACTTTCCCGGTATGCCGACCACACATCAAAGTGACCGAGAGTATTGGTGGCAGGGCTCACCTAAAACGGCGATTCAGAATGAGCACACTCTGTGTCACACCCAGAGGCTTCCTCGGACGGGATCGGAGGGTGAGGTTTTCAGGCTCCCGCTTGCGAGTTTCGCGGCAAGTGAAGCCAGCAGAGAGGGAGGGATGACGCCTAGCGCGCAAGCGACCGACGCTTTCGCGGCTATCACTTGTCGCGTTTAATTCCTTTTTTGGGGCTCTTCCGGGATCAGTAACGCAAAAAATGTCTCAGCAAGCAACTTTTCATATTGCCACATGAATTGCTCGACCTTCTCTTCAAGTGAGAGCCCCTCCTCGTTGAAAAGGCCGTACCAGTTGACTGCGTATTCAACGTGCATGGCTCCGTCCCGATCTACGAACCCTTTCGACGTTTCGCGATCCGGAAGGTGCGAGTCCTCGCTCAGAATCCGTGGTTCCTGCGCGCGCTCATAGGTACTACTTCGAACGACTGCCTTGTCCTGGAGCGAGAGACAAACGGAATATCCGAGCCACCAGTTACGATCCTTCCTGGAATGTTTTTCCCAGAAGAGCATAAGCGCTGGCCGGATCTGCTCATGCATGTCCTCCATGAGAGTGACATAGAGATCTGATTGCCCGAGACGATCGAGAAGCTCCCGACGCTCCTTATACTGCTGAAGTCCACTTGCGAGGTCAGCGTTATTGATGATGTCAGAAACGTCGACCCCCATTTTTCCGTAGGAGTTTGTGTGATACTTGACATCGTGGCATAACCCGAGTATTTCGTTAGGGTTCGTTTCCTCCAGAATGCGCCTCAAAGGCTCGATTTCCCCATCAATCTCCATCAGGGCTTTCTGAACGCTCTTCTTGAGCGCGAATACCGAAGCCTTGATGGCTTCGTGGTCAGTGTTCAGATATGGGACCGTGAAGGCTGGATCAATCTCCTCGACGCTGATTTGTCGGTATCCAACATCGACCATGTATCGAGCGAAGTCTCGGTAGCTCATCAACTCGACATCCAACTCGTCAGCAGCCAGTCTGTTCAGCACGGTCCCCCGGACAGCGGGATCGGGGACTAGAACTTTGAGCAACTTGGCGATGTTGTTAAGGAGTGTGTTTCGCTGCCTAACAAGTGAAGCTGTCTCGTTTCCGATTGCTTTCCAGTATTCCGGGAAGTTTCTGTCCAGAAGATCAACGAGGCGGCTGACATCGATCGGTTCGCGTATGGCTTTGTCGAGTCTTTCGGCTTTCAGCGTGGCGTACACGCTTTCCAAGGCTGTGGGAAGGAAGTCACCACTTGCCACGACAATCACTTGATCGATATGCACCTCGCGCAGTTCATAGATGTGCTTATATGGTTCGTTGATTGCCTGCTTGATCTGATTAAGCACCGTGAAATAGCCGCTCGAACCGGATGCCGAACCCGTGATGTTGCCTTTCTTAACTACGACCGCAAGATACCTCGTCCTGCCGAACTTCTCATCGAGCTCCTTGCAGACGATGTCTTTCCCTTTCTCCCCTGCGTGGTGATGGAGAATAGGGTCGTGAAACCCCAGCTTTGTCAGGAGAGGGATGAGGACTTCGCGGCGGAGAGCGTCTTCACTAAGGTCAAGCAGATGCTCGCGCTTCTCTCTGGCGGTCATGAGCATAGCCTATTGTCCCCACTTAAAGGTTCTAGATAACTGGATAGGCCTGGGCTTATCCAGGTATACAGCGACAGACCAGTCTCTCGGAAGTGGCCGTTGCGCGCACCACGCTGGCCCCCGCTGAAGGTCAAAGGCAAACCGCAACCCCAAGCCATCATAAGGATCGCGAAGACCGCGCATGACAAAGGCTCACTCCGAAGGTGCCGCCTCGAACTCAGCACGCACGCAGCGGCGGATGCGAGCCTCAAATCCTACTTTGACCGCTTCGGCGCCTTGCCGACGTGGGTTGGCAAAGCTGACCGCTCAGAATCCGAGGACCGGCTTGTATTTGGTGAGGATTTCGCTCATCGCGATGTAGTGCGAATTTAGCTGGGCGCTGTTTGCCACGCTACGCGGCATCCTCTCGTCCGGGTGCAGGTGCTTGCTCGTAAAGTTGCACGTGTCCTCAAGCTTCGCCTCGTCGTTGATATCGAAGCTCTTGCAGGACTTCAGCAGCGACCTGATCTCGCCCCAGCTCTTGCCCTCGTATTTCCTTGAGATGGGGTTGCCCGTATCGGCCTTGTACAGCTCCTTGACGAATTGCTCCACAAACATCCGCAGGTTCAGTGTTGCGGTCTTCCGGTATTCCTCGTTCGTCGCGTCCTTGTGTGTCCTGACCATCTCGAGCAGACGACCGAGGCCTGGCCCCTTCCACTCGATTGCCGGCCCAGAACGCGAGTACTGGCTCATCTTATAGAGGGCAGCCCCGCGCCTCCGATAGAGCGCCTCGACATCGCCTGCAAGCAGCTGCATGTGCGTGAGTAGGATGATGTGGAAGCCGTCGTCAAGAAGCTTCTCGATCACCTGTTTCTTGAACGCCTCAGTGTGTTCGTCATCCATTGACTGCACTGGGTCATCAATCAGCAGCGTATTGAACGGTGTCCCCTTCCTCGTTGCGCATGCGAGGTAGATGGCCAGCCCCACACAGTTGAGCTGGCTCATGCTTAAATTCGGTGCCGCGAACATTGTCTTCGCGTACGTCCTTGCGCGCAGTTCCAGGTTATCCGTGCCAGGCACCATGCCATCATAGGCGACATCCGAGATCGGATTGAGCATCGCATACCAATTCTTGATTTCCTTGTCACGTGTTGCAAGAACCTGCTTCTGCTTTCTTTCGGTGAAGGTACGAATGTCGCCGACAAGATCTGTGAAGCTCCGCTCCACATCGCGGCACACCTGCGCGATCCGGACATCCTTCCACTGCTCAAGTGCCGCGATGGTGCGCTCGACCTTCTTGACGTCAGCGGATGATGCGAGACCCGCCTTTATCGCGGGGTCAAGAACGCTGTAGTTTGCCGCGTATCCGTTGATGAATGCGGGCAGTACGCTGATTTCCGCCTTGTATCGTCCGACCACCTGCGCCAAGTCGTCCGAGCTCTTGGGCAATTCTCCCGATGACAGCACTCCCTCGATCGCCGTCTGCAAGTTTTTCAGGACCTCGATTGATTCGCCGCATATTACCAGCTGGTCCCCGAGCGCCTTGTTCGATTCAAGGAACGCCTCAGCAGCTCCGGCCGCAATGTCGCGAATCTTCCGCACCTCGGCATCGTCCGGCTGGTTCGGCACAACTTTCTTCTGCTCGGCGACCTGCGCCACAAGATCGGTCGTCAGGCCGCGTACTTCTGCAAGTGCCTTTTGGATGGCTGCGAGGCCTTCAGGAGTCTCTGCAAGCGCCTCTCTGAGCGCCGCGATTCGCTGCGGAGTCAGGCTGTCAGCCGCACAGAACGGGCAGTGTTCCGGATGTACACTGTCAAGAAGGCGAAGCCCGAGGTGGTAGAACTGTCTGCGTTGCGGCTCGTGCTCGCGCTGAGAGCCTTGCTGCTCCGCCGCTGCGGCGGCAAGATGTTCGCGGATTTTCGAAACGCGCGCATCGAGGCGGGAAAGCAGCTTCACCACAGGCGCTTCAGCGGGCGAGCTGATCACCGCTGCGGAAAGCCGGCCCCAGTCAAGTTGCGCCCGCTCCTTCGAGGATTTGACGGTTTTGAGCGCCTGCAGCAGGTCGGCATAGCCTGGCGAGACGAGCCCCTGCGCAACCTGCCCAAGGTGCTGCTTGGCTGCCGCCAGCCTTCCTGATTCAATGAGAGTGACAACAGGAACGAGCACAGGCTCCTGGCGCATGTCTGCTACAAGGAGTGTGCGCCGGCTCTGCGCCTGGACGGCACGCTGAGGCAGCCGCTTGGAGAACTCGGTCTTCGCTGCCTCCACGGCAGTACGCAACGCAATCAGCGGCTCTAGCCCCATCATAGCTGAGAGCACTTCATACCGCGCCTTGGGCTTCATGAAGATGAAGTCCTGCAGCGTGTGCTGGAGAATCAACGGCCTATCGTGGAGGTGGTCAATGCCGAACTCTTTCAAGTCTTGAACTACCGATCCGTCAACCTTGAGCACCGAGGTTTCGTCCGTCTTGAGCTCGCGCAGGATCTTGCGCGCCTTCCCGGCTCGATCGTCGAGCTCCGCCTCGACGTAAGGGGGCGCGGAGCCGATGTAGTGCGCGTTCTTGTAGCAACCGCTGTATTCGCGCTTGCTCAGGTCGTCACCTTTGGTCCTCTTGAGCGTCCGTCCGTACAGCAACCACTCCACTGCCTCCCCGATCGAGGTTTTGCCGCTCCCGTTAGGACCCTCGAAGATGACCATTGTGTCGGAAAGGTCGAGGGTCTGCGCGTCGTTGAAGCCGCGGAAGCCGCAAATACTAAGACTTTTCAATCGCATCGGTCTCTTCCGATAGGATTTCGAGTGCCTTCGTAGCGATTGCCTCTGCTGTTGGGACTTTCATGTAGGCGTCCGTGAGCGCTCCGCGCCACTTGTCTTCCACCTCGCCGCGCATCTCGTGGATCAGGTCTTCTTCTGCATTCATGGCTCGACCATCACCCCTATTGACGCGGGTAGGAAGGACAGGCACATTCCCCAGCAACGTCCGCGTCAAGGCGCCGCTCGTCTGCCCTCCTCCCGTTGCGAACAGGTTCGTAAAAGAGGGATCGTGTTAGCCCTCCGGCTTCTCTATATCCCAGCTGTGAATTGCTGTGGCCGGATTTTACACCAGGGAAGGGATGCCGGTGAAAACAAATCCCCATCCCGACAGGTTCATCCCGGCCCCTTGCCCATCTCTGTAACGACGGCAGGCAATTTCTCCCGTTCGTTTAAACACCTTCCGGTTTCGCGTCCAATTGACAGCGTTCCACTTGGCTGCATAATCGGCAGATCGGAGATGCGAGGGGGGGGAGCACGCAGTAGTCCATTCGGCGAGCCACGCACCCTTGACGTTTATCTGCGCCGACGCGGTAGAGTCCGACGGCGCAAATCTGCCAAAGGAGCTTCTCCCTGAGCCGTCCGCATTCGATTTATGGCTTCTGCAGTAGCCTGATAGTGTTCCCTGGCGGAATCTGGTGCAACTGCCCACATGTCCTGCAGCGCGTGCCAGGCGGCGCGTTCCTTTGTGGTTGCCAAATCCCAGTAATCGAGCTCGTACCGTACACCGGCTTTGTTAGCGAGCTCTGAGTTCGAGCACTCAAGCGTTCTAATAGGACAGATGCCGATTGGCGGAGAGGCGGGATTGTGGGTGCCGTCAGCAACTAGCGACTCAACTGAGGGATGAACGAGAATCCGCATGCCCTTGATGCCACATTTTTCTGCCTGGTAGGCCCGCACTACGGCGGCACCTAAGAACTGCGACGCGTGGACGTCGCTGTCAGCCGAGACATCAGAACGAAACCTGAGCGCGGCGAATGATCCAAAGGCGATACCCATGCGCACTGGAACGTTCTGAGAAAGCAAGGACTGGGCTAGGTCGACGGCAAAGCTTGTTGCTTCAAAAAGATACGTGGTTGCGAAGAATACCGAATCGGAGAAAGTGACGGCCGTCAATGGGTGCCTACTATTTGCACTCGCAATTGCCCACTCGATGGAAAGGTGAAAGCTCGAAAAAGCCTTGGTCAAAGGGTTCTTGGATATGCGTACAATGTCGTCAATCTTTAGCGGGAGCCCCCGACCGCGGGCATGCAGCATCCGAAGGTCAATCGGGTTTGCCTCCGTCAACGCCGCAAAACCAAGCATGTCGGCAAATACAACGACGCGGTTTGAGCTCAGGGGGCTAGTCTTTGGCTGATTGCGCTGGGGTATCGTTGTCTGCTGACACCGTGACGACACGTTTCGTAACGGGTCTGGCGATTCCATGATGATCAAACTCCGACAATACGACCGAGTGCAAACATTTGATGGTTAAGAATTCATACGACTCGAAATTCGAACGATCGGATATCGCGAGAGAATACCAAAGATTGGATTACCGCGAAACCACTAGTCTTCTCATGAAGTAAATACGCGCTATTCGCGTGAAATCCCCGACATGCCCTCGAAGTTGCGCTCTGCGAGGTGAATTGAGGGCCACCAGCTGGAACTGGCGGCCCTTGCCGTTCTAAGGACTGATCTTCACCTTGACCTTTCCGGGTGGGCTCAGGGTCGAGACCGTAACCGGCACCTGCGATCCATCCAGGGCCGCGCCTACCACGTTAGACACGCCGCTTACCGGAGCGTTCACGGTGGCGAATCTCCCCTGGAAGATGGCTTGATTCAGGCCGAAGATGATGACCCGAATCTTTCCGTTGACCGGCGCCTGCGCGATCTGTTTCTGAACGCTGTCAACCAACGTGACGGCACCTGTAGTGTCCAGATCGAATTGCAGGCTTGCCACCGGCTTGTCGACATACAGGAATACCATCATAAGAAACACCGCCTTCACTGGGCCACCGATACATTGACTACGATGGAAATGGACAAGCCACCCACCTTGGAGCACGGCGCCGGCGTTTTCACCGGATCGGACTGCGGACCCTCTCCCCACACATTCACGGCCGACACCGCGAAGGCATGAGCGTCCGGCGAGATTTCTAGCTCGAATTTGGGCTCCTGCGTGTTTCCCACCTGCGCCCCGTCCATGTAGACATTGTATCCCGTGACCTGCTCCTCCGGTGGGTTCACCGGCCAGTTGAGTTGCGCTTTTGTAGCCATCACACTCCTTTGTTGTTATTGTTACTTACACCCCGTGACCCCGAGGATCACGGAAACCAGGGCCTGCACGTCGAGCACGTTTACCGCTCCATCACCATTGATGTCGCCACTTACCCCTGTGGGCAGTGACTTCATGCCTAGGATTGCGCTAATGAGTGCCTGCAGGTCCATTATGTTCACAGCGCCGTCAAGGTTCAGATCGCACCTCGACGGAGCCATGACAGTCGTAGAAACCTCATTCGAGAAGCCGCTCTCCAGGCCGGCGGTGTTATAGGCGGTCACCGCAAAGTAGTAAGTGCCTGGCGCCAGGCCGGTCGCGTTATACGTGGTCTGTTTTCCGAGAACAATCGGCGCACCGTAGACTCCTGATTCTCTGCCGTAGTAAACCTTGTAGCCGGCCAGATCTGATTCGCTATTTGGATCCCAGACCAGAGTCACATCGGCCGCCAATAACGGCGAGGTTGTCAGCAACGCCAGTAGGACCAATGATGCCGTCCTGCGCACGACTCCTTCAGTTGGCATAGAAAGTCCCGTTGAAGAACGCCTTCAATGTGGCTTGGCCGCCTTTGACGATCTCGACAATCGGGTGTTGTTCGACCGAAAAGCAGTCGCTTTTCTTATCCTTGTAGACAATCGAGAACCCAAGCTGCCAGTTCGGGTGGTCGACGTAGGCGGGATTCCGGTCGCAGAGGCAGAAATTCTCGTAGGCCACTACGTCCCGGTCCCACAACCGCTTGAAACTTGAGCCGCCCCGGTGCGTGTGGTTCTGGATCAAGCTGATGCCCTTACTGTCCAGCAGGTTCTTTGCCGTGTACCCGCTGTGCTTTGACACGGCGTCAAAGTGTCCGATCAACAGCTTGCCCCATTGCCAGCTCGTCTCTTTGTTGCCGGAGTAAACGCACTCGATCCTGTTCTCCTCGAGCTCCAGCTGTTCTTGCAGCGTCATTCCCTTCAGCCCGTGCAGCTCGCGCGCGTTGTTGGCGATAAACACCGCCCACCTGTGCTCGTGGTTCCCGAACACATAAACGATGCGCGCCCTTTGAAACCGCTTGCGCAGGCGCACCAGGAAATCCCGTGTGAGTTTCAACTCGGAGACGAGTTTGCCCTTTTCCCGGAACGCCGGGTTTTTGTCAAACTTGGATGCTTCCCAGCAATCGCTAGCATCACCATTAATCACGATCAGGTTTGGGGCCAGTTCATCTGCGATCCCCAGCGCGACCTCAATGGCCCGGTCGTTCTGCCAAGGGAAGTGAAGATCTCCAAGAATGAAGGCGGTCTCGTAATCGGCAGACGTATGGCGTCTAATGAGGCACCCCCTTTGACGTGTTGGAAGGCTTGGCGAGGGCAGTGGGGAAGTGCCCTCGCCGTTTCTAATGGAGGACCACGCTGCCGGCCTTAACGTTTGATTGGGAACTGGTACGAAAACGCTAGTCCCTGGCCCTTCAAGACGGACGCTGGTGTGGCAGGCTCGCCATGATTGAACGTGTTGGCGTAAGCCCGACCGGCGAAATACGCCGTTGCAATCGCGAGCACGATGTTGATCGGTTTGGCCGTGTTCGGGAAGTAATGGCGGATCGTAAAGGCAACGAAAATCGATCCGCCGGCAATGCCAAGTCGCTCGGCAGGCGTGATCGTGTAGTCCTTGCCTGCTACCGTGAAGTGCCAGTCGGTCTTCGCATCGGCCACGTTACTGAGTAAGAATGCTGCCGGGGCGATGTTGTTCGGATCGCTGATGACATCCCACACTCCGCCGGTTTGCCCGGAAGGCTGAGTCTGGCTCTGCGCCATCAACGGAAGCGTGAACAGCATGCAAACGACAAGCATCAAAACGAATCTCTTCATGAAAATCTCCTCGATTACTTTGTTTTGAGTGGTTCAATCACGGCGCCATAGTCTCCCCGGTCGCTGCTCTTCCCTGTTACCAGGGCGATGAGGGCGCCAAGGACCGCCGAGAACGCATCTTCGAAACGAATGACAAGGTCTTGAGGCGCATTCCCGCGCACCAGCGTTACGACCACAACCCCGGTGACCAGGAAAAGGAACGCCAGAAGCAACTTGTCGAAATTCAGGTAGAGAAGGGCACGCAGGTTGTAAGGCTGCATTTTTCCTCCGGTTTGAGCGAGAAAAAATCGTGTAAAACGGCTTGAGAGCCTTCATCGTTAGGTGGGGAAGGGTAGGGGGTGTTAGAACGCCTTGGCGATCGTAGCAAGCAGCTCGGCGAGAAGCAGCAGCTTCTGGTACTTCGAGCTGGTTTTTGCGATCTTCTCGACTGATTCGGCAATCGCGGGCGCCTGGCGGGACGCTACCTCAAGGTTTCCGGCGATCGCGTCCACGTGGGCGGTCGTCGCGGCAATGCTCGCCAGGGCAGCTTTCCACTCGGGATCTACGAGCAGCTCATGGATCTCGTCGACCGACATCGTGCTCTTGGCCGCGATCTCCTGAATCGAGCCCGTAATCGCCTGGATTGACACTCCCAGTGCCCGGGCAGTTTCCGCCAGGTTCGGCAGTAGCTGCTCATTGAGGCTTCGGTCCGTGTTCATCACCAGTCCGGTTATGGCTTGGGCACCCTTGTTGAAACTGCCCACGGCGCCGTTGAGGCTATCCAAGGTATCCCGTAGCCGCGGCATCAGGACCTTGTTGATATCTTTCGCGGTTCCGTTGAGCACGGCTGCCGTTTGCCAGCCGGCTTCGAGGGCTTTCTGGTTCTTCGGGCTCTCCAGGATCACCTTCTGCTTTTCCGCGTAATCAGCAACCAGCTTCGCAGTGCGCTCAACCTGGGTCACGGCCCCGTCGACCTTCGTGGCCGCACTGTCAGCCTTCAAGAGAAGGCAATGCGCATCCCTGGTTAAGATCAAGGCGCACACCGCCAAGGTGAGCGCCAGAATGACAATAGCAATGCTTCTGACGGTGTTAAGCATTGGCCAGCTCCCGGTAGATGCGAGCGTACCTGAGCACTTCACGGCTGTAGTCTCTGCCGGCGGTGTAGTGGTCAATGAAGTCAGGGCCGCATGCGAGGGGATCCACTTTCATCTGCACCAGGGCCTTGAGCACGTTGCCCTCGCCACCGTTGTAAGCCGCGACGGCTGCGCGCTCCAGGTCCGGAATCTCCAGACCCTTCTTCGGCGCCAGCCTTTGCAACGTCTGGCGCTTCAATGCGAGCTGTTCTGCCGCGAACAAGGCATTCTCACGAGGGTCTTTCCACTTCTCGCCGGCGCAGAACTCAGGGAACGATCGATCGTCAATCTGAAACAACCCGTGCCCGTGGCCTCCGTCTCCGACATCGTCAGCCGGATTGTCCGGTGTGCCGAAGATGTCCTTAAGTAACGGGGACTTTCCACCCTGGGTTTCCCGCATGAGGATGCCGGCCATGATCTCCTCACGATGCTGGTACAGCTCGGCTGCCTCAATGAGGATCGCGCGGTAGGTCGCCAGGATGTGTTTGAGTAGTGCAACTTCCGTTTCTTTGTCTATCATGCAGTCCCTCTCAATAGGGTTTTGACGTCCTGCTTCACTTCGTCCAGGGCCTTGGTGATGTTTTCGAGCTGCGGCTGAAGCACGTCCTTACGGACGAATAGCTCCGGGCACTGCTGCTGGCATCTTTCTACGTCTTCCAGCCGGCGGCTGAGTCTCCCGTAGCCCATTGCCAAGACTGTCGCGTTAAGTAGAATGGCCCCGAAAAACGTGATCGCTGCCTCGACGTGATCGGTGATCCAACTAAACATTGCCTTCCCCCTTCCCCCATGCAGACAGAAGGATCCCCCTTCAGGTCTTCATCGTTTCCTCCAGTTGTGATTGGATAAATGCGTCGGCGCGCCACGCCGGCGCTCTGTGATCAGATCTCAGTTCCGTTCATCGGCCAGCATGCGAAGGATGACCGGAAGGAAGATTCCGCTCCTCTTCGACCCTGGAGCCGAATAGGGAATCGCATAGGGCGCAAAGCACTCCACGCGGCTCTCGAAGGAGCTGAATATGGCAAACACCACCTTCGCGGGCGATGCCGAGTACTGGAACTGGTGGTTCGGATTCTTGGTCTGGAGCGACAGGAGCATGTTTGTAAGGAACGCTGCTTCCGGCGGTGACCATGAATCGGATTGAAAGACGAAACACGCCTCGGTCTTGTCCTGAAGGTTGAAGGCTGCAAAGACGACCTTCGCGGGCGACGCGATGTACTGGCTCGCGTTCATCCCGATCTGGTTCTGCTCCGCGAGCAGGGACTGGTAGTTCAGAGGCAGAGCCATCAGGATTTCCTCATAGCCAAAAGCCTGCTGATGTAGGCGTAAGGTACCGGGCCGCCGCAAGCTTTGAAGACCCCCGTGACGCCGACATCGACCGGGACCGTGATCTCATCTCCCTGACTGAGCATGGTCGAGGGGACCATCAGGCAGTTGTATTGCCGGCCCGCGAGATAGTATGCGCTGCCTCCTCCAGTCGGGATGCACCACAGTTCTGACGGCCGGTAGATTCTAGCTCCATTCGGCGTCGTGAAACCTTGACCTGATCCCTGGTAGCTCTGCCATCCGGATCGGCGCCGGGCATAGGTAGCTGTCGCGTTGTCGAACATATACACGTTTGAAATATCGGCGTTCGATGAGCTACCGGCAAAAGCGGTGGCGTTCGCGTAAAGAAAATGCGTGTGCGCGTTCTGCGCCTCGGGACTGAGATCGAGAACTCCGGCACAAAAATAAACTGGCGTCGTGGAGCCGAGGTCAATGTCGATGTGAATGTAGAACTGCCCGCAGAAGAGGCGCACTGCTCCCGACCAGGGATTCGGGCACGTCAGCGTGGCGGGTCCGAGCTGCACGGCCTGACTGGCTCCCTGGCACACGAGAATCGTCATCGTGTAGGCGTTCGTCCTGGTCATCGTGATGTTGAACTGCCGCCCCGAATCTGCCGGAGAATAGTAAACACCGGACAAGAGCGTCCAAGCCGGAGACTGGCTGGTCAGGAGAGCGCCCAGGTTCGTAATGATCGTCGAGACATCGGAGACGCCTACTGTCTCCTGGTAGTAGGGCGTAACGCTCAGAAACGCCGGTACGGACATCGATTCTCCCTTAGGACACTCTCGCCGCGATCCTGAAAGAATTGTATGTGCTGGTTGCGCAACCTAGGACTCGGAAAACGGCCGTCACTCCGGTGTCAATGGGCACCGTGATCTGCGCGCCGAGAGATTGGGCGGCATCCACCATGATGCATTGGAATATCCTCCCGTACAGATAGGACGCAGGAGCCATTCCCCCTTGGATGTCGAAGGGTACGATCAGTAGCGATCCGCCCAAAGTGGACCTGCTGAGAGTGAGCCCCTGAGTCGGTCCGTAAGAGCAGTAATTGTAATAACTGGCTGCATAAGTCGTGGACCCGAGCGGAAGGGTCGTCATGTTGTCGGCGCCGTTCTGCGAGAGTGCGTTTGCGGCGCTTCGCGGACCGCTCGTCGCCCAATAGAATGCCCTCGGGACATTTATCGCCTCGGGCGTCGCATCGAGAACGCCGCAGCCGAAACACTCGGCCACTCCCGATGGCAGCGTTTCGAGGAAGAACCCGAACTTGTTAGAGTAGTATCTAGCCTCCGAGCCTCCTCCCGTGGCCACGATATTCTGCTGCGGCTGGTTCGCGACGGGCGTGACGGACCCGCTCCATTGATCCGTCACCGCATATTTCAAAACCGTGGCACTGACCTGCGTCGCTACCACTTTGAACGAGACGCCATCCGTGCGCGTCGGCGAAATGTAGGTGCCGACCGCAGTCGGACTGGCCCCAGTGACTGTGCAGGTCCAGCCGAGCGCGGTCAACTGCGTATTCAGGTCGTTCAGGATCGTGATCGTGTCGGTGATTCCCACGTGCGAGAGATAGTTGAAGTCGACGTTGATCGTGCCTGCGAGAAAATTCGGGACTGCCATGAGTCGGTTCTCCTAGGTTGCTGAATAGCCGCGCACGAAAGCCACGATCCAGGTGTTCCCGCTGGGCGCATCGTACATGAGCCCGAACAGGTCCGTGGCGCCCGCGTCGGTCGAGAGCGGAGTCGTGGGAATGTCGGTCCCCATCACATAGCTTTCGTCGAGCGTCAACGTGTGGTTGCCGCCGGAGCCCTGTTTCACTACCAGAATCACCGGACGCAGATACTTCGCATTCACTAGCGGCTGGAGCGTTGCATTTCCTGTTAACTCAACGAAGAAGATATTGCCGAGATTACAGTCTATCGTCAGTGTTGCCGCATAGGGCAGAACCACTGTACCCGGCTCCGCCGGCTGGCCAACATCGACAGGAATGGGCGAGTAGGTGGCGGCGTCGGAGAAACTGTAAGAATTCCCGAACCAGACCCGCCCCTCAAGATGCGTGAACGGGACTGTGCTGTCGTACGGAATATCGACGCTTTCAAAGGTCTGCGTCTCCGTGTCGCCTCCATCGCGCCAACATTCGCGCATGAACATCCCGCCGCCAACCTGCGCACCCTGGTAGCCCTCCGCCATCCACATCCAAGGCGGCGTGATGATCTTGATGCGAACATCCTGATACAGTCCGTTGCCGTCAGGTGTTCCCGAAATCGGCGTCACACCGACACCCAGGAGTTTGTTGCCGCTGACCTGCGCCGCGGAGAAACCGTTCCAGATCACGTGGTCCTTGTCGAACGCACCGCAGCGCACGTCCATCAGGAGCAGACCACCATTGGCGGCCACGGCCGCACCGAAATCCGCCGCCCCGCCCGCGCCGATCGTGATCGTGTTGTTGACGGGATCATAGATATGCGCCTGCGCGCTCCCGTCATAAAGCACCGCCGCCGACCCCGCGACGCCCGAGTTGGCGTCGATATTGCGCCACAAGCCTGTGGTCGAGTCCTTGACCTGGAAGAACACGAACAGGATCTTGTTGCCGTTAGTCGACGGGCGCGAAGCCCGGACGCGGCATGTCCCCGCCGCGATTCCGGGAATGACCTGCACGGCCCAGGCTGCGGGCGGACCCGCATCGGCGAAGGTCGCGCCCTCCGTATCGACATGATCGATAACGGCACTCGGTGTATCGTTCCCGTCAGTCCACACGCTCCAACCCGCGGCATTGTGCAACCGAAAGGCGAAGTAGAGTCTGCCCTGTGAGCCGGCGATGATCTGGTATATGGCCCCGAATTTACTGGCGGAAAGCCCGGTGACGATCCACTGCGTCGTGCCGTTGTGTGTCAACGCGCCGCCTTCGACGGCAGTGCGCAGGTCAACTGATTGCGCCGAAAAGCCTGTGTCGAAGAGCCGCGCCCTGAACTCGGCCTGATCAACGTCACTGTTCCACTTATCCGCGATCGCCCCAATACGCAGGCGTAGCCCCGACGAGATCGCGTTCGTCCACAGATCATCGGGAACGTGCGGGGATCCCTCTCCCCCTGTCGTGGGCGGCGGGATCACCTTCGGCGTGTACGGGTAGCTGCTGCTCGGCCAGTCATGCAGTGACTTTTCCGAACACATGATCGTGACCAGATGAGTGCCGGCCACGGCGTCGATGTCATGCTGCACGGATTCAACGAAGCAATCCTCGTCGAGGAATAGCCCGACGTTTTCATCGGCCTCGACGTGGATCAGATCGCTGACTTCAATCCTCTGCGCTTCCGTGAGCGAGTCGGCATCGCGGTGCGCCCGCAACGAAAGAGTGATTATCGAATGCGGGTCTTTATAGATCGCAAGCAGGTGGTCGCAGAAGTCCTGCGCCTCCTGGTCGTTTGTCAGGTACTTTCCGGGGAACGGGTAGGTCCGGTCGATCTTCGCGGTCGCGATCGCCTTGACCGTCGCCGCATCGCTTTCGACTACCATCGTCCCGTGCGCACGCAACAGGGTGACATAGGCCGTTACGCCACTGCCGTTCGTGATCTCAAGGTCAAGCGTTGCGCCCGTCTTGTCCGGCTGTGCGATGGAAATGTGTTCAGTTAATTCCGTCCCGCTCCCGTCACTGTTTGCATACGCCTGGTAGTCAATCATCCCCCATTCGTTGACGGCGATGTTCTGACCCGAAGGCGTGAACTGCGCTGTGATCTTCTTTGTCTCACCCGGCGCGAGTTGAACCGGATCTCCGCCGTTATTGCCCGCAAGGTCAACGTAGCTCCAAACGATCTGCGTCTCGGAGATGTTAAACGTGTGGATCGTTGCCTCGATGATGTTATAGACATCTCGGGCGCAGTCCTCCATTGCGATCTGCGAGTAGCGAATCGCGCCGCCGGTGAGCTTATTCGTCCAGGTCTTCGCGACGGTGTGGCCGGCGCGGTGCGCCCGGTCCTCGAAGACAATCTTCCCATCCTTCGATTCATGAACAAAGCCGGCCTCATTCTCTTCGAGGTCACGGACTGCCTGGAATGCGGTGATCTTGTCCTGGGTCCACCAGCGCGAGAGCGTGGACTGGCCCGCGTCAAGCGTCCGGTCGCCGGCGGGGAAGTTCGCCTTGTCCAGCACCTCGGCGATGGCAGCCCCTGTTTTGATGCCCTGGTGCATCGGCATCGTCACGAGACATTCAGAAATGCGCGAAAGAACACCGGAACCTCTGAGGGTCGCCGATGCCCCGTTGATGTGATCGCCCGGATCGGGCGTGATGGACTGAAGATCGCCCTGCCAGAGCGTTTCGTACGCCCCGCCGCTCGCGCTCAACTGAATCTTCATGAGCATGCCGGGAAGGGTCTTCCCGTAGAGCGGGCTCGCCGGATTGTACTTACTGAAATAGGACGTGCGATTGCGGACGTATAGAGTGCAAGTGCCCGCCGTGGACCGGCCCGTCAACTGGGAGCTGGTATCGCGACCGCGCCAACACGAAGCCCGGTAGACATACTGCGTGATGTCAACGAGGTCCCCGTCGCCGTTGATGTCGAGCAGGTACTTGTAGCTCGCAGCTCCCATTCACCACTCCAGATAGCGAAAGGCCCGGATCATCTCCGGGCCTCTCGTGTCACTGATTCGCCACAGGCGGCGAGCTATTGGATGTAGGCGAACCCGCCGTTGCGCCAGACGGTCGTAAAGGCTTGCGCAACCTTTTGGTTGAAGTCGTCAGCCCCGTAAACATCGCCGTTGATCGTGACGTTTACAGTCGGCATCTTCGGCTGGGAGCCGGTGTCGCCATTGTCCCCGGTGTCACCCGCGCCGCCCGTTCCGACAACCGGCACTCCGGTATTGCCCGAAGCGTCCGCGCCGGTATTGGCGGTCTTCAGGTTTTGGAGCATGACGTCGATCTCCGCGACTACCGCTGTGGCCGCCGCCGAAATCGCATCGGAAATCTTATTGCCCACGGTGTCAAACGCGCCCATCATCGAATCCGTCAACGTTTGGATCTGCGATGTGGTTTTGTCCTGTGCTGTAGCAAGATCGCCCAGGAGTTCCTTCACTTTGTCCTGGTAGGCTTGATCCATCGCGGCCTTCGTGTCCGCGAGGAGCCCACTGGAGATCGTGTTAAATCCCTGGTCGTAACGGCTCACGGCGGTCTGCCCTGCCGTGCCGCCGTACTGAATCAGAGCTTGCCGCATCGCATCGGTGAGCACGCCAGAACTCTGGAAGTCAGACACCGCCTGATCCCAGCCGTTCATGTTCGTGCCGATTCCGGCAATCCCCTTGAACTTATCAGGGTCGAGCCCGGCGTTAGTGAATGCATCAACCACGTCCTGGTCCCAGGTGCCGTTGAGCAGCTTCTGGACCGGGTCCATAGTCGGAGCTAGCTTCTCAAGCTCGCCCTGCAACTCGGTGATGAAATTGAGTGACGAGTGAAGCCCAGGCAGAGCGGCTGCCTCATTGAGCTTTTCCATGTCGCCGCCCCACTTCTCGTACAGAGTAATGAGGTCGGGAAGGATCTCGCCGGTGTCCTTGAAGTGCTGGACCAGATCCGTCCAGGTCTTGTCCTCCTTGGTCAGGTCTGCGTAGTCTTTGAACTTCTCGAGGTTGCCGCCCAGCTCCTGAATCTTCGCCGCAAGCTCGTCGGTTACCGTGCCTGTCTTCACGAAGTCGTCATAGAGCGAATTCGTGGTTGGAATCAGGCTCTTGACCGCCTGCTGTAAATTCTGCAGGTCCGTCACCGCCTTGCTGGGCGCCATGAGAACGTCGGCCCAGTTCGGAAGGTTCTGCTGCAGTGCCGCCGAGTTCTTGAACGCCTCGGCGAATTGCTTGTTCAGTTCGGTCCAGTCGCCGGTTGCCTGCCCCAACTCGAAGGCACTACGAAAATTGAACGTGCCCCACGAGGTCTTGACCTGCTCCAACGACTGCAGGAACTCATTCACCTTCCCCTGCGCTTGCGCGAGAGGATACAAGGTGTTGACGAGAAATGTCGGCGACGACGAGATGTCTTTGCGGATGTCGTATGCCGAGGAATCCGTCAAGCCGAGGCTTTCGTAAAACGACTTGAACTGGTCGGTGCTTATATTGATGCCGCCGAAGTCCCGCGCCACTTCCATCGAGCCGGCTTGTTCGGAAGTCTTGCCCTGAATCGCACTGACGAGACTCTGGACACCCTTCGTGAACGCCCCGACCGCAGCGCCGATTGCGGCCCCGATGGGTCCTGCGATCGCCAGGCCGGCCAGCGCGCCGCCACCGATTCCTTCGACCCAGCCCGCGGCGCCGTCCCGGTTGATCGAGTCCATGTAGGCCATGATGCCGCCGGTCGTCATGAGCCCGCCAGCGATCCCACCAACGCCTTTCCCGTTGATGCCTCCTGCCGGCAATCCGAATAGCCCGGTACTGCTTGGACCGCTGGACTCCTCGCCGCTGTCAGACTTACCTGCGCCGGTGATCCAGTCGGATAGACTCTTGCCGAGCTTCTTCATTTCGTCCTTGAGCGGACTCAGAAGCTCGTCCAGGAACGTGCGCAGCAGGCCCTTGACCGAATCCTTCGCCACTTGCGATATGGTCTGCCAGAAGCCTTTCCATTCAACGATGGCGTCAGAGATCCCCTTGATCCAGTCGTTGAAAATGGTCGAGATTTCCTGGCTGACTTCGTCCTTGGTTTCCTTGGCGGCGCCAACGAATACGTCGTTGAACGCCTTCCAGTCCTTGTCCATCTCCGCTTTGGACGGCAGTTGAAAAGCGTCCTTGAGCGGGTCCCTCGATTTCATCTTGTCGATGTCTTCGACGGTCTGATTGAGCAGTTCCTGGACGGCAGACACCGTGTCCGCCGGCTCTTCCTGCTTGATATGTTTGAGAGATTCGGTCCAGGACTTCATGGCATCGTCCGCCCGCTTCCAGGCCAGGGCGGAGTTATACAACTCTTCATCCAGCGCACTGAGAGGCTGCCCGAATTCCTTCTGCGCTTCGGTCGCCTTGACGATGTCCTTCCAATGCGCTTGCGCGTACTGATCGACAGTTGCGCCCACAGCGGCGAGTTTCTTGTACTCGTCCGTGATGGCGCTCATCGGTTGGATCTCTTTAAGCCACTGCTCCTGTAGTTTCTTCTCCTCCTCAGTGAGTCGGTGTACGGAGTCAGCGGCAGCCGCATGGGCCTGAACCTGCCGGTTCGCAAGTTTCTGTACCTGGTCATACGCATCGAGCATCGGTTTGATGCGGTCGATGTACTTCTGTGGGTCTTCCCAGCCCGACCTGTGTAGGATGTCAATCCCGTACTGTGCCTGGTCCGCGCCAATGTTCAGGCTGCGCGCGCGTTTCTCAAGTGCCTCCGCCTCTTTGCGAAGCGCCTCTTGAGACATCTGCTGCATCTCTTTGACGCGGCCCTGAAACAAGCCCAGCTTGTCCCACAACTTGGTCAGTGCCTCGTCGGCCCCGGTGAGATCGGCAATCCAGCGTCCTATGTTCCAGCCCAAAATCGCAGCACCGGCAACCGATGCCGCCTTCCCGAAGCCTCCCATGTTGTTCCCGGCAGTGGCGATGACCTTGCCGAAGTTGTCCCACTCTCCGATCATGCTCGTGATCTTAAATCCAGCCCAAACTGTAAGGAAGGCGATCGCGGCGCTCTTCAGGGTGTCAAAGTTGCCGGCGGTAAACACTATGACCTTGCCAAGCGAGTCAACCGCGGAGGTGAGGCCGTCGACAATGCCGGTGTTGTGAACAATCGAGCGCTCCAGATTGCTCATCATCTTGTCCCACTTTTCGCCTAGGGTCTCCTCCATGCGCCCGTGGGCATCGAGCATGTGGTTGCCGGATTCGGTCATTTGATCGAAGGCCAGAGCCGCTTTCTGCGCTCCCGCTCCAGCCAGGGCGAGAAAGGCGTTCACCTGCCGACCCTGCAGCCCAAGCTCGTTCGCCAGGGCCGTATCCCCCTGGATCACGGTCCCGAGCTTGGAAAGGACGTTGATGATGCCGCCGTTTTTGAACGTGTCGGCATTCAGGTCCACACCCATTTCCCGGAGTTGCTGGTTGAGCTTCGAACCTTCCGTGCTCATCTTCGTAAACAGGGTCGTGAGCAGAGTCGCACCCTGGGTGACCGGAATCTGGTACTGCTTCAGGGTCGAAAGAACGGCCCCGAGGTCGGCCAGTGGAATGTTCAGGCCTGCAGCCACGCTGGCGAGTCTGCCAAGACCCTTTGCCAGTTCGTTCGCGTCCATGCCGCCGCCCTGGCGGAGGATGCGGAACAACGTCTCGGCCGTTTGCGATACCTCTGCGGTGCTCTTGCCGTAAGCGTTTTGCGAGACCTTTAGCAAATCAACGGCGCTTGCCGTATCAACGATCGCGGTTTTGGAGAGACGCGCGGTCTGCTTCACGTAGTGGATAGCATCAGCCGAGCTGTCACCGGATTGAATAGTCGCGTAGAGGGTCTTTGCCAGTTGCGTATTGGAGCCAAACTCGCCCCCAAGAGAAAGCAATTGTTCCCGGAGCGCTCCGTAGACTTCAGGGCTGCCCTCAAACAGAGTTGTGACTTTGGCGAACTCGGTCTGGAAGTCAATCAGTTTCCCGGTCCAGTGCTCAATCTGCTGCGCGAGCTGGAGGCCGCCGAACGTGACAGCGAGCCCGGCCACGATACCCTTGACGCTCTCAAGAGCGGAGCCGAACCCCTGGCTGGACGATGCAGCTCTCTTCTGAGAGTTTTCAGCCTGGTCGCCTACGTCGCTCAGGGCGAGCCGCATCTTTTCGAGTGCGGCCACGCCCTGGGAGGTGTCAGCCCGCAGCGTGAACTGGATTGTCGAACCCGGCATGGGATTGCCTATCTTGCGAAAATCGTCGCGAGTCGCGCAGCGATAATGTTGGCTTGAAGTTCGGCAACGTGGATCTGCCGTTCGTATTGAGCGGATTCGAGTGCCGTTATTTGATCGGGCGAGAGGTCGAGGAGATCCTCTTTTCGCAAGAGGCCGATCTCCCAGGACGCAAACAGATCAAGGGCATCGCGCACCAGGTCGATATTCCTGGCTGCTTCAAGCGCCAACTCGGCGTCGTGCCCGCGGTAGGGGTTCTCTTTCAGGCTGCAAACAAGGCAGCAGGAAGGGTCTTTCTTTAGCAGTCCGCAATGCCGGAGATCTGGCGTCGCCCGTCTCACTTCATCTTGGGCTTCTTTGTCGCCTAAGGACAGGAAGAGGTCCGCGAAACACTCTTCCCGCCCGCACTTGGCATCTTCACGCAATAGCCGGTATCCGCGAAGGCCCCGGCTGAGAGCCTTCGCAACTAGCCGTTTTTTACCGTGATCCGGCTCATCACGCGATTGACAAAAAACAGCTTGTCGCTCAACTGCAGCTTCGGGAGCCACTGGTTCTTATTGGCTTCCGTGCATTCCTGCCCATTGATCACGAATCCGCCGAGGCCCGTAAGCATCGAATCGGCAAGCTGCTCGATCGTGTCCCAGTTGATGCGTACGATCGTCCGGCGGCCCTTTTGGACCTGCTTGCCTGCGCGCTTGTGCCGGATGCGGTCTTCCTCTGTGATGCGGCGGTGCCTGAAGGTCAGATTCAGGACAGCCACCGACTCGAGCGCGGGCACGTAAAGCGGGCGCTTGGCTTTCACTTCCTGCTCCGCTCCGCCCAGGACAAGCTTGAGCTTGCCTGTGCCCTCCTCGGATGCTGCGATGAGGTTACTGTACCCTTCCGTGTAAATGCGCGTCTTAATCTGAGGATTCGCGTCGAGCCACGCCAGCATTTGCTCTCGTGTGGCCTCGCCCTCGATCCCCTGAATGCTGCGGAAGTGCTTGGTGACGAAGGCGCGCACGTTCGCATCGTCGCCGGCTTCCGTTTCGGTTTCATCCGCAAGGTCCGAGGCCTTGGTTTTCGGCATCAGGTCGTCGAGAAACGATTTTGTCTCGTGCGATCCGGTAGCAGCATCCATGGCGAAGTAGGCCATCACGTCCTGACCGCCCTGATCGAACTGCAGGGGGAAGATGATCTCGTCCCCAGTCAACTCGTAATGCAATCCATCCGGCTCTATCACTGCAACATTGCCCATGCGACTCGTCTCCTAAAGAAAAAAGGGGCGAGATCGTTCCCGCCCCGGATTTTGGTTGGGGGTGCGCGAATCGAACGCGCCTTTACGGGGCATGAGCCCGCTGGGTAACCACTACAGTAACCCCCTTCAAACTGCATCAAGTGGCCATTTCACGCTCTTTCGCCCTGATGCCCCACCGTCACTCGCGTTAACTCGTCGAACGGGTGATCGGCGTATTGATGCCGATATTGACCGTGCATTCCTCGACCGTGCCGACTGCCCCCGAAATCAGCGGAATCTGGCCCATGAATCCCTGGAAAGAAAACTCCGGATTGTCAGTGGCCTTCGCCGCGCGTTTGCGCCGCATCTTGAACGAAACGAGCTGCCCGCGGTTGTCCCACAGCACCTCATCCACGCTGCCGGCGCCGTAGTTCTTGAACATCTTCGCGCTCGCCGTGGGCTTCTCCAGGCCTGGCACGTAGACATGGCAGCCGTCGCCGGACGCGGTCGTCTCCACTTCGTCGATCGCGAAATTGAGCTGGATCTCCGAGGTCTGGTCCGACAGGTCCACACTGTTGACCTCGAAGTACGGATCTTTGATGACTTCAACCACTGCCGTCATTGGTAACCTCCCCAAATGAAAAAAGCCCGGATTGCTCCGAGCCTCGTCAATTCCCTGCCCTCTTCCCCAAGCTACACGATGCCGACGACCACAAAGATGGTCGCCGTCCCGACAACCGTTACTTTGACGCGCCACCACGAGTCGGTAATCGGCCCCGCTGCCGACTTGAACTCGGAACCGGTGTCGGTATGTTGCGCGAAGGTGATCTTGTCAGTCGGAGAGGCCATCCCCTCTGCGTCATCGCACTGAACCACCACGTCAACCGAGCCACTGGCCACGTCAAAGACGTGCAACGCAGCAAACAACTTCTTCCCTTCCGGCACAGCCCCAACATGGAAGGCAGTTCCCAGATGCTCTCCGGCTGCGAGCATGGTCTTTGCGATCAGGATGGTCCCGCGAATGACTTCGCCGGCATCCTGGCTCATTGAAAAATCGAAGCTCGGCAGCTCGCCCACTTTCATACTCGGGGCGTAACTCGAGCCCCATGCTTTCGTAAAATAGGCGATCTCGCCACTCACGCCGCCTTTCTGCGTGACAGAAACGGGGACACCCGCTGTCCCGAGGCGCGCCACGAGGGTTTCGTCGACCAGCCCTTCGCCGAAGGTGACAAAGCCTTTCTGGTCGAGAGTGATCTTCGCTAGGCCCGGCGCCGTCACGTGCGAGCTGTCCGGAAAGGTCGTACATTCCTTCTGGTCGAACTCAATCGCTAGGCTCACTTCGTTCTCGTCGCCGCTCAGGTCGACACCGCCGAGATACACCTTCCGATCCTTGATAATGTTGGCAATTGCAGTCACGCCGTCCTCCTATAGGCCACAATGGAAGCGCCCCTCATAACTGGGTGCGTTCTTTTAAAACTTCAAAGTTGCAGGCAAAGACCGTGCGGCCCTGCTCGTCCCGCCGCAACACGAACGGCTCATCGAGCGCGGCAATCCACACGTATCGCGTGTCATTCAGTGCCTGGTCCGCCAGGCCGTCTAGCAGTTGCTTGATCCCCTCGATCTTCAGACGGCCGTCTTCGTAGTCCGAATCCCGGACCTCGATCTGGAATCGGGGCTGCTCGGCCGCTACTCCCCCTGACGTTCTGATCGGCGCCTGACCGCGATATTCAAAGACCGCAACCGCTCCATCAGGCGTGTCTGGAAGGTCTGATTTGAAGAGGTCTTCTCCCTCAGTGCCGTACTCGTTTTCGGCCAGATACCCGCAGATGTCGTCAAGGAGCATCGGATGTCTCCATTACTTCGGCAAGGCGTTCTCGGCCTCGATTTCGATCTCTTCCGCTATCACCGCGTCGAGCTTCGGCCATGCCTCGTTGATCGGGTCTTCGAGAAACTTCGCTTTTCCAACCTTATGATGGGCTGCGAGGTTCTCGTGGACTTCCGCAGCGTATCCGACTTCTTTGCCCGCATTCTTGCCTTGCGCAGGACCGCCGTAGCCGCCCACTACGGTGACGACTCCTCCTTCGATCACCGGCTTCTCGACGTGCCCGGTCGACTTCAAGGCGCCCGTATCAACCGGGCATTCCTTTTTCGACTCCGTCATTACCTCTTCATACCAGCCGTAGGCGCCGCGAGCCACTGCCTCGGCCTGTCCACGTTCGAGCTTTGCGAGGCCAGTGATGGCTTGCGTCAGACCGACAAACTCGCCTTTAAACTCAATCACGTCTCTCTCCGAACCAGACCTCGACCGCATACGGTTGCCCGTCACTGTCGAGCGTCGCCTGAACGTCAACGATGGGAAGCAGTGAGCCGTCCGGCATCGTGAACACATCCGTTGGTCTTACGGCCACGTTTTCAAGGATGATGATCTGGGTACGGCTGACAAGCTCGGTGCCATCCGCCAGTCTCCGGCGGCGCTCACGATTGATAATCAATGCCTTCCTGACCACGGGATCGTTGTACTCGGGCTTTCCGTAGGCGGATCTTCCCGTCATGGTCTGATGCTGCACGGTGGCGAGCAATCCCTGGACGGTCCGGTTTGCCACGGCCACGAGGTCGTGAATGAGTTTCGAGTTCATCGTTACGCTCGCACCAGATTGATCATGCCGCTCGAACCGTGCTTGCGGTCTCCCCAAAGCGAGATCATCTCGTACACTGCCTCGGGAATGACACGCCGCTTAGGCGAATTACCTTGGTTAAAGCCGACCTTGACCGGGCCCACGGCGATGTCGCCCAAGCCCTCGGTCGATAGCTCGGCAGTTCGATCGTTGGCAATCAGATACATCGCAAGCTCCGCCTGCGCTTCCTTCAGCGCCTGCGGAATCTCGCTGTCGGCAAGAATGCGGCCTACTCCATCGTAAAGACCGCTATCGATCGGATCGCCGTCGTACATGCCGATGCGCGGCCACTGAAGCGCCTGATGGTCCACGTCGGTCGGGTATCCGTCCCATGCGATCTGACTGTCGAGCAGCCTGGCGGCCCACAGTAAGGCCTTGGTCTTCGTCGGATCCGTTGCGGTGTCCCAATCGCTCGTATGTAACCGAGTCTCGTGATAAGCGTTTGCTTCTTCCAACGTGCAGTATGAGTTTGAATCCGAGCTGCCAGAGGTCGCATTGATTTCCGGGATCGCCATGTCTCACCTCATCTCAGTAGGTGCTCATCACCTTGCGGCCACGCTCCATGCGGCGCTTGTCTTGCCGCGTCGGATTCGGTTCGACCTCGATACCACCCACCTTATAGGCCAGACGGATCAAGAGACGCGCCAGCTGCATCCGGATTCTCGTCGTGCGGGAGAGCTTCACCGCCATGTTCATTCTCGGGTTTGATGTCGGTCTGATCACTTTCACTTGGATTTGCGCCTTTCTGTTTTTTCGCTGCCTTCGCCGCTGCCTTGGCCGTCTTTCTGGCGATTGACTCCACCGCCCCCTCAAGCCCCGGAATCGGCGGAGTCTCCGGCTTCTTGCCGTCCTTGGCCGGCTCTCCTTCGGCCTGCTCTGGTTCCTTGGCAGTCCCAGGATTCTTGTCGCGGTCCTCCCAACGCACATAGCGCGGGTCCTTCCCTATATCCCTCTCGTCCAGCCACAGGAATGCGTCAGGCTTCTTCCAGTTCACAATCTTTATCAGGGCCATATGCCTCCTAGATGAAAGTGGGGCCGCACGCAGCAGCCCCACTATCAACAAATGGAAAACTACGCGGCGTCGCGCAGACGAACGCCCATGTTTCGATCAAGCACCTTCATCCCGTACAAGACGTCGAGCGCGACCTTGATCGTGCTGTCGTCGCCTTCGTACCAGATGCGGGAACGGAGCGCCAACCCGGTAACCGGATCGGTAATCGTGCTGATGCGGGCACCCAGGTTGTTCCCAGCCTCGGTCAACGGAGCCATCGCCAGTGCGATCGAATTGCGGTGGAACCCAAGGCTCTCGCTGAAGTTGCCCACGATGACCTTCACCACCTGTGCGTCGGTCACGGCCAACTGCAAGCCCGGCTCAATCTTTAGCGTAATCGCGCCGGCAACTGCGGTCGCGTCCTCAGTGATCACATACTTCTGGGTGTGGCCCGTGATCTCCAGGACATCGCCGGCCTTGACCGTGCCGGCGGCGGTCAGACCGTCTATGTTGATGGTCTTCGTGCCTGCGGCATATCCAGCGGCGTTATTGATCGCGCCGTCAGGATCGGCGCAAGCGCCGCCAGTGTGGCTCTTGACGTTCTGGTTCGCAAAAAGCTCGAACCCAAACTTCGGGCCAAGCGTTCCACGCATCTGGGTCTGAACTCCGGCATCGCCCGCGCCCTGGCTCTGCGAAAACGCGGCCAGATTGAGGAACTCCGCCTGCAGGGTCCCGTTGATCATCATGTGCAGGTCATCCATCGGAACGCTGTTGTTGAAGAGTACCGCCTGGGATGCGGTAAGGTCCGCGACAGCAGCGGGACTCGTGGCGACCACATAGAACGGGAACTCCTTGTAGAGCGCGGCCAGCTTCTGGTCGATGTCGTCCGCCAGGGCGTAAGCCGCGGGCCGGATGTGATCGTTGATGATCTTCTCGGTCGTGAAGGTCAACTCCTTGTCGGTAAGAGCAAACTTCACCTCGCGCCAGAAGTTCAAAGCGATCTGCACCTCGCCCGCCTTGATGTCCTGTGCGGTGGACGGAGCGTCCTGAGCGGTGAACGTGCTCGGGACGGAAATGGAAATGACCGAACCCTTCTGCTGAGGGTTCTTGTCATAACCGCGATAGACGCGGCCGGCCATCCCCAAAGCCTTTTCCAGGGCGATCAAGCCTTCCTGGGCGTAAAACAGGGGATCGTATACGGAAAGAACATTACCCATCGTTACTTGCTCCTTGCTGTGATGTGCTTCCCTTCGCGGCGCACCGATCCCCGGTGCTTCGTCACCTGGACCATCCCGGTCCTCGGCTTAAGAAGCGCGGCCGTTTCTGTGAAGCAGTTCAAACGATGAAGGCCCGCACACTGCGGGCCTCCGTTGTCAGTCGATTGTCAACTCTCTGCTTGAAAAACTACTCCGCGATCTCGAGCGGCAGGCCGGACTTTTCGGCCTGCGCCTTCGCACTGCGGTACTTCTGCGGGTCTTTCGCTTCCTCGCGACTCAGTCGAACCACTTTCGCGTTGCTCGTGCTGCCCGAACTCGGCGGCGTTCCCGCTCCGGCCGATGGCTTGAAGAGGTGCGGCGCCTCCTGCTGCAACCCACTCACCCACTCGTCGATGGAGATGGGCTTATTCGGGTCCTTGCCGTAGATCACCTGATCGCCCTTCATCGCCGTCGGCGTCTTGTCCTTCAGGGTCCAGGTCTTCTGGCCGCGGAGTACGACATCCTCAACAGCATTCTCGAGAACGCCGGCCCTTATGGCAGCGGCGCGGATGGAGTTGTCGATTAATACCTCGGCCATCGACAGGCTTACGGTCTTCAGCTCCTTTTTCAGGTCGGCGATCGTCTTATTGAAGGCGCTGATCTGATTCTCGTAGTCGGCCTTCATCCGCTCGGTTCGGACTTTGAGCAGCTCCTCCACCTTCCCGGCGTCGAGCAACTGTTTGTCCTCAAGCTCCACGAGCTTCTGCTGTGCAGCCTTTGCCTTCTCGGGGTCGATGTCCTTAAACTTGTCAATCGTCTCCTGCAGTTGCTTCTTGGCCTGTTTCGCCTCCTCGCGAACTGCCGCCAGGGCGCTCTTCAGCCCGGTGACATCTTCAACCCCTTCCGCGTCGAGCATGAACTTACCGTCCTTCTCGACGTAGTACTGGCGCATAGCCTCCGGCAATGCACCATGTTCTTCCTTTGTCAGTACAGCCTTAAGCGGCATCCCGCCACTCTCCTTTAAAAATGGAAACGCCCGAAATCTGGCACCCGGCCAGATCTCGGGCATTTCTGTTCCTCATGTGCCCCAACCGGAACCCCTCCGGGTGGGGCCTTCGCAGTTTCAATCAAAAATCACTGTGCATCGAACTACGCTACCTTCATCATCTTGGGTAGCCTGAGCTCCCGCGCCTTTCTGACCAGTCCTTCGCTGCAACGGCAGTTCGGATGTAACGTCGGACGTGCCACCCCGTTTGGATAGATGCCGTTGATGTCACGACGCATATGCTCCATCGCCCGGCAGCGCGGACACAGGCGGTCGTCGTTCGCGACGATCCAGCAAACCTCCCATTCCTGGGGCCGGAGCAGGCCATCGCTCACAG
>Ga0187882_1000926_pt1 | contig 31107 bp, 26 predicted proteins | sample June2016WEW_19_1_3_FD_132991 | JGI IMG/M metagenome (GOLD analysis project Ga0187882, IMG submission 132991) | Peatland microbial communities from SPRUCE experiment site at the Marcell Experimental Forest, Minnesota, USA - June2016WEW_19_150 | ecosystem: Environmental > Terrestrial > Soil >... | reverse complement strand
TGCGTAAAGCGCCAGATCGACTTGCTTAATCGCTTCGGCGGTATTCGCCAGGCATTGCCCGTCTGCCAGCTTTGCCTGGAAGGATTCGGCTAGTTGTTCAACCCCCAGAATCGTGCGAGTGAGTGCATCAACTGTCGTCAACATCTTTCGGATGCATTCGAGGTTAAGTTGTAGGTGCTCGTAGATGCGAGCTAGCTCTATTGCTGCTGTCGCTGAATTCATCGCTGGAATCATGAGTCTGGTTCCTCGATTCGCCGAATGTGGTCGATGATGCCCGCTTCCATTGCAGGTGTGGCCCGGAGCGCCCGATGGACACGGCAGGCATTGTACCAAGCAAAGTGCAGGCAGAGTGCACCGGCTCCAGGAAGCCTGCGAGAATCGAAGGGGCGCGCTGTTATTGCGGGGGCGAAGATGCGCGAGCGGGAGAACCGGAGGCGTTCTCGGTGGTTCGGATGGTGGTACGTGTCCATCGGCGCGGGATTCGTGTTGCTCGGGGTAAGCCGGTTGATTCAGGGCGAGCGCGCCGGGCCGATCGCTCTACGGTGGGCGATTGCAGCCGGATTCTTCTTCCTGGGCTATCTCGAGCTCCGGCCGGGCAGGCGGGGCGGAAAGAAATAGAGTCGCTACTTCACCGCGAAGAAGAAGGTCCGGCCCAGGGCGGTGTCGCCGCACATCCCGAGTTCGCTGGCGTCGCGCACCCAGAGTTCGTAGAACCCCGCGCGATCCAGCGCCGTGCGCACTTCGTCCTCGGAGTAGCACTTCTCGAGCACCGTTACGTCGCTGCGTTCCCAGGCGCCCTCAAGCTGGAACATAGTGATGTTGGCGCGGCCGATTCTCTCGAGGGGATCGTAGCTTCCCCGCGTGATGACCACGGCGTCGTCCTGGACGTCGGCCGTGGCTCCGCGCCACAGCGTCTCGAACGATTCGAGCATGTTCAGGTCGAAGACGAACAACCCGCCACCGGCCAGCGCGGCATGTACGTTGCGGAACACCGATTCCAGCTCCTCGATCGCGAGAACGTGGTTGAGGCTGTCGAAGGTGCTGAGGACTGCATCGAACTGGGCCTCGAAGCGGAGCGTGCGTGCGTCCTCGAGCAGGAACTCCGCCTCCGGCGCTCGCGCGCGGGCATATTCCAGCATCCGGTCCGATCCATCGATTCCGGTGACGTGGAACCCGTTCGCCTGGAGAACGACGGCCAGGTCTCCGGAGCCGCAGCAGAGATCCAGCACGCGCGCACCGGCGGCCAGACGCGGGAACACGTGGCCCTCCAGGACCACCCGCGCCTGCTTATGGTAGTCCTCCCCCCAACCCTTGCTGTAGCACCAGGCGAACTGGTCGTAGGTGGTATAGCGTTCCACGCCAGGCACTTTACCAGTGTATGCCCAGCGACATTACGGCTACTTAACATTTTTGGCTCGGGGAACTCCGCTGTTGCAGTTTTTACCATGTTACCAATAGGTTAAGGCAATTTTACCTGCGCGCACCGGCGCCTCGCGCCGCCAGCTCCTTTCTTGTCAGCGAGGTAGAAGCTTTTCGCAACTGGTCCCCAACGTGCTACAGTGGCCTGTGAGGGAAACATGAGAACTTCGAACACGGTAATAGGTTTCAGCGGTCTTGTAGTCCTAGTCGCCCTCTCCACTTCGGGTTGCGCCACCAAGAAATTCGTTCTGGAGAAAACCAACCCGATTCAGCAGCGCGTGGAGGCCGTCGACAAGAAGCAATCGGAGGCCCTTGCCTCACTCGACAGCAAGGAACAGAAGGACATTTCGCGCGTCGAAGAGCGCGCGATCACGGCAGAGAGCAAAGCCAACGACGCCGCGCGCGCGGCGCAGCAGGCGGACAGCAAGGCCACCCAGGCGGGGGAGACCGCGCGGGGCGCCACGGCGCTGGGCCAGGCGAACCAGACCAAGATCGGCGACCTGACCACCGGCGTGACCAACGCTTTCCTGAACATCGACAACCTGACGCTGGCTTCTTCGGAAGGCGTGTTGTTCAAGTTCAATAGCGCTGTGCTGACGACGGAGGCGAAAGCCAAGCTGGACCAGGTGATCCAGCAGACCAGCGCCTTGAGCCGGTACGTGCTGGAAATCGAGGGCTTCACCGACAAGACGGGTGCGCAGGAGTACAATCTGGCGCTGAGCCAGCGCCGGGCCGACGCGGTGATGCGCTACCTGCTCGATCACAAAGTGCCGCTGCGCCGCATCCACATGATCGGCCTCGGTGTCGACCAGGCCGCGGCGGAAGGCGAAGCCGCACCGGCTTCCCGTAAGGAGCAGCGCCGGGTGATCGTGAAGGTATGGGTCGCCCCCGAGCCAGCGCTCGCGGCTGCCTCTCGTTAGTCGCCCGCCCGTTAACCCCCTCAACAGGCCGCAGGGGCGGGTGTGAGGCCCGCCCCTACGCCTTGATCATCGTCAGGATCATCACCACGTCGGTCTTGGCTTTGATGCCATGCTCGAGGTTCGGCCGCATGTAGACGAAGGTGCCCTCGACGGCCTCCTGCTCGTCGCTCCCCAGCCGCAGCGCAGCCTCTCCCCGCAGGAATGTGAGCGTGGCGGGAAAGGGCGCCGTGTGCGCGGAGAGTTCCTGCCCGGCCGCGAAGCCGAACAGAATCACCTTCGTTTTCTCGTCGCTCTGAATGGTCTGACTCAAGATGCCGTTCGCGGGCACGCGCGCCTGCTCGCGGGCTTCCCGCACGTAGATGTAATTGCCGTCCATACTTCCTTTGTACCGCGGAAGACGGGCTACTGAACGCTGCGGAGCAGGTCGTCGGCCAGGAGGCTGGCGCGCTCGGCGAGGTTCTTGGCGCGGAACAGATCGGTTCGGCGCGCCTCGTCCGCCTGCTTGAGAAAGGCGCGTATGCGCTCCAGGTAGGTCTGCTGCTCGTCGTTCAATCTGCGGCCGCCGAGGGCGGCGAGGGTGCGCTGGGCGCGGGAGACGTTGCGGTCGATCTCGTCGTTGTAAGCCTTCTGCTGTTGGGGCGTGAGGATCTGCTCCAATTGCGGCGGGGGCGGCGGCTGGGGAGCGGGGACGGTTTCGACGGCGGGCGCAGGGGGCGCTGTGGGGACCCTGGACCTCCGGCGCGGCGGGGGCGGAATCTTCTGCGGCTCGACGGGCGGCGGCTGGACATTCGGCGGCTGCGGCTGGATGTCGGGCGGAACCGGATTCGTCACCTCCGGGCTCTTGGGGGGCTGGGGGATCGGCTGGGACGCCGGTGCGGCCGGAGCCGGTAGAGGCGCCGGCGGGACCTTGGCCTTGGCCGACCGGTGGAACAGGCTGCACGAGGGGCCCAGCAACGCCAGGATCAACACTGCCGCGAACGCCGATGCCCTCACTATCCTCATCGCGACAGGTCCTTTCCGATGGCGGGGAATCGCAGCCGGAACGTCGTCCCTTCGCCCACTTCGCTGGTGAAATCGATTGTCCCGTTGTGCAATTGGACCACGCGGTAAGTCATCGCCAGACCGATGCCGGAGCCCTTCCCCTTCGTACTGTAATACAGATTGAAGATCTTCTCACGAATTTCCGGAGGGATTCCGACGCCTTCGTCCGAGATGCTGAGGTGGCATTCCCCGCCCTCCTGCCGCAACTCGATTCCCAGCCGCCCGCCGGCCTTCATGGCCTCGACCCCGTTGACCACCACGTTTAGGATCGCCTGCTTGAGGAGGTCGGGGTCCCCGTGGACCAAAATCTCGCCAGGCTCGGCGTCGAGCTCGATCCGGACCCCCTGCTGCCCCGCGGATGGCCCGACCAGGGCGGCGACCTCGCGCGCCAGAGTCTCCATCTCCAGGTCGCGCATCTTCAGCTCGATCGGGCGGGTGAAGTCGAGAAAAGTCTTTACCACGCGGTCCAGGCGCTGGATTTCGCGCGCGATGGTCTCGATTTCAGGAGCCACCACGTCGGTCTCGCCGGCGAGTTTGGACCTCAGCAGCTCCAGGTGTACCGTGATCGCCTGAAGCGGGTTCTTGATCTCGTGCGCCACGCCGCCCGTGAGCCGGCTGATGGCCGCCAGGCGCGCCGAGACGTCCAGTTGCGACTGGATCTGCCGCCGGGTCTCGGCGTCGCGCAGGGTGACCAGCGTCCCAATGCGCTGGTGGCCGGGAAACGCCTCGAGCATCTCGACGTTGACCAGCAGCCGCACGCTGGCGCCGTCGCGCTCCAGAGCCAGAGCCAGGTCCTTGAGCGGCTGGCGCAACTCGATGGCATTCAGGATGGCGACGCCGAGCGCCGACGATGGCGGGAACAGTTCGCTCAGGCTGCGCCCCACCAGTTCCCAGCGGCCGCGGCCCAGCAGCCTCTCGGCCGCGCGTCCGGCCATCACCAGGCGGTCCTGGGCGTCGAAAAGCAGGACCACTTCCTCCAGGTTCTCGAGCAGTTGCTCGACGTTGCTCCGCAACTGCAAGGCATCCTGGCGCGCGCCGCGGACCTGCTGGCCGAGCAGGTTCAGCTTGGACTGCACCGCCGCGAATTCCCTGGCCGTGCTCTCCGAGACCGGGGGCTGCTGCGCGAACTCGCCGCGGCTGATGCGGTCGATGGTCTGGCTGATGCGCGCCAGCGGGCGCAAAGCCAGATTGGAGACCACCACCGCCAGCACCATCGACAGCAGCAGGGCGCCCAGGAAGATCAGCCCGATGCTCCTGACCTGCGGGAACAGCATGTCGCGCAGGAACACCGAGGAGAGGATCACTTTGAGGGTGAATACCCGTTGGCCGCCGACCCCCAGCGGAAGCGTGAACTCGTAGTCCCGGCGCTCCCAGAACACCTCCCTCAGCCTTCCCCACGGGTTCTTCTGCGCCCACTGGGTGAAGTCCGGGAGCGCGTAGACGTGGCTGCCCTTGCGCGACGGAATCGAATCCGCCAGGATGCGGCCTTGCTCGTCGGCCACCAGGATCTCGATGATCACCTGGGAATTGGCGGCCCAGGTCTCCATGGAATAGGCGATCTCGGGGTCGCTCGCCACCAGCTCTTCGAGGCTGCCGGGGGCCGGCTGGCTGGCCATCCGCTCCCTGATCCGCTGGTTCATGAACCACTTCAACTGCTGCGCGTGCATCTCCGCGCGCCGGCGCACGTCGTTGAAAGCCGCCGCGCCAAGGTAATAGAGGTGCAGCAGGGACAGCGCCGTGATCACCGGCACCATCAGAGCGATGATGAACAGCCGCAGCCGGGTGGTCAGCGACATAAAGGTGTTGGCGCCGCTCCCTTACGGTCGCGGTTCGGGATCGGCTTCCGCCGCTCCATACTCCTTCAACTTGTTGTGCAGCGTTTTCAGGCTGATTCCGAGGATCTCCGCGGCCCGGGTCTTGTTGTTTCGCGTGTGCTGAAGCGTGCGCTGGATCAGGAGCCGCTCCGCCTCGTCGATGGTGGCGCCCAGGCGCAGCCTGACCTGCGTGGGGTCGCCCTCCTCTTCGGCCTTGGGCGTGGCGGCCGCACGGCTGAAGTTCGCCGGCAGATGTCGCAGCTCGATCACGCCCTCGCCGGCCAGGATCACAGCGCGCTCCAGCGCGTTGCGCAACTCGCGCACGTTGCCCGGCCAGGAGTGGCGGCGGAACTGCTCCTGGACCTCCGGGGTCAGGTCCACGACCCGGCAGTTGTGCTTCTTGTTCAGGTCGCCTAGCAGCGCTTCGACCAGCAGCGGCAGGTCGTCCATTCGGGCGCGCAGCGGCGGCAGCGAAATCTGGAACACGTTGAGGCGGTAGTACAGGTCGTCGCGGATCTCGCCCTTCCTCAGCGCCTCTTCCAGCACTTTGTTGGTGGAGGCGATCACCCGCACGTCCACCAGCATCTCGCTCTTGCCGCCCAGGCGCCGTACCCGGGAATCCTCGAGCACGCGCAGCAGCTTGGCCTGGGTAGCGATGGGCATGTCGCCGATTTCGTCCAGCAGCAGGGTGCCGTCCTGCGCCAGCTCGAAGCAGCCGGCGCGCCGCTCCAGCGCCCCCGTGAAGGCGCCTTTCTCGTGGCCGAACAACTCGCTTTCCATGAGCGTTTCCGGCATGGCGGCGCAGTTGATGGCCACGAACGGGCCGCCGCTGCGCGGGCTCAGGCTGTGGATCGCGCGCGCCACCAGCTCCTTGCCCGTGCCGCTCTCTCCGGTGATCAGCACGGCGGCCTTGCTCGGGGCCACCTGGCGGATCAGCGAGAACACTCCCCGCATCCCGGGCGAGCGGCCCACCAGGTCGGCCAGCACCCCCTGGTAGCTCAGCTCGCGCTTGAGGCGCTCGGCTTCCTCGGCCAGCCGCTGCTGGGAAGCCGCGCGCTCCATTAGCACCCGCAGGGCCTGAGGCTCGATCGGCTTCTCCAGAAACCAGAACGCGCCCAGGTCGTGCATCGTGGCGACGGCGGTCTCGATATTGCCAAAAGCGGTGACCACAATAGCGGGCGGCCCGCCGCCCTGGGCCGCCAGGCGCCGCAGCAGCTCGAATCCATCCATCCGCGGCATCATCAGGTCGGTGACCAGCACGTGCGCGGGAAATGTGCTCAGCTTATCCAGCGCTTCCTGCCCGTCGGCGGCGGTTTCGGCCGTGAAGCCCCAGGCCGCGACCATGCTGGCCAGCCCCACGCGCTGACTCTCTTCGTCGTCGACAATCAGCACCCGGGTCGCGCTTCCAGCCATGCCTTCTATTCTGCGCCATTCGCGGCGCCGCCGGCGGAGGCGCCCCGGATGCTTTCGGCAGCCCCGCTAACACGACGGAATCGCACTCCCGACCAATCCTCGGCAAGCACAATCGAGTTGGCCGGATTCCGGCGCAAGTACTTCAGGCTGGCCGGCTGCGAAATCAGCGTGGCGGGGTTGCCGGGCAAGAGATCCGCGAGCGTCGAGACATCCTGCGTAGCCGAGTGCTCGACACCGCCGACGGTGTAGGTGTATGAGAGGACGCCGTCATGAAAGTCGGTGATGGTGGCGCTTCCCACGCGGCCCCGGGCGCTCACTGTCAACCGCCGCCTGCGCTCGCGCTCGGCCGGAGTCACCCGCTTGCGGGGCATTATCCACGCGGCCACCGACGCGGCCGCCGCCAATCCCGCCAGAAATGCAACCCAATTGCCGGCCTCCATCAGTCCCCCAAAGAAGTGTCCCGATACACCTTGCGATAGTCCTTCAGAAACTGATCCAGCCCCTTGTCGGTGAGCGGATGGTTGAACAGCATGTCCAGCACTTTGAATGGCATGGTCGCGATGTGGGCCCCCGCGAGCGCGGCTTCGACCACGTGCAGCGGCGAGCGCAGGGAAGCCGCCAGAACCTGTGTCTTGAACCCGTAGTTCCGGTAGATGGCGAGGATGTCGCGCACCAGTTCCATCCCCAGTTGGCCGATGTCGTCGAGCCGGCCCACGAACGGGCTGATGATGTAGGCCCCGGCCTTGGCGGCCAGCAGCGCCTGGCCCGGCGAAAAGCACAGCGTGACGTTCACCCGCACGCCCTCTTTGGCCAGCGCCGCCGTGGCCCGGATGCCATCCCGCGTCACGGGACACTTCACCACGACATTCGGGTGAAGGCGCGCCAACTCGCGGCCCTGCTCGACCATTTGATCCGCTTCGGTGGCCACGACTTCCGCGCTGACGTCGCCGCCGATGATCTCGCAGATGTGGCGGATCTGCTCCTCGAACGGGTTCCCTTCCCTGGCGATCAGCGTGGGATTGGTGGTGACTCCATCGACGATCCCCCACTCGGCGCCCTTGCGAAGCTCCTCGAGATTGGCCGTATCCAGGAAGATCTTCATACTTCTACACTACAACTGAATCGCAGCCGCGGCGAGACCGGCGCGAAACCGGCTCTCTTGAGAACTTCCGTAGTTTAGCCGGCCGGGTATCGGAAGTTGCGGCGGGTGTTGCGGTTTCGCAACCTGTTGGTGCGGCGGTCGGTGAAGCTGAAGAACCGCATGACGGGGATGCTCATGGAGACGGGGAGCCGCGCGCCACAGTTGGGAAATGACCGCCTGAACGCCGCCTACTGGTGCGCCGAGTACTGCGCCTGGGGCGGGTTGAGCTTCACTTCGATGGTCTTCTCTTCCTCGGTGACGTCGAAAGTCTGGCCGAACGTCTGATACCCCTTGGCGATCACCTGGATCCGGATCTTCCCTTGCGGGATAGTGGGGATCTTGGCCACGCCCTCCTGGTTGGTCCGCATCTCCCAATTGGTGACGATGTGCTTGCCCAACTTGATCACCGAGTGGCCTTCGATGAACCGTACCACCACGCTGGCGCGCTCAACCGGCTTGCCGCTGACCGTCTTGACCTCGACGCGAAGCTTGGTCATGGGGTGATCGGCGCGAGCGGGCAACACCAACGCGCACAGGACGGCGGCGAACGCTGCTAGACTCCGCATAGCCTCGATTATCTCACGAACTTCTCCGGCCTTCCCTCGGCTTCGGCAACGGCCTCGGCTGCCAGGTAGCCGCTGCGCACGGCGCCTTCCATGGTCGCGGGCCAGCCGCTGCGGGTCCAGTCGCCCGCCAGGAACAGGTTGGGGATGGCGGTGCGCGCGGGCGGCCGCGAGGCTTCGATGCCCGGCCGTGCGGAGAAGGTCGCCCGCGCCTCCTTGACGACCTGGGCTTTCTCCAGGCGCGCCTCCGTCACCCGCGGGAAGAACTCCGCCAGTTCCCGCACCCCCAGTGCGATCACCTCTGCCCGGGGCATCTCGAGCAGGCTGCGCGAGACGCTCACCACCACTTGCACGTACTTCCCCTCGGACTTGTTGAACACCCACTGGATGGTGCGGTCCAGCAGAGTGGCGTACGGCAGATCGAGCACCGGCCGGTCGAACCACAGGTGGATGCCGGTGATCGGCGAGTGCTCGAACGCGCTCACATCCAGGCCCAGTTCGGGAACCAGGGCGGCCACCCGATCGAAGGGCACGGCCGAGATGCAGTAATCGGCCCCCAACGCCCGTCCGCTCTCGATCGGGATGCGCTCGACCGGCGAACGCAGGTGGACGGCAACGTTGGGCAGCCGCTCCGCGCTATACAGCTCGCGGAGCGGCGCCGTCGCCAGGCCCAGCCGGCTGGAATGCGCATCGGCGAGGAACCCCAGCCAGAACACCTGGAAACCGTGCCGCGCGGCCATGCGGTCCAGGTCCTCGTTGATGGCGCTCACCAGCACCTGCCGCCAGAAGCGCTGGATGGCGCGCGGGGTCTGCCGTTTCTCGCGCAGCCAGTCGAGCATCGTGATCCGGTCGAGATCCTGCCGCCGGGTCCGTTCACGGCGGATGGCCAGCAATCCGCGCGCCACCGCGATCTTGTCGGCGGCGCCCAGGAAATCGAGCCCCAGGAAAGATCCGAGGCCCCGGCGCATGGTCGAGACCCGCCCGCCCGGCTCGACAAAGTGGAACTCGCGGTAGAACCTGATCCGGTCTTCGACCCCCAGGCGCCGGTACAAGTCCAACAGGTTGGTGAAGCAACCCATCAGGACGTGCTGGCAGTTGTCGATGAGCTCCGCATCGTCGGGCGAGACCGGAAACGAAGTGGCGCGCCCGCCCAGGAACCCGCGCGCCTCGTGGAGATCGACCTGGTAGCCCGCGCCTCCCAGCGCGGCCGCGGCAGCCAGGCCCGCCAACCCGCCGCCGGCTATGAGGACGCTGGGCATCGGTGCCCGTAGATCCGCACCACGTTCTCCATCAGCCGCAGCCCGCAGTTGCCCTCCAGCGTCAGCATCGACTCGGGATGGAACTGCACCGCCTCCAGGGGAAGTTCCCGGTGGCGCACGCCCATGATCACGCCGTCATCGGACTCCGCGGTCACCTCCAGGCAGGCAGGGAAGGTGTCCTCGCGGGCGAACAGCGAATGGTAGCGGCCGGCTTTGAACCGCGACGGCAGGCCCTCGAAAACGCCGGCCCCTTTATGGATCACGGTGGATGGTTTGCCGTGCATGGGGTAGCTGAGCACACCCAGCTTGCCGCCGAACGCCTCCACCATCCCTTGCAGTCCCAGGCACACGCCGAACACGGGAATGCCCGCCTGCGCGGCGTAACGCACCAGTTCCGGGACGCCGAAGTCGGCCGGCCGGCCCGGGCCCGGCGATATGAGGATGATGTTGGGCGCAAGCCGCGCGATCAGCTCGAGCGGGAACCCCGCCCGGTAGGTCACAACTTCCGCTCCGGTTTGCCGCGCGTAGTTGGCGAGCGTGTGGATGAAGCAGTCGTCGTTGTCCACCAGCAACAGGCGCACGCCAACGCCGGCCCGCGGACCGGCTTCCAGGCCGGCCTGCTTGGCCTGCGGCGGTCCCGCCAGCGCGCGGAAGAAGTTCGTGGCCTTCACCCGCGTTTCCTGCGCTTCCATCTCGGGCACGGAATCGTAGAGCAGCGTGGCGCCGGCTCCGTACGAGGCCACGCCATCCCGCAGGTGGATGGTTCGGATGGTGATGCCGGTGTTGATGTCGCCGTTGAGCGCCAGCATGCCCACCGCGCCGCCGTACCAGCCGCGCGCGTCTTTCTCGAGGTCCTCGATGGCCTGCGCCGCCGCCTTCTTCGGCGCCCCGATCACCGTCACCGCCCACATGTGGCTCAGGAAAGCGTCCAGGGAATCGAAGCCCGGCTTCAGCGTGCCTTCGACGTGGTCCACCGTATGGAACAGCCCGGCATAGGATTCGATGAGCCGCCGCCCCAGCACTTTCACCGTGCCCGGCACCGAGACGCGCGATTTGTCGTTGCGGTCCACATCCGTGCACATGGTCAGCTCGGATTCGTCCTTGGCCGAGGTGAGCAACGCGCGGATGCTGTCGGCGTCCTGCATCGGATCGCCGGTCCGCCGCACGGTGCCCGCGATCGGGCAGGTCTCGACCCGGTCGCCCTCGATCCGGACGAACATCTCCGGCGAGGCGCCCACCAATTGCTCGTCGCCGAACTGGAAGAAGAACTCGTACGGACTGGGGCTGTGAAGCTGCATGCTGCGAAATAGATCCGAGGCCTTGCCGGCGTACGGAGCGCGGAAGGTGCGGCGCAGCACCACCTCGTAGTAGTCGCCGCGGCGCATGCCCTCGCGCACCGTCTCGACCTTGGCCATGTATTCCTCGTCCGTGTGGTCGACGGTGGCTTCGGCGGCTTCCTGGGCGGCGGCCTGGGACACCGGCTCGCCCGAGCGTTCGAGCGCCAGCGTCGAGAGACCCTCGTAATCGAAATCGTACTGGTAGCGCTCGATCTGTTCCTTCATGCGGTCCATGAAGTAGATGTCGTCGCACAAGAACAGGTGCAGGTCCTTCTGCCCGGTGCGAGGCAGCCGCAGACGGATCGGGTCGAACTGGAACAGCAGGTCGTAGCCGAACGCGCCCACCAGCGCCAGGCGAGTATCCCGCTCGTGCCGGAACTCCTCGATCAGCGCGCGCAGGATGGTGAACGCCGAGGGCTGCTTGCTGCGCTCCTCCTCCGGGAACAGTTCGGGCAGCGGCCGCAGCCGCCCGCGCAACACGCCCCCCTCGACCGCGAGAGATCCCCAGTGCGGATGTCCGCCCAGGACCGCGAGCAGCATCCGGTTCAGCATTTCGCCGCGCAGGTTCAGCGGCCGGAACTCCATCTGGCGCCCGAAGGCCACAATCTCCACCAGCGGCCGCACCGAGGCGATATCCCAGCGCGAATACCGCCCCGGGTACTCGTAGCCCGAGGAGAGATAGAACCCGCGATAGGTGTCCAGCTCGCGGAGAAGATGTTCCAGGCCCTTCCCCTTCCGGTACGGGACCTTGGACACGGTGCGGGTGACAGCGATGCCGTTCCGCGTGGTGTATCGAAGTTCACGCATGATGAAGCCTTGCGAGGATTACTCGCTAGGATAGCACGCGCCCGTAGATCCTCACGACGTTCTCGATCAGACGCGGCCCGCAGCCCTCCTCTAGTGTCAGAACTGAGCCCGGGTGGAACTCGACCGCCTCGATCGGGAGTTCCCGGTGCCGCACGCCCATAACCGCCCCATCGTCGGATTCCGCGGTCGCCTCCAGGCAGGCTGGGAACGCTTCTTTGCGGGCGAAGAGCGTTTGGTAGCGACCCACTTTGAACCGCTCTGGCAGACCCTCGAAAACGCCCAGCCCCTTGTGGATCACCATGGATGCTTTGCCGTGCACGGGACGCTCAAGCCGGCCCATTTCGCCGCCGAACGCTTCGACGATCCCTCCCATTCCTACCCCGAAAACCGGGATGCGCGCCTGGGCCGCGTGCCGCACCAGCGCTGGTTCCGCGCCTGGCGACGCCAGGATGATGTGAGGCGCCAGCCGCGCGATCAGCTCCTGCGGGAACCCCGCGCGGTGAATCACGACCTCCGCGCCGGTCTGGCGCGCGTAGTCGGCCAGCGTGTGGATGAAGCAATCGCCGTGGTCCACCAGCAGCAGGCGCACGCCTTCGCCCGCGCGCGCCCGCGTTTCCACGCGGGCTTCCGTCGCTGGCGGCGGTCCCCGCAATGCGCGGAAAAACGCGGTCGCCTTGAGCCGCGTCTCCTGCTCCTCCCGGGCGGCCACCGAATCGTACAGCAGGGTGGCGCCGGTTCCATAGGAGGCCATCCCGTCCCGCAGGTGGATGGTGCGAATCGTGACCCCGGTGTTGAGGTCGCCGTTGAGCCGCAGCATTCCGATCACTCCGGCGTACCAGCCGCGGGGGTCCTTCTCGAGATCCTCGATGGCCTGCGCGGCCGCCTTCTTCGGCGCCCCGATCATGGTCACCGTCCACATGTGGCTGAGCAGCGCGTCGAGCGAATCGAAGCCGCAATCGAGCGTGCCCTCGACGTGATCCACGGTGTGGAACACGCCGGCGTAAGATTCGATCAGCCGCCGCCCCAGGATCTTCACCGACCCGGGCACGCAAACACGCGACTTGTCGTTGCGGTCCACGTCCGTGCACATGGTCAGCTCGGACTCTTCCTTGGTTGAGTTCAACAGCGCGCGGATGTTTTCGGCATCCTGGAGCGGATCGCAGGTCCGCCGTGTCGTGCCCGAGATCGGCGACGTCTCGACGTGGCTGCCCTCAACCCGCAGGAACCTCTCCGGCGAGGCGCCCACCAGTTGCTCATCGCCGAACTGGAAGAAGAACTCGTAGGGGCTAGGACTGTGGAGCCGCAGGTTGCCGAACAACTCGGAGGCTTTGCCCGCGTACGGCGCGCGAAACGTGCGGCGTAGCACCACCTCGTAGTAGTCGCCGCGGCGCATGCCTTCGCGCACCGTCTCGACCTTGGTCATGTACTCTTCGTCGGTGTGGTCCGTCACCGGCTCGGACGGTTCCCGCGGCGCGGTCGCCGGGACTGGCTCGCCCGTTCTCTCCAGCCCCGCCGTCGCGAGGCCCTGGTAATCGAAATCGTACTGGTAGCGCTCGATCTGTTCCTTCATGCGGTCCATGAAGTAGATGTCGTCGCACAGGAACAGGTGCAGGTCTTTCTGTCCCATGCGAGGCAGCCGCAGGCGGATCGGATCGAACTGGAACAGCAGGTCGTAGCCGAACGCACCCACCAGCGCCAGGCGCGTGTCCTGCTCGTGCCGGAACTCTTCGATCAGCGCCCGCAGGATCGTGAACGCCGAGGGCTGCTTGCTGCGCTCCTCTTCCGCGAACAGCTCGGGCAGCGGCCGCAGCCGCCCGCGCAACACGCCCCCCTCGACCGCGAGAGATCCCCAGTGCGGATGGCCGCCCAAAACCGCGAGCAGCATCCGGTTCAGCATTTCGCCGCGCAGGTTCAGCGGCCGGAACTCCATCTCGCGCCCGAAGGCCGCAATCTCCACGAGCGGCCGCACCGAGGCGATGTCCCAGCGTGAATACCTGCCTGGGTACTCATAGCCCGAGGAGAGATAGAACCCGCGATAGGCGTCCAGCTCGCGGAGCAAGTGTTTCAAGCCCCTCCGGTACGGGACCTTCGAGGCGCTGCGGGTGACGGTAACGCCGTGACGTGTCGTGTAGCGGAGTTCGCGCACACTATCCGGAGTACGTGCCCACCACGATCATCGCGATCGGCTGGCCGCCCACGGTGCTGTAAAGCACCCAGTCGTCGCCCTCCTGCTTCAGTGCGGCGGGCCCGGCGCTGTCGGCCCTCCAGACATTCAGAATGGCGGGGTGGGGCGTGCCCGACGCTTTCTTGCTCATATCGACAAGTTGCTTGAAGTTTGGCGCGGCGTTGAGGTCCTTGTCGTCCGCGGCCGGCGTGAGCAGCGCGAAATCGCGGGTCTGGGCGACACCCTGGTGCGCGCCGTCGACCGGAAAGAAGCTCAGGCGCATGGTGTACACGCCTGGCTTGAGCGGCTGGCCGCGGCGGTCGGCGCCCTTCACCGGGAACCGGATCGCGCCCAGCAACACTCCGTGCGACATCTGGGTAAAGCTGACGTTCTGTTCGCTATTACTGCCGGCCGGGACCTTGGCGCGGAGCCACACCTCGCAGAACACGCCGCTGGGCCCGGTGATCCTGGCGCCGTCCTGTTCGAGCGCGCCACGGATCTCCGGCGCCAACTCGGAGGGTGGAGCGCCCGCGGACTCGATCTTGTACTGGCCAAAAGCGGTCGCGGCCACCAAGCCAAGAGACAAGAAGAGTTTCTTCATCGGCACTGAGCTCCTCTTTTTCAGCTTAGCGCTTCGCAGGCTGGTTCCGGACGGGGCAAGTGGTTTCTTATCCTTGGGTTCCCGGAATCCGGCAAAACTGGCCGATATGTTGATCGTACAGGATGAGTCTGAGAATCCGCCCGGTCTCAAGACGGAGGAGAGCCGTGCGCCAAGTCGGCTGGCTGCTGCTGGCCGGTGTCGCCGGACTATCTGTGTGCCTGAGCGGATGCGCCCGCGAGGGGCAGCACTACGCGAAACGGAAAATAGGCGACGTTAGCAGCCGGCGCGTTCCAGCCGGCACACTGGTCGAACTCGAGGGCGCCGTCACCTACGTCGATCCGGCCTACGATCTCCTGTTCGTCGAGGACGCCTCCGGCGCGGTCCGCGTCGAGGCGCAGCATCTGGACACCACGCTGCAACAGAACCGGCGTGTGCGCTTGCGGGGCGCGGTCGCCGAGAATTCCGGGACCTCTTTCTTGGCCGACGCCCAGGTGTGGACCCTTTCCGGGTCGGGCACGACTGCTCCGGCGCGCGCTCCTCTCGAGAAGCTCATTACCGAGGGATTCCAGGATCGCCTGGTGGAAATCCAGGGTGTGGTGCGGGCGGAATCGGTCGAGCGCAGCGGCCGGCGCTTGCTGAAGATGGTCTCCCAAGGCCGGCCTTTGGAGGTGAGGATCGTTGCGCATCCGAGCGTGAATATCACGGAGCTCGTCGACACAACTCTCCGGGTGTCCGGGGTCCTGAGTGTCGTCCGCGACTACCGTGGAGAACCGGTCCACGTGGAGCTCTGGACACAAAGATTCGACAGCATCGTGGTGCTGCGCCAGCCGCGGCCCCCGTCCGAGATCCCGGTGTGGACGGCGGCCCGTTTGGTTGCTGCCGGGGGCGCGGGACTGCCGGACGGACGCATACGCATGCGTGGGAGTCTCGCCACCCGAATCCCTGAAGGCAGTCTCTGGCTCCACGACCAGACCGGGGAGATCCGGTTGCGTCCCTCCGCCGGTTCGGTTCTGGCAGGGAAGGGCGAGGCGGAGATCGTCGGATTCGCTTCCGCGGAGTCCGGCGCCCTTTCTCTGCTCGAGGCCATGCCCCTGTCCATGCTTACCTCCGGCTACGACCGGTCTCTGCCTGGCGCGGCGGAGCTGGTGACGGTCGCGGCAGTGCGTTCGTTGAACGCTCGCCAGGCACTGGAACGCTACCCGGTTCACCTGCGTGGCGTGGTCACGTTCTTCGACCCGCTCTTCGGTCTGCTGTTCGTCCAGGACAAGACCGGCGGCATATTCGTAAGTACTCGTGGCCTGCAGGGTCTGGTCTTGTCGCCGGGGCAAAACGTCGAGGTCCTCGGCGTGAGTGACCCCGGCGAGTTTGCCCCGGTCGTCACGCAGACCAAAGTGCGCCCCCTCCCGACAAGGAGCCGGCTGCCGGAACCCGCGTACTCCTCCATCGACGACCTCATCACCGGACGCCTGGACAGCACATGGATCGAAGCGAGCGGGGTGGTGCAGTCCGTGAGGCCGGCGAACGGGCGATGGTACCTGGAGGCGGTCAACGGGATTCATCGGTTTCGGATCATCCTGTTGCATGCCGCGGGGCGACCGGCGCGCTGGATCGACTGCAAAGTACGAGCGCGAGGAGTCTGTGGCGCAGCCTTCAATACCCGGCGGCAACTGACCGGGATTAACGTGTTCGTGTCGGGGGAAGCCGAGCTGTCGCTGGAAGAGCCTGGGCCGGCGGATCCGTTCACCTTGCCGCTGAGTCCGATCGACAGCCTGCAGCAGTTCGTACCCGGACGCCGGCCCGACCACCGGGTCAGGATCCGGGGCACGGCAATCATGCAGGGGCCCGGCAGGTTGTACGTCCAAGACGACACTGGTGGAGTTCTCCTGGCGACCGCGGGAGCGCCCACCATCGCGCCGGGAGAAATCGTCGAGGCCGTCGGGTTTCCGGAGCCCAGCTCGCTCGCTCCCGTGCTTAGCGAGACGATTCTCCGCCTCAAAGGCTTCGGCGGAAGTCCGCAACCCACTCCCATCATCGCGGAACAAGCTCGTCGGGATGGGCGCTACGACGGGCAGTTGGTTCGCATGGAGGGTTCGGTTGTGGACCGGATTTCCAACGCCGAGGGCAGCAGCCTGGTCCTCCAGTCGGAGGCCGCCCATTTCACCGCGCAGTTGGCTGCCAGCTCCGGAGATATCTCCTGGTTGCAGAAGGGATCGGTGGTACGGATCACCGGCGTCTGCTCGGTGCTGGAGGCGGAGGACACGGCCGCGATCTATTCGCCACACGCTTTCCGCATACTGCTGCGCTCGCCCGGCGACATCGTGGTGCTTCGGCAGCCTCCTTGGTGGACTGGGGAAAGCGCCCGTCGGACCATGTTCGGCATGGGCGTTCTCATTCTCCTGATCTTCTCCTGGGTGTTCGTGCTGCGGCGGCGGGTGCGCACGCAGACCGAGACCATTCGCCGAAAACTGGACGAAGAGGCCGCGCTCCGAATCAACAAGGAGGCCGCCGAAGCCGCCAACAGCGCCAAAAGCCAGTTCTTGGCCAACATGAGCCACGAGATGCGGACTCCCATGAATGCGGTGAAAGGCTTCGCGCATCTGCTCGCCGGAACCAGCATGACGCCGGAACAGCGCGAGTGCGCCGACTTGATCGGCCAGTCGGCCGATTCGTTGCTGGGCGTCATCAACGACATTCTCGACTTTTCCAAGATCGAAGCCGGCCGGCTTTCCCTGGAAATGACTTCTTTCGGGCTGCGCGACTCCATTCGCAGCACGGTTGCGCTGTTCCAGCACGCCGCGGAGCAGAAAGGGATCCACCTGTCGCTCGACATTGTGGAAGACGTCCCCGAGCAGGCCCGCGGGGACTCGCTGCGGCTGCGGCAGGTTCTGACCAATCTGATCGGGAACGCCGTGAAGTTCACCAGCCAGGGATCGATCCGCGTGGCCGTGCGCCTCCTGGATCGGACGGACGAAAACACCCGCGTAGCGATTGATGTGGCCGATTCGGGAATCGGGATTGCGCCGGAAATGCAGGGTGCGATCTTCTCCGCGTTCGTGCAAGCCGACTCTTCCACTGCCCGGACGCACGGCGGCACTGGGCTCGGCTTGACGATCTCGGCCAGGCTGGTGGAGATGATGGGCGGATCCATCCACGTGACCAGTGAGCCTGGGCGCGGCAGCACCTTCTCTTTCAACGTAGTGCTGAAGACCGCCGCCGACAGCCACGCCCCGGCGCCCACGGCTCCTGCGATTGCGCCGAGTTCGCCGCTTTCGGTGCTGGTGGCGGAAGACAACCCGGTCAATCAGCGGCTGATCGTCCGGTTGCTGGAGCGCGCCGGGCACCGGATCACGTTGGCCTCAAATGGTCGTGAGGTCGTTGCGCGGTACTCCGAGGGGGGCTACGACGTGATCCTGATGGACGTCCAGATGCCTGAGGTGGACGGTCTCGAGGCGACCGCCCAAATCCGCGCACTGGAGGCAGCCGTTGGCCGCAGCGTTCCAATCATCGCCCTGACCGCGCACGCCATGGCCGGCGATCGCGAGAAGTTTCTGGCGGCTGGTGTGGATGCGTATCTTCCCAAGCCGATCGATCCCCCGGCATTGTACGCGGCCCTGGCGGCGGTGACGAAGGGAGCGCTTCGCTAACCCAATCTCCTGGTCATCTGCCCGATCCACCGGGCACGCGATTCCGCCGGAGGCGGCCTGCCGCGCGGTTAGCGCCAAAAAACTCCGCTCGCGAGGGGGTGTCGCGAGCGGAGCAGAGTGCATCGGGCTGGAATGCTCAGAATGCGAACTTCAGCCCGAGCTGGAAGACTCGGGGATCGAACGCCGAGGTGATGCTGCCGAAATCGCTGGCCGACGCATTGAGATTCACGTTGTTCCAGTTGGCTCACGCACACCCGAACCACGAGCTTCGAGCGTGCGTGTTTTTCTCCCTGAAGCATTGTGGACGCGAACACCCTCACTACGGGCAGCGGGCGTGCCCGCCCTTCACACGTACCTTCTAAAGACCCTATTGGCTTTGCCGCACACATGTTAAGGCGGGTTTGGGACCGCGAAAAGCAAATTACGGAAACCCTACGGTAGAGTACCCAAGCGTATCTTCAGAATCAATCAATTGCGCGGCGCTAACCTGCCTTAAGATCCGACGTACGCTACGCCCGTTTCCGTGCTACGATGAGCGAGATGGTATCCCGGAACGCCGATTCCGTGGGGTCGGCTCCGCCCAAGGGGGGGCAGTGCAGCCCCGATGAGATCCGCGCCCAGCTCGAGCGTGTGCTCAACAGCCCGCTCTTTCAGAGCAGCCGCAGGTGCCAATCCCTGCTCCGCCACATCACCGAGCGTACTCTGGCTGGCGACACCGCCGCGCTCAAAGAACGGACCCTCGGAATCGACGTCTTCGGACGGCCGCCGGACTACGACACCAACGCCGACCCGGTCGTCCGCGGGACTGCGGGAGAGGTCCGAAAGAAGCTCGCCCGGTACTATCAGGATCCCCCCCACCACGGCGAGCCGCGGATTGAGCTTCATCCCGGGTCTTACATCCCCGAGTTCCACGCCGCCGACGTCGTGGCCACGGCGCCAGTGCCAGTTTGGCCGTGGAAGCCGCGCATCGCCCTGGTCTCCACAGCCGCCGTCGCGGTCTTGATCGCCGCGGCCTTTCTGGTGGCCCACTGGCAGAGCTCCGACGTGGACCGATTCTGGCGCCCCATGCTGGACGCGCCGGGGGGCGTCCTGTTCTGCCTCGGCCAGTCTCGCGCCTACAACTTCCGCTCCGACGCCCGCCAGAAGCAAATCGAGACCATGATCCAGGGCATGACGCCCGCCTCCTTGGAGTCCTCCCGCGAACTGATCCCCTTGAGCGAGCTGGTTCCCATGTGGGACCGCTACGTCGCCCTGGGCGACGCGATCTGCCTTTTGCGGCTCACCTCCTTGTTCGAGAAGCACGGGAAGCCGTATCGGATTCGCGGTGAAGCTTCCACCACCTTCTCCGACCTCCGCGAGCGGCCCGCGATCCTGATCGGCGCCTTCGACAACGAGTGGACTTTGCGCGCGATCGGGGCAATGCGCTACACGTTCTACAAAGATTTCCAGGGTCTCGAAGTCGTCCGCGACCGCCAACATCCGGAAAACACCGACTGGAAGCTGATCAACTCGTGGCCCAACTGGGACATCTCGAACGATTACGCCATCGTCTCGCGTGTGTTCGATGTCAGCTCCGGCCGGATGGTGGTCGTGGCCGCCGGCATCACCCAATTCGGGACGCAAGGCGCCGGCGAGTTCCTGAGCGATCCCCGGAGTTTCTCCGAGGTTGTCCCCCCGCTCCCGCGCGACTGGCCAAGAAGGAACCTCCAGATCGTGCTGCGGGTTCCCGTTGTGCACGGCGCGTCGGGCCATCCCCAGGTGCTGGCCACCCACGTCTGGTAATGCGGGGACAGCCACCATGTTTCCGGTTTTCCGGCGCCCGCTCATGAGCATGCCCTCGCGAGGGTTCCCGGCAAAACCGGAAACATGGTGGCTGTCCCCAGGTTCGGCGCTCGCCGGGCCAAAGGTTTATAATCGGGGATGCCCGCGCTGGGAGCTACTTCGGTGGGGGACGAACCGGAAACCCCGTTTGAAAGCGTCGAAAGCGCGCAGCAGTTTGTCGAGCTGCTGGTCGAGGTGATCGAGGAAGCCCGGCGCGACGTGGACGCCGCCGTGGCCGTCCCACAGCCCGAACGCCGGCTCCAGGCCCTCCAACTGGTCTCCTTCAAACTTGCCAAGCTCGCCGTCCATATGGAGACCGGCCGCCGTCTCCTGAACGACTTGCGCACGCTGCGCCGCCTCCTGCTCAGTGAACGAACGCCCGAGGAGCCGTCAGAAGAAGAGGATCAAGCCAGCCCGAACCTGCCATCCCTGTAAATCACGTAGCGCCGCCCCCGCCAGCTCACCGTGTTGCCGAAGAACCCGGCCAGCCACAGCGCGAAACTCGCCAGGTCCTGTACGGGCACTAGCCACCACCTGCGGCCGGTGAGCGGATCGCGCAGCACCCATCCCGCCACCGCCCACGCCGCCAGGGCCCTCACCGCCAGGGCCGCGGCCGCCAGCGGCCACCAGGAGGGCTTGAGCGCGAGCAGCAGCAGCGCCAGGGGCAGTAGATGGGTGAACACCAGCCAGACATACCCCGCCGGCCGCGACCGCCGCGTGCTCCGTGCCCAGCGCAGCCGGTGCTCCAGATTCGGCCGAAACCGCTGCGCCCCGATCCGGTGCTCGATCACACAGGACGACAGGCCGGTGCCCCAGCCCGCCTCGGCCGCCAGTTTTCCCATCATGAAATCCTCGGCCAAGTAGTCCTTCAAGCCCTCGAAGCCCCCGACTCGCAGGATCGTCTCCCGCCGCGCCGCCATCGCCGGGCCCACGCCGAACTTCATGCCCTCGATCATCCGCGCCATCAGCAGGCCCGCCAAGAACTCCGTGTTCATCCCGATGGCCTCGAGCACGGACCACACCGAGCGGCCCGGCACTGCGCGATAAGGGCACGTCGTCAGGCCCAGGTGCGGGTCCTGGAACTCGGCCGCCAGCAGCCTCAGCATCCCCGGCGTCAAGGCCCGCGTATCGCTGTCGGTCATCACCAGCAGGTCGTGCCGGGCCTCCGCCAGCATGCGGTCCAGCGCGAACACCTTGGCGTTGGGGTAGGGCGGCTCGCCGGTCACGATCAAACGCGCCGGCACGCCGGGAAACTCGGCGCGCAGCTTCTCGGCCACCGCCACCGCCGGATCGTCCGCCTGGCGCACCGCCAGCAGAATCTCGAATTCGGGGTAGTTCTGCCGGAAGTAGCTGCGCAGGTTCTCTTCGAGGCCCTCGTCCAAACCGGAGAGCGGTTTCAGAACGCTGATCGGAACAGGGCGTTCCAGCCGCGCCGGGCATACCCTCAAGTACCGCCAGGCCGCAACGATCGCCAGCAGGCCAAATACCAGCGACCCCGCCGTCAGGGCGAGCAGCACCGCGGCGGCAACGGACATGCCTTTACTCCGCGGGCGACTTGGTGAGGATCAGCTCCCGGACCTGCTCCAGGAACGCATCCAGCGGCCGCACGCCCTGGTCGCCGTACTTGCGATTGCGCACCGAGACCGTGCCGGCCTGGGCCTCGCGGTCGCCCACCACCAGCATGTAGGGGATTTTCTGCAACTGCGCTTCGCGGATCTTGAGGTTGACCTTCTCGTTGCGATCGTCCAGCGTGGCGCGGATGCCCGCTTGCTGCAAGCGCTGCGTCACCTGGCTGGCATATTCCAGTTGCCGGTCGGTGATGGGCAGCACGGTGGCCTGCACTGGCGCCAGCCACACCGGGAACGCCCCGGCATAGTGCTCCAGCAGAATGCCGAAGAACCGTTCCACCGATCCGTAGAGCGCCCGGTGCACCATCAGGGGCTGGTGCGCCTTGCCGTCCTCGGCGATGTATTCCAGGCCGAACCGCCGCGGCAGCGTAAAATCGAACTGCACGGTCGAGAGCTGCCATAGCCGGCCGATCGCGTCCACCAGCTTGACGTCGATTTTCGGCCCGTAGAACGCCGCCTCGTCCGGTATCAGCCGGGCGGCGAGGTTCAGCCGCTCGGAAGCCTTCTTGAGCGCGTTCTCGCCCAGGCTCCACTGCTCGGGCGTGCCATCGTATCTACCGCTGGCGCCGCCGTCCCAGGTCGATAGCTCCGCTTCGTACTGCTCGAAACCGTAGGTGCGCAGCACATCCAGGGCGAACTCCAGGCAGTTGACGATCTCGTCTTCGATCTGCTCCGGCGTGCAGAAGATGTGCGCGTCGTCCTGGGTGAACCCGCGCACGCGGAACAGGCCGTGCATCACGCCCGAGCGCTCGTAACGGTACACGGTGCCCAATTCGCCCAGCCGCACCGGCAGGTCGCGGTAGCTCTTCAGACGGTTCTGGTAGATCAGGATGTGGAACGGGCAGTTCATCGGCTTGAGCTGGTATTCGGCGTCGTCCAGCTCCATCCGCTTGAACATGTTCTCGGCGTAAAAATTGTAGTGCCCCGAGGTCTTCCACAGGTCCGCCCGCGCTATGTGCGGCGTGTAGACCAGCGAGTAGCCGCGCGCCACGTACTGGTCCCGCATCCAGTCTTCCAGTATCCGCCGCACCGTGCCCCCCTTGGGGTGGAAGAAGATCAGGCCCGGCCCCGCCAGTTCCTGGATGCTGAACAGGTCCAGCTCCTGGCCCAGCTTGCGATGGTCGCGCTTCTTGGCCTCCTCGATCTGGCGCAGGTAGTCGTCCAGCTCCTTGCGGGTGAAGAACGCCGTACCGTAGATGCGCTGCCCTTGCCGGTTATGCTCATCGCCTTTCCAGTACGCCCCGGCGATCGACAGCAGCTTGAAGGCCTTGATCTTCGCGGTCGATGGCACGTGCGGCCCGCGGCAGAAATCGATGAAGCGCGGCCCCAGCGTGTACTCCGAAAACACGCTGTCGGCCTTCTCCTGGATCAGCTCGCACTTCAGCTCTTCGCCCATCTCGGCGTACTTCTTCAGGCCCTCGGACTTCGGCGTCAGCCGGCGCTCGTATGGCAAATCGGCGCGCTCGAGCTCCACCATCTTCGACTCGATCTTCTCGAGGTCCTCCTGGGTGAACGGAGTGTCCCGGTAGAAGTCGTAGAAAAAACCGGTCTCGGTGGGCGGGCCGATTCCGAGCTTGGTGTCCGGATACAGCTCCAGCACGGCCGCGGCCAGCAGGTGGGCGGCGGAGTGGCGATACACCTAGAGCGCTTCCCGGTTCTTCGGCGTCAGGATCTCCAGCGTCCCGTCGTGTTCCAGCGGGCGGGTCAAATCCACCAGCTCGCCGTTCACGCGGGCGGCGATAGCCTCGTCGGCCAGCCGCCGGCTGAGGGATCTGGCGACTTCCAGCGGCGTGGTCCCGGCCAGTGCCCGCTGCTGGCTGCCGTCGGGGAGAGTAAGGGTGATCTCGCTCATAAACGCTTGAGTTTTCAGGGTAACATGAACGTAGAGGCGTTGACGATTGAGGATTGCCTCATTGACGATTGGCCGACCCGCGCCGCACGATCCGAGCATTCGTCAATGACTCAATCGTCAATCGTCAATTCCCGTGCCCGCAAGGGGTGGATTGTTGCTGTTATGTTAAGGTTATGAATCCGGGAGCGCGTTTCGATGATCCAACGGGTAGGGCAGACCAGCGAATTCGATGAAGCTGTTTTGGTCGCCCAGGCTCAACAGGGAGGCGCGGAAGCGTTCACCGAGCTGGTGAACCGGTACGAGAGAAACATTTTCCGGCTGGCACGGCACATCACACAGAATCCCGAAGACGCCGAGGACGTCCTCCAGGAAACCTTCATGAAGGCTTACGAGCACCTGGTGGACTTCCAAGGCAATTCGAAGTTCTACACCTGGCTGGTTCGCATCGCCGTCAACCAGTCCTTGATGAAGCTCCGGAAGCGGAAGACCGATGCCTCGGTTTCCCTCGACGAGCCCTATGACACCGGAGAGGAAACCGTAACTCGGGAAATCGCCGTATGGGACCCGAATCCCGAGCTGACCTACTCGCGGGAGGAGATGCGCGAGATTCTGGAGAAGGCCGTGGAAAGCCTTCCCCCGGTGTTTCGCACGGTATTCGTGCTGCGCGACATCGAAGAGCTTTCCACCGAGGAGACCGCCGCGTTGCTGAACTTGTCGATCCCCGCCGTGAAGAGCCGCCTTCTGCGGGCCCGCCTGCGGCTGCGGGAGAAGCTGACCCGGTATTTCAAGCGGAAGGGGGAGGATCTTTTTGGTTACATGTAAGGATTTCCTGAGCGAGCTCAACGAGTACCTCGACGACGAGTGCCGCGAGGACGTTCGCAAAGAGCTTGAGGCCCACCTGAACGAGTGCCCCAATTGCTGGGTCATCTGTGACACCACCAAGAAGACCGTCGAGATCTACCGCGGCATGGAGTCCTACCCCGTCCCTCCCGCCGTCCACGACCGCCTCCTCACCGCGCTCCGCAAGAAATGCGAGGCGCCCCCCCAGACCTGACCCCGTTTTTCAACACCCCCCGGCATGCTGTAGCCTGATAGCTGACAGCCGACAGCTTCCGCCATGATCAAAGTCCTGATGGTGACCTCCGAGGCGACCCCATTCGCCAAGACCGGCGGCCTTGCCGACGTGATCGGCTCGTTGTCGCCGGCTCTGCGCGCGCGGGGCGAGGACGTGGCCGTCTTTCTGCCCCGCTACCGTGCCATCAGCCTCCACGGCCTTACGCGCGTATACGACGACCTGCGCATCTGGCTCGGGCCCGTTTGTTACTCCGCCAGCCTCTATCAAGGCGAGGACCGCGGCGTGCCCTACTATTTCCTCGATTGCCCGCCGCTGTTCGATCGCGAGGGCCTGTACGGAGATGCCGTAGGCGACTACCCCGACAACCACCTCCGCTTCGCCGCTTTTTCGCGCGCCGCGCTCGACCTCGTGCGGCGCCTCTTTCGCCCCCAGGTCATCCACTGCCACGACTGGCAGGCCGCGCTGGTCCCCGTCTACATCCGCACCCTGTTCGCCGGCGACCCCACCTTCTTCGGCCTGAAGACGGTCTTCTCCATTCACAACCTCGGTTACCAGGGCCTCTTCGACAGCGCGATTCTGCCGGATATCGGCCTGGAACCCTCCCTGTTCCGGCCCGACGGCCTGGAGTTCTTCGGCCGGGTGAACCTGCTCAAGGGCGCCCTTCTGTACAGCGACGCCGTCACCACCGTCAGCCGGAAGTACGCGCAGGAGATCCAGACTCCCGAGCTCGGCTTCGGCCTGGAGGGCGTGCTACGCGCTCGCGCCGGCGCGCTCACCGGCATCCTCAACGGCGTGGATTACTCGCAGTGGGACCCGCGCACCGACCCCTTCATCGCCTCCCGCTACTCGCCCGACAACCTCGAAGGAAAGCGGGAATGCAAGGCGGACCTGCTGGACGCCTTCAGCCTTTCGCGGGAGAACCTCGACCGGCCCCTCCTCGGCATCGTCTCGCGTTTCGTGGGACAGAAAGGCCTCGACCTCATCGAGCAGGTTGCATCCTCGCTGCTCGACGAGGATCTCTGCCTGGTGGTTCTGGGGACGGGCGACCCTCGCTATGAGCGGTTCTTCACGGACCTGGCCGCCGTCTATCCCGAAAGGGTGGGCGTGCGCGTCGCATACGACAATCCTCTGGCGCACAAGATCGAAGCCGGCGCCGATATCTTCCTCATGCCCAGCCGGTACGAGCCCAGCGGCTTGAACCAGATGTTCAGCCTGCGCTACGGCACGGTCCCGGTGGTTCGCGCGACTGGCGGCTTGGACGATACCATCGAGGCGGAAACCGGCTTCAAGTTCGATGACTACTCGGGCGGCGCTTTGCTCGAAGCCGTGCGCGCCGCTCTGGCGGCCTACGGGGATACGGAAACCTGGACCGCGATGATGCTGGCCGGAATGCGGAAAGACTACTCCTGGCAGGCCTCGGCAATCGAGTACTCAGCGCTGTACCGGCGGCTGGCGGCTTGAAACCTCGCGCCGGATTCTGCATCCTGGTAAATAGGATAAGCCTTCAGGCTTGTCCGGCTTTTCGTGAAGGGAATCGAGAATGGCGGGTCAAAACGTACTGAATTTTAGCGATTCGAGTTTCGACGCGGACGTCCTGAAGTCCGACATCCCGGTCCTGGTGGACTTCTGGGCCGCATGGTGCGGACCGTGCAGAGCCGTAGCGCCGGTCGTGGATCAGATTGCCACCGAATACGCCGGCCGTTTAAAGGTGGGCAAAGTGGACGTGGATTCCAACGGCGACATCGCCACGCGTTACGGAATCACCGGCATCCCCACCCTGCTGCTGTTCAAGGATGGCCGCGTGGTGGATAGCCGGGTGGGCGCCGTCGGCAAGTCGGAGCTCCTCAAGATGCTCGAGCCGCACGTGTCATGAGATTGACGATTGCCGATTGCATCATTGACGATTGCGGCCTGGGGCGTCCCAGATTTTCAATCGTCAATGCTGCAATCGTAATTCGTCAATTCTCTTTCCACGTTACCGCGCCGTCGGACGCCGACGAGACCAGCGCACAGTACTTGGCGAACACGCCTGTGCGATAGCGCGGTTCCGGCGCCTGCCAGGCGGCCAGCCTTTCGGCCAGCGTTTCCGGCGCAACTTCCAGGTCGATTCTCCGCCCCGTGATGTCAATCGCGATGGAATCGCCCTCGACGACCCCGGCCAGCGGCCCTCCGCTAGCCGCCTCCGGAGCGACGTGCCCGACCATGAAGCCGTGCGTTGCGCCGCTGAACCGCCCGTCGGTCACCAGGGCCACGCTCTCCGCGAGGTTCGCGCCGACAATCGCCCCGGTCACGCCGAGCATCTCGCGCATGCCCGGCCCGCCGCGCGGCCCCTCGTAGCGAATCACCACCACGTCGCCCGCCCGGATGCGCCCCGCCGTCACCGCCGCCATGGCCTCCTCTTCGCAATCGAACACCCGCGCCGGCCCGCGGTGCGCTTTGCGATCGATGCCCGTCACCTTGATCACCGCGCCCTCGGGCGCTAGCGTGCCTCTGAGAATCACCAGGCCACCGCTGGACTTGATCGGGTTCGCCAGCGGCCGGATCACTTCCTGCCCCGGAGTCTCGCGCGCCTGCGCCGCTTCCTCGGCGAACGTGCGTCCCGTTATCGTAACCGCCGAGCCGTCCACGTAGCCGCCGTCTGCCAGACGCTTGGCCAGCACCGGAATGCCCCCCGCCAGGTGCACGTCCACGGCGACGAACCGCCCCGCCGGTTTCAGGTCGGCCAGCAGCGGCGTGCGGCTGCTGATGGTCTGGAAATCGTCGATCTCGAGCGGTACGCCGGCCTCCCGCGCCATCGCCAGCAGATGCAGCACCGCGTTGGTCGAGCCGCCGCTGGCCGCCACCCCGGCAATGGCGTTCTCGATCGCCTTTCGCGTCACGATGTCGCGCGGCTTCAGATCCCGCCGCACCGCCTCCAGGATCGTCAGGCCGCAGCGGAAACTCACCTCGCCCTTCGACGCATCCACCTGCGGCACCGCGGCCGTGCCCATCGGCGAAAGCCCGATCAGCTCCATCACCGTCGCCATCGTGTTCGCCGTGTACTGGCCCCCGCAGGCGCCCGCCCCAGGACACGCCGAGTTCTCGATCTCGAGCAGTTCCTGGTCCGTGATGCGCCCGGCCGCGTTCGCGCCCACCGCCTCGAACACGTCCTGGATGGTGATGTCCCGCCCGGCGTGCCGCCCGGGCAGGATCGTGCCCCCGTACAGAATCAGCCCCGGCACGTTCAGCCGCAGCAACGCCATGGCCGCCCCCGGAATCGTTTTGTCGCACGCCACCAGCGCCACGATCCCGTCGAACATGTGCCCGCGCGCCACCAGCTCGATCGAGTCCGCGATCACCTCCCGGCTCACCAGCGAGGCCTTCATCCCCTCCGTCCCCATGGTCACCCCGTCGCTGATCGCGATGGTGTTGAACTCCATCGGAGTGCCGCCCGCCGCGCGGATGCCCTCCTTCACCTTGGCCGCCAGCTCGCGCAGATTGTAGTTGCACGGCATGGTCTCGATCCAGGTGTTGGCGACGCCGATGATGGGCTTCTTCAGGTCCTCGTCGGTGAAGCCGATGGCCTTGAGCATGGCGCGAGCCGGCGCGCGGTCCCGTCCCTGAGTGATGGTGTAGCTGCGCAAGCCCATAAGGATTACTCCCATGTTAGCAAGGTGAGTCACAATGGACTCTATGCCCCGCGCGATTCTGGTGCTCGTGCTGGCCTGCGTTTGCCGCGCCGCACAGCCCTCGGGCGCTCTCCCCCGCAACCCCGAGCTCGTGTCTCTCGAACGGCAGGCCTTCGAGCTGGTGAACAACGAGCGCGCCTGGCGCGGCCTGGCCCGCTTGAAGTGGGACCCCCGCCTCGCCGAGGAAGCCCGCCGCCAGGCCTCCAACATGGCCACCCGGTACTTCTTCTCCCACGTCGACCCGGTTCGCGGCGACTTGCCCGATCGCCTCAGGAAAGCCGGCATCCCCTGGCACGAGTGCTCCGAGAACCTCCTCCAGGAGTCCGGCTACGACGAACCCGCCCGATTCGCCGTGCTGACCTGGATGGAGAGTCCCGGCCACCGCAAGAATATCCTGAACCGCAACGTCACCCACGCCGGCGTCGGCGCCGCCCGCCGCAGCGACGGCACCCTGTTCCTCGCCCAGGTCTTCATCAGCCCGTAACCTCCGCCCCGTTCTGGTAAACTGCTAGCCTGAGCACAGTTATGGTGAAGACCCGTTGCGCGCTGCCGCTCGTGCTGGGCATGTTGTGCTTCGCCCAGGAGAGCGACTCCGGGAAGCTGGCCCCGTACTATCCCACGCCCGAGACCATCGTCGAGAAAATGCTGCGATTCGGCGGCCTCAAGGCGGGCGAGAAGATGTTCGACCTCGGCAGCGGCGACGGCCGCATCGTCGTCATGGCCGCGCGGAAATTCGGCGCTGACGCCACGGGCGTGGAGTTCGACAAGGGTCTTTGGAAGCAGAGTTCGGACCGGATCAAGAGCCTCGGCCTCGAAAGAAAGGCCCGCATCGTCCTGGGAGACATTATGAACCAGGACTACAGCTCCGCCGACCTGCTCACCGTGTACCTGCTGCCCGACTCCAACGAGAAGGTGCGGCCCTTGCTGGAGAAGCAGCTCAGGAAAGGCGCCCGGATCGTGGCCCACGATTTCGAGTTTGCCGGCTGGACGCCGGAGAGGACCGAAACGATCGAAGACGACGGCGAAGGCCGGTCGCATACCCTTTTTCTGTACCGGAGATGAGATAGAAACCCGGATCGCGCGCACAGGCGGCGCGGTCCCGGGAGGTTCTGGATGCCCGCCGGCATGGTGGTGTTTCCGCGCGAGTGGCGCCGCTTGCGCGCCTTGTTCCGCGCGGTCTTCGCGCTGGCCTGCCTGTACTCGCAACTCTTCTCTCCCCAGCCGGAACCTCCCGCCCTCAACATGGCCACCGGCGCCTTCGTCGCCTACAGCCTGGTCGTGCTGCTCTGGAAGAAGCTCGACGACATCCAGGTCTCCTTGGGCAGCCTGTTCGCCGAGACCGCCTTCTTCATTGCCTTCTCCGCCTTTGGCGCCGACCGCAGCGGCTGGCTCGGCTCCTTGTTCTTCCTCTACCTCATGGCCGCCGCCGCCATCCATCACGACTGGGGCGATGTCTGCATCGTCGTGGGCGCCTGCCTGGCCTTCTTCGCCTTCGTCCAAAGCCCGAGTTCCGTCGCTCTCCGTCACGTGACGCTCATCGCCGGGCTGCTTGCCGGGACGCTCACCTACTACAAGAGGACGATGCAGGCGCACCTCGCCGAGAGCGCCCGCCGGGAACAGGCCCTCCGCGCCGAGGCCGACCACGTGCGCGACCTCGAGCGCCAGCGCATCGCCGGGGATTTCCACGATGGCCCCTTGCAGACCTTCATCAGCCTCCAAGTGCGCCTGGATATCCTCGGCACACTGTTCAAGCGCGACCGCGACGCTGCCATGGAGGACCTCAAGGAATTGCAGGCGCTGGCCCGTTCCGAGGTCACCGAGATCCGTTCCTTCCTCCGCAGCATGCGGCCCGTGGACGTCGACGACAGCGACCTGGTCACCTCCGTCCGCCGCATCGTCGAGTACTTCCAGAAGGACACCGGCGTCGCCGCCCGCTTCGTCAGCTCGCAAAGCGAGGTCCGCATCGCCCCCGAAGCCGGCCACGAGCTTCTCCAGATCCTGCGCGAGGCGCTGCACAACGTCCAAAAGCACTCCAAGGCCAATCGAGTCGCGGTCTCCCTCGAGCACGCCGGCAAAACCATCGAGATTGCGGTGGACGACGACGGCGCCGGCTTCCCCTTCAGCGGCACCTTCACCCTCGACGAGCTTGACCTCCTGCGCCTGGGACCCCAGAGCATCAAGCGCCGTGTGCGCAGCCTCGGCGGCGACCTCACCATCGAATCCCGCCCCGGCCACGGCGCCGGCCTCAAGTTCCGCATCCCGGCGTGAGCCAATTGACGATTTTGCCATTGCATCATTGACGATTGATCGCGCGTCAACCGCCTGCCGCCAAATCGTCAATGATCAAATTGTCAATCGTCAATTCCAAGATGTTACCCTTGTGTACGTGAGAGTCGGCATCACCTGCTATCCCACTTACGGCGGCAGCGGCATCGTGGCCACCGAACTCGGGCTGGAACTGGCCAATCGCGGGCACGAGGTCCACTTCATCTCTTACGCCAACCCCATCCGGCTCGACCCCGGCATCCCCCGTATCCTGTACCACGAAGTCGAGGTCTCGAACTATCCCCTGTTCCAGTACCCGCCCTACTCGCTGGCCCTGGCCTCGCGCATGGCCGAGGTGGCGCTCCGCTATTCCCTCGACCTCCTGCATGTCCACTACGCCATCCCGCACTCGATTTCCGCGCTGCTGGCCCGCCAGATGCTCGCCCGCCATCACCGCAGGCTGCCCTTCATCACCACCCTCCACGGCACCGACATCACGCTGGTGGGCGCCGACCGCTCCTATTTCCCCATCACCAAGTTCTCCATCGAGGAGTCCGACGGCGTCACCGCCATCAGCGACTACCTGCGCGCCACCACCATCGAGGTCTTCGGCACGGCGAGCGAAATTCGCGTCATCACGAACTTCGTCAATTGCGAGATGTACCAGCCCGACCC